>Ga0114996_10000114_pt1 | contig 107121 bp, 105 predicted proteins | sample ArcticOcean_MG_C_4_FD_87039 | JGI IMG/M metagenome (GOLD analysis project Ga0114996, IMG submission 87039) | Marine microbial communities from western Arctic Ocean - ArcticOcean_MG_CB4_134 | ecosystem: Environmental > Aquatic > Marine > Oceanic | place: Arctic Ocean: Canada Basin | collected...
CATCAACACCATCAACACCATCAACACCATCAACACCATCAACACCATCAACACCATCAAGCTTGATCGTCCCAGATGTTGGCGAAAGCAGACCAATCACCTGATTGACCAGCGTCGACTTCCCCGCACCATTTGGGCCAAGCAGTCCGAACACCTCGCCCTCTTCGATATCAAGCGAAATGCCATCGTTGGCACGGGCGCCACCTTTGTACTCTTTTACGAGATCTCTGATCTCAAGTAACAAACGGCACTCCTCAATGGTGGGTTGGCAAACGAAAAAGGGGTGACTGGTGCTGCGAATTTAGCACATTGGAAACACTGGATATTGGACGCTGCGACGTGACTACCGCCCAGCATGTCATCCTGAGCGGAGGCGGCTCCGCGCCGCAGTCGAAGGATCTAAATAAACTCACACACCAAGAGACAGATCTGCCCAAGCAGGGTTCAGCGCTCCAATGAGTGCTTCTTTCTTACTCCTCCGCCAACCTTTCAGTTGCTTCTCACGTGCAATCGCACTATAGATATCCCTCGTCTCCTCGCAGTAAACAAGGTATTGCAGGTTGTAACGATTCGCGAAGCCACTCTGAGTTCCAGCACGGTGCTCGAACATTCGTCGCTCGAGGTCGGAGGTGACACCGGTATACAGGGAACTATGCGGAGGGTTCGTGAGGACATATACGAAATACTGGTTGATGTTCAGTCCTCCAATGCCAGGTTTTTAGATCCTTCGACTACGGCGCGGAGCCGCCTTCGCTCAGGATGACATACTCCCCGTTGAATCCTTAGGCACAGGTGTCAGAGTCCGAGAAAATCAACCTACCGAATACACCTATTAGGCACGGCGGAGTCAACCTAAAACGGCAACCCCACTGCCCGCGTCAGAAACCCAATGTACGGAGACACATTCATGCAGTCCTCGGTCCACTGGTCGATGAAGTCTGGCGAGATCACCTCAGCTTCTGTGTACTTGCCGATGGCAAAGTGATCTTTCTTCTTCAGATCGTCTATCAGTGGATGATCGGGGTCGAATCCCCTCGGCGGCCGTTTGAGCGAATCGCCTTCGAGCGTGTGTCGCTCAAGTACTCCGGCATCTGTTTTGGTTTCGATCCACTCGTGGTCGTTATCAATGATGAACTGGCGAATCTTGCCAAGCGTTTTGGAGTCCGGACGCCAGATGCCACCACCACCGAACGCTGAGCCGGGTTCAACGTGCAGATACAGCCCAGGCGCATGGGCGTCCTTGCCGGCCTCATGCCGAAACTGCATTCCTGCGTTGGTCTTGTACGGCGTCTTATCCTTGGCAAACCTTGTGTCTCGGTAGATACGAAACATTGAACCGCCATTGCTACGGGTATCGGCAACCAGATGCGGGCTGATCGACTCTATCCGCTCATCGAAATCAGCGATGAAGTTGAGGATTGGTTCTTTGACATCGGATTCGTAGCGACTCTTGTTGTCGGCGAACCATTCCCGATTGTTGTTATCCGCAAGATCGACCAGGAACTTGAAGATGCCCGGTGTGAAGTGACCCGTTGCTGCCATGTTTGTGCCTCCCAGCGAGATCGCAGTGTAGCGATTAGCGCTGTATTCGAAAACTGCCGCGTGACGAGCGGCGAAAAACTCTTATACTGCCGCACGTACCTTCGACGATTAGTCGAAGGACATTTCGACATTGTCATTATCGGTGGGTTTTTCCACCGGACGAAACAGATGAAGCTTTCAAAGAACGCCAGAAAGATGCCAGGGCTGGAAAATTGAGCAACTCTCGATATGACGTAATCGTGGTCGGATCAGGATCTGCCGGAGGCGCGCTTGCGGCGCGGCTATCGGAAGATCCTGAGCGTTCGGTGCTTCTGCTGGAGGCCGGGCCGGACTACTTGAGTGTCGACAATCTCCCTGACGAGATCCGGAATGGACTTGCCACGGGGGCTGATCTGGCGGTTGGCACGGACCATGATTGGCAGTTTGTTGGGCGGGCCACGGATGATCAGCCTAATATGCACGTGCCCCGGGGCAAAATTCTTGGCGGCACAAGCGCCATCAACGGCCAAGTCTATCTCCGCGGTGTTCCCGATGATTACGATGATTGGGCAAGTTGGGGCAATGACGAGTGGTCGTACGAAAAGCTTCTGCCGTTCTTCCGCAAGCTTGAGTCAGATCAAGATTTTTCTGACGATTGGCACGGCAACGACGGCCCCATCCCAGTCCGTAGAAACCAGCGTGACTCGCTGACCCCGGATCAGATTGCGTTCCTCGATGCTTGTCTCGCTGCCGGATATCCGGAATGCGCAGATCACAACAACCCGGATTCATGGGGCGTTGGCCCGCTGCCACTCAACGACGTCGATGGACTCAGGTGGTCGACGGCAATGGGCTACATCGAGCCAATTCGTCATCGCTTGAACCTCACGATTCGTGGCGATTCGACGGCTCACAAAGTGCTGTTTGACGGCAAACGTGCGGTTGGGGTCGTGGTTAAATCGAGTGGCGAGACTTTTGAAGTGAGGGGAGATGAGATCGTCCTGAGCGCTGGGTCAATTGCATCTCCGCAGCTACTCATGCTGTCGGGAATCGGACCGGCGAAACATCTGGCTGAGTTTGGAATTGATGCGTTGGTGGACTCACCTGGAGTTGGACAAAATCTTCGCGACCATCCAACGGTGCATGTGTCCTACAAAACGCCGGATGGATATGTAATCCCTCCCGACTACCCCGGCGCCCAGAAGGTGGCACTGCGGTACACGGCGAAAGGCTCCGAGGCTCATTTGGACATGATCACGGTGATGCGGTTCCGCTATGAAACCAGCGAGGCAGTCCTCAGCGCTGGGCTGTATTTGGAGCGCTCTTCTGGTGAGATTCGTCTGCAATCAGCCGACGCCGGCGTCCAACCGTATGTCGACTACAACTACCTCTCGGATGACTCGGATCTGACTCGGCTGCGCGATGGCCTCAAGCTGAACATGGAATTGGCGAAGCAGGAGAAGTTCAGCGATGTGATCGGTGACTTGGTCGACCCCGCACCCAGCATCGTGGAAGACGAACCAGCGCTGAACCAGTGGATTCGAGAGAACGTCGGCACCATGCACCACACCTCAGGCACCGCAAAGATGGGCCCTGACTCTGACCCAATGGCAGTCGTCGATCAGTATGGCAGGGTTAAGGGCGTGGAAGGTCTGCGCGTCTGCGATGGCTCAATCATGCCGGACTGCATCCGCGCCAACACAAACGTCACGATCATGATGATTGGCGAGCGTATCGCCGACTTCATGCGGAACCCATAGTGGCGATTCGCGCCTGATGTCTACGGCGCGAAACGCCCACGCTCTTCCTGAACCGCGTGCAGGTTGCCTTCCGGATCGTGGAAGAACGCCACCCACAACTCGTAGTTGTCGGTCGTGAAGATGGCGTGCGGCTCACCTTCCATATCGACTTTTGCCGCCTTGAGCGACTTATATGCGGCCTGAACATCATCCACCTGGAAGTGGATCGTGGAGTTATTCGCCTCACCCTCAGTGGTGAGCATTAGATGGGTGCCATCGCAATCGAAAAACGCGAGTCCCGGCGGGTCGAATACAGCGATGAACGGCAAGCGCAGCTTCTCGCGATAGAAATCGATCGATTTATCTAGGCTCCTGATCCCGTTGATTGAGATCTGCCCGATTTTCCCGAGTGCTAGTCCGTTTGATGCCATTAAATTTCCCTCTCTTCTCTTTAGCAAAAAGGGGCTAGCCCCCGAAGCCCTTGATCGCGTTGGCGTGGAAGTAGTCCATGTTTATGTCGATGCCCAACCCCGGCTTACCACTGAGCTTCAGTGCGCCGTTGGAGTTGTCCATCGGCTCCCCGATGAACGCGTTGTAGCTACTCAGGTCCTGATTCGCCGTCTCTAGCCGGTAGAAGTTTGGCGTGGTCATCATCACGTGCGCGCCCGCCACAACGTTGATGGGGCCGATCGCGTCGTGCGGTGAAACAGGAATGTAGTAGGCCTCCGCCATGGTTGAAATCTTCTTCAGCTCCGTAATGCCGCCAGTCCACGTAACGTCCGGCATTACGTAGTCCGCGAGCTTGTTCTCGAATATCGGCACGAACTCCCAGCGAGTGTGAATGCGCTCGCCAACAGAGATAGCAACATTCACCTTGTCGCGTACCTGACCTAGCGCGTGGTGACTCTCCACCGGCACCGGCTCTTCGAACCAGTCAACCTGCCCTGCATCTTCTAGTGAGTTGCAGAGTCGAATCGCCGTGGGCACATCGAATCGCCCGTGAGCATCGATCAGCAGCTCCATCTCATCGCCGGCATATTCGCGAATCTTCGCGGTCATCTCAGCGGCGATGCGCTCACCCTCAGCCGGCATCTTACCGCTCAAGTAGCCATCGTTCGCGGTCGACTGCTCACCCAGGTGCGGGAACGGGTCGAACTTCATGGCCGTGTGGCCTGAGTCGATGATCGCTTGCACTTCCTTCTGGATGCCCTCGTCGGAGTCGAAATTACTCTGATCAGGATGCGGGTAGAGCGAGATTTCATCTCGCACCTTGCCACCCAGCAACTCGTAGACCGGCAGACCAAGCATCTTGCCTCTGATGTCCCACAACGCAATATCGATTCCGCTGATCGCGTGAGTAGATGCGCCCCTTGAGCCCATGTACGTGAACGACCGGAATATCTTGTGCCAGAGCCGCTCGATCTCAGTCGGGTCCTCCCCAACCAGCATGTCATTTAGCTGCTTGATGATTCCCGCAACAGCTCGGTTAGCTACCAGCGTAGTGGTGGTGATTTCACCCCAGCCGGTGATGCCTTCATCAGTGTTGATTTCGATGAAGAAATACTCCCCCCAATAGGTGTTTGGAACTTTTACGAACCAGGGTTTGATTGCCGTAATTTTCATTTTGGTGATGCCCTGCCGAGCTTATTCGCCTCTGAACTCTTCATCCGCATTGGCGCGGAAGAAGTCCATATCAGGAGTGACACCAAGGCCCGGCTTGTCAGAAACGTGCAGCTGACCATCTTTGATGACCAGGGGTTCGTCGATGAAAATATCGTATGCATGGAGGCTGTATCGAGCGGTTTCCAGCTTGTAGAAGTTGGGCACCGTCATCATCACGTGCGCGCCGGCTAGAACATTGATGGGTCCGCTGGCATCATGCGGTGACATTGGAATGTAGTAAGCCTCTGCCATCGTTGAGATCTTCTTCATCTCAGATATTCCACCGGTCCACGTGACATCCGGCATCACATAGTCAGCCAGTTCATTCTCAAATATTGGCACGAATTCCCAGCGAGTGTAGAGACGCTCCCCTACCGAGATTGGCACTTCAATCTGGTCTCTGACCTGCTAGAGCGCGTGATTGCTTTCCGGTGGTACCGGCTCTTCCCACCAGCCCAGATTCCATTCGTTTAGCCTGCGAGCGAGCCGAACAGTCGTAGGCACGTCGAACCGGGCGTTGGCGTCGATTAGCAACTCCATGTTCGGACCGGCGCCTTCTCGAATGGCCGCTGTGACGTCTGCTCCAACCTGCTCGAATTCTGGGCTAAGCTTGCCGCTCATGTAGCCGTCCTGCTCTTCCGGCATGGTTGGGAATGGGGCGAACTTCATCGCCGTGTGACCGGACTCAGCGATTTCCTTCGCTTCCTGTCGGGCCTGATCAGGGCTGATGTTGGGGTTGGGGTGTGTGTACAGCTCGATGGTGTCGCGAACCTTGCCGCCAGCAGCTTATAGATTGGCTCGCCAAGCATCTTGCCGCGGATGTCCCGCAGGGCGATGTCTACGCCGCTGATCGCATTGGTGGAAGCGCCTCGCGAGCCCATGTACGTGAACGATCGTCGATATGCACGAGGGTGAGATTGATATCACCAGCGAACTCGGCGTGGGCACCAGCGTGTTCCTGGAAATACCTGGTGTGATGGATCAGGCGGACGCTGAAGCGGAACTCGCAGTGATTGATCAGCCAATGACCCCCCGCTCTCGGCTTGAGACGCTGGATCAAGAAAACCCAAGAGCTGCATGACGTAATTTCTTCCCGCGTCATTTATGATTCCGCCTACTGACTCATTTGCAGGGAGGAATCGCAATGATCTGGGTGGACGACCTGGGCAATCCTGAAGGCCCCGTGCTGCTGCCTGACGACAGCTGGGCGCTGGTGGAGATGCACGCCGACCGCGGCTGGCTTCTGCACTTGAGCGTAGATGGCACCCAGCGTGAGGTGATGGTCCAGACTGGCCGCCCCAACGGTCTCTGCAGGGATGCCAACGGAACCTTCTGGGTGGCTGAGTCGATAAATCCCCCTTCGCTGCTCAAAGTGGAGTGGAATGGCGATGGCCCAGCGACATCGGAGGTGTTTCTGGACGACGACGGCGATGGCCGATTCCTTTTCCCGAATGACCTGGCGTTCGGCCCCGACGGCCTTCTCTACATGACGGACTCTGGCGTTGATCACGGTGAGTGGCGCAACACGAGTCCGAAAGAGCGGGTGAAGAAGCAGGCTGACGGACGGCTCTACCGCATCGACGTTGAGTCGAAATCGGTTGAGAAGCTCGACTCTGGATTGCCGTTTGCAAACGGCATTGCGTTTGGCCCTGACGACGCCATTTACGTCTCCACAACTCTCGATGGCCAGGTCTACCGCTATGAGTACACCAACGGCAACATTGGCCCGCGGGAGCACTTCGCGGACCTGCTTGATCCTGCGAAGTCATCAGCAGACTTTCGGGGTGGCGATGGCATGGCGTTTGGCGCTGACGGTAATCTCTATGCCGCCGTTGTTGGCCAGGGCGATGTGACCGTGCTTGGCAAAAGCGGCGATGTCGTCGACCGAATCCAGCTTGCCGGACCGGCGCCAACCAACGTTGCGTTCGGCCCGAACGGCAAGCACAAGATCTACGTGACAGAACAGGGCGTCGGCAACTTTGAAGTGCACGACGTTGAAACCTCCGGAGCAACTCTTTATGACGGCAAATAAGCCAAGTCCCCAGCAACCCAACATCCTCGTAATCGTCTCTGACCAGCAGCGACGCGACTCGCTGGGCTGCTACGGCAACGACTGGATTGAGGCGCCCGCACTCAACGCACTGGCAGACCGCAGCTACGTCTTTGAGAACGCCTATGTCATGCAGGCTGTCTGCACCCCCGCCCGCGCCACGCTCATGACCGGCCTCTACCCGCACTCCGCCAAAGTTGTTCGCAACAGCCAACCCGGGAGGTTCATGAGCAACCTGCCCGCAGACGTCAAAACCATCGCAGAAATGGCCCCGGAAGAGTACGTCTGCGCCAAGTTCGGCAAGTGGCACCTGGGCGACGACCTCATCCCGCAGCACGGTTTCGAGGAGTGGGTGTCCACAGAAGACGCGCATGATGCCAACTACCCCAACTTCCAGACTCGAGAAGGCCGATTTAAGCAGTCCGACTACTTTCACTATCTGGTCGAAAACGGCTATGAGCCTGAGGGCGAATCTAACGGCCACTTTTCGCACACCCAGACCCAGCGTGGCTTCCTGCCGGAAGAGCACACGATGGCATCGTTCCTGGGCCGTCGTGCCGGTGACTTCATCCGCAAGCAGGCCGACTCTGATCGACCGTTCCTGATGTACCTCACCATGTTTGAGCCGCACCCGCCGTACAACGGCCCGCTCAACGATCTCTACGACCCTGATTCGATTCCCGACGGCCCGCTGCTGAACACCCAGCCAGCCGCCAACACGCCGCTGTTCAGCCGACTGCGTTCCGACCAACACACGGCCGAAGCCGAGGCCACCGGCGACGCCACGAAGTACTGGCGTGAACTCCGCGCCCGCTACTACGGCAATGTCACAGTGCTTGACCGCGCCGTGGCGACTGCGCTGCAGGCGCTCGAAGAGTCCGGCCAGGCGGAGAACACTGTGGTTGTGTTCACAACAGACCACGGCGACAGCCTTGGCGACCGCGGCATGATCAACAAACGCTCGTTCTACGAAGAGGTTTCACGCGTGCCCTGCATGATCGCTGTACCGTGGATGAGCGACCAGCAACACCGCGTCAACGGCAACTTCGGCCAGGTCGATATCGTGCCAACGCTGCTGGATCTCATGGGCGTTGAAGCACCAGACCACCTGCAAGGCCAGAGCGTCGTGCCCGATCTTGAGGGCGAACGGCAGCTTGAACGCGACGTCTTCATGCAGTGGCACGGCGGCGCAGCAACCGTGCCACTGGGTGGTGCCGCGATATCGCAGATGTCCACAGTCCCCTGGCGCTCAGTAGTAACCGGCGATCGCTGGAAGCTGAACCTCTCACCTGGCGACCAGTGCGAGCTTTACGACCTAAACACGGACCCGCTGGAGCTGACGAATTTGTTCGATGCGCCAGAGCACCGAGATCAAGTCCGTGACCTCGCTGCACGGATTCGCATCTGGCAGGCCGAGACCGAGGACGACCTGGCGCTGCCCGCGGTCTGAGTACCCGCCGTACGGGCACTGGCCGCGGGGCGGCGAACAGCCCTTGACCCTCATCGTCTTCCGATGTGCCCGTGCGGCAGGCACCCGCCAAAATTGTCATCCTGCGGCCGCTTCGTCCCGCGGGATCTCAGCAGAGAACGCGGGCCACGCCCGATCAAACGATGATGCTGGTTGATCAGGCGTGTCGGTTGGCGATGCTGAGATCCCGGCCACAAAGCTGTCCAGGATGACAACGCAGGGGTGCGGCTGCGTAATTTACGGGTGGTGATATGCGTGTGTTGTGGGATGAGGTCCCTACGCTCCTACGTCGCTCAGGACGATGAATGTCATGTACTCCTCGCATTGAGGCGAGGTCGCTACATGCGTCATCCTGAGGAGGGAGGCTCTGCGATCTTAGCCTGCCCTGAGCGTAGTCGAATGGGTGAGGATCTCATCCCCCTCGCCGCATCAATAAAACGGCGCGGCGAATTGGCCTTTCTTCAGGTCTCTCTTTATATGTGCCTCCACGGCAGGTGGCCGCCGAGGTGTGCGTTTCGTAGGACCGTGTTTAGCGTCGGATGGAATGGGGTGTTTGATCAATGAGCGTTATGGAGGCGAGAGAGCAGCCCAAGAGAGGCATTTGGCAAATTGATGAACAGACGTGAATGATATGTACTTACCCTGTCGAATAGGATGCGAAGAGATACGAGATTTTGTCGGCTATTCGATCTCAGACGGAATTAGTTTCAGTTTGAGCATCTCGGACGGAACCGAGGCAGACCCGTAAATCAGAAATTAAGGCATATGTCCAACGAAAATATTGACCGCGCGGACGCAATTTTTCGCAACGCTAGTGCCACGGGCGAATTGCAGTCCTCATTTGAATCTCTCGGAAACGAATTACGTCTGCGTTCACTCGCACTACGAGGTTCAAATCTGGAACACGATCCCGAGCTTGATCGCTCTGATTTGGCTCGTTACTTTGCCTCTGTGTCTAACCGACTCTCGGACGTTTTTGCCCGCCTCCGGTATCTGCATTGGACGGAGCAAAAATTGATTCCTGAAGATAGTGATCAATCTCAATCCACTTGGGCAATGTTCTCAAGCTTGGGAATCAAGGATTTTCATGCAGATGTCGCGTCGACTATGGACTCAATCGCACCCGTTATCATTGGGTCGACTATTGGATTGCGCGGAAAAGATATCCGAGATCTGCCAAGGTTCGCGCGGATCTCAGATCATAGCAATAGTCGAAATCGCAAAGAGTTGCCCACCGATATAACGGTAATAATTGACTCCGCTAATCAGTGGTGGCCTGCGGTGAAAACAATACGAGACTCAGTAATTCATCGTGAACACGATCGGATTATTTTCGGAAAACTTGGCGACCCACTGGAGTTTCAAATCTACGATAAGTCTAAAAAGCCACTCATGATCGATCCCCGTTTGCTCGTGTCAAGGGCACACAATGTTGTTGATTTCAAAACGTACTCTGCGTACGTAATTGGCAATCTCTGGATACTATTGGATGACATCGCTTCAGTGATCGGAGCTCACCTAGGGATATCTGTCGATAGGGCGACTCCATCATTCCGATGGGGAAGCTGGGAGCATATCTCGGAAGGACTAGTCGACATCGCTGGCTGAGGGATTTCGGACTTAGCTAGTGCTCCTAACTCGCAACGATGGTCGTCAATAGTGCCCGACGTCGAGCGAGCAAATTCAATGGGATCGCGTCTGATCTCCGTAATTCGACCATCCCAGAGTCTGGAGAGCACCCGAACTGGTGGAATTCCCGGGTTGTCTCGATTGTGTTTTCTATTCCTGCGTTAATATCGAATTCGCGGCCATATCATGATGCTGGTACGATCTCACGACCTTGCCCGAGGGGTGACTGAGTCTTGGCAGAGGAGGGGGCCGCAGATATCTCGGCTACGGCCCCCCGCCATCCGCCCATTGACGAAACTCCTCATCCATCCGACGCTAAGTACACGTCCTACCAACACGCAAACCTCGGCGGCTGACCGGAGTATGCGATTCAGCCGGTAGGACACCAATAGTTCACGTGAACACGTGAAGTAGAGCCGTGCGGGCGCGTCGAAATTGGGAATTCTTTGTCCCCTCTTCCAAGTGCCTCCATGGCAGATGGTCCCGACGGATCGAGACTTTCGTAACGATCAACGATCCCAAACTCGTTTAAATGCCGTGTGGCCTGGGGGAACCCTTCCCGATGAACCTCTGTGATAACGGAAGTGAATCAGGAAAAAGAGGACCACCGAACGAGCGCAGGGACCGGTTCCACCGGAGGATATTGAAAGCAAATCCTGATCCGGTCGAAGGGTGGCAAGTAAACCATCCGGGTGCGAATCGGCTTAGCCGTTCCGATGGTGTGGGAACCAATCGAAACGTATATAGCTCGTGTTGTCAGGCCCGCCTCAGGTCGCACTCAGGCAGGCCGATCGCACGATATGACCTACATGCACCCACACGGACCACGTCCGCACGCCGCACCCGTTCTACGGTGGCTCGATCCCCGAATGCCACGCAGCGTGATCGGCAAAGATTAACGCCCACCCTTTTCGAACCTGAGACGCCAGAGGGCGATCAACTCGAAGACGCCGGAGCGGTTCTTAGCTGTCCGTGTGGAACACAAAAACAACAGGCATAAGCGTGCAAGCGACTGCCTCGATTCGTCTGGACAGCCTGCCCCCCATTTTCCATGGAGGCACTTAGAAGAAGAAACCTGAAGAAAGGTCAATTCATGGCGCCAATTTCGCTCTGCATCCGGCACGAGGTTCCTGCGTAGCACGACGGTCAGGATGCGTGGCGTACGGCCGCATTGTCACCCTGAGCCCCGCGTGAGGGTCTCTGCCAGTTGTGAGATGCCGTGGTGGCGCATCAAGCACATTCGAGACGCACGACGCTAGGGTTTTGGATCCATGCGATGTTTATGAACGTCACGACCGGCAGAGACCCTCACGTCAGTCGCGGGGCTTCTTCCTCAGGGTGACATTGTGGCGACGGGTCAAAAGGTTACCCGCTTCCCGTTGTCGCTCATCCCGGTATGATGCGTCGCATGAATCGGAAAGAGAAGCGGGCGGAGCGGCGGCCACGGAAACATCAGGAGGCGGCTGTTCGTGAGGTTGAGGATCGCCAATTTACTTTGAAGCGGTTTGTTGATCGGGCGTTGTTTCTCTGGGTGCCGGTGGTGATTACGGTTGTGTCGGTTGTGATGCTGATCATCTGGCAGACGCAGTAATTGGGATTTTGAGGGGGTTGAGTGGATGACGGTTGAAGACAATATTCGTGTGGTGCGTCGGTTTACCGATGACGTTTGGACTCAAGGCAAGATGGATGTGTTGGATGAGATCATCGCGCCGGCGGCGTCGGACTCCGGGACGGGGATGATCGCGTCTGGGCCAGAGTCGGTTAAGAGGCAGATTGGGGAGATTCGCGATGCATTCGCTCCGATCCATCGGGAAGTGCACAATATTGCTGCGAATCAGACTCATGTGACGGTGCACTCCACTATTAGTGGCACACACAGCGCTCATTTGTCACTGTTTCCATACCCGGTGAGCGGGGCGGAGATCTCCATGCGGGGTACGGCGACGTTCCGGATGGTTGATGGGCTGATTGTTGAGGAGCCGTGGAGTGCCTGGGACTGCGGAGGCATTGCGGGTCCGATGGCGGGAGCAGCGGTGCGCCGGTATGTGGCGGATATCTGGAATGCTGGAAACCCTGATTTACTGGGGGAGTTTGTGACTGACGATCACGTGCGCCATCAGCCGGGCGGCGATGTGGTTGGTATCGATGCGCTTGCCGAGGCGATTACGGCGCTCCGAGTGGGCTTCCCTGACCTGCAATTTGATGCGACGGTGATTCCGGCGAATGACATGGGCAAGACGGTGACGCGCCGCTGGGAGATGACGGGCACGCACGAGGGTGTGTACGCGGGCGTTGAGCCAACGGGGCGCGCGGTTACGTCGACCGGTATCGGGATCAGTCAGTTTGAGGGCGGCAAGATCGCCGAAGAGTGGATCTCCCGCGACGATCTTGGATTGTTGGCGCAGCTAAGCGGGTAGACAGCGGAGCTGGTATTGGCGGCAAGGCCGCGAGGGCAGGTGGCCATTAGCTTCGAGCAATGGGGCGTCGATGGCGGATGAAAGTGTGCGTGCCTAGGCTCCGGCCTTCGCCGGAGCGACGGATGTCGGGTGTGCGGCGTTTGTGAGATTGCCGTCGTATGAGCGGCTAAACCTTTACGAATTTCGTGAATCGGCCGCCGATTAGCCACTCTGGCACGTAGAGGTTGCCCTGTTTGTCAGCGGCTACTCCGTGGGGCGAGTTGAACTTGCCTTCAGTGAGTGTGGCGGGGCGACGTGGTAGCTCACCGTCGGATGCGACGTTGGGCCAGCCTTGACGTGACGGTGCTTCTTCATCCCAGCCGAGGTAGCCGACGAGCTTGTCGTCGCCATCGACTACGGTGAGCCTAGCCTCCAGTTCAGCAACTATCAGCAGTCCGTCTGTGACTGCGAATGCGCTGGGGGTGGTGAGCCAGTCGGAGCCGAATGTACGCTTCCATTTGCCTTCGAGGTCGTAGACCTGGATCTGGGAGTTGGCGCGGTCGGCGACGTAGAGTTCTGGGTCAGATTTGCGGTAGTCGACCCACACGCCGTGTGGGCAGTCGAAGCGTCCGCCGCTGCCTTCGGAGCCGTCGATTGTGGCAATGAAGTTACCGGACTTGTCGTAGCGGTGAATCAGGCTCTGGCCGTAGCCGTCTGACGACCAGATGTCACCGTTACCGCCGCTGGCTTCTTCGAAGACCGTGACGGACGTTGGGGAGTATTCGCCATCGTTGTAAGCCGCGTGTTCCGGTCGTTCGAGGCGGAGAAGATCGTCGCCATCAAGCGACCACTTCACGACTTTTCCGGAGCGTGGGCCGGCGCCGTATTCGTAGTCAATCTCGGGTGCGCGTTTGGCACCGGGGTCGGAGGTCCACAGGTACTGGCCGGAAGCGTCTTTCGCCAGCGCCATACCGTGGGCGTCTTTGAGGTCGGTAGTCCAGGAACGCAGCAGGTTGCCGTCGAGGTCGAACACCAGCATTTCGGGGTCGCCAGGGTGGAAGGCGATGACTTCGTCGGCGTCGGTGACTACAACGCCGTGGTGCGACCAGCCGTCGGTTAGCGATGTTGAGGGCGGGATTTTCGCCCAGCCTTCTTGCCATTCGTATTCGCCTGCGGATGTTCCAATGCGGACTGCCATGCGTCTTTGGCCTCTCGTGCAACGTGGTTGGTATACAGGTAGGCAAATATAGCAGTCTGTGCGCTGTTTGCGCGGGTGCCTGCCGCACGGGCATAGAGCGCAGGGCGCTGGGCTTGCCCGGCCCTCTCGCGGATGGGGTGGATGCGTGACATTGAGGGGTGGCGGGGTGATGCGGCTTGGGGAGGGGCAAGCCCCTCGGCTACCGGGGATGGCGGCACCCGCGTGCAGAGCGGTAGCTGCCGGGCTTCCCCGGCCCTCCCGCGGATGGGGTGGATGCGTGACATTGAGGGGTGGCGGGGTGATGCGGTGGGGGGAGGGGCAAGCCCCTCGGCTACCGGGAATGGTGGCGATCGCAACTTGTTAATAGTTACGTAATACCTATCGTTAGTGGGCGGGTGATGATGTTGGTAGCTGTTGGGTGGCGGGCGCGATCTGGTTGACCGTGTCTGCTGGTCGATGGTCTGCCCATGCCCAGAGTACAGCTAGTCGGAGAACCGAGATAATGGGTGGTAACGGTCTTGGGGGCAGGTCACGGCTTTTGCGTGCAGGACCGGCAGAGACCCTCACGTTGGTCGTGGGGCCTCCCGCCTCAGGGTGACATTTGATGGTTCGCTCACTCTGTGGTTCGCTCGCAGAGTGGCTCCCTCGCAGAGTGGTTCATTCCCGCGGGCTTCAATGTGCCCGTGCGGCAGGCACTAGAGCAGGGTTGCTTGTTGTGGGCCTGGGTTAATGAGCGATGGCACGCCGGAGTGGTCCATTCCGGCCTGAGTGGCTCTTCGGCCTGCGGGAGTCCGGTTGATGAGGCCTATTTTGAGCAGGAATGGCTCGACGACGTCTTCCAGCGTTTGCGAATCTTCATTGACCGTTGCGGCGATGGCGTTCAAGCCTGCTGGGCCGCCGTTGTACTGGTCTGCCAGTGTTGTCAGGTAGAGACGATCAAGCCGGTCGAGACCAAGCTCATCGACGCCCTCTTTGGTCAACGCTTCTTCTGCAATGTCACCGGTGATGATTCCGTCCGCTGTGACCTGCGCGTAGTCCCGCACGCGACGCAGCAAACGGTTGGCGATTCGTGGCGTGCCACGCGACCTGCGGGCGATCTCGTCCGAGCCCACCTGATCGATCTGAACATCCAGTATTCCGGCCGATCTGGTCACTACACGGCTGAGTTCCTCATTCGAATAGAAATCGAGGTGGTACGTGAGCCCGAATCGGTCGCGTAGCGGCCCACTCAGCATGCCTGCGCGTGTTGTTGCTCCTACCAGCGTGAACTGCTGCAGGCGGTACGTCAGCGTGCGTGAGTACGTGCCTTTGCCCGTAACGAAATCCACTTTGAAGTCTTCCATTGCGGAGTACATATACTCCTCAACGGCTCTTGGAATTCTGTGAATCTCATCAATGAAAAGGACCTCGCCCTTCTCCAGGTTCGAGAGCAGGCCGACCATGTCCAGCGGACGCTCCAGCGTGGGGCCGGAGGTCTGCGTCAGCTTTGAGCCGAACTCTTTCGAAATGATATGTGCGAGGGTGGTTTTGCCGAGACCCGGCGGGCCATTTAGCAGCACGTGATCGATGGCCTCATCACGCGACTTTGCGGCCTGGACGGCGATCCGAAGACTGCTCAGTACCTCTTGCTGGCCTACGTAGTCTTCGAACGATGTTGGCCGTAGAGCGTTGAGCGGTGCGTCCTCTGCAGGGTCGAGCGCTGGGTCAAGCATGGGTGAAGGTTCAGGTGCGTCGACCGAGGGATCGGGTTTGGCTCGGGCCTTCTTCTTTGGAGTCGGATCGACGCCGTCGCCTACGACTTTTTGACGTGCCATAGCAGCCTCCGCCTACGCCACGCCGGTTAGCGAGCGGAACACCTCGCGGATGAGCGCTTCGATGTCATCCGCAAGTTCGGGATCGCTCTCCAGGACTTTTGAAATTGCCACTTTCGCGTCGTTTGGACGGTGGCCGAGGCCAACAAGGATATCGACGCCCTCTTGAACTACGGCATCCTTTGGATCAACTTCAGCCGGTTTCGCTGGCGCGGCATCAGATGAACTGCTGGCGTCCATCGCCCAGTCCGTCACTTTGCCGCGCAGTGATGCAATGATCTTCTGGGCGGCGCGGTCGCCAATGCCGGGCATGCGTCGCAGCAGTGTTGAGTCTTCGTCTTCGATGGCGCGAGCGATGTCTGCGACCGGGAATATCAGCGCGGCAGCGGCCTTGGATGGACCTACTCCCTCGACACCAATCAGGCGCTCGAAGAACGTCTTCTGTTTGGTGTCCTGGAATCCCACCAGAACCGGCTTCGGCTGACGGTCTGTTACGTGATAGTAGATCTCCAGGCCGATTGTGTCGCCCTCAACAATGTTGCGCTCTTGCAGGCCGTGGTGCACGAACGTGGGAAGCGTGATCTCGTAGCCGATACCGCCTACCAGCAGCACCATGACTGGGCCATCGACCGGCATGCGCCGGACTTGTCCTTCAAGGTAAGAGATCATTGTTGTGTCACCTCGCCGTTGCAGCTGCTGGCATATTGGCCACAAGTGCGTGGCAGATGGCGAGCGCAAATGCGTCCGCCACATCGTCCGGGTGTGGCGGTTCCGGCAGACTCAACTGCGATGCCACCGATAACTGGACCTGTTCTTTCGTCGCTCGTCCTGACCCCGTAATCACGTTCTTTACGCGTGTTGGGGCGTAATCAATCACCGGGACGCCGCGCTCGGCGGCGGCCAGGCAGATAGCGCCTCGGATGTGCCCCATCAAGATCGCCGTCTTCGGAAACTTGTAGTGGCTGTGGATCTGCTCCAGAGCCATTACCACTGGTTTGAACTCATCGAGTACTTCGCAAACATCGGAATAGATCGCCAAAATACGGACGCCAAGCTCATCGGCCTGGCGTGACTTGCAGACACCGCCTTCGACCGCCACTTGAGCGCCCGAACGGGTGCCAGACGAATCAATCACACCGTATCCGGTGCGATTCAGTCCGGGGTCAATGCCGACAATTCTCATGGTGCAGCGCAGTTCAGATGGGGGATGAAACCTGCTGGCATTCTATGGTTCCCCCCGTGTCCGAACAACGAGCGCCTGTCGAGAACACACCACAGGTGTTATTTACTTGCGGGCGATGTTGGGTACGAATAGAGTGAGGTCACTTCTCAAACCCACTTATCCCCTATTCAGGACGATCAAATGCCTCCCTCAGAGCAACAAGAGCTACTACGCGTCACGGCGAAGGAATTTGCCGAACGCGAACTGGCGCCCAATGCGGCGATAGTGGACGAGCGTGAAGAGTTCCCGGAGGAGGCGTTTCGAGGTCTGGCGGCGCTGGGCCTCTGCGGCCTGACCGTCCGTGAAGACGCTGGCGGCGCGGGTGGCGGGTACGGTGACATTGCTACGGTGATCGAAGAGATCGCGGTTGTATGTGGGTCGTCGTCAACGGTGTACATCACACATGTTTCGCTGGGTACGGCGGCGATTGCACGGTTCGCCAATGAGGAGCAACTGCAACGCTTCGTTCCGCCACTGGCGTCGGGCGAGAAGATTGCGGCGTTCTCGCTTACAGAGCCGGGCACTGGCAGCGATGCACTTGGAATGGCGACAACTGCAAAGCGTGATGGCGACGATTACATTCTCAATGGCTCCAAAACGTTCATCACCAACGGAACCCACGCAGACACGTTTGTGGTGTTCGCAAACAGCGATCGGAACGTGGGTTACAAGGGCATCAACGCGCTGGTGGTGGAGCGAGGCACTGAAGGTTTCTCGACCAACCACCTGACGGGCAAGATGGGCATGAAGGGCTCTGGCACGGCGGAACTGGTATTTGAAAATTGCCGCATTCCAGCGTCGAATCGGCTGGGTGACGATGGCGGTGGCTACTCCGTAGCGCTCTCCACGCTCACCACGTCGCGTGTTTCGATTGCGGCGCAGTGCATCGGCATGGCGAGGGGCGCTTACGAAGCGGCGCTGTCGTACTCGCAGCAGCGGAAGACGTTTGGGAAGCCGATTAGCGAGCACCAGGCCATCGCATTCATGCTCGCTGACATGGCAACAGAGATCGATGCGGCAAGGCTGCTGACCCACCGTGCGGCCGAGATCATCGATTCTGGCGGGAATCCGGTGAAAGAGTCTGCAATGGCGAAGCTTTACGCATCAGAAATGCTGGGCCGAGTTGCTACCAAGGCGGTTCAGATTCACGGCGGAACCGGCTACTTCAAGCCGAGCATCGTGGAGCGGATTTTTCGGGATGCAAAGGTCACTGAGATCTACGAGGGCACTTCAGAGATTCAGCGGCTCATCATTTCGCGTTCGATACTCGATTAGACCGATTTCTCAGCACTCCCTAACGTGAATCGCTCTTCTTTTGCCCGCGCAGGCATCCCCACAATTATTGCGGGGGCTGCTGGCCTGTTTCTTGGCGCGCTGGACTTCTCCATCAACGTGTCGCTGCCCGCCATTCGGGACGACCTCAACGAATCGCTCATCACGGTGCAGTGGATCATCATCATCTACCACGCCAGCCGCAGCGGATCAGGGTTCGGTATCGGCGCGATTGGTGATCGATACGGGCTGAAATGGCTGTTCATCGCTGGCGTTGTTCTGTACACGATTTCGGTGGGCATAATCGCCTTGCAGAGCACCCTTGCAGCCGTGGTCGCGCTGCGCGTGGCTCAGGGCATTGGCGTCACGATCTTATTCACCGTTGGTCCTGCACTTGTGGCGCGTGCGTTCGGGCCGCAGCGTCGTGGCGCCGCTCTTGGGGTAACCATTGCGGCGGTCGGCATCGGGCAGATGACGGCCACACTGGGTGGCGGGTGGTTCACCGAAACGTTTGGATGGGAGTCCATTTTCTGGGTCAGGGTGCCGATTGGCCTAGTTGTGCTTGTACTTGGCGCGTTCATGATCCAGTCCAAAGTGGCAGCTCCAACTGAGCGACGTAGTGGGAGCTTCAACTGGGTCGGCACTGGCCTGCTCTATATTGGCCTGTTCATGTTCGCTCTCTCGATCTCAATCGCCCGAATCGATGGCTGGACATCGGCTGGGACACTGGGAACCGGAGCCGTGTTCATAGCTTTCTTCGGCTACTTTATTATCCGTGAGCGCAACATGCCGAACCCCCTTGTGCCAGCCCGGCTACTGGCGGATTGGACCTTCCGGCAGGGCGCTATATCCAACCTGATTGGCACGACCGCTTATTTTCTGATGTGGTTCCTATTCCCTTTCTATATTGCCGACGCGCTGGGCAGAGACTCGATTGCGCTCGGCGGAATGCTGGCTACGATGGGGGCGCTCACATTCGTTGGCTCAACCATAGGCGGCTGGCTGGCTGACCGACTGGGCGACCGCGCGATGACGGTTGTCGGTGCCGTCGCCACTGCTGGCGGTCTGCTCTGGATGTCGCGAATAGATGAAACGGCGAGCCTGCTGGAAGTGGCGCTGCGGGCGGGGGCAATAGGTCTGGCATTTGGGATTCACCAGTCGTCGGTCTACGCGCTGACAATGCGGCATGTGCAACCGCAGATGGCTGGTGCAGCTTCGGCAACGCTGGCCGTGATGCAGACCGTCGGCACGGTGGTGTCCGTGTCAATTGGCACGATGATATTCACGTGGCGTGAAGATGAGGCGCTGGAGCGTGGACTGTCAGATACAGGCGCGTTTATCGACGCGTACGGTGACGCATTCCTGGTGGCCGCCGCAGTTGCGGTGCTGGCCGCGGTGGTTGTGATTGGAAGATCGGCGAGAAGAGGGATAGCTACTGATGAGTGATGATACGGCGAACATTCTAATGAGCGATTTTCTAGATTCGCACCGCAACCTGATCCTTGCTACGAACAGAGCCGACGACACAACGCAGATGACGCCCGTCTGGTTCGGCTGGGAGGACGACACGTTCATCATTTCCACGGTCAAACACACGGTGAAGTGGAAGAATCTGGTTCGCGATCAGCGCTGCTCCGTCATCGCCGATGACCCCACGGGCCACTACGTCTCCGCCAGCGGCGTGGCTGAACTGGTTGATGGTGATGTCTACGATGACACGCTTCGCATCGTGCAGAAGTACAAGACGCCTGAGGAGATCGAGGAGTACATGTCTGAGATCTACCGCGAGGGCGACCGCACGATCATCCGGCTGAAGCCGGAACGGATGCATAGCCACGGGATTGAATGATGCTCAGGTGTGAGCCTCGGTAGCGATCCTTCAACCGGATCGGGATGGCGATTCCAGACGCGGCTTGAGGAGCGTGTGAGCTCCAGATGTGTTGCTACTCTCGATGCGGGTGTGATGGTGCGATTATCCTCATCGCTGCCGCAACTTCTTCATCTGACTTCTTGCGGCGGGTGAACACGTCTTTGCCGTCGAGCGTCGACATCCACTGGTTTGCTTCTGATGTCTCACTGGTGAGATGCCACATTGCGGCTATCGTGGCCCCCCCCACTGGGGTCATCCCACGCTTGCCCTGACCAGGCGGTCAGGCTTGAGTAGGGTCGCCAGTCGATGACCCAGCCCACGTTGGTGCTCATTCCGGGATTGGGGTCGTACTGACGCACTAACAGAGAAGCGGCGCTGCCTCCTACTCCTGAGACATAGCTTCCGGTGAGGGAACCATCCGGCCGGACAGAGATGACCATTGTTGAGTTGAGTTGGTTGTACCAGGTTCCTGATAAGTCCATGATCCATGCCTCCCCGAGCAAATAATTAATAGTTGTTAAGTATTAATTAGCTAATTTCATAATTAACAAGACAAACAATCTCATTAATTACGTTATACGGCAAATTGGGTCGTAGCGCACATACGGAAAATTATGGTGACTTTGTGTCCTGCGCAGAGCGAACCGGTGGGCGCTCCATTTGCATTCCCCTTGACGGCGCGCCCTCTCGGGGTGAGAATCGGCGACCCAATGCAGTCTCACTTCCAGATGTCACAGACATCATTGTTAAAGGGGTCAACGAATGCTGTACGAACTTCGGGTTTATGAGTGCAATCCCGGAATGCTCCCCACCATCGTTAAACGATTCGGCGACCACACGGTTGCCCTGTTTGAGAAGCACGGGATCAAGAACATTGGCTACTGGACGACTGAGGTCGGACCCAGCAACCACGAACTGACGTACATAGTTGCATTCGAAAACGCAGGACAACGCGAAGAGGCGTGGACCAGTTTCCGTGCCGACCCCGACTGGCCCGGCATTGTGGACGAGTCGCAGAAGGACGGCATCATTCTGAAGAACGTCCGCAACCAACTCATGTCGCCAACCGCTTACTCACCGCTTCAGTAACCCAAGCGCCATTTCAACGCTCACACAAAAAATGGAGATCAACTCATGCCTGTGATGTCAAAGCTAAAAGGGATATCCGGTACCGCCGAAATCGTCGGTGTTGCCGAGTCCGATCAGATTGGCAAGCTGCCAAATAAGTCTGCCCTGCAGCTCCATGCGGAAGCAGCGTCCAACGCTCTGGACGACGCTGGGATTCCGATGAGCGATGTGGATGGATTCCTGACGGCTGGTTACTCCACCTACGATGTAGCGGAGTACCTTGGCATTGAGCCACGCTTCACAGACTCCACTATTGTTGGCGGATCATCATTCGTCATCCACATCGCGCATGCGATGGCCGCTATCCAGGCTGGCTACTGCGAAGTTGCACTGATTACACACGGCCAAGCCGGTCGCTCTGATCGAGCTCGAGCCGCAATGAACCGAGGACTGCCGGGAGCGCAATACGAAGCTCCTTACGGCATTCTTGGCCCGCCAATCTCCTACTCCATGGCCGCGCGACGGTACATGCACATGTACGGCGAAGATCGCACGCGGCAGGCGCTTGCAGAGATCGCCGTATCCACTCGCAAGTGGGCCAACATGAATGAGATGGCCTACATGAAAGACGAGACGATGAGTTTTGATGATTATCACGACTCTCGCTGGATCTCATGGCCGTTCCACCTGCTGGACTGCTGTCTCGTCACCGACGCTGGCGCCGCCATCGTCGTGACCACCCCTGAGCGAGCGAAGAACGCCCGCAAAGGCGGTGTGAAGGTTATTGGAGTTGGTGAGGGGCACGACCACTCGCTGATCTCCCAGATGGACGACCTGACGATGCCGTTCGGCCGCAACACCGGCCCCCAGGCGCTTGAGATGGCCGGGGTCACGCACAAAGATCTCGACCTGACGATGATTTATGACTCGTTCACCTACACCGTGCTCGTTACGCTGGAGAGCCTTGGCTTCTGCGGACCTGGCGAAGGCCCGGACTTCGTAGCCGACCAGCGCACCGCACCCGGCGGAGACTTTGCGCTGAACACCAACGGTGGCGGACTCTCCTACACCCACCCGGGTATGTACGGAATCTTCACCGTTATCGAAGCCATTCGCCAGCTCCGTGGCGAGACCGGTGAGCGCCAGATCGCCAATCGCAATCTGGCGATGGCTCACGGCACCGGCGGCAATCTCTCATCAACCGGCACCGTCATCCTTCAGAGGGACTAATCATGGCTGAATACAACAAACCAATACCCGTCCCACAACCAGAGTCTGACCGCTACTGGGAAGGTGCACGTCGAGAAGAGCTCTGGCTTCGCAAGTGCCTGGACTGCGATCAGGCTTACTTCTACCCGCGCGATATCTGCCCGAACTGCCACTCGCGCAACACGGACTGGATTCGCTCATCAGGCAAAGGCACCATCTACACCTTCTCGATTCCGCAGCGCGCTCCGCATCCTGGGTTTGCGGGAGATGTCCCGTACATCGCTGCGATTGTTGAGCTGGAAGATGGTCCGCGTATTCCAACGAACATCGTTGGTGTGGAGCCGAAACCGGAAAACCTGGACATCGGTATGGCCGTCGATGTGGTCTTTGAGAAGATTACTGACGAGATAACGCTGCCGAAGTTTAAGCTGGCTTAGCTAGCAGCAGCTGGTTTATGGGCAAGGGCATCGCGCGTAAATTTGCGGGTACGGTCATTGACGTCAATGACCTCGGACTGGAAGCCGCGTTCTGGGGGGCGATGCTTGGCGAGGAGCCCGGCCCGATACGCAGTGACGGCGGGTGGGTAACGATTGGCACTCTGGGAGGGCCAGCAAGGCTGGTTCTCCAGAAGGTGCCTGAGCCGAAGACGATCAAAGACCGCATCCACATAGATTTAGACGTGGACGATGTGGATGTGGCGATCGCTCGTATCATCGAGATGGGTGGTTCTCAGCTCAGCGAGCCGAAAATCTCCGGCGGCGTGACGATGGCTGATCCCCAGGGCAATGAATTCTGCATTGGCGCGTTCAGGCGAAGCAAAGAGGGCCTGCGCACGCCGACGTAGGCGGCGAACCTACTGCGTAGAAATGACCGCCCGCCGGTGCGTGCCTGCGCCGATCTGCTTGTCGCCTTCGAAGGCTGTCAACTCCAGTGATATCTTCACGCCGTCGATGCCGGTGACTGTTGCTTTGGCGGTCACGGACGCTCCGATGGCCGTTGCGGCGAAGTGCTTCACGTCCACATGGAACCCAACCGTCGCGTTTCCGGCGGGAAGGTTGGGGTCGATGGCCTCAATGGCCGCCTGCTCCATGAACATGATCATGGACGGCGTTGAGAGGACAGCGCCGTCCGCCTTGCCGGTGCGGTTGATGGTGTGCTGCTCTTCTACGACGCTGGAAAGCTCTGCACTCATACCTTCAGAGATTGTCGAAACAGACATGAACTAAATCCCCATTGCCGTGTACCCAGCGTCCACTGGGATCACAGTGCCCGTGATGCCAGATGATAGGTCGCTGAGCAGGAACAGCGCCGTGTTTGCCACTTCCTCGTGGGTGATGTTGCGGCCCAGTGGAGACCGCTCTTCAAATGCTTTGCGCATGTTGTTGAAGCCTGGGATTGACCGTGCAGACAGCGTTGCCAGCGGGCCTGCGGATATCGCATTCACCCGGATACCCTGCGGGCCAAACTCATTGGCCAATTGGCCCACTTCATTCTCAAGGGCTGCCTTGGCTGTGCCCATGATGTTGTAGCCCGGATAAACTCGGCCCGCAGCGTCGAAACTCAAAGTGACAACGGCACCACCCTCTTCAGGCATATATGGCGCTGCTTCTGCCGTAACAGGGATCAATGAGTAGGCACTTGTCACCAGTGCGGTTCTGAAGCCTTCCTGCGAGACGGCGGAGAAGTTGCCACCCAGATCATCCTTGTCCGCAAATGCGATGCAGTGAACCACGATGTCTACCTTCCCTAGGTGGGCAGCGGCCTGTTCGTAGACCTTCTTGACCTGCTCTGGGTCCGTGGCATCGCACTCAACGAGCAGCGGGTTATCCAGTCCTGCCGTGGTCTTCTCAACCGGTGCCTTCATGCGCTCATTGAGATACGTGAACGCAAGTTCGGCTCCGGCGTCCAATAGTGCCTGTGAAATTGCCCATGCGATGGAACGCTGGTTTGCGACGCCGAAGACGACGCCTTTCTTTCCTGAAAGATCAATTGATGCCATATGAAGGAAGTATGTCCTCTAGTGCGGATTTCTCGCCAATGCTTCTGGTGCCTGTACAGCAGAAATAACAATATCACCCGTGGATGCTGGTTAGGTTACGCGAGCTACATGCTAGACTCCGCGTTGCGTGGTGGAGACTATTGATATGGTCTCGCGTGCTGGTATTTAAGAGGGGCTAAATGCTGATATTCCTGCGCCGATTTATTGCGGTAATCCTGATGCTCATGTTCTTTGCGGTGTTCCTGCTAACGCTCCTAATTGGGCGTGTACAGGACACAGTAGGAAATCCTGAACACCTAAAAGCTGAGCTGGTTCACATTGATCTTTACAACTTTGTCTATGACGATCTTGCAATCCCTCTTCTCGCCGATGTCCTTGAGAACCCTGACGATTTTCTGAACGATGACCTTTCAGAACTTGAGATACGTCCGGATGAGGATGCCGAACAGATCGTGGGACTGCTGCGTGACTTCCTGCCTCCGGAAGAACTGCAGTTGCGTGTTGAGCATGTGATTGACGAGTTCATCCCGTACATCACCGGGGAAACCGACGAATTTGCAATTCAGTTGCAACTTGAACCCAGAGTGGAAATGTGGCCGGATTTGTTGCAGGCCAGATTGGATAGCCTACAGGCCGGAGAACGCATGACCGAAGCCGTACTTGCGCCAGCACTTGAAGATGCATTGGCGTCACTATCAGATCAAGGCCTTGAGCTATCTATTACGAGCGCGCGAGCCGTCGAACTTGCGAAACAGATCGCTCCCGCCGATTGGATTGAAGAGCAGGTTGTTGTCGCGTCGCGGGCGGTTGCGGATTACCTGACGCGGACCGATGAAGAGTTCACCATCACAATCCAATTCGCGGACAGGCTGCCAACCGTTACCCGTGTGCTTAAAGAGGTGTTGGATGAGGCTGACGCTGAAACTTTCCTGTTTGAAAAGCTGATTGAACCGGGACTGAGAAAAGCTTTGGGCTCATTCACTGAGATCTCATACGGAATTGAAATCGCAGACCAGGACATCAAGGACGCCATTGAAGCTGTTGCGCCTGCGCCTTGGGTCAGAGAACAGCGCAACAATATTATCGACAATATCTCTGCTTACATTTCATCTGAGAGCGACTCGCTGGCTATCAGCGTGGAGCTAAAAGAACGAGCGGAGACTGCCGCCACCGAACTAACTGATCTGGCCAAAACGAAGCTGACGACGCTGATTGACGATATTCCTGCGTGTACCAGCATCCGAGATGCTCTTGCATCTGCAAATGCGATACAGACCGGGTCTTTCCCTTCATGTAAGCCGTCGGAGATCAGCGGCTCACTCCTGATCAATACTCTTGCGGCACCGTTTGAGGCCGAGATTCAGGGTTTAATCGTCAACCAGATTCCAGAGTCGTTCACCTTTACGGAGGATGATCTGGCAAATCTTGTTGGAGACGACTCAATAGAAACCATCAACGACATCCGACGCTGGGTGTCCGATGGCTTCACTTACACAGAGGCAGATTTCCGAGAAGACATCGCAAGCAAAGATGCCGACTTCACGCTGGAAGATCTGGACGTAATTCGCGACAACCTGGACGATGACAAGACGTTCACGCAGGTCGACTTTACTGAACGTGTTCTGGTGGGGCGAGAGTCACAACAAGAGAATTTTGACAGGATCAGGGATGGTATTGGTCGTGGCCGCGATCTCTGGATGCTGGTGTTCCTACTGCCGGGGTTCTTCCTGCTTCTGATCGGCTTCTTCGGCGGTCGGAACTGGGGTTCTCGACTTCGATGGGCGATGTTCCCGGTGGCCATATCTGGACTACTGATCTGGGTCGCCACAGGTCCTGTGTATGACAGATTTGCTCAAGATGGGATTGATGAACTCACCATTGAAGCAACGAAAAATCTGGATCGTCAATCGTCGATCGATCTGGTTCTTGAGACCATTGATCTTGGTATTGTGCTCACTGAGCGCTGGAAAGATGGATTTGGTGGCTCCGCGCTGCAGTTCGCCATTGGTGCAGGTGTGATCTTCGTCCTGTCCCTACTGTTGGCGAAAGTTCGTGGCGGCAGGAAAAAGAAGCGACCGCGCCAGCCTAAAGGCAAGGCAGCAAAGGTTAATGCCCGGAGAGAGTCCGTGCTTGATGAGTTGAGAGACTCTGACATCACCAAACTGGAAGTTATTCCAGACGACCACGAGTAGCTTACAGCACCCGAATTCTGCCCCCTACCGGGCGCGACCTGGCCGATATCCGGAACGCAAGCCCGGGGCCACATGTGTGGGTTTTCCACCCGTTCATATGTAGATTGTCGCGTTGTGGCGTTGGCGCTTGATCTCCAAACTAGATTGATAAGCGATATCAATCCGGGTGATGGAATGGAAATCAGGCGCATAGTGTTTATCGATTTCCTCAATCAGCCCACACGGTGTTTGGACACCGCAACTATCTGAGGAACTGCCACCCCCAATGGGCAAAATTCTAATCGCAGACGATGAAACTGGAATCCGCGCTTCTCTATCGCGACTGCTAGAGGCTGAAGGTCACGATGTGATCGAGGCTGAAGATGGTGACGCGGCTCTTGAGATGATCGCCTCTCACAAGCCAGACGTTCTGTTGCTGGACAACGTAATGCCCAAGAAAGATGGCATTGAGGTGCTCCAGGAGCTTCGGAAGAACAAGGCCACCGCCAATCTTCCGGTGATTATGGTCACCGTGAAAGGCGCTCCCAAAGATCGCGACTCAGCCGTTGATCTAGGCGTGGTGGATTACATCAACAAGCCCTGGATGGATGGTGAGATTGAGCTCCGGGTGAAGTGGGCGCTCAAAGGCGCTGGAATGGTACCCGCCGTACCGTGGGACCAGGCATCCGCAGAGGGAGTCGATCGAGGTACGGTAGATATTGACGGACTCGGCGGTTTCTCTGAATCAGCGCCCGAGGACTCAGTTGGCGAGCCTGACGATGATGATCTAGAGGCGAACAGGTCAGTCTCAACTGAAATCATTACGCCGCTTGAGGGCGGTCGTGTGACGACTCAAGATGGTCGTGTTCGGGTAGACCTGCCAGCGGGATCTGTTCCTTTAACGATGGCCCTTGATGCTCAACGCGTGGCAGAAGATGAGCCGGTTATTCCCGCGACTCTTCGGCTCAAGATGGGCAAGACCATCGCGGACCTGACCTTCACTGACCGCACCGGCGCACCGGTTGAGGGCGTAGAGCTGGATAAGCCGGCCAAGATTTCAATCAAGTACACCAGGCTGATCTTGAGGATGGGCCCGTCTCTGATATCAAGATAAAAAGCTCAACCACGAAACCGGTCGCTGGGTGGGCATGATAACGGAAGTTGACGCGAATACCGGCGAGGCCGCCACTGAAGAGAGTACGTGGTCCAAGCCACCTGACCGCGGTGATGCCAGAGTGTTGGTCGTTGATACCGATGAGGAAGAGCAGAGCAAGTTCAAGGTGGCTCTTGAGATGTCTGGCTACATCGTGCTCAACGAAGATCGCACCGAATATGTCATCAAGTGGGTTGCCGCTGACAAGCCAGATGTGGTGGTGTTGGACACGGACATGCCACGTCGGGACGGATATCAATTGTTGCGGGAACTCAAAGGGAATCCGCAAACCCGGATGACCTCCGTAATCATGACCAGTGCGACGGCAGGTCAGGATGCGTACTCAGCCGCAATGACTCTGGGTGCCAGAGATATGATCATCAAGCCATGGCATACCGGTGATCTGCAAAACAGAGTGCTAAGAGCGTTCAAAGCCTCACGAGCACGCATGCAGCAGGCGGAACGAGCCGTGAACAGGGCGAAACGCCGACTGGGCGTATCTTCCAGATCGACTGTAGTGGGCCATCGTGGGAGTTCGGCGAGGCCGACGCAAAAAAAGCCGCTAGGTAGCGGTGACGAACGCGCTAATCGGAAATCAACTGAAGCAGCATAAATAGGAGAACAGGGGGGATTGGGTAAGTCTCATGGGCAGGGACAAACCTGAGTACATATATGGGGAGAATCCTGGTTGCAGATGACGACCCGGAGATCAGAGACGCTATTCAGCGCCTTCTGGAAGCCGAGGGGCATGAAGTTCTCTTTGCAGAGGACGGTCCGTCAACACTAGATATGGTTGCGCAACAGCGACCAGACATCCTGCTGCTAGATCTGGAAATGCCAGAGCTAGGTGGTCTGGAAGTCCTTTCGATTATTCGTCAGGACCCTATCGTAATGACCACTTGCGTGATCATCGTGTCAGTACGCGGTCGCCCGTCTGACCGTGACAGAGCTGAAGAGCTTGATGTCACCATTATATTCTGAAGCCGTGGCAAGACGGCCAAATTGAGATGCGCGTCAAATTCGCGATGGGTGACGTAGAGAGATCCCGATCAACAATGGGGCCAGACGCGGCCGCTTTGTCAGTTGCAGCGGCTTCTTCGGCAGCTGACCCTGATCTTTCAATGTTCATTGATGATGACGATGAGGACGTGGCGGAAGAAGAAGCTGCGCCTCCGGAAGCAGCGCCTGAACCACCGGCCCCCTTGCCACCTATTGATGGCGAGTCGTCGAGCGGTCGAGAGGTCTTCGTTCCCAGCAAGAAAGACACTGCCGAAAAGAAGGTCATCGACTTCAAGCCGTCTGGCAAGTTTAAAGTGCCAGACATCATTCCGGTTGCGATAATCCCACCGCCTCCAGAAGATCCTGACACGGCTCTGATTCTTGTCGCGGAGGATGAAAAGTACGCCCGTCTCCCGCTCGTCGATTGCATGCAACGCGCCGGGTATAGGACTATCGAGGCCGTGGATGGCGGTGCCGTTGAAGCAATGGTTCTTGAACACAAGCCAGATGTTGTCCTCTTGGACCTCACGTTGCCTCGGCTGAACGGAATTCAGGTGTTGCGCACCATCAAGGGCAACCAGGAGATTCGGAAGACCTCTGTGATCATGATCACGGGCGATACGGACAGAAACATCATTGAGAATTGCATGAGCATTGGTGCCCGGGACTTTGTCCCAAAGCCATGGCACGCTGGAGATATTCAGCACCGCGTCAAACGGGCGGTGAAGTCTGCAAGAGCTCTCAGTGCCCAACTTGAGCGAGCGCACGCCCGTGCAATGGATCGTGTGAGCAAGCGCAAGAAGAAGCGCAGGCGCACCGCCTAGCCTCATTGGGTTGACTCAGGCGACTCTGGCCGTCACGATCTTTCAGCAATGAAGATCAAGCATGTGAGAGTCGTAGATCTGGACATCCCGGCAATCCCGCCGCGCTCCAAAGAGCGTCGGCCAAGCTGGAATGAAACTGCGCCACGTGGTTCGCCAATGGGCATGTACCCGGAGTGGCGGGAGAACGTCCCAGGTGGCATTCCGGGATTTGGCGGCCGAGAAGTCTGGGTTCAAGTGGTTGCCGACAACGGCATGTGGGGGCTGGGCAGATGCAGCTTCGGCGAGCCGGTTGAGGCACTCATTTCCAGCCACTTCGCTCCCCTGCTCGAAGGCCGAGACGCGCTTGCCACCGAATATCTGAACGACCTGATGTGGCGTTCAACCAAGCGCTTTGGTTCGCTTGGACTATCGGCCGTAGCGATGAGCGGCATCGACATCGCACTCTGGGATCTCAAGGGCAAAGTGATGGGCCAGCCCGTATGGCGCCTTATCGGAGGCCCCAGCCGCGATGCCATATCGCTCTACGCAACGGGTGATGACCTTGACTGGTCGCAGGAACTAGGGTTCACCGCGTTCAAGATCACCAATCCCGCACACTTCGAGATGGGCATTAAGGGAATCAACCTGGTCGAAGAGAAAGTGGCATCAGCCCGCGATGCTGTAGGCCCTGATCACGAGCTGATGATCAATCCGGTGATGTCATACGACGTTGAGTTCACTATCCGCCTGGCTGAGCGGCTACGGCCGTACGAGTTGCGATGGCTGGAGGAGCCGCTGATCCCTGAGGACATTGAGGGTCATATCGCTCTCAAGAACGCCATCACATGGATCCCAATTGCCACGGGTGAGGATCACCACACGCGAATCCCGTTCCGGCAGCTCATTGAGCATCGGGCAGTGGACGTTGTGCAGCCTGATCTGAGTTGGTGTGGTGGACTATCTGAAGCGATCAAGATCTACACGCTGGCTCAGGCATTTGGCCTCAAGACTGTTCCACACGGCGGAGCTAATACCCCGTGGGGGCAGCACTTCTCATATGCGATGCCAGAGGCATCAATGGCCGAATACTGGCTGGGAACCGCTCCCGGAATTCCGCTGGATGAGGTTCGCCCCATCCCCGGCATGGTGATGCCTGCGGATGGAAAGATCACCCCAACAGACTCGCCGGGGTTTGGGATGGAGATCCTAGAGTCTCAGATCATCCCGAGAGGCTAGGTAGCGGTCTCCCCTGATGCGCGGACACGTATCGGCATCGCTATTGACCGGGATGCGGCAGCGAATACGGCGAGCACTATGATCAGAAGCAGGCCAATTACCGACTGCCCGATGTTCATACCGGCGGTTTCGACGCCAGCCAGCTGAACGGTGGTCGTAGGAGTTGAGAAGAGGGCCAGTTCAGGCCGCCCCGCAACAAACCGACTCGCCGTTGCCGCTACAAACGATTCCGTGGTGGAATCATTGCGGTCTCTGGCGAGGAATGTGATGGTCTTACCGTTCTCTGATATCTCGGTCGCAAATGGTGCGGTGAATTGAAATGTAACTTGATCGATGTTGTTGCCGAGGAAGTCACTGTCTGCCGAGGATGAGTTGGAGCTGATCTTCGCAACCGGTTTGGACGGCATTGGAATATCGAGGCGACTGTCGAAAGTAACGGACATCCGAGATTCGAAGTAGTTGGCGTCCGTTGTGCTGTTCATGGAAATCAGCACAACGCGGCGATTAACGCGGCTAGCGGAAATAACAGCCTCATGTACAACTTTCGATTTGCCAGTGACATCGGATCCTCCCCGGTTCGCACACGTCACGAAATATCAGTAAGTAAATCGTCCTAGTTTGGGCAATCTGAGACTAGGAGGGTAACGTCGCGGCGTGACTGAGGGCTGTCACTCATGGCGCGCTCCCTCTCATGGCGCCACTCAACGGCAACGTCTATGCGAACATACCGCTCCTGAACATCATCCCGTTACTCACCACCCACACCGGAGACCACGCAATGAAGATCACAGACATCAAGCCTTATCCAATCTGGGTGGGACGTCGAAACCAGATGCTGGTGAAGGTAGAGACCGACTCTGGCATCTACGGCTGGGGCGAATCTGGACTTTCCGGCCGTGAACTGGCGGTTGAGGGTGCGGTAAAGCATTACGCCAACTTCCTGGTTGGTAGCGACCCGATGAAGATTGGTCGAGCGTGGCAGGAGATGTATCGAAGTCAGTATTTCGAGGGCGGAAGAGTCCTGACCGCTGCGATTTCGGCTATCGATATTGCGCTGCATGACATCAAGGGCAAGGCGCTTGGCGTTCCCGTATACGAGCTTCTGGGCGGCAAGCAGCGCGACTTCGTGCCAGCATTCGCGACTACGATTGCGCCTCCCGGTGACAAGATGATCGAGGAAGCGCAGTTGTTGATAGACGATGGCTGGCAAGCGATGCGGCTGTCGTTTGCTCGCAACACAGATAACGACGATGAATCCATATTTGAGCCACGTGAGTCGATCGGCATGACCGCGAAGTGGTTCACGAAAGCGCGGCAGGAGCTGGGTGACACGGTCGTGCTGGGCGTGGACTACCACCACCGGCTGAGCGTGGCGGAATCAGTATCGTTCATGAACAAGATGCCGGCGGGGACGCTCGATTTCATTGAAGAGCCGATCCGTGATGAGTCGCCAGAAGCATATGAGGCGTTGCGCACGATGGTTGACATTCCATTCGCCATTGGCGAGGAGTTCTCTTCAAAGTGGCAGTTCCTGCCGTTCATAGAGCGCGGCCTGACTAACTTCGCCCGCGTCGACATCTGCAACGTCGGCGGATTCACCGAAGCGATGAAAGTGGCTGGCTGGGCAGAAGCGCACTACATTGACCTCATGCCGCACAATCCGCTTGGCCCCGTGTGTGCCGCAGCATCAATTCACCTCGGCGCAGCGGTCCCCAACTTTGCGTGGCAAGAGGCAAAGGCAAAGGTGCTTGGCGACGATGGCCGGTCGAACACAGACATATTCCCGCATCAGATAGAGCTAGAAGGTGCCATGTACCCGGTTCCCACGGAGCCGGGCCTTGGCGTAGACGTCAACGAAGACGCTCTCAAAGCCTACAAGTTCAAGCCCTGGGAACCGAATCGGCTACTCCGCCGCGACGGTTCGTATACGAACGCGTAAAAACATGCAATAGAGTGCGGCGAATCATGCAATCGAACCCCACAAGATGCAAACAGTGCGCCCAGATAACAGAACCAGGTGCATTGTTTTGTACGTATTGTGGCGTCCAACTTCAGACCTATTGTGAAAGGTGTGGAACAGCGAATCACGGCAGCGCTAGATACTGTGGTGATTGTGGGGCCTCGCTCAAGAGTTCAGATCTAAATCCCGCGATGACAAGGGGTTCATCATCCATCACCTCTCTAACTTGCCCTCGGTGTAGCAGGGCAAACGAACCCGGAGCGACGTTCTGTTATCAGTGTGGGCTGCCACTGGATCAAACCACAGGCGTCACCCAGGAAGCGAACTGGGGGGGGCGATGACCTCGCCGGGTTCTGGATACGATTCGGAGCCATGTTGATCGACATGCTCTTGCTTGGAATATTTGTCTCTTATCCAGCTTACTTATTGCTTGACCCTCTATACGAGGACACCATAAGCAACCTCATCGCACTTGGGTATCTCATTATTGCCGTCGCTATCTGGGGTCGAACCTTAGGTAAGAAGGCAACCGGGCTCAAGATCGTCAGGGTAGACGGCTCCAAGGTTGGGCCCGGACGCGCACTGGCTCGGCCGTTCGCGTGGTACTTGTCACTCCTGATCTTAGGCATCGGGTTCTTTATGATTGCCTTCAGAAGTGACAAAAGGGGCCTGCACGATTTGATTTGCGGGACAGTCGTTATTAGAACGCCCTGAACCCCATGGCTATCGTTGGACTGGTGCTGGTGTCGGTTGTGCCTGGATTGCTGTGGCTCTGGTTCTTTTTGACACGAGACACAATCCGACCGGCCCCAAGGCGACTTGTGGCAGCAACGTTCGTCTCCGGTGGGCTATCAACCATTCCCGCCGGCCTCATAAGCTTCACATTCATTGATGAGTCCCTGCTTGGAATTGACGCTACGTTCGCGTCAGTAGCCGCGGTGATGCTGCTAGTAGTTGGCCCTGTTGAGGAGTCATCTAAATTCCTGGCTGTCAGGCTGTTCGCATTTCGGACGAGATACTTTGATGAGCCTATGGATGGGCTGATATTCAGTGCGGCCGCTAGCCTTGGGTTTGCAAGTGTAGAGAACATCATCTACGTAATTCAGTTCGGGCCAGAAGTGATGATCGTGCGCGCTCCTCTCTCCACCCTGGCGCACGTCATATTTGGATCGTTCTGGGGTTATGCGATGGCGAAAAAGGTTGGAAGTCCCAGGAGGCGCTTCTGGTGGCTACTAGCCGGTATCGCAACAGCGTCTACTGTTCATGGACTATTCAACCTCTCCGTATTTTTCATGCCCGTACTCGCGTTTTTGCTGATCGCCCTGGGATTCTTCTGGGTTACGAGTCGGTTTCGATGGGCGGCCATGATTTCCCGATTTAAGCTCCGCCGGAATATTCCAACGTTCCGGTGCACGAACTGCATCGGCACGGTGAGACGTGGCAGTCCGTTTTGCCAAACCTGTGGAATTCGAGATCCGCGGGGCATAGGGAGTCAAAACTGCGGGAACTGCCGAGCGGACAACCCGATTAATGCCGCGTATTGCTCAACATGTGGTGACAGGTTCGTAAGCGTCTAAAGGTGTAGCTTGCGGAAGGCCACACGGCGACCGTCCGCGAAGCACACCAAGTCATTCTGAGAAAACCAATCACGTCAGTGTGAGGGAAAGGAAATCAACATATGAAAATCACAGCTATCAAGGCCTACCCGGCATGGTCCGTTTGGCGGAATGTTTTTCTGGTCAAGATTGAGACTGACGAAGGGATTTACGGTTGGGGTGAGGGTGGTACTGCGTGGCGTGAGTTGGGTATGAAGGGGGTAATAGACCACTTCAACCAGTTCATGATCGGCAAAGACCCGATGCAGGTTGGTCGTCACTGGCAGGAGATGTATCGCTCGGCGTACTTCGAGGGCGGGCGTGTGGTGACGGGGGCGATGTCTGCGATAGATATTGCGCTGTACGACATCATCGGCAAGAAGCTTGGTGTGCCGGTCTACCAACTCCTGGGCGGCAAGCAGCGTGACTGGGTGCCATGCTTCGCCACTACCAGCGGCGTAGACGCGGATGCAATGCTAGCGAGCGCGCAATCGCTGGCGGACGATGGCTGGGAGTGCATGCGGTTGAGCGTTGCTCCCGGGTTCGATGAAGGCAACATTTTTGAGCCGCGTCTGGATATTCCGTTGCAGGTGGATGCGCTGATCAGAGCGCGTGAGCAGCTTGGCCGCGAGGTCAAGATTGGCATTGACTATCACCACCGGTTGAGCGTTGCCGAGACTGCTCAGTTCTGTCAGGCGATGCCGCCGGGCACACTGGATTTCGTGGAGGAGCCAATTCGTGATGAGACTGTGGCCTCATACGAAGCGTTGCGCCTTATGACTCCAGTGCCGTTTGCGCTGGGTGAGGAGTTCTCGTCGAAATGGCAGTTCCTGCCGTTCATCGAGAAGGGTCTAACCAACTACGCCCGTGTCGATCTTGGCATTGTGGGCGGCTTTACGGAAGCGATGAAAGTGGCTGGCTGGGCTGAGGCGCACTACATCGACTTGATGCCGCATAACCCGCTGGGGCCGATCAACACGGCCGGTAGCGCTCACCTGGCGATGGCCACGCCTAACTTCGCATGGCTGGAGATGTTCCAGCGCTCCGAAGAGGCGGAACTGGAGGCAGACAAACTCTACCCGGGCAACTTCAGGGCAAAAGGCGGCCGAATGGAAGTCCCGGACAAGCCAGGTCTTGGAATCGACGTGGATGAAGATGCGATCGCAAACAGTCCTATGCATCCGGATGACTGGATCACCACTCGGCTGCGGCGGAGGGATGGTTCCGTACAGAACTGGTAACCTCTGATCAATACAAAGTGGCGCTAAGATGGACGAATAGTATCGCCACTTTGGACTGGAGCAGTATGAAATTTGATCGGGAAGATTTCGACTACCGACTAGGCATTGGCGTTCTTTGGATCACAGCATTCTTGCTGCTGTTTATACTCGCACTATTTCACTTCGTCGCAGTCAGTTTTCTGGTGCCTTCATGGTTCGAACTCGACCCTGTAAGCCGAGGCCTGGCATTTGCGATTGTCGGCAGTTTCGCTGTCTGGGTGGACATCATGAGTTACCGCTACGTCAAAGGCCGCATGGATCGATCTCGGTGGACCGCCGAGATCGCGCGTGAGCACGAATCCAAAAGTTCCTAGCGTGCGTCGAGAATCGCAGGAACCTCGTTCAGCGACCTGATCTCGTAGTCCGGTTGATCACCTGAGTCGTTCGCGACTCCATCAGGGTTGAACCAGACGCTTACAGCTCCTACTCCGTTGGCACCGGCGACATCGTTCTTCAGCGAATCGCCAACATGCACGATCTCGTGCAGTTCACATCCCACTAGGTTAGCCGCAAACTCAAATATTTCTGGGCCCGGCTTGTAGAGGCCAACATCCTGAGCGATCACGATGAAATCAAGAGGAACACTGGAACCGAATCGTGCAGGCGTGCTGTTGCCGTTTGTTATTTCGCCGACTTTGAATCGTTCACTCAATGCGGCTAGGACCGGCTCTGCTTCTGGAAACAACTGCCCCACCTGCTGGATCACCTCGAAATAGTGCTCCGTGAGCGCGTCACCATCTTTCTCCGCATCCAGTCCAGCAGTACGGGCAACCCTGTGAAATGACTCACGCCGAATCAGTTCAACTGTGACTCCAGGGCGGAGAGGCCCAATCTCATCTTCTACGCCATTCCGTATGGCGATCACCTCATCTGGCGACACGGGAGATGGCTTGCCAGATAGCGATTCAAGTTCTTTGAGCGTGAGTTGAATCGCCTCACGAGAGATGCCTTCAAACGACCACAACGTATCGTCGCCGTCGAATGAGACTGCTTTGATCATGCGGAGCGCTGGCTAGCCTCGTCCGATGAAGAGCTGGCCCACCGGCAACACGCTCATCTCCAGCGTGTTCACGTCTGCCGGGAGCGTGGCCATGTACAGCGCAGCGCGTGCCATGTCCGGCGTTTCAACCTGCGCTTCAGGCCCCATATCTACGCCGCTCGCGGAACTGCCGCCGGCTGCAACGCGCCGCTCTACCGCTACGTTGCCGGGGTTGAGCTGTCCACAGGAAATGCCAAACTCACGACCGTCCAGCGCTGTGCATTGTGTGAGGCCCCAGAGTGCGTGCTTGCTTGTGGTGTACGGCGCCGAATGCTGGCGGGCACGCTGCGAAGCGATGCTGCCGATGTTGATGATCCGCCCGCCGCCCGCGTCCTTCATGATCTTGAAGGCTTCACGAGTGCAGATAAATGGCCCCGTAACGTTGACTGCCATCACGCTGGCAAACGTATCAAGGCTGAGTTCGTCGATGCGCCCGCCGTCGAACCGGCCAGAGTTGTTGACGAGGATATCGAGCTTGCCGAAACGCTCAATCGTCGTCTGAAAGAGACTCTTCACAGCAGCTTCGTCTGTCACGTCGGTCTGCACGGCTATGACTTCGGACCCCGTGTTGGCCGATATCTCTTCCGCAGTGGCTTTGAGTCGATCAAGATCTCGGGCTGCGATAACGACTGATGCACCCTCACCGGCAAATGCCGCTGCTATGCCTTTTCCAATACCACTGCCACCACCGGTAACAATTGCCACCTTGCCATCCAGTTGGCCCATCTCAGTCTCCGGTGGATTCAGTAGTTGACTGGCCTTCACTTGCGAAGCCGTCCGGTGAGGGTGAGTTTGCGGTCGACGGGGCGGCAGGCTGCCCTGCTCCGCGCCGCATTGAGATCACAGGGTTGCTGGTTTTCATGGCCGCGATGATGGCAAAGAACGAGACGCCAGCAAAGGCCAAGAACGCGATTCTCATGCCCTCTACGAACGCCGCCTTCTCTGCAGCACCAGTACCGTCCTTGAGCGCGCCCAGATCGGCGTTAAGACCTTTGGAGGTCATCACGCCGACAACCACTGCCGTTGCGACAGCAATCGCAATCGCTGAAGCCGTATTGCGAATCAGGTTGATGAATGCGGAGACAACGCCAAATGACTGAGATTGCACAGCGCTGATAGCCGCGCTCATGTTTGGTGCGACCCACAGCCCCATCCCAAGGCCGGTGCCAAAGAGTGCGGGCATGATGATGTATAGCGCAGAATCCTCGTTCAATGATGCCAGCACGAGTCCGGAAAGGGTAACGAGCGTCAAACCAGAAACCGTAAATAACTTCACCCCAAATTTGTCAGACATCCGACCGCTGATAGAGCCCATGATCGCGAATCCAACGGCACCTGGAATCAAGATCGGTCCCATTTCACTGGGAGAGTAGCCTCGCACGCCCTGCAGATAGAACGGCATCAGGAAGAACCATGGCGAACTACCCACGAACCCGAGGAATCGAGCGGAAATAGCCCAGGAGAATTGCGACCTCTTGAACATTCCCAGATCGAACATTGGAGATTCAATTCGGGACTCGCGACGGATGAACAGATACAGAAGAAGTGCGGTGAGACCAAACGCCGGGCCAATCATGAACGGGGACAGGTCAGTGCTGAACGTGGCTGCAAGAATCAACATGGTGAGAGCCACTGCAGCTATCAGTGCCCCTGTCCAGTCATAACCCCTGATCGTGCCGGCTCTCGGGGTCCCAATCTTCTCTTCATCGAGGATGATGGCGGCCCACACCACGGCGGCCCCTGTGCCAATAGCCAGCAGAACGAAAAATGATCTCCATCCAAGGCTATCCACCATCGCGCCGGCCACCAGCGGACCTGCAATCGAACCCAGTCCCACTGCTGAGGTGATGAGCCCCATCCCCTTGCCACGCTCTTCAGCCGGGAAGACGACTGCCACGATCGCCATGCCGTTAGCCATGACTGTCGCCGCTCCAATTGCAGAGACGATGCGGGCAGCAACAAGGAATGAAATCTCCGGAGCGGCAGCGGCACCAGCCGCTCCGATCACGTACAGGATACCGCCGGCAATGAACGAACGTTTACGCCCAACGAGGTCTGAGATTCCGCCGACTGGAAGCAGCACTGCACTGATCGCGATAGCAAACCCCAGTGCGATCAGGGATGCCTTGCCAAGCTCCAACCCAAACTCATCGGCGATTGTCGGAATTGCAACACCGGTTCCGCCAAAGTCCATGACGCCAAAGAACAGTCCCAGTGCCATCACTGAGAACGCCTTCCACTTGTAATTGTCGGAAGGCGCGGCCATCGGATTATCGATATTTGGTTGAGTCATACTTACTGTGTGATGCGCAGATACGGATTCCGGACCCCTGCCGCGTACGTGATCGAATGCTACGACCAGTGCATGAATTGACTTATCCTACACGTTCCCTACCCTGTCCCGGCAGTTCAAAACAGGAGTAATTGACCTGAGCTCTCACGCCTATAATCGCCCCCTTAACGTCCTTCGCACCGCGCCACAGCCTGGCTCCCGGCCTCGTGATCCGGGACAGCCCGAAAATTACCGGCATCTGGAAGATTTCGTGACCGCCCCAGTCAACTGGTCGTACGCGGACCAAGAAGACAAAGCAGCGATGATCAGCGCGCTTCCCGGACAGGATGTGCTTGTTGGCGTGAAATTCACGCCGGAGATGACAGCTTCGGCAGACAGTCTGAAGATGATCGTCCTCCAGGCCGCGGGTTTCGAGAAGATTGTCCCGTCCGCCGTTCCAGATGGCTGCATTGTGGCGAATGCGTTCGAGCACGAAGCGCCGATTGCCGAGTGGGTGATGATGGCAGCAGAGGTGCTGGACCATGAGGTGTTCAAAGCGGACCAGATGCTCAGACAGAATGACTGGGGCATGTGGATATTCCGTCGGCCGCCGTATAGGGAGTTGTTTGGCCGCACTATGGGCGTGATCGGACTGGGCCACATTGGCCGACGCGTGCTCAAGCTGGCGCGGGCCTACGATATGCGCCTCATCGCCGTGACACGCACGCCGCCGTCAGAGCAGGAAGCGCGCGATCTTGGGCTGGCATGGTTTGGTGATCAGAGTCGATTAGACGATCTGATGTCTGAGGCTGACTTTATTGCCGTGACCACTCCCCAGCTGCCGAGCACGGAAGGGCTGATCGGCGAGCATGAGATATCACTAATGAAGCCAGACGCCTACATCATTAATCCAGCCCGCGGCCCCATCATTGAAGAGACAGCGCTTTATGAGGCGTTGCGTGACCGGCGAATTGGTGGAGCAGCAATCGATGTCTGGTGGTCCTACCCGGACGGCCTTGATGATCACATGACCACACCGTCAAAGTACCCGCTACATGAGCTGGACAACATCCTGATGACGCCCCACATCTCAGGCGGAACCTACGGAACTTCAGAGCGAAGAGCGAAGGTAGTAGCGGAGAACATTGATCGGTTCCATCGCGGCGAACCGCTCATCAATATTGTGCCTGAGTTGTCCCGAAATTAGGCCCGTGTAGACCTAGGCAGCCATACCTGAGTCTGACTGGTCCTCAAGATAGAAGAAGCCGTCGAACGGTACTGGCACGCAGAACGTCAGAACCGCCGGTTCTGGCAAACGAGGGTCGGCCTGTGTTGCGTCGTTCTGGTCGCCAGTCGTGTTCTGCTTCTCGCTCATCATGCGCTCCCCGTAGGTATGTCTGTTGAGACCAGTCGCTTTATTGAGACCAGTATCAGGTCGTTCAGACACTTCAGGAATAGGGCTTACGGCGCGACGCGCTGCCCTACACTCGACACCTGCTGTGGGCGTGCACCGTCAGCTATCTACACACTCCGCTGGCGGAGCACTTCGTAAAGCATAATTCCTGCGGTTACAGACGCGTTCAATGACTCGATTTGGCCGTTCAATGGCAGCGATGCGAGAAAGTCACACTTCTCTCTGACAATCCGGGATATTCCGTCCCCTTCCGAGCCGATTACCAGGGCGATTGGGCCGGTCATGTCGATGTCTGTGTAGTTCTGATCGGCATCGCCATCCAGGCCCACGGTCCAGACTCCGGCCGCTTTGATCTCATCAAGAGCGCGCGAAAGATTCACCACTCTGGACACGGGCACATGCTGCAACGCGCCGGCGGACGCTCGAATCGCACCCGGGGACACTCCGGCGGCTCGACGCTCCGGGATGACGACCCCGTGAGCACCGGCACCATCCGCTGATCGGGCGATGGCGCCCAGATTCTGGGGATCTTCAACGCCATCCAGGACGACTATCAGCGCACCCTCCTCCGTGGAGGTGGCGTCAATTAGAAGCTGATCGAGCGAGACGTAGGTCGGGTCTGGTGCGAGGGCGATTATGCCCTGGTGCTTGTTGGTGTTGGACTCCCGATCCATGACGCGTCGGCCAACAGTCTCAACTGGCACTTTATACTCCTGCGCACTTTCGACAATCGCCCTGATCTGAGGACCGTGCTCGATGTCCTCTTGCAGCAGGATCTGATCCACGCGGGAGTTGGAACGAAGCGCTTCGAGTACAGCTCGGCGGCCTTCAATGGTGTGGCGATTTCGGCCCGGTCGGTGTTTAGGCATCCAGGTTGGAGTCTCCGAGAATTTCCGCTAATTCAGTCATATCGGAATCGGACAGCGTCCAATCTCCAGATCCGGCGTTCTGAATGGCCTGCTCAGGCGTCTTTGCGCCAACGATACAACTGGACATTGACGGGTGAGCCAGCGTCCATGCCACCGCCAGGTCTCCGCCAGATCGTCCGTGATCACCGGCCCAGACCAAAAGCTGCTCAACGATAGGCATTATGCGGTTGAACGCATCGTCCTTGAACTCCGGCTTTCCTGATCGCTCATCGCCCGCATCAAACCTGACTCCCGGCCGATACTTGCCCGTGAGCATGCCCTTCGCCAATGGAGAGTGAGCTATGACGCCAATGCCAAGATCCAGGCAGGCCGGAAGCACATCGGCCTCCGGATAGCGGTAAAGCATGTTGTAGCGCGGTTGGCTGCTGTTGATCTGGCCGTACTGTGCCGCCTCACGATGCTGATCCGCCGTAAAGTTAGAGACGCCAATGTGGCGAATCTTCCCAGACTCTTTTAGCTCAAGCAGGCCTTCCATGGTCTGCTTGATCGGCGTCTGCGGTTGTGGGCCATGGAGTTGGTAGAGGTCAACGTAGTCGGTGCCAAGGCCCACAAGGCTGTTCTCGATGGCCGCCGTCATGTGCTCAAGCGAGTGGTCGCCAGTGAGCTTGGTGGCAAGAAACACATCCTGACGCTTGCCGCGCAGTGCCTTGCCGAGAACCGACTCGCTGGTGCGGTATCCCTCAGCCGTGTCGATGAATGTTGCGCCTGCTTCAATGGAAGCGTGGATTGTGGCTATGGCCTGATCGTCTGGAATCACACCCATGCCGCCGCCCAGAGGCCATGCCCCCAGACAGACCGCTGAGACCATCGGCCCGTCGGTACCAAGTTGTCGCTGTTCCACGTATTGCTCCCTGATGTAAATACTTCTGTCCCATAAAGGGTATCGCCAACACACCGGTGAGGTCGAATAGAATCCTCGTAATTCAGGACAACTCAGGGTAATTCAGGAATCTTCATGGGCGAGGGAATCAATGACCGAATCACGCACCGCACGACTTGGCTTCATTGGTGCTGGCTGGTGGGCCACTTCCAACCACATGCCAGCGCTGCGCGACCGCGATGATGTCGAATTTGCTGCTGTGTGCCGAATCGGTGCTGACGAACTACAACGCGTCAAAAGTGAGTTCGGGTTTCAGGAAGCCACTGAGGATTTCGAGAAGCTGCTGGAGATTTCAGATCTAGACGGTGTAATCGTCTCATCCCCACATGGGTCTCACTATGAGCACGCAATCGCGGCGCTGAGACGCGGCCTCCACGTAATGTGCGAGAAGCCCCTAACGACGAATGCCGATGAGGCGCGTGAACTGGTTGCTGAAGCGAAACGGCAGGGCGTTCAGCTGCTCATGCCACACGGCTGGCACTACTCGCCCTTCGTTCAGGAGGCCAAGGAGCGGATGGACCGTGGCGAAGTGGGTGACGTGGAGTTCGTACAAGTTCACATGGCTTCCCCGCTGCGTGCGCTCCTCACAGGCGGCAAGTTTGATTACAACGATGCCGATATGTTTATGCCACCAGAGTCTGCAACGTGGGCCGACCCGACCGTCGCAGGCGGCGGCTACGGTTTTTCTCAGATGGCACACTCAGCGGGCCTGCTCTACTGGCTAACCGGCCTCTCGCCCCAGAAGGTCTTCTCCGTAATGTCTGCACCGGGATCAAAAGTGGAGCTGTATGACGCGATGAGCGTGCAGTTCGACGGCGGCGTTATTGGCTCATTCTCCGGTGCGGGTACGGTGCCCGCCGACCGCGGCTTCCAACTCGATGTCCGCATCTTTGGCAGCGAGGGCGTACTGAGCCTGGACTTCGAACGCGCCCGTCTTCAAGTTCTGAGGGACGATGGCAATCACTACGAATCAGATATTGCCACCAACGCTGGTGACTACGAGTGTGATGGGCCGCCCAACAACTTTGTTGACCTGATTCTTGGCAAAACTGATTCCAACTACGCGCCCGGCGAAGTAGGTATGAAGGCGATCGAAATGCTGGACGCTGCCTACAGGTCATCAAAGTCTGGGCAGTTTGAAGAGGTGTAGCTAGCCTGTGGTCGCCCGCAAGAGCACTACCCGCAACTCAGCCGGCAGGTTTGAACGAGTGATGTTGAGGCGAGGGATAGGGTCTCCTGCATCAACTGCGATTTCGCCCAACATGCGCTTCATCGACTCATCAGCCGTGGCACCAGTATTGGCGCCTGCATAGACGGGCAGCACGACCTTGGGTTCAAGCTGACGTACGATTCCCGCCGCTTCTTCTGGGCCGATTGTTCCCTCACCGCCAGCAGGCAGGATCAGGATATCGATTGCGCCCAGCGCTTGGCGTGATTGCGCGCCCATGGGATCTCGCAACTGCCCCATGTGGCAGATGGTCAGTCCCTCGGTCTCAAGCACGAATACGGTGTTGATCGCCCGATCAGTGCCTTCCTGACTTCTTGGAGTAGGAATCCCCTTGATCGCGAGACCGCCGATTTCATACTCACCGGGACCTTCCACGATGAAGGCTGCCTTATCGATGCCCGTTGGATCGATGCGGGCAGGATCCGGTCGGCTGGCGGTTACAACCAGCGAACCTTCCCAGCCCGGGGTTGGTTTTGGTGAATTGGGGTACGGATCAAATATGACCCGTGAATCACCGGTTGCGATTTCATACGAAGTTTGGCCCTGCCAGCGTATATCCATTTAATCCGTTATCTGTTGCTCAGCTAATTTGGCGATTGTTGCGGGATATCCAACATGTACACCTTAGTATCTGCGCGTGAAAACAGTTGCAGATGTGTCTATGGGGATATCATCACTCTAGCAACGTGCTAAGTTGGCCGTCAATTTGAGATTGAATGGCGACGAAGGCCCGTACGCAGATCTCCGGATTGTGATTACAATCGCCGCTGAGCCGGTAAGCTCAGTTCCAGTGGGCTTAAACGTTTCAGAATTTGGGTTTCAATTATGTTGACCCTGACTGACAGAACTCAGCAAATTCTTGACCTCATTGTGAGGGATTACATCGAGACGGCATCGCCCGTTGGCTCTCGTGCGCTCTCCAAGAGTCCGAACCTGAATGTCAGCCCGGCCACCATTCGTAATGAGATGGGCACGTTGGAAGACGGCGGCTACATCCTGCGCCCACACACCTCTGCGGGTGGCGTTCCCTCAGACAAGGGATATCGATTTTTCGTCGAAGCGTTGCCCAGCACTGACAATCCGCCGGGGGAAGCGCGCGAGACGCTTGAAGTAGAGATCGCGGCTGTTCAGCAGAAGGTTGAAGAGTGGGCTAAAACAGCATCCGCCACTCTCTCGGAGCTGATCGGCACGCTCGCATTTGTTTCGCCGCCCAGGACGCAGACCTTCCGGGTCAAGCAGATTGAGCTTGTGCAGATGCAGGAGTCGGCAGCGCTGCTGGTGCTGATCTTGCACGGTGCGTCTGTCCACAAGCTTATGGTCAAGCTGGACGCGCCAACGCCTGCGGAACAACTTGAACACACGCGCAATAGGGTGGCGTCGGTTGTGGCCGACAAAACAGCTCGCGAAATCATGAGTACCACGCCACGCAGCATCGACAAGCTCGAGTCCGACGTCATTGGCGGCACAGTTGGCCTTCTTCGAAACGAGGAAGCCAAATCCGTTCCTGAGTTTGAGTTTCATGGTCTGGCTGATCTGTTTAGCCAGCCAGAGTTCTCAGATAGTACCGTCGGGCGTGATCTTGTTGATCTGCTTGATGACAAAGCGCCCATATCTGACCTGGCAGCCAGCGCTCCGGATGATGGGAGCGTTGGGGTATTCATTGGATCCGAGATGGAACACGGCCCCTTGAGCGAATTCAGCGTGATCGTCTGTCGATATGGAGCGATGGGGGAAACCCTGGGCACGGTGGGCATCGTTGGGCCCAAGCGGCTCCGGTACGAATTTGCTATGCCGGTTGTTCATCACACCGCCAATCTGATGACAGATTTGTCCGAGCCGGTCGCATTCGCGTAGGAAACCCCTTTTTTCTGTTGCCTCAAAACCTATAATTAGAGGTTAGGACTCTTTTTTGGGCTGGCAGATGACAGCATTAGCAACTTCACCGGACGGTATTTTTAACTCATATGGCAACTAAAGCCGACTACTACGATGTCCTTGGCGTGTCGCGCTCTGCCACTCCTGAGGAGATCAAGAAGGCGTACCGTCAACAGGCGCTCAAGTATCACCCTGACCGGAACAAAGAACCGGACGCGAGTGACAAGTTCAAGGAAGTTGCTGAGGCGTATCAGATCCTCAGTGACACCGAACAACGAGCTGCCTATGACCGTCACGGTCACGCTGGCGTGCAGAACGGTAGCGGACAGGGCTTTTCTGGCTTTGAAGGCTTTGGTGGAGTCGGCGATATTTTCGATGCCTTCTTCGGCGGATCAGGCAGGACAGGCCCTCGCGCTGGCCGCGATCTCGAGTACGAAGTTGCGATCGAGTTTGAATCGGCGGCGTTCGGCGCCGAAGAGTCCATCACCATGGAGCGTATTGAGTCGTGCGAGCGGTGCAGTGGCACACGGGCAGAGCCGGGTACCGAGGTTGAGCGCTGCTCAACGTGCGGGGGCTCTGGGCAGGTCAAACGCGTCCAGAAGAACATCTTTGGACAGTTCCAACAGGTCACCGCTTGCAGCACATGCAATGGCGATGGCAAGACAGTCCGAACACCATGCAATCAGTGCCGCGGCCAGGGTCGTCTGCGCAACAAGCGCAGTATCTCTGTCAACATTCCGGCCGGCGTCGACAATGGCACTCGTATGCGGATTCGTGGCGAAGGTGAGGCGGGTGAGCCTGGCGCACCTGCGGGTGATCTGTACGTCTATCTCACCGTTCATGAACACGACTATTTCAAGCGCTCTGGCAACAACGTAATCGTTGAGAAAGAGATCAACCTGGCAGAGGCGTCTCTTGGCGCAACCGTAGATATTCGCACTCTTCAGGGAACTACGGAACTAAAAATACCGCCAGGAACTCAGTCTGGTCGCCCCTTCCGGATCAAGAATGAGGGCATCGCAGACGTCAATTCGGGTCGGCGTGGCGACGAGATCGTAGAGATCATCGTCAAGACTCCTACCAAGCTCTCAGGACGGCAGCGTGAGTTGCTTGAAGAGTTGAATGAATCTTTCTCAAGCGATGATGACTCCGGCATCTTTGGGAAGATCAAAGACAAGATTTCCGGCGAGCCTCACTAAGTGCCAGATCCCAACCATGGCAGCGTCTGGACTGAGATCAGTATCGACTCGCCGGGTGAATATGCGGAGACGCTTTACGCGCTGTTTGGCCGACACGCAGACGGCGGTGTGGCGATTGAGGAGAGTGGCGGCTATAACCCTGATGAGGGCGAGTCACCGGACCCTAACACGCCTGTCATGGTCCGCGGCTACCTCAGCAACGATGACACCACAGGCGATAGGATCACTCAGATAGAAGTTGGGCTCCGCCTCATCTCTCATCTCTACCAATTGCCGGAGCTGAAAATCGGTGAAGTGGCGGAAGAGGACTGGCGGAAACAGGTCTTCGAGCCAATCCGCGTGGGCAAACGACTCTTCATTGCGCCAGCCAACTCCAAAGAGAAGCCCAGCCCCGGGGAGATTCACATCCCACTTGAACCCGGCATGGCCTTCGGAACCGGACAGCACCCTACCACGCGAACCTGTCTCCAGATGATTGAAGAAGTGGTCACCGGTGGAGAGAAAGTTCTGGACGTAGGATGCGGCTCAGGAATCCTTTCGATCGCTGCATTACTGTGCGGCGCGGAATCGTCACTTGGGCTGGACGTTGAGCAGGAAGCTATCGACGCGAGCCTCGAAAACCTGGCCCGAGCGGGTGTGGGTGATCGGGCTAAAGTTGTAATCGAAAGCCACCCGGGCGAAATCGCGGCCGACGGTGAGTTTGATCTGGTGTTCGCCAACATATCCAGCAAGATCGTTATCGAGCTATCTCCTGAGCTCACCCGCGCTGCCAGCGAGTCCGGGCAGTTGATCCTCTCAGGCTTCATGGCAGAACGACTATCCGAGGTCCAAGAGGTCTACGAAGCCCAGGGTTTCGAATTTACTAAGGTGCAGCAGAGTGGCGACTGGATGGCAGTCGTCGCAACCCGAAGCAAGTAGCCATGCACAGGTTCATAGTCCCTGAGACGCCGGCAATCGGTGAGGACATCACCCTGCCCGCTGACGTCTCGCATCAGATCTCCAGAGTTCTTCGGCTTCACGAGGGCGACGAGGTCGGTCTGCTGAATGGGAGTGGTGGTGAATGGACGGCGAGCCTCACTCGCGTCGACCCGAAACAGTCTGTAGCCCACGCCATGTTTATCGTTGAGAGCAACCCAGAGCCAGAGGCTCAGGTAACGCTCTACGCCGCACTCATCAAGTACGATCGGTTCGAGTTCATGCTGCAGAAGGCAACCGAGCTTGGGGTGCGCCGTGTTGTGCCGTTCATCTCGGCATACACCAACGCCAGGCCACCTTCCGACAACCGCGCAGACCGCTGGCGGCGGGTGATGGCTGAGGCTGTTGAGCAGTCGGGACGCACTCAGGTGCCGGAACTTGGTGACACGGTGGAGTTCACCAATGCTGTTGCAGAGGTAGGTGCGTCAGGCATTCTCCTGTGGGAGGCTGAAGACCGACTGTCTTTGCGGGACGCGCTCACGCAACATGACGGCACAGACTTGAGCCTGTTCATCGGGCCTGAAGGCGGCTACAGAGCAGACGAAGTCGAGGCCGCTAAATCAGCAGGACTGGCGCTCGCAGGCATCGGCCCGCGCATCATGAGAGCTGAAACGGCTAGCATCGCAGCGCTAACGATGACGCTGGCGCATTTCGGAGACATGGACCCACGGTAGCGGCCACCACACAAGCGCATCTCTAGCGTTGTCATCCAGCGGCCTTGCCGCCAGTACGGGCTTCGCCGTATCATCCCGGAGCCGCTTCGGCATCCGGGATGATACTTCTGCCAATGGCCACTCACGAATAGCCGCTCCCTCTCAATAGTCAGGGTTACGGGAATATGCGAGTTTCGTGCCTGGACTCCGGACACTTCCGCAAAGCCTCCGATTCCGGAAAGACAGCAAAGCTGGCACTGGCGGCAAGGCCGTGGGGATGCGACATTCGCCAGCCACTGTAGCCATCCTAATGCCTCTTGCGCAATTAACCCTTTTGCGGTCACGTTGGAGCAGATCGTCAAAGTCCACTGAACAACGCGCACACACCTCACTTCGCGTATCATCCCCGGCGCTATGGTGATCAATGCCGACCGCTACTGGAACCAATTTGCCCAGTCGCTGCCTCCGCTCAATTCACTCCCCGATACCTATCTGGGATTCTTCTATTTCGGAACCAAACCCGAACATGGCAGACCGGTAGGAGATTTGGTTCTTTCGGGCATGAAAACCGCCGCGGATGACATTTTGTGGCGCAGGGAAGCTGCTCAAGAAACTCCCCCCGAAGTCGGGAGTTTCAGTATCTTCCACGATGGTTATGAAGAGCCGATGGGGATCATAGAAACCACTTCTTTCGATATCGTTCCGTTCAATGAGGTCGATGCAGAATTTGCCAGAGCAGGTGGTGAGTGGAACGGAACGCTCGAAAATTGGCGATCCTTCTATTGGTCATGGATCGAGGCAGAATGCACAGCGCTCAACCGTGACCCAACGCCCGACATTCCGATGATCTGTGAACGTTTCCGGCTAGTTTTTGCGGAACAGCTACGGGTCACTGATGCCGACTAGCGCGTGCGGACGCAGCGGGATATCTTGAAGGCGTAGAGCACTCATTCAATTGCCCATCACTCTTCGATCTCTACCTGAGCCGGTCGACCTGTCCTCGATGTAATTGGGAAGGGTGGCGGCGTGCCTAGCGGGACTCTACCTGCGGTGCACGGCTCATTAGCTGCGCAATCGCGGTTTGAGCGTCAACTTCTCCCGACAGCACCTTCGCGGTGGCCGCGGCGATCGGCATATCAACGCCGACACGGCTGGCCATCTCCAGGGCCGCACTGGTGGTGTGAACACCCTCGGCCACCTGCCCCATCGCTTCGAGAATATCGGGCACACTCTGCCCTGACGCCAATCGCTCGCCAACCTGCCGATTCCGGGCTATCGATGAGTAGCATGAAGCCACGAGATCACCAAGACCAGACAGTCCAGCAAATGTCTCTGGGCGTGCCCCCATCGCCACGCCCAGACGAGTTATCTCCGCCAGCCCTCGAGCAATAAACGCAGCCTTAGCGTTATCGCCCAGCTGCAGCCCATCGATAACCCCTGCGCCGATAGCAATGACATTCTTTAGGCCGCCCCCAAGCTCCACACCAACCACGTCGTCACTCGCGTACACGCGGAACGACTGCGTATTGAGAATCTCCTGGGCCTGATTGGCCTGGGTCAGATCGTCGAAGGCCACGGTGGCTGAGCCGGGCTTTCCGGAGGCTACCTCCGGCGCGAGATTTGGGCCGGAAAGAACACCCACGCTGCACTGAGCCTGATCGCCAGTGCGCGAAGTGATGATTTCGCAGGGGCGTCGAGCAGTGCCCTCTTCAAGCCCTTTTGTGGCACTCACCACGAGCGGCACATTGGCTAGCTGGGACGCGACGCTGTCAAGATTCAGTTGCAGCGACCGGGAAGGCACGACTACGAGCGCCAGATTCGCGCCCTCAAGCACACGCTCGATCGAAGCGTCGATAACGATTTCTGGAGGGATTGAAATACCCGCGAGATACGGATGTGTCCGAGTGCTGCTGAATCGCTCAGCCTCGTCTTCCGAGCGCGCCCACATAGATACGGAGTGGTCGTTGCCGACCATCAGCATCGCCAGAGTCATCCCCCACGTAGTGGTGCCGATCACCCCGACCTTTGTCGAATCGCCAGACACTAGCTCTGCGCCGTTTCTGAATCGGGCATTTTGACTCGCCTACCCAGCTTGTTCTCTTCACTGTTCAGCAATCGCTTGATGTTGGCCGAGTGCCGCCAAATCACAAGAAATCCACCGATACCGATGTAGAGGAAATAACCGGGGCCGCCGTAGTCAAACGCAACAATCTGGAGGATCAGGAAGATCAGGCCGGCCAGTGTTCCGACAATCGAGCCCAGCGATACGTAGCGACTTATACCTACGACGGGCAGCGCAACTACTGCGGCGGCGAGGCTGGCCCACGGTGAAATTACAGTCAGTGCGGCCCAACCAGCAGCAATGCCTTTGCCACCCTTGAAGCCCGTAAACACCGGCCAGTTGTGGCCTACGATCACCAGGATCCCGGCGAGTGCTTCCACAAGATGCGGCTGTCCATCAGCCAGTTGTTTCGCTATAAGTATCGCGACCGCACCTTTGCCGCCATCCAGCAGTAACGCGGCGATCCCGGCTTTCTTCCCAGAGGCGCGCGCCACGTTCGTAGCGCCCGTGCCTCCGCTGCCGACTGAGCGAACGTCAACACCGCTCACATATTTAGCAATGATTACGCCAAACGGAACGGCACCTAGCAGGTATGCGGCCGCCAGAGACACGGTCCAACTCCAGGGATCACTCATACGTTCGTTCGGAAGTGGAGCCTCAACGGACTACCTTCAAAATGGAACTCCTTGCGGATTCGATTTTCCAGGTATCTCTTGTAGCTGAAGTGTATCTTCTTGGGCTGGTTCACCTTCAACACGAAACTCGGTGGTGCCGCCTTGGTCTGGATGATCGACTTCATGCGCACGTCATCTTTGCCGCCGGTGGGGATGGGGTGCTCTGCCAGCGCGTCCAAAAGCATGCGTTGTAGATCGCCCTGATTCACCACGCGGGTCCAGTTCTCATATACCTGCAGCACCGCATCCAACATGCGGTTCACGCCCTTTCGTGAGATGGCTGTGGTGAAGACAATTGGAGCGCCTTCCAGGAACTGCAAGCGACCGCGAATATCTTGTTCCACTTTCTCGCGCTCAAGCTCTGCTTCAACCGCAAGATCCCACTTGTTCACGACGATCACTGCGCCACGTGCAGCATCCTCCATGAGGCCAGCCACGTGCGTATCCTGCGCTGTGACCACTTCCGTTGCATCAAGCAACAGCATAGCCACGTGCGAGCGCTCAATCGCCCGCATCGTTCGGAGCACGCTGTACTTCTCGATGCCGATTCCAGCTTTGCCGCGCCTTCGCAGGCCTGCCGTATCAATCAGCGTGATGTCACTATCTTTGTATGTGTGCTCTGTATCGACAGAGTCCCGCGTGGTTCCGGCGACACTACTGACGATGGCACGTTCTTCGCCGGTGATTGCGTTCAGCATGGCCGACTTGCCGACGTTTGGGCGTCCGACTATCGAGACTCTGATGCCGTCGTGTGCAACATCTTCATCACCAGTATCCAGCGGCCCAAGAACCGCCTCCATGAGCCCTGACATGTTGATGTCATGGTAGGCACTGAATGGAATTGGGTCGCCAAGGCCCAACTCGTAGAACTCATGAACGGTCATCTCGCGTTCGTAGTTGTCGGCCTTGTTAGCCGCCAGGATGACCGGTTTGCCTGACCGACGAACCATGTCGGCAGCTTCGATATCTTTTGGTGTCACGCCTTGCGAGGCGTCCACCATGAATATCAGCACATCGGCATCTTCCAGAGCCGTTGATGTCTGTGCTTGAACTTCTGAGAGCAATGTCTCAGTTGCCCCCAGTCCCGACACCGACTGCGGATCAATTTCATCTTCTGGTTCGATACCGGCGGTATCGACCAGAAGAAATCGCTCATCGTGCCAGCGCGCGTCTCCGGAAACCCTATCGCGTGTCGTCCCAGCTACGTCGCTGACAATCGCTATTCTCTCGCCCACGAGGCGGTTAAATAGCGTGGACTTCCCAACGTTTGGGCGCCCGACTACTGTGATGATTGGAAGTGGCATATTGGCTACCTATCGGTTAGCAAGAAGTCCATGAGGCCCATCTGGGCGTGTAGACGATTTTCGGCTTGATCGAACACTATTGAACGTGGCTCATCCAGCAAGCCAATAGATACCTCTTCCCCGGGATGCGCAGGTAGATCATGCATGACCTTGACCTCCGGAGCCGCATTTTCAAGCAGTTGTGGGTTCACCTGAAATCCAGCGAAGTCTTTCTTGCGAACCCGCGACTCTGCCTCTTGACCCATGCTGGTCCAGACGTCTGTATAGACGATCGAGGCATCGCTCACGGCCTCTTCCGGCGAGGTGATCTGTTCGATGGATCCGCCGGTGTCAGACGCGATCGACTGCGCCTTTCGCAGGATGTCATCTGGAAGCTGATATCCCTCTGGCGAACCTATCGTCAGTGCACCGCCTACTGAAGCGACTGCGAGCGCAAGGCTTGCGGCAACGTTGTTGCCATCGCCAACGTACGCCGTCTTGAAGCCCTGGAACGAGCCCTTGGCCTCCTTGATGGTCTGCAGATCGGCCAGAGCCTGGCAGGGGTGCTCCCCGTCTGTGAGAGCGTTGATGACCGGCACGGTAGATACGTCGATGAACCGCTCAACAATGGAATGCTCAAACGTACGGATCACGATGAAATCGGCCATGCGAGATGCCACGCGGGCAACATCTTCAGCGGTCTCACGTGTGTCGATGCCGGTCTCCTCCTGCGAGAAGTAGATCCCACGACCGCCAAGTCGTCCAATACCTACATCGAAACTCAGCTTGGTACGCAAGGACGGCTTGTCAAAAATCATCACGCCAACCTTGCCCGCCAGGGCATCAGATGGCGCACCCTGCTTGAACGCACTGGCGCGATCAACCACAGAAGTGATTTCGTCCGGACTCAAATCCGTGACGGAGAGAAAGTTCCGCAAAATTCCTGCCCTTATATCAGAACCTAGAAACCAGAAGAGGCTTGAGAACATCTAGTTTCGGCTATTTGCATACGAACACGCTAGAGCGAATTGCTTCGTTAGAGCATTCGATTGGCCTCTCACGGGTGTTACCGTATGCCTCCTTAGCACCCTTATTGTTAGATCAAAGGAACAAAAACAGATGTTGAACGCAGGTGTTGGACGGAGTGACATTACGCCACCGGTGGGGATTGCACATGGGGGTTGGGGTGCTGCTACGCATGAGCGGGCTGAGGGCGTGGACATGCCGTTCTACGCTACGGCGCTTTATGTGACTGACGGTGATCTTGAGATCGCAATCGTAGATCTGGATATGGGGATTCTCACTTTCCAGATTGATACCGAGATCCGTGAGGCCGTTCAGGCCAGCACTGGCATTGACCCCGACAACCTGAGGCTGACAGCCACTCACACCCACTCCGGGCCAATCGGCCTTGGCAGTTGGCTGGAAGAGGGCAAAGAGCTTATTGAGCCGTATGAAAACTCGCTAGCTGGCCGGGTGACCGAAGCCGTTGCATCAGCCAAGTGGGCGGCGAAGCCTGCTCACGTTGGCGTGGGACGTGGCGAGTGTGCGATCAACGTGAACCGCCGCCCTGCCCTGCCAAACGGCGAACTCTTTACCGGTCGCAACTGGGAAGGTTTCGTCGACCGCGAAGTTGGCGTGATCGGCATCGACGGCGTGGATGGCAAGCCCATCGCAACCGTCGTTAACTACACCTGCCACCCAACGATCCTTGGGCCGGCCAACAAACTCCTATCTCCTGACTACCCGGGCTACGTCCGCAAAGTAGTTGAGCAGCACGTCCCCGGGCTGTGTCTGTTCCTTCAGGGTGCGGCAGGCAACTGCGGCCCGACGCATGGGTTCATTGGCGAGGTGGAAGTTGCGGAGTGGCTCGGCACTCGCCTTGGACTGGAAGCAGCAAAGGTTCGACTAGAAATCGACCCCGTCCCGCGCAAAGAGCGGCTGGTCGAGGTTTTAGCATCAGGCGCTGACCTTGGCATGTACGAGGATGAGCCTACGGGCGAGCCGGACGACACGCTTCGTATCGTGAATCATTTCGTTGAGCTGCCGGCAAGCGACATGGTGCCAGTCGCCGAAGCGCAAGCCGACTACGACGCGCTTGAGACAAAGCTTCACGAGGTGCGTAAAACTGGCGACGATGCAGCTATCAAAGAGGCCGTCAAGAACGCCAAACGAGCCGGAATCACCCTCTCCAGCGCCCGCATTGGCGAGACCGGTGCCGTGAACATGCGCATTCAGGCGATCCGCATTGGCGCGGCGGCCCTGGTTGGCACGCCAATCGAGGCGTTCGCGGAGATCGGTGCAGCCGTCAAAGATCGCTCTCACGCTTCCCAGACGCTCTTCTCCGGCTACTCAAACGGCTACCAGGGCTACATGCCCATGGCCGATGCCTACGAGTTCGGCGGCTACGAGGTGAACACCACCCCATACGCAGCCGGAGCGGCGGAAGATACGATTGAAGCCTGCGTCGAAGCAGTAAATGCGATGTGGAGGTAACGAAACACCATGCGAATAGTCCAGTTTGAAATTCCCGGCGTCGGCCGACGAGTTGGTGTTGTGGATGGCAACGAAGTCATTGACGTCACTGCATCGAGTCCCGAGCTGACCAGCGTTTACGCAGCGTTCGATGCTGCGCAGGACGCCGGTGTTGGATTCGAGGAGATTCTTGAGAAGGCAGCGTCTGCATCATCGACCCGCCTCGATTACGGTGCCATGTACGAGGCGCCGATTGGCGGCACAGGACCGTTCCTGCACGCGCCGCTCGATCACGAAGATCCACACAAGGTGCTGATATCCGGCACCGGTCTTACCCACACGGGCAGCATGGAGTCTCGGGACCAGATGCACTCGGATGGCGATGACGAGCCATCAGAAGAGCCGACCACCGACTCCGCGAAGATGTTCCAAATGGGCCTGGATGGCGGAAGCCCAGCATCAGGCACTCGCGGCACGTCACCAGAGTGGTTCTACAAGGGTAATGGCACGTCGCTGATGGGCCCGGGCGAGGGGCTGGAGAAGCCCGGATTTGCGCTCGATGGCGGCGAAGAGCCAGAGTTGGCCGGTTGTTACATCATCGACCGCCACGGCGTGCCGCGCAGGCTCGGATTCGCGCTCGGCAACGAGTGGTCGGACCACGAAACGGAGCGGATCAACTACCTGTATCTGGCACCGTCAAAGCTGCGCTACTGCTCAGCAGGGCCTGAGCTGGTTACCGATTTCGCGTTCGATGAGTTGAAGCTGGAGTGCTCCATCACCCGTGACGGCAAACCCATCTACGAAAGTGGGACGCTGTACTCCGGCGAGAACTACATGTCGCACTCGCTAGCCAACTGCGAGGATCATCACTTCAAGTACCCACAGCACCGCCAACCGGGAGATGTGCACCTGCACTACTTCGGCACGAGCCAGTTGAGCTTCGCCACGCGTGACTGGAAGTTCCAGGCTGGCGACGAGATAACGATCTCAGCGGAAGGCTTCAGCAGGCCGCTGCGGAACATCGTGGTGGACGGGCCGAATGACGCAGCGAGCGTGATCAAGGTGGAGAAGGCGTAGCGGAGATTGCGTCGGAGCGATTCCCGGTAGCCGCCGGGCTTGCCCGGCCCCACGGTGGTCATAACACTGCGTCAAATCAAACCGCTATCGGTACATGGTGCCATCGTGGGGCAAGCCCCACAGTTACCGGGGTCAGCCGGTCAGCGTGCGCTCGTCATGTTACGTGCGCGGCGATCAAATATTGGGACGCCGCGTCACCTACTCGTAGTGACACATCGCATGCGCGCCTCCCTGCCCCCAGCGCCTTGCGCTCAGTGCCCGTGCGGCAGGCACTAATCTTCGTCGGAGGCCTTGATCCTGCGGATTATTTCCGTGGTTGAAATCCCCTCGGAGTACTTCACCGTCTTGAAGATACCCATCTCTCTGGGCACCGCGTAGCAGAGGTCTACCAATTCCGGCGAGAAGTCATCGCCGTGAAGGATCAAGTCTATTTTGTGCTCTTCAATCCACGAGCGCGGAATCGACAGCGGAGCGTCTGACAGCACCTCATCAACGTACCGGCAGCCCGCAACGGATTTCATGCGCTCATCCATCGTCATGATCGGACGGCGCTTGTAGGTCATGACCGTCTCATCGGCGTGAATACCTACAATCAAGTGATCGCCGAATTCGCTCGCCTGCCTCAGGAAATTGACATGACCGAAGTGAAATAGATCAGCAACCATGTCCACATAAACTCGAATTTTGTCTTGGCTCCTTGATTGTTCGAAGGGGGTTATTGGGATGGGCACAAGCCATGTGCAGCTGCCGGGGTCATGAGTAGGGGCGCACGCCATGCGCCCCTACTCAGGGACTAACACGCTGAATCTACCGTCGCTGGTCTCCGAGTCTGCTCTGTAAATATAGTTGACCCGCGGCGTCAGCGTCTCCAGATACAGAACCTCTTCGTGCTCGCCGTACTTGATCTCCAGGACGTAGTGCGCCTCTTCCGGCAGCAAGAACTTCGTGAAGCCACTTGCGTCCGTGATGGAGCGTTCGATGCCTGACAGCACCGTCGTGGGCGCGATGCCCACCTCTGCGCCCGCTATCGGCCGTCCGTTTTCATCCAGCACACGCAAGCCGCCAATGCTTCGCCACGGCAGCATATCTGCCAGTCTGCCAACGATTCCGCTCTTGCGAGGCAATTCGCCGTCGGGCATTAGCGCCAGTACTTCGCTCTCGAAGCCTGTCTGCTTTGGTGTGCGCCAGTCCGGGCCGTACTTGAGTTCGAAATACTTCTCTGGTGGATTGGGCACATGAAAAGTCTCGCCTAGGAACTCGACTTCTGCCGGAGTCTCGAAGAGGCTGACTGGGATCTTCACCGCAGGCCACTGATAGACGTGCTCGTCGATGAGTCGGTAGCACGTCCAGTCCAACTGAATCCCGGACTTCTGCATGTCCACACTCAGGTGGAGTTCGCTATCGATCACATCCACGTTGAAATCGTTCTGCCTGAACACTTCTGCGGTGGCGTAGATCATCTCTTCCGTGAGGCCGTGCATTCCAATGATTGAACCGGTATCGACGTCATCGTCCCAGCCGATGAACGCGTGATCTCGCACAGCTCCAAGTGCTGTGCCGTGGCGCAAAAAGAAGATCAGCCCTCGCTCATCAAGGATCTGCTTCACTTCTTTTAGAACTGCTTCAGCAGCGGACATATCCATCGCTGTAAATACTGATGCCTGCATGGTCTGACTCCGACGGGATTCCACGTAATTACCAGAGTCGAAATAACGGCTTCCAACTCCAGTCAAAGGCCCATTTGCCTATTGTCACTGTACATGCCTAACAGGATTGACTGCGTCTGGCCGAGCCAGGAAATGCGCATTCTGACGCGTTGGAGTGGGTTAGAAATTGGATGCTCAGGGGGCGAAAATTCGCTCCCAAACACGGCTCTTCGTCTACATAAATCTGACAGCCGCGGTAGTATGGGATTTACCCCCGGCAACAAATCGGCCCCACCGCGTAGTTGGCCGTCCCGGAAATTCCGGTCTTTATGACCGTGAAAACCACAGTAGGAGCGACCCGTATTTTAGCCACAACGCCCACACTTAAAGTCAGTTCACGCGAACAGGAACAGATCCGGCGACTTACCGAGCTGAAGAGCAATTCCGGCTCCCACTCGCCAAGCCTCTCACAAATGCAAGAGTCCCTTCCCGACATCAGTGTCGAGATTGATGCTTGCTACCTATCTAATCCACTGGCAACTGACCTCTTCTGGAAATTTTTCGATGCCGACCTCCAGAAAGACGATCAGCTTTTCCGCCGACTTGTTGAGGCATACCCCGCTCAGAACGCAAATATCGCAGAACGACTAGCTCCAGCAATTGGAGTGGATCCACGCCGCATCCTCATGGCCAACGGCGCCACTGAGGCTATTCAGGCCATCCTGCACAACTACGCGAATCACCTCCACGTCATCGTGCCAACCTTCTCGCCGTACTACGAGTTCGCGACTCCCGACCATCAAGTCACCACATTCAAGTCGCACAAAGAAAACGGCTTTGCGATCGATCCGACCGAATACGTCGATTCAGTAATCAAGAGCGGCGCAGACGCGGCAATATTGATCTCACCGAACAACCCGGACGGTTACTTGATTCCGCGTGATGACCTCACATGGATTCTTGGTCGGCTGTCCCACCTGCGGACCATCATCGTGGACGAAAGTTTCCTTCACTTTGGGATGGACTCAATCGCCGGCGAACTCCCAACTCTCGTCAGCATCACCGATGCATTTCCAAACGTCACAATCGTGAAGAGCATGTCCAAGGACTTCGGCATCGCCGGAATTCGGGCTGGCTACGCCGTGATGTCGCCTGAGCGAGTCAAAGAGCTCCTGTCCCACGGATACCTGTGGAACATCAACGGCATGGCTGAGTACTTCTTCTCGCTACTGGCCCGCCCGGAATTCATTCCGGCGTACCTACCGGTGCTGCGCAAGTACCGTGATGCTGTCACACGCTTCACAGACGCCACTGTAACCGCCGATTACGTGAAGGCATACCCAACAAGCGCCAACTTCCAGTTGATGGAACTGCCGTCAGACATGCCCGCTGAACTGGTCACGACCTTGATGCTAGTGCGTCACGGCGTGTACGTCCGGAACTGCGAGGACAAGGTTGGACTCAATGGTGAGTTCATCAGAGTTGCCATTCGGACAGAAGAAGAGAACGTCAAGATCATTGCCGCAATGAAAGACGTGATCACCTCAGTCTGATCCTGTGAGTACGGCATATGCGTCAACAGATTCGGCGCATATGCCCCCATTTGCCCCTGCATGCCAGAGGGATGGTAGTTACAACACCGTACCCCTGCTACTATCGAGATATCGTTATCGCGTCTCGCCAATCAACCCGGTCGCGCCTGTGACACACGCCAGCGACAGCCCGTTCGTCCACATCTCAGTCGATGAGGAATTCGATGAGATGTTTGAACTCGCGCCAGTTGAATCGGCGGCAGTTGAAGCTATCAAGCGCGAATTGGTTGAGGGGCCGAGCGAGGCCACCGTTTCCATCACCAACGACGCGGAACTCCAGCGCCTGAATTCGCAGTTCCGCGGTGCGGACAAACCAACCGATGTACTTTCGTTCGGCAGCGAAGATGCCAGCAACGGCAGCGTCCCCACCAGCGATCCCGAGTTTGTCTCCGGCCCCGAGGAAGCGCCGTCACTTGGCGAAATCATCATCTCTTTTGATCAGGCGAAGCTTCAGGCCGATGTTGCCGGACGACCCGTCGAGCACGAGCTTGCTCTGCTAGCCACCCACGGCATCCTACACCTGCTTGGCTTCGATCACGCCGAGCCTGAGACTGAGCGCGATATGTTCGCCCGCACTGATCGAATCCTTGAGGCTGTGCTTGGCGCCGATGCCATGCCGATCATGCCGGTGATGGATTCGCTCGACGATATCGCCTCCACTGCGAAGGTTGGAGGCTAGTCATGGCTGCCGCCTCGCAAGTTCTCTACCGCAAGTGGCGCTCCGGGGCGTTCCGTGATCTCGTAGGGCAGGATCACGTCTCCAACACGCTGCAGCGCGCCGTCGCTGAGGGCAAGACATCCCACGCCTACCTGTTTACCGGCCCACGCGGCACCGGCAAGACTTCGTCGGCTCGTATCCTGGCGAAGGCCCTCAACTGCCTGAACCCAACCGACGGCGAGCCAGATGAGGTCTGCTCCAACTGCGTTGCCGTCACCGAAGGCCGCAACCTGGATGTGATCGAAATCGACGCCGCCTCCAACAACGGCATCGACAACATCCGTGACCTGCGTGACAAGGTCAATTTCACTCCCGGCACCGGCAAGTACAAGGTCTACATCATTGACGAGGTCCACATGCTCAGTGGCCCGGCGTTCAATGCGCTGCTCAAAACGCTGGAGGAACCGCCTCAACACGCCATCTTCGTTATGGCCACCACCGAGAGCGACAAAGTCCCCGCCACTATCATCTCCCGCTGCCAGCGCTACGATTTCAGGCGCATCGCCAACCAGGACGTCATCGACCGTCTGAAGCACATCGCCGACGCCGAGGGCTTCACATACGAGGAAGACGCGCTCCAGGTGATCGCCCGCGTCGCGTGGGGTTCGCTGCGTGACGCGCTCAATCTGCTTGAGCAGATAGCAATCTCATACCAGGGCAACGTATCCGCTGAGGCTGCACAGGAGCTGCTGGGACTTGGCGATACAGGTGCCAGCATCTCACTCGCAAAAGCGCTCCTGAACCGCGACGCCGCCGCCGGTCTGGCCACGGTGAACGAGCAGGCATCCGCCGGGCACGATCTAAAAGCCTTGCAGACAGCGACTATCGAAACGCTACGCGCAGCTCTGCTGATCAAGACCGGCGTAGACGATGCCCTCAGTCACCCCGCGGAAGTGGTCGAAGCCATGCGTGAAGCCACGGCGAATATTGATCTTGAGCAGGTGCTCCAATCTCTCTCAGCAATTGGCGAAATCAAGTTCCGGGACGACTCATCGTCGCCTCTGCCGCTTGAACTCGCTGTTGCGCGCGCTGTATCCGCGCCGAAGCCAGACGGACTGCCCGCCAGGGTTGCACCGGCGCCTGCGCCTGCTCCGCGACAGCCTGCACGCGCCCCGGCGCAGCCGCCGCGTGCGCAGCCAGCCGCCCCACCTGCCGCACCGCCAGCGACCGCGCCAACACCAGAGCAGCCCGCCGCATCAATCGCCGAAGGCCCACCCGCCGAGGCCACTCCGGCTCCTACATCAGCGCCGCGCAAACCGCCCGACGAAAAATGGCATCAACTCTTGCGCGCACTCGCCCGCACAAAAGGCAAGAAGTTCGTCCTTGGCCCGCTCATGCGAGGGGCGATCTCCCACGAAGTTGTGGGGGAGGAATTGATCCTCCAGTTCACCTATAAATCCAATGCAGAACGTATGGCAGAGGAACTGGGCGACCCACGTGGCAGGATCGTCGTAGAAGATGCGGTGGAGGCGGCTTTCGGCGTAAAGTTGGGCGTCAGAGCGCAGCATGGCACGGGCGAAACGGGCAGCGACGGCGCACCACCAAAGGCAACCGATAGTCCATTAGTCAAGGCGGCAATGGCGATGGGCGCCCGCATAATTGACGATAGCAATGCTGATACAAGTCAGTAGAGAACCCACCTTAGGCAACCAAAGAGGCATCCCCGAATGAACAAGAAAATGATGTTGCAGGCCCAGCAGATGCAGGCCCGCATGGGACAGGTCCAGGAAGAAATCGCAGAGACTCGCACCGAAGCATCAGCCGGCGGTGGCGCAATCAAAGTCACCGTCATCGGTGGCACTAAGCTGGAGTCGATCGAGATCAATCCGGAAGTTGTCGATGCTGAAGATGTTGAGATGCTCGAGGACCTCGTGCTCGCTGCAGTGAACGAAGCGATGGACGCGGCCCAAGCCAGTGCATCCGAGAAAATGGGTGCCATCACAGGCGGCCTCAACATTCCAGGACTGAGCCTCTAACACCGCATGCCGTCAGACTTCGCACCATCGGCGTCGCCGGTTGTGGCCCGCCTCATCGACGCGTTCCGCAAGCTACCCGGCGTTGGCCCAAAGAGCGCTCAACGCCTCACGTATCACATGATCCGCATGCCACGTGAAGAGGCGCAGGAGCTTGCTAAGGCCGTCGTGGCGATCAAAGACCGCATCGTCCTCTGCGAGACCTGCCAGAACATCTCAGAGCAGTCTCCGTGCGATATCTGCTCGAACGACAGACGTGACCAGACCCGCATCTGCATCGTCGGGGAGCCGCTCGACGCACTGGCCATCGAACGCACCCGCGCCTACTCCGGCCTCTACCACGTGCTCCACGGCGTCATCTCGCCCGTAAACGGCATCGGCGCAGACGACCTCAAGCTCAAAGAACTGCTCGAACGACTCCGCGACGGCGTGGTCAAAGAGCTAATCCTCGCCACCAACCCGAACCTCGAGGGCGAGGCGACTGCGATGTACATTCAGCGCCTGATCTCACCACTCGGAATCTCCGTAACCCGACTCGCCCGCGGCCTCTCAGCAGGCGCCGACCTCGAGTACGCGGACGATACAACGCTAACCCAGGCGCTCCAGGGCCGATCTGAAGTTGAGTCCGGCCCAGCTAACGCACCCTGAACCTGCCGCCGGTTGTTCACTGGCACACCACCTGAATTGACAGGCCATGTGCAATCCTGACTCTCCCACATCCTTTTAGATACCAACTACATGGAGAGCCCCATGCCCGACTTCGCAACAGTTTCAGACGCCCAGCTCGACGCCCTGCGCCAGCTCGACACCCCAACCATTTCCAACTCCCTTGAGCGACTGCCGTTCAGAGCGTGGACAGAGGGCTATATGCGCCCGGAGATCCGCTCCATCACCCCCAAGCAGCCCACCACCATTGGCTACGCCGTCACGCTGACAATTTCCGCCGCACGCCAGTCCAGCAACCCAACTTCCCGACAAGACTACTGGGAAGGCATCCTCGCCATCCCAACTCCCCGAATGATCGTAGTCCACGACCGTGACTACCCCAACCCAACCGGCTCCTACTGGGGCGAAGTCCAGGGCAACATCGCCAAAGCCCTCGGCTCAGTCGGCGCCATCACAGACGGCGGAGTCCGAGACCTCAACGAAGCTGAAGAGATCGGCTTCCCCTTCTGGGCCAAAGAAGTCCTCGTCTCACACGCCTACGTCCACCCTGAGCTAATCAACGAACCAGTCGACGTCGGCGGAATCACCGTCAGCCCCGGCGACCTCATCGCAGCCGACCTCCACGGCGTAATCAACGTCCCAATCGACAAAGTAGACGACATCCTCAAGATCGCCAAACTGGAAGTCGAACGAGAAGCCTACGTAATCAACCTCTGCCAGTCCGGCGAAGAAGTAACCGTGGACAAACTAAGCGAGGCAATCGAAAAAGGAAACGCAGTCTTTGGAGGCCCCGGCGCCGCCTACTAGCGGCTCGCCCTCTTCGGTAGCGGCGGGTCTAAGACCCGCTTCTTCCGCCGGATGCCCACACCGTAGGGGCGCATGGCGTGCGCCCGGTTCGGGGCCGTTGACCTGGCGATCCCGCGCTCACCCCGTAGCGGCCGTTCACGAATTGCTCTTCAGCGCCCTGCGCTCAATGCCCGTGCGGCAGGCACTCATGCAGATAAACCAGATCCTGCCCGAACGCCTCCGCCTCACCACCAACCAGATCCAACTGACCACGCCCCATCACAGCCTGCGTTGAGCCATCGCGCTCCGGCTCCGTGTACCGGTCGAACCACTCCTGCAGCTGCGCCTGCATGCTGTCTATCGACCGCTGATACGCGGGGTTATCGATCTCGTTGGACGATTCGTCTGGGTCCGCTTCAAGGTCGTAAAACTCGTTTGGGCCTTCGGGGTAGCGGTGAACGTACTTCATCGCATCAGTGCGGATCATGCGCGTCGGACCGTACTCGTCCAGCACGACTACTGGCCGATCTGCGCCCATCGACTCGCCGTTCAGCACTCTCGCAAAACTACGCCCCGGCAGGCTGTCTGCTTCTGGATTGGAGAGGCCCACGTAGTCGAGCAACGTCGGCATCAGATCGTAGTGGCTGAGCAGTTCGGAATTGACCTCGCCCTGCGGCACGTGGCCCGGGCGCGACACCAGCGCTGGCACCTTGGTTGCCGTGTCGAACATGTTTGGCGGGTAGGTGCCGTTGCCCTTGCCCCAGATGCCGTGGTGGCCCATGTTCATGCCGTTGTCGGCGGTGAATACGATCACGGTGTTCTCCCGCAGATCGTTCGCCTCCACCCAGTCGATCAGCCGCCCGATGTTGGCATCCATCGCCTCAATCGCGGCGAAGTAGCCGCTCAGAACGACTCGGCGTTCCTCTTCCGTCCCGCCGATCTGCGGATACTCCTGCTTGGCGAGCTGATTCGGGTGCAGCGGATCCCACCGCACCGACTCAAACGCGCAGTTGTCGTAGTAGTAGTCATACAGATCCGCAGGGTGCTCGTGCCGCTCCCACGGGGCGTGCGGTGCGGTGTAATGGACGTTGAGCGAGAACGGTATGTCGCTGCCCTGCTGCGTCTCCAGATAGCCGAGTGCATTGTCAGTGATGACATCGCTCACGTAGCCCTCGGCGGTGTACACGTCACCATCCTTAAACATCGGTGCGCTGTAGTAGTTGCCCGCCCCCAGCGCATGCACATCCCAGTACGAGAACCCACACTGCGGCGTAGCTGAGTCACCGATGTGCCACTTGCCGCTCAGCCCGCATTCGTAACCGCTGTCGGCAAGAAGCTCCGTGTAGGTCGTTCGGCCAGCGAGATATTCGATGGCCTTACCGTCGCCCGGCATTTTGGTTGAGTTACCGGCCCGCAAGAAGTCCTGAACACCATGCTGCGATGGAATCTGCCCCGTCAGAATCGATGCCCTCGCCGGCGAACATACGGGCGACGCACAAAAGAAATTCTCAAACCGAATCCCCGTTGCAGCCAGCCGATCAAGATTGGGCGACCGCAGGTCAGACGTCCCAGCGCAGTTCATCGCCCACGCCCCCTGATCGTCGCTCAGAATGAAGAGAATGTTGGGTCGATTGGGATCAGTGCTTGCCACGGTTGCTCGCGATCAGGGTGGGGCGAATAGATGTCAGTGGTATCAGAGGCGATTGTAGCGGCAACCTGCATTGCGTGGCTCGCCGATCTAATAAAGTACGGCTCGTACCCGAAACTGAATCCATAGGAGCCCCAACCTTGACCACCCAACCCTTCGCCGAGCGCCTCATCGATATTTATGGTGGAGCAGCGATGACGATGATGATCGATGTGGGGCATCGCACCGGTCTGTGGGAGGCGCTGTCGATTGGATCAGCGACGAGTCAGGAGCTGGCGACGCGCGCTGGTCTCAACGAGCGATATGTCCGGGAGTGGGCTAGCGCAGTCACCTGCGGGCGCATCGTCGATTACGATCCTAAAACGCAGGCGTTCTCACTGCCCGATGAGCATGCGGAATCGCTAGCTGGCGATACGGGCAAGAATCGCGCAATGAACGCTTCTATGATCACGTTGTTCGGTACTCAAATGAAGCCCATCGTCGATTCGTTTAAGAACGGCGGCGGCGTACCGTACTCCGCGTACCGTCCGGAGTTCACAGCGCTAATGGATGAGATGCGGCGGCGTGAGTACGACGAGTTTCTAATTGACCGCTACGTTCGCGTGGTTCCAGGGCTTGAAGACCAACTACAAAAGGGCATCTCCGTATGCGATATCGGCTGCGGAACCGGCCATAACGTGAACATTCTGGCTGGCGTGTATCCAAACTCAAGCATCACCGGATACGACATCGCAGAAGACGCTATCGCGCTAGGCAATGCGGAAGCGAAAGAGCTTGGCCTCCCGAACGCCACCCTGGCGGTCCAGGACGCCGCTGACCTGCCGGATGATGTGCAGTTTGATCTGATCACCACATTCGACGCGGTTCACGATCAGGCAGATCCCCAATCATCACTGAACGAGACATACAAGCACCTCAGTGATGGTGGGCGGTATCTGATGATCGACGTCAGGGCATCGAGCAATCTTGAGGAGAACCTCGACAACCCGATGGCACCGTGGATGTACACGGTCAGCACTATGCACTGCATGACCGTATCGCTTGCAGAAGGCGGCGCAGGCCTCGGCACGGCGTGGGGCGAGCAGTTGGCCATATCGATGCTGGAAAAGGCTGGCTTTACCAACGTTGAAATCCAGGCGTCAACGAACCCGTTAAACAACATTTACATCTGCCGAAAGTAATTTCGTTGTTCCGGGTTTATTCGGTCGAAATCTTCCGCAGCTACCTGATGTCTGGTCAGCTGCCCTGAAGCTGACCTGTGGCGATCAGTGACGTGCCATGGATGAGCGCCCATTCAATACCGCTTGCACAGACGCCAGCGTCAGCGGGGATGATGAACCCAAATTCTGACGTCTCATCGGACCGGAAGGGATCATCGGCGGCGCGATCCAGGAAGTTGCCCGTAACCTGACGTCCTGAGCGATTCACTGCTAGCTCGCCCAGCGGTAATCCATCGATATCGAACACTACGAGCTCTATGAGGCCGATGGTCAGGTCATGGCTGGCGCTGTTGCTCAAAGTTCCTGCCAGGAATATTTCGTTGCTGCGGCATCCCACGGTGATTGGGGCTTCTACTGTCAGGAAATCGTCTGGTTCCACTTCGAACAATCTTGGCGCAGGATGTGAAGCCGGTGTCACCAGCGGGATCGAGGCAATCTCAACCGCTACCCCATCCTGATGCTCATCCACCGTTCCCTCAAGCACCGTGAGAGTCAGACCATCCGCCTCACTGCTGGGGATGCGGGCATTGAACCCGATGACGAACGAACGCGTTGTGCCACCAACTATCGTGTAGTCGAGGCGACTCACCTCGGGGTCAGGCCTCAGATCGACAAAATTACTTCGTCCCCATGAGAGCCGTACGACCAGCTTCTTCGGCTGACCGGTTGGGGTCGTCCTAAATGGCTCGATGTTGATCTCTGTGAATTCAAGACGGGGCCCCCACTTGATGGTGGCGACGGGGATTCTTGGATACACGGATATGTCCAGGGTGAGCGCGACAGACGCTAACCCGGGCTGATCGTTAACGAAACTGACATCCACTGGTGTTAGCAGATATGAGTCCACCTCGATGGAGCGCGCAGACGGCAGCGGCGTCACCGGTGGCGTGGCGGTGGGATCCGGTGGCCTCACGAACGGAGTCGATCGATCAATTGTTTCGCGCTCCACACCACCGCAAGCGATGGCTGCAACCATCAGAAGCAGAAGAGCGAACGGAAGATATGTAATGCGCTTGTGAGTCTTCACAGTTACTTGTTCGTAATTCCTGACCATCTTGGATTCAAAACCCGATTGCAGGTGAAATCGTCTCATGCTCGGCAGTCACACACAAATCAGGGTGTACTTACACTCAGCACAATCTCAAGGCCATCAATCTCATCCTGATGCTCGCCAACTTTGGTGAAGCCGAGCTTTTTGGCGAGCGCCAGTGACGGCGCATTGGCGACGCATACGCTGATAACGATATTCTCTACATCGTGCTCAGCGTTGGCCTAGCCCGCCAATGCAATTATGGCTTCTGACGCGTACCCATGTCGACGGTAGTCCGCGAAGACGGTGTAGCCCATCTCGACGCCCTGCCCAACGTACGGCTCCAGGTATGGCCGGTTTGGCGATGTGTGGAAGCCGATGTGGCCAATTGCGAAGTTCTCGTCGGCGAGCACCATCGCTCGCGGCCCCCAGGGGGCGAAGCTTGGATCACTTTCAAGCATCCGCAGGAAGTGCGTCGGTGCGCCTCCGTCTTCACCGAACATATCGGCGTGAATATCGAATCCCAGATGCTCGGCCGCATCGTCTCGGCGACCGTCCACAATCGCTCTCATCACGTCCACGCCCATCGAACGAAGAATCAGGCGTTCAGACGTAACATCGGCCGGTGAGCCCGGACCGGGATTCAGGGGACGTCCATACGCTGGAGGCGTCTGACTGAGAGCAGCAAGAACACGGTGAATACGACTATCAGGCCAACGATGGCAGTGGTAGAAGCCACGGGGTCCTGATCAGGTGATGCGAAGCGGCTGTCATCGACCACATTTGTTATTGAGATGATGTATTCGCGGATGCTGATAACCCGAATTCCTGAAACGAAGTTGGAGAACAGTCCCTCCCAGAGGAATACGTAAAGCAAGCCGACGGCCAGCCCTCGACTTGTCATCAAACCGAGCCATAAGAACAGTGATGAGTAGGCTGCAACGCCGGCAAGTAGAGCGAGGGCCACTGCAACCGCTGCGGTAGCGTCGCCTTCAAACGCCAGAAGCGCAGCGATGACGCCGCTCACAACCACCACTAGTCCACCAATGGTTACGGCCGCCAACAGCTTCGGAAGCACAATGCGCCATCGAGCCAGAGGGTTCAGCACCAGGAAGCCCAGCGTCTTATCCTCAACCTCATTGCCGAGCGCTGCGGTAGCCAGAGCGAGAACGATTATTGGAAGGATGGCACTTGCAAACATGCCGTTGATCAACACGTCATCAATCTCGCTGTGATCCGGTCTGGGATCCGCTATCGTCGATACCCATGCCATCACGATCGGCAGGATTGCTAGAACAACAATGATGATCAGTCGCCACTTACCGGCCAGTTGCCGAAGTGTCAATGTGTAGATTAGTGACATATCAGCCAGCCACCAGGTAGCCGAAGACGCTCTCAAGTGAGTCATCCAACGGCTCTACGCGGAGCAGTCTGATATCGCCAGCTTGCGCCAATTTTGGGAGCTCCCGTTGCAGCTTGAGCAGGTCGCGTGTGAGCACTATCATGGCGCCTTCAGAATCCACATTCACAGCGTCCATCGCTTCCATGCCTACTATCAGGCTTGCCAACTCGCGTGGCTTATCTGAAACAATTTTTACGTGGTATGGCTGCTCATTCAGCTTTGCCCTGATGGCTCGGTAATCTCCTGACGCCGCCAGCTTCCCGGCGACAATTAGCAGAACCGTGTCCGCCAGTTGCTCTACTTCTTCAAGAATGTGCGATGAGATGAGTATCGTGCGACCTTCATCAGCGAGGCGATGGAGCAACGCCTGGAACTGAATCCTCTGTCGCGGATCCGTACCATTGAGTGGCTCATCAAGCAGCAGCACTTCTGGCTTATGCACGATGGTCGCTGCCAGTCGCATTCGCTGCCGCATACCCCGCGAATAAGTTCCCATTGGCCTGTCTGCGGCATGCTCAAGCCCTACGTATGCCACGGCCTCGTCCGTCGCAGCATCAGGGTCTGGAACACTTCGCAGCTTCGCTTCGAAATTTACGAAATCCCGACCGTTCATGAAGCCATAGACCGCCTCATGTTCTGACATCACGCCTACGCGCTTGTAGATATCTGGATTGTTCCTCACGGACTGATCTAGCATCGTCACGGTGCCTTCAGACACACCAGCTAGTCCGCAGATCATCCGTAGCAGCGTGGTCTTACCCGCACCATTGGGGCCTAGAAGACCAGTGATGCCGGGTCTCACATCAAATGAGATATCGGCAACCGAAACCACGCTCCCAAACCAGCGCGAAACGTGATCAACCGTGATAGTTGGATTTATACCGTTTGTGGTCACGGGGTTATCTTCCAGTAGCGACGCCACATCAACAGAAACGGCCCAACTGTCATGAACGCGTACCAGGCGATTTGTGTGAGCTTGGGCAGCTGAGTTGCCAGCGTATTTTCAGTTGCCAGGTTCTTCTCGTTGAAAATGATGTCGTTCATCAGCAGTGGTATTTGCCCGAAATTAAGTAGCGACAGGTACTCACCAACCGTCCCACCAATATCGCCGGACAGCCCCTCTGCAAACGGCAGAGATATCACGAAGATACCGATTATAAACACCGCTGCGTAGGCCCTACGAGTCGTGAAACTCGCAACTACCAGCGCTATGCCTGTGACATAAACGGCAAGCGTAAATCCTGATGCCAGGAAGCGCGGGATGTCGGCCCAGTTGTCCTGCAGGTAGGTGCCGGGGTTTTCGGCACCAAATGCCAGACCGGCAAGCAGCACAAGTTGTGGCAACCATGCCACCAGAGTCATGATGGTGAGGAACGCCGCCCATCTGGCAAGGATGTAATCGGTTCCGGTAATCGGTCTTACCAGATAAAGATTGATTACGCGATCACGCCGGTCTGGACAGAGCAGTTCAGGGCCAACAGATGCGGCGAAAATTAGAAAGATGACTGATGCGATTCCATAATAGTCGCCATGGGAAGGAAGATCGACCACTTCATCGCCCAGTCCCCCCGTGAGGCGGTCGACTGTTCCAGCGATCAACGCCAGCACTAGTGCAGGAATGGCTACCGCGATTATGAACGCCCAAGGCATGATCTTGGCACGTCCGCCGCGGCCAATACCCAGAGCTATCCGAATGCCTTCTTTATAGACGGCCCGGCGTGCTCTACGCCGACCTTCCCGAGGCCCTTCATAGTTCTGATAGCCAATATCAAATACTTCACCGGAACGGCCCGGCTGACCAGCTCGAGGAGTCGTCATTCGACGTCTCTCTCGAAGATCTCAGTCAGCTCATGTCGGCGAGGTGCCATCCGACGAAGTGGAGCGTTGGCGGCAACAAGTGCGTCACGGATCAGATCGTACTGATCACCAATCACACCTTCAACAATAATCGAACTGCCATCGACCAGTGGTTCAACCCCGCGTTCTTTGAGAGCCGCAATCAACTCCTCGCGGTTCTCATCTACTTCAACGGCAATCGCCTCGGTCTCCTCCGTGAACGAAGTAACCGGGCCCATCTCAACAACTCTGCCTTCATCCAGCACCACAATGCTTTCGCAAGTGCGCTCGATATCACCCATAAGGTGTGATGACAGCATCAGGCTGATGCCGAACTCATCGCCGGTGCGCTTGATCAGCGTGAGCATCTCTTCCCGGCCGCCCGGATCGAGTCCGGCGGTTGGCTCGTCCAGCAATACCAGCGCCGGGTCATGGACCAGCGTCTGAGCCAGCTTCACCCGTTGCTTCATACCGGTGGAATAGCCGCCCATTGGACGGTAGCGCTCCTCAAACAGGCCAACGTGCCTCAGTGTGTCTGCAGCGCGGGAGCGTGCGTGGTTAGGCGGGAGGCCGCTCAGTTCTGCCATGTGGGTCAGGAACTCTGCAGCTGATACGTTTCCGGGGAGGCAGTCATGCTCTGGCATGTACCCAAGGCGCGACCTGACTTCAACCGTTGACGCAGCGTCCACACCCAGAACTTCGGCCGTACCCGCAGTGGGCTGGATAAGACCAAGGAAGAGCTTTATCGCCGTGCTCTTGCCTGCTCCGTTGGCGCCCAGCAGTCCGGTTACGCCCTCAGTAATTTCCAAATCAATGCCCGCGAGTGCGATGACGTCGCCATAGACTTTTTGAAGATTTCGTGCGGCTATAAGTGTCGTCACGGGGGTCAGTATATGGAAATGCGGCTTAGGCCATCGTCACCCCTGAGGGGTATTTCTGTGATGGATTCCGATGGGTCTGTGGCGGTGGGGACATCAGTGCGCACGAACCTAGCCTGCGCCGAGCCCGTAAAAACTCTCCGCATTCCCACCAAACACCTTTGCGAATACGTCGGGTGGTAAGTCTCCCAACGTCTCAACGTATGACTTGAAAGTGCGCGGATACGGCGACGCCAGCCTGGATACCGGCCAGTCAGAGCCGAACATCATGCGGTCATAGCCGAACATGTCAACGATGCGCTCGGCGTACGGGACCAGTTCGCCTACAGTCCACTTATCGTGATCGGCCTCTGTGACCATTCCGGAAAACTTGCAGTAAACGCTGGGGTTACTGGCGATGATCGCCAGTTCCGTGGCCCACGGTTCGATAGTCCCTTCCGCTATTAGCGGCTTGGCGATGTGGTCAACCACGGTACGCAAGTCTGGAATCGCCTCAAGCAACGGCGGCACGTACTTCAGATGCTGAGGGCGCACCAGCAAGTCGTACGCGATGTCACGGCGTGCCAGTTCTTTGAGTCCCTCCATGACAGCCGGACCAAGGATCCAATCATCATTCGGCTCGTCATGCCAGATGTGCCGGATACCGCAGAACTTGTCTCGCTTCTGCAACGCATCAAGATCGTCGCCTACCGTGGGCGACTGAAGGTCCACCCACGCTACGACGCCCGCAATCCAGTCGTTGGCGTCCGCCATGTCCAGTAGCCACCACGCCTCGTCAATAGACGAAACCGCCTGGACGATGACTGTGCGGTCAACGCCAGCCTCGTCCATTTGAGGTTTGAGCATCTCTGGCAGGTGGTTCTGTTTGAGAACAGAGTCTTCCTCACCCATCCATGAGTAGTCGAACTTCTGGAGATCCCAGAAGTGCTGGTGGCTATCGACAACAGACATCGGCTACTCCCAGACGATCTTGCCGATTTCCTGGCCATCATCACGAACGCCGTGGTCCTGGGTGCCTGCGAAATTGGCATCTGCGTACCAGAGCTGTCCGTCCTTGATGGACACGCCGTGTGGCGACGGGCCGTCAGGGTCGCACTTGATGATCTCCATCTCTTCACCAGTCTCAACGTGGTATTTCACGAGAATCTTGTCTGACGTGTGGGCGCACCAGATGCCTTCTCCGTCGCGAGCAAGGCCGTGCAGTCGATCCCAGCGGACTTCGAACTTCCGGACAGTTCGGAAATCATCGTTCGGATCTACAAGCCAGAGCGCCTTGGGCTGGAATCCGGTGATCCATAGCAACCCGTCGTCCCATTCGATCCCGTGGATTCCGCCGCCATCTGGCGTACGCCAACGGTCAACTAGCTCGCCAGTGTGGGGATCAAGCTTCATCACCCAGCCCAGGTGGGTATCGGTAGAGCGATGCGGTCGGCCGGTGGTGTTTCCATTGGACGCCGTCCAGAGGTGTCCATCGCCAAACGTCACGCCAGATGCGTTCTCCGTAACGGTGCCGATGTGCCGAAGCACTTCGCCCTGTTCGCTCAGAAGATAGGCATCGTCAGTCCATTGGTCCACAACCCAGAGGCCCTCATCAGTCCACTGCAGACCGTTTGGTCCTCTGACCGGGGTTGGAAATTCAGCTACCAGTTGACCGTTTGCCATCTTCTTCCTCTGTTTTCGTTGTATTCGTTGTTTCCGGGGGGTATCGGGTGTATTCGCAGTATCGGGAATACGCCATCATCGCGGGTGCAATCTTGTTTCCCTAATTGCCCTTCGTCAAGTCCCAACATCTCCCCAGTTGCCAGAGGGGACTACAAATGGGGACCGCAATCGGGCTACTAGACTCGGGGGCGTAGAATGTTGTGTAGCTCTGGTTATTTAGAGGGAATCCTGATTGTTCACTCCAATAGAAACATTTGGACCGAACCGACCACGGCAGTACGCCGGATCATATTTATCGAATCTCCTCAATACCCCCGGAGCCCGAACTTACTTAACTACCCCGGGAGGTAGATATGCCCGCTAAGGCAGACGCGCACTCACCAGAAGAACGCGTAATGATTTTTATCGATGGTAGCAACCTGTACCACGTGCTTACTCAGAACTGCGGTCGACATGACCTGGTATTTGAAAAGTTCTCAGAAAAGCTTGGGGACGGTCGAGACGTAAAGCGCACCTACTACTACAACATCCGCCAGGACCCCACGTACAACCCGGCCGCCACGGCTGAGCAAGACAAGTTCATGGCCACGTTGTTTGACACCCCTTACTTCGAGGTAAAACTTGGAGTGCACCGCCGCCAGGGCGATACGATGGTAGAAAAAGGCGTAGACGTGATGATGTCTGTAGACATTGTTGTTGGCGCTTTCCGTGATCTCTACGACACGGCAATCATCGTCAGTGGCGATGGCGATTTCTACCCTGCGATGCAGGCGGCAAAGGACCTTGGCAAGCACACCGAAGTGGTTGCGTTTGAGAGCAACCTCTCGCCAGAGGCAAAGAGGGTAGCCGACAAGGCCATTCTGCTCCGCAAAACTCACTTCACAGGGCTGTGGACTCGGGGCCGAAAAACGGCCGTTTCCAAATCATCTTCAGACGATTCTGAGACAGAGAAGAAGCCAAGTCGCTCAACTACTACTCGACGAAGACGGCCGACCACGGCATCATCTTCAAGGTCGTCATCATCGACGATGGAGGAGAAGACCACTGATCAGGCTGAGAACAAAGTTGAAGACGCAGCAGAAGAGAAACCAGCTCGCAGTACGCGTCGGCGACGACCAATCTCCCGAAGGTCTTCATCAAGCGGATCATCCAACGGAGCGAGTGAGAAGACAGAGTCAACGTCTGGTGACTCTTCTCCTAGTGATTCAACTGGCAGCGATTCAACACCAGAGCCGGCACAAGAACGCACACCAGCACCTGAGTCAGCTCCAGCCTCATCAAACAGCTCTTCGAATGACTCTAGTGACTCTGGCAGCAACTCATCTGGCGGCAGTTCATTTTCTAGCGGTTCTTCTGGCAGCGATTCTTCGTCAAAGTCCTCTGGTGAAAGTAGCGGATCAGTTGGTGGCAGTTGGTGGCGTCGCAACCGTCGCGACTCATCTGACGACGAGTAGTTCCCGTCTATGACGGCCCTCACTGGTAAGCAGGGCCGTCGGGCGGAAACATAGATGGACCCTGCGGCGCGGCTTCGCGCGGTTGTATCGTTCATCCCGGCGAACATGGCCGCGGTCGTCTTTCCGACGACCGCGGTGATACTGGGGGATTCGCTAATCTACATCGTGCTGCCACTCTCCATCGTGGAGTTTGGGATCACTGAAACGTGGGGGCTGAGTACTGCGTTCTGGGTTGGTTTTGCGCTTTCAGTGAACCGATTCATCCGGCTGGCTACGAATACCCTGGCGGCGCAGACGTACCTCCACTTCGGATTGCGATGGCCACTGGTGGCCGCAACAGCGCTGGGCGCGTTGACCACTCTGAGCTACGGCTTCACCAAAGGCGCGATCGCGCTGATCATCGCTCGGGCGTTGTGGGGCCTGGCGTACTCACACCTGAGGCTGGCCGCCCAACTGACGGCGCTGGATATGGCAGACAATCGAGCGCGCGGCAAGCTATTTGGCATTTTCAACTCAGGCCAACGCGCCGGAAGCTTTGCGGCGGTCACTGGCGGCGCATTCCTGGCCAGTGCATACGATCGCGACGTCACGTTCACCGTGCTGGCGGCTATCGGGCTGATCGGCGTACTGATCGCCACGCGTGCGCCAACGCTTACGCCGCATGTTCACGCGGCAAGCCCGTCCGGTGAACCGCCAACGGGAAGCACCATGTGGCGAATCCTCATCGGTGCATCGGGCGACATATCTCTCCACATGCGTCGACTGATGCTGTCGATCAGTTTCCTGCGATTCAGCACAGCATTCGCAGCGAACGGTCTGGTGATATCCACGGTCACGCCGTACATCGAAGAGATCCTGGCAGGAGATGCCACTTTGTTTGGCGCTGGCGTCAACGTGTTCACACTAGCCGGAATACTGGTGGGCGTCCGCTGGTTCGCGAATCTGGCGCTGGCGGTCCCGTTTGGCCACGTGGCAGACGTGTTCGGTAGACGCCGGACGATCACCGTGGGGATCACGCTAATGCTGGCGTCACTGGCCGTTGCAGGTCTCGCACCCAACCTTGAGATGGTGGTGTTGAGCCTGCCAGTCCTGTTCCTCAGCGGGACCCTGCTGGAGACTGCGTTAGATGCAGCGATGGGTGAATCAACACCGCAGTCATCTCGCGGGGCCGGAATGGCGCGCTACGGAACGTGGCTCGATCTTGGAGCAGCGATCGGCCCCATCCTGGGGTTCGTGATCGGTGAGCGATTTGGCTTCAGCACGGGCTACTGGATAGCAGTAGCAGTGGTTGGTGTGGCAGTTATGTTGTATCTGAAGGAGAGTAGGCCAGAGACCCGGTAGCTGTGGGTCTTGGTTCTCCTGGTCCGTCGAACGGCCCCATCATCGCCTCATCCGCCGAGTGCGGCTGCATCCAACTTGTCGCGACATCCAACGTGGGACCGGGCAAGCCCGGCCGTTACCGCGGGAGAAAAACGCCGAGTGCGACACTCATCTCAACACTAGGCCGATCAAATCCACATGATGGACGATCACTCAGTTTCCGGGCCCCAAGTGGCCGTCTGCCAGGACTTACCAGTCGGGTTGGGTGGCGTCGAAATCGTTGTTCGTCAGGCGCTTCTGGTTGCCGCCGCGGTCATCCATAACGAAGAGATCAAAATCACCGTCTGCATTGGACGAGAAGACGATCTGGTCGCCTTCTGGAGACCAGCGCGGGCTGGAATCAATCGCCCTGTTGTTCGTGAGGCGAGTGAGATTGTCGCCATCTCTGTCCACAATGTATATCTCGGGGTTCTCATCTCTGTCAGAGACGAACACAAGCTTGCGAGAGTCGGGAGACCAGTCGAAATCGTGATCGTCACTGTCCCCACCAGAGACGTTGGTCTCGTTCTCTGCGTCCTCGTCGATGATGTAGATCTCCAGCTTGCCGTTCCGAATACTTTCGTAGGCAATCCCGCTGCCGTCTGGAGAAAATTGTGGCTTTGAGTCCGGCGACTTGGTCAACTGAATCTCATCTACTCCGTCCGGGTTCTTCTTGTAGATGCCCTGGAACTCGGAGTCGTCAGTCACGGCATAAACAATCCAAATCCCGTCCGGGGACCAGTTGCCAAGCTGCTCTGTTGCGGCGTTTTTGGTGAGCCTGCGCTCCTGCTTCTCCTCAACATCAACCACGTGAATCTCAGTTCCATCGGCGTCTTCAGATACATACGCGATACGCGTGCCATCAGGTGACCACGCGAAGCTCGTTCGTTTGCCGTCGGTTTCTACTGCACGTTGCTCGCCATTGCCCAGGATGTCCATCACATAGAGATCGTTATCACCTTTGCGATCTGAGAGAAATGCGATTGAAGACGCGTCTGGAGAGTACTTTGGGCTAGATTCTCCGTCGTTGCGAGTAGAAGTAAGGCGTTTGGAATTCTCAGAGCCATCTGCAAGGATTGAGAAGACCTCTGCATTCCCGTCTTCTTCGGATATATAGGTAATCTCCAGGGGCGCTGAAGTTCCACCGCCACCACAGGCGATCACAGCAATCGTGATTGCCAGTAGGCCAAGTAGTCGGAATCCGACGAATTGTATTGCTATCTTCCGCGCGACAACACCCACCGTTAGGTTCACGTGATTCCTCACCCTCACTCCTCCGCGTTCATTTCAGATTCTGCGGGGGAGTATCGGCGATATGCCACAACAATCAACTCCCCCAGAAGTGCAACAGCTGCACCGGCCCAAGCTAGATAGTAGCCAAAGGGTAGCTTTGAATCGGTAAATATGATCTTCTGAATGCCCGCTTCATATGGTGGATCATCCAGTACTGCGCTCCAGATGAACGCGAGAGATATGACGCCCATTAGGCCAATAATGCCACCCACTCGAGGCTGCCAGAACATCGCAACCACTCCACCCATCATGAGCAGCGTGACGGCAGCTACAAATTGCGGCATCAGGTGTCCGGGGCCAGCCAGTTGGAACAGGGAGTTGTGGAACCCCTCGGTCAATACAATCGCCCCGGCTACTGGATCGGTTACTTCGAATCGGGCGAAGGGCAGTAGTGAAGCGGTCATTAGAAGCGTGCCGGAAAGCAGACCAACCAGAGAAGAGGTTCTTGCTGCGGCCAGGTAGATGGGCACCAGCGCCACGATCAAAAAGAGGGGCTGGAACGGCGTTTCGTAGACCAGTTGCCGCAGTACGGCGATTACATGGGACTGGTCATATGTACCAGCCTGTTCTGTGTACAAGAAGGCGCCAACAAACAGCAGAATCAGGCTCAGCACCAGCGTGACTGCGAGCCTCTGCAACGGAGTATCGAGTGCCAGCCTTCCGCCCAACGACGGTAGGTCTGACGATTTCATTGAGTTGACCATCAATTTCAGCCTACGCATTTCCCGGAACAAACCTCACGACGAATCTGAAACGGGTTTGGAGGATTTCACACGGTTCCGGTTAGATCACATGTTGAGTCACCTCCAATGCGCCCTGCCCCGTTGACCACCCCCAACCCCGGTGTTATCGTCCCGCCTACCTCTTGTTAAGCGCTGATCTGTGTTTGGGAATGCAAAAGTTTCCTGAGGTCACTCGAAGGGCACTTTTGCATTCCCGAACACGCCGCATACAATCGATTTTGCAATTACGTTCAGGAAAGGCCATATCGGAAACCCTATGAAGTACGCGTTCTTCATGATGCCTCTGCATCTGCCAACAGAGAACCCTTCGCTGGCGTTCGAGCGAGACATCGACCTGATCAACTACGTAGACAAGCTTGGGTACGACGAGTTCTACATTGGCGAACATCATTCGGCCGCATGGGAGACGATTCCGGCCCCCGAAATGATCCTGGCCAAGGCGTCTGCGACCGCAACAAACATCACGCTTGGAACATCTGTCACGGGCCTGCCATTCCACCACCCGTTCAACATCGCTGAGCGATTCGTGTTCCTTGATCATCTGACCCGCGGTAAGGCGGTGCTGGGCGTTGGCCCAAGCAGTCTTCCAACAGACGTGCAGCTCTACGACATTCCGGCGCAGGATCTGAATCCAATGATGCAGGAGTCGGTGGAGATAATTGTTCAACTGCTTGAGTCAGATGAGCCGGTCACATACAAAGGCAAGTACTGGGACATCCGCGACATGTACCTGCAGTTCAAGTCTTACCGCCAACCACGACTTAAGCTGGCCACAGCATCGGTTGGTTCAGAACGATCGCTGGAGATCGCTGCCAGGTACGAGATGATTCTGTTTTCAATTGCCGCTGGTGGTCCACCTAACGCCATTCCGATTTCTGAACAGTGGGCCAAGATGGAAGAGTACGGCGAAAAGCACGGTACCAACCCAACCCGGGACGACTGGCGGATTGTTACTTATGTACATTTGGCGGACACTCGTGAAGAAGCGTGGGATCAGGTTCGAAAGGGCATGGTGCGAGACGTTCACGACTACTTCTACACAATCAACACTCCCCAGGGCTGGCTGATTACGCCGGATCAGGATCCCGCATCCCTCAGTGCTGAGGACATCGTCTCAAAACGACGCTGGATCATTGGAACGCCGGAAGACGCGATTGAAGAAATCCAGAAGATGTATGACGAAACGGGCGGTTTTGGGGGCTTGATGATAGGAACCCACGAGTGGGTTCCGCAGGTTCAGATTGAGTACTCACTGGAGCTATTCGCCCGCTACGTGATGCCGCACTTCAGAGGCCATACGCAGCCACTGGTGAAGGCGTGGGAACGAACCATGGCAGATAGAGCCAACGGTAAGATCCCGGCGCTTGGAGGACCCCCAACCGGTGCGCCGTCTGTTGATGACCACAAATCAAATATCTTTGTAAACCGATAACCGATAGAGGAATAGTGCGCGTGGACCATAACCGGCTGTAACAGGCCACAGCAGGGGGAACCGAAATGGCAAAGTACGTTGCAATGCTGAGCTTCACAGGCGAGGGCATATCCAACATCAAGCAGAGTCCCGGTCGTGTGAAAGCGGCGCAGGAAGCAGTTGAGAGAGCCGGCGGGCGGTGGCTTGGCTACTATGTGACACTGGGTCAGTACGATGGCATCGCCATCCTTGACCTGCCGAGTGACGAAGCGGCGGCGACGATCATCATGTCGATTGGCGCTGAAGGCAACGTACGCACAGAAACGATGCGAGCGTTCTCACTGGAAGAGTTCCAGGACATAGTCAGGAACGTTCCGGGCAAATAATAACGAATGCAATTCGCCGTGGGGACACGTTGAAACATGCCCTTACGGACGGATTTTTCACCAGCATTTTGAGGCGAAAGAGAGACTCATGGCAGACCTGCAATCACTGATCGCGGAAGTGGATAGCCACATCGACGAGATCGTCAAACTTGAGCAAGCTCTTGTTCGCATCCCCAGCGTAAACACTGGCTTCATGCCCACGGGCGATGAGACGCCGGTTGCTGAGTTCTGCCAGAAGTGGTTTGCCAACGAGGGCATCGATTCCAAAATTATGTCCCGAGACCCCGAGCGCGGAAACATCATTGCCGTGATTCCGGGCGATAAACCAAAGACGCGCTTGATGCTCATGTCCCACACCGACGTTGTGCCCGTTGAGGATGACACCAAGTGGAACTATGAGCCGTTTGGCGCTGAGATCTCTGCGGGCCGCGTTTACGGTCGTGGAGCATCCGACTGCAAAGCACTGCTCTCATCACAGATGATGGCGATGGCGATCATGAAGCGGGCGGGCGTGGAGTTTGAGCATGGCTTGCGACTGGTAAGCGGCGCAGACGAGGAACACGGCGGACGCTGGGGCTTCGGTTGGCTCATGGAGAACCATCCGGAGGAGCTAGAGTCTGAGTTCGCTGTTAACGAAGGCGGCGGAATGCCCATCGAGGACGGCGGCAACCTCTCTTATCTCCTCAATACTGGCGAAAAGGGCCGACTTGAAGTCCATATTACGGTGCGAGGCTCTTCCGCCCATGCATCGGTTCCCTGGACCGGTGAGAACGCCAGTTTCGGCGTCGCAGAGATTCTGAAGCGCATTGAGGCGTACGAACCTGAGCGCGACACATCTCTGGAGTTCTTCAACCATCTTTCGGCGTTCGCGATTGAGGATAAGCCGACGGCGCAGAACATCGATTCCGTGATTTCAGAAGTCAACGAACGGAATCCTCGGTTGGCGTCCATGATGAGAGCGCTTTCACGCATGACGCTAACACCGACCATGATGTCTGGCGGCGTCAAATCCAACTCCGTGCCGGAGACAATTAAGATCACCTGCGACGTGAGAACACTACCGTTCCAGGACGACAACTACTTGCGCACCCAGTTGGACGCGATCTTCGAGGGCATGCCGAACGTCGAATACGACATTGACTACATGGCAGTCCCGAATAACTCAGATTTCGATACCGAGCTGATGGACGCGATCCGCGAGGCACAGGCGTTGGCCGTCTCACGCGACGACATCACATGGGTTCCCGGAGTGAGCAATGGCTTCACAGATTCCCGCTTCACTCGCCCTCTGGGAATCGTCACCTACGGCTTCGCAGGACACCACCCGGACGACGATCCAATGCTCTCCAGAGCACACGGCACAGATGAGTCCGTAGGCATCAGCAGCTTGGTCTCATCAACAAAGGCAATGATCGCCATAGCCTGGCAGATTTGTAACGCGCGTTAGCCAGTCGGGTCTGGCGTCTCCCCTGCCGCGGCCAGTCGGCTCTTTGCCGCTGCGTAGACGTCGGCTGGGAGTGGGCCTCTGCTCGCTGTCGCCACGTTGCTGGCGAGGTGGTCAGGGTTGATGGTTCCAACGATGGTTGTGTGCATGTCCGGATGACTGAGTGTAAATCGGAGCATGAACGATGTTCTGGTCTCGCCCTCGTCAATCAAATCACTCAGATTTGCCTTATCGAAGAGCGACCACTCGTCAGGGCGGGGCACGCCTGATTCCACTGGATTCCCTTTGGCGACGCCGCCTCGGATCACCGTGCCAACGCCGGTTTTGGCTGCTGCGCTGATCCACTCCTCATGCTCGCGCTGGAGTCCGGAGTACGGAATCTGCATCACTTCAAATACGTTCTTGGCTATGTGATCGGGCAAGTTTGGCAGCGTGTTGGATATTCCAATGTGGCGAACCTTCCCCTGCTGCTTGAGTTGCAACAGAGCGTCCAGGGCACCGTCGTCATCGAGAACTTGCTGCGACGGGTTGGAGTGAAATTGCACCACGTCCAGGTAATCCGTGTTCATGCGGCGGAGGCTCTGCTCTACACCTTCGACCACGATTGCGGGCGTGAACTCATGCGCGCTGGGTCCCGATGGCACAACAGGTGCTCCCACGATGCAGCCGCACTTGGATGCCAGATAGTACTCATCACGTCGATTGGAGATGTACTTTCCTATGAACTCCTCACTCAGACCATAGTCCACTGAGGTGTCTATGTAGTTAATGCCTGAGTCCACTACGGCGTTCAGAATCGTTTCTGCCTGCGCGGCTGAGACGTCTCGCCCCCTGGGGACGCCTCGAATCTCCATCGCACCGAAGCCAAGTCGGGTCACTTCAAGCCCTGTTTTGCCAAGCGTCGTCATTGGTAATTGATCTGCCATCGAAACCCTCCCACGCACATTTGAACTCAAGAAACAAAACGGATTGTACCGCTCAGGCGATTGCGCATAGCGTCAGCCACCAGACGCAAGGTACGATTACATCCCGAAAATGAGAAGATCCGCCACTGAGCATTGAGATTCTAGTCAAAGGCCCCCGATGGGTCCGCTAGCCAGTCTTGTTGCAGATGGAATGCACAACACCATGACAACTACCGACAGACCTGCAGGCAAAACAAAGCGCGCACTGGGCAAGCACCGCAGCTGGGAGACCACTGAGGGTGTCATCCGCGCACCTCACCGCGCCATGATGCGGGCAATGGGCCTTAGCGACGCCGATATTGACGCGCCATTCGTTGGCGTTGCATCGACGCACAATGAGGTCACTCCTTGCAACGCCGGCATCGCGCCGCTTGTTGAAGAGGTAAAGCGTGGCATCTTTGCCGCGCGTGGCACGCCGTTCACCTTCGGCACAATCACCGTGTCCGATGCAATTTCTATGGGCACGGAAGGCATGCGCGGGTCGCTCGTCTCTCGTGAGGTCATCGCCGACTCTATTGAGACGGTGATGTTTGCCGAGCGTTTTGACGGTCTCGTTGCGGTTGCAGGCTGTGACAAGTCGCTACCCGGCTCGATGATGGCGATGGCGAGGCTCGACGTTCCATCAGTGTTCGTTTACGGCGGCTCTATCCTCCCCGGCGAGTGGCGCGGAGAGGCCATACAGATTCAGTCTGTGTTTGAGGCTGTTGGTGCGCATCAGGCTGGCGATATTGATGATGAAGAGCTTCGCAACATCGAAGTTCGGGCGTGTCCCGGTCCCGGTGCTTGCGGCGGTATGTTCACCGCGAACACAATGTCATCCATTGGAGAGGCGCTTGGTCTCTCGCTACCCGGTGCAGCATCTGAACCGGCCGTCGACCAGCGCAAGTTGGCATCGTCACGTGCCGCTGGGGAAGCGATCCTCAATCTGCTTCGAAAAGACATCCGTCCTTCACAGATACTGACGCGTGAAGCGTTTGAGAACGCCGTCGCCGTAGTTGTGGCGATGGGTGGTTCAACAAACACGACCCTTCACTTGCCCGCCATCGCACACGAGATGGGTATTGAGCTAACGCTCAAGGACATCCACGACATCGCAATGCGAACGCCGCTGCTGGCTGACATGAAGCCGGGCGGCAAATACGTGATGTTTGATCTGGACAAGGTTGGCGGCGTGCCGCTGGTTATGAAGCGCCTGCTGGAAGCTGGCGTTCTGCACGGCGATTGCATGACGGTCACAGGCAAAACTATCGCAGAGAACCTGGCAGAAGCTGATGTAGATGATTCTGACAACGAAGTCGTCCACCAGATATCGACACCCATCAGCAGCACGGGCGGTCTGGTAACCCTGTTTGGCAACCTGGCCCCTGACGGTGCTATTTTGAAGGTAGCTGGCCACCAGTTTGGCTCCAAGATCACCGCTACCGCCAAGGTGTACGACCAGGAGGAGCAGGTGATGGAGGCTCTCCAGCGTCGAGAAATCGAAGCTGGCGACGCGGTGATCATCCGCTACGAAGGCCCCAAGGGCGGCCCTGGCATGCGTGAGATGCTGGCGGTAACTGGCGCCATTGTCGGCCAGGGTCTTGGCGAAACAGTATTGCTAATCACCGATGGACGATTCTCCGGCGCATCCCACGGCTCGATGATTGGCCACGTAGGCCCTGAGGCGTACGTAGGCGGTCCTATCGCTGCCGTAAAGGCTGGCGACATCATTGAGGTGAACCTGGATGACTTCGAGCTCAACGTAATCAAGGCCGTAGACGCTCCTGATGAGGATCCCTCAGCCGTGCTTGCTCGACGGCTGGAATCATGGGAACCACGTGAACCTGCCTACGATAAGGGCGTCCTCAGCAAGTACATCAAACTGGTACAGCCCGCCGCCAAAGGCGCTGTAACCGGATAACGCAACTCGCGGAAAATCGGGTCTGTGACCCGCTCTTCCGCGTCGCCACCGCGCCCACGCCTCTCTACCAACACCTCGCAAAGACGAACATATTGCGCCGTTCCCTCGCGCCGCAATATGGGTGTTTTAACCCATCTCCCAACTAGACCAACATCTTAATCAGTTACCTGCGTTTACCATTAAGAAACCAATGGGTAACGTACGGGGGTAGCACGATATTGGATCATCCGATGGTAGGAACAACCTTTAAATCCATCTGAGCCTCTGGCCATCCGGCGGATGAGGTGTGACGTGCACGCTTGTTAAGATAGCTCTGACATGTCAGAAAAGTATCGGGGTGCCTGGAGCCCAATCAGAGACATCTGGTCATGTGTCGAAGTGCGATCATTGACGCAGCCGTCTGAACGCGCCCTGCTCATCCGTCACGCCACTGTGGTGACCCGTTCGTGACGCTCCAATCAGACAACGACGGTTCAGCAAAGGACGCCTCGATAGACAGCGCCATGCTGGAGTCACAAGTACTTGCTGAAATTGGCTATGCAGTCAGCTCCCAACTTGACGTGCACGAGGTGGGTGAGATCGCGGTTCGGAAACTCGGGGAGGTTCTTGAGTTTGACCGAATTGCTGTAGCAACCGTTGATGAGGCTCAGAAGACAGCCAGCGCCATATTTAGTGCACCTCGCCCACTCTTCATTCCTGATTTCTCAGAGCCAGACTCGTTTCCACTTTCTGGCACATTCCTGGGGGAGGCGGTTACTCAGCAACGACCTGTCCACTTTGGTGATCACAACCGTGAAGAGGTGCTGGATAGCCACCCGGTTCTCAGACTATCGGTTGAGGTAGGTCTCCGAAGCAAAGTAGTCATCCCGGTAATCCACGCCGGTCGTGTGGCGGCAATCCTGGACGTGAGTTCCATATCAAAGCCATCGTTCGAGGACGGCGAGGTAGATCTCATCGCCAGAGCTGCACTACAGATCGGACCAGCTCTCATCAACGTGTTGCTGAGAAAAGAAGTCGCAGCTCAATCCAAGCTCCGAATCGGGCTCGCTGAAATCGGCAAAATCGTGACCTGTCTCCTGACCTGAAGGAAATATTTGAACCTCTGGCAACTCGGGTCCGTGAATTGGTCGCGTTCGACCGCATTAGCATCGTCACCCTTAATGATCTACAAGACAGTGTCATTACCACCTACGCGAGCGGGGTTGATCTACCGGGAATCCAGGAAGGGACCATAACTCCGTTACACAATTCCATAGCCAAAAAGGCGATTGAATCAAAGCGGGTAACTTCGTTTGGCCAGGAAGACATTCTCAGTCACAATAAAGCGGCGGGGCTCAATAATATTGAGGTGGATGCAGATATGACGTCCCTTCTCATTGCGCCTCTCATATGGCAAAACGGTGTCATTGGAGCCGTGTATTTCAGGAGGAGCAATCCACACCCGTTCCCACCCGCTGATATTGAATTCGGAGCGCAGATCGCAGCCCAGATTTCCGGCGCGGTGGAGAACGCCCGGCTTCTTCACTAGGTGACCGATCAAAGCAAAGAAGAAGCTATTCTGGCGGACCTCAGCAGGATCATCACCTCGGCACCGAAAGCCGAGGATGTATACGAGCTATTCATTGAACGGCTCCGTGATCTCATCGAGTTCGATCGAGCTGTCATTGCCATTGTGCAGCCAGACGGCAATAGCTTCATTGACACCCTGGTCAGTGGAATCGAAATCTCGGAATGGGAGCAGGGCAAAAGACATCTCTTGGATGGAACAGTTACCCAGTTCGCCCTTTCACAGGGCCAACCAGTAATTGGCAGCGAAGATATCATCATCAGTCGGCTTGAAAGTACCTCCTCTAAAACCGATCAACTCAACTCAGACCTGCTTTCCATCATCTCAGTTCCAATCTACTGGCAGCAAAATCCAGTCGGTGTTTTCCACCTGAGATCGAAGAAAGCCAACACATATTCCGCTGATGATGCTCGCGTCCTGGAGCGCGTTTCTTCCCAGATCGCGGGTGCCATCGCAAACAACAATCTGCGTGAGGAAACGGCTCAGGAAGGTGAGCGCCGAGCGATGATCGCGGGGATAGGACGTGCGGTCAGCGGATCGCTGTCGTTTGAAGAGATATCCGCTCAAATTCGTGAATTGATCGCCGGGACAATACGTTTCGATCGGTTCGCTGTCTCCAATTACGATGCAGAAACTGACAACATTCGCAATGTCTTCGCGTGTGATTTTGATGGTGCACCGGCGAATCTTGCTCCTGACAGCGTGCTTTCTGATTACATCGGCGCAAGTTCCCTGACCAGCTTCAAACCTTACGTGATGGGATGGGAAGCACTTTCCGAGGCTTATTCCAGCGACTCCTACCTCCTAACGCTTCAGGATGCGGGAATACGAAGTGGTGTCTGGATACCGCTCCGCTGGAATGACCAACTCGTCGGAGCGATGGCTGTCGCTTCAAAGAGCGCGACACCACTGACGCCTGACCAGGTCCAGTTTCTAGAGCAGATCGCAAGCCACGTAGCGGGCGCGATGGAGGCAAGTCGTCTCCATGCCTGGACTCTGGCGGATGCTGATCGCCGGACTGCGATGGCAGAAATAAGCCGAACCGTCGGTTCAACACTGGATATTGAGTCCATAGCCCTTCGCACGGCGGTTCACCTTGACTCGTTCATTCACTTTGATCGGCTATCACTAGCATCTATCGATTTTAAGGCCAAAACAGTCAGAACTATCTGGAACAGCGTTGGCTCAGATGATCCCGATTTTGCGGTGGGAGTTGAACGAGAATACATTGGCACGTTCCTTGAACAAGCACTGGAGGGTCAAAGTGCGGTAACCGTGTTTGCCGGACTCGATGCCTCCTCTGACCCCAGCATCATCTCGAACAAATTCACGATCCGGTTCGTGGATGATGGTCCTGAGCACACTTTCATACTGGCTCCAATATGGCTACGAGAAGTACCCATTGGGTGCCTGTACCTCCGCTCCGACGGCTTTGAACACGTCTCACGCGAAAATGTGATGTTGCTAGACGATATCGCCTCTCAACTAGCTCCAATCATCCAATATTCCCGTTTGCACGCCATCGCCATAAATGAATCAGCGCGGAGAACAACACTTGCAGAAATTGGTCGGATATTTAGTTCTGGCTATGAGCTAGATACCGACTACGAAGAGTTTGTACCTGCAGTACAGAAAATCATCCCGTTTGATCGCTTGGTGGTCTCACAACTAAATGTTGAAGAGGATGGGGTTGTAGATGAGTTCGTATGGGGCGATGCAAGTGAGACTGCTCTTCCCAATCAACGATACGTTCTATCTGACACACCAGCCATCAAGCTCGTCGAGGAGATGTCTCCCCTGATCTGGAATGCTGAAGAAATGGACGGTGACAAAGAAAGGTTTGCCGTTGTGTCAAACCCGGTAAAGATGGGTTTGCTCTCTGCCCTAATAGCACCAATAATCTGGGAGGGACAGATCATTGGCACACTCAACTTCAGATCTCGCCAGGATAGGGCATACAACCAGAAGCAGGTTGAGATTGTTGAACAGATCGCGACTCAGATCGCTGGAGCGATTGAAAACACAAGGCTTCATAAACGAACGCGCTTAGAAGCGCTGGAGCGAACTGTGCTCGCTGAGATTGGTCGCACCGCGAGTTCCAGCCTGGAAGCTGGCGAGATCTACGCCGAGTTGGCTTCGCACATCTCGCAATTGATGAACTTCGATCGCATGGTCATGTCTACCATTGATCGAACCCGGAGTACGGCACAATCTGCTTTCATATTCGGTGTGGAAATTAAGGGAGACTCGGGGGGGAGAAATCCCATCCCACTTGCTGAGTCTCCAATAAACCTCACGATTGAAGCTAACGCGCCGGTGCATCTGAATCATGCTGAAATTAGTGAGTTCACCAACGCGTTCTCTCGTTTGAATCCTATTCTGGAAGCCGGATTAGTCTCTGCCCTGCATGTACCACTTCGGTGGGACGACGAGATCATCGGGTCGCTCGATTTTCGGAGTAAAACAGAAAACGCCTACTCAGATACCGATTTCGGGATTGCCAACCTCATCGCTGAACAGATAGTTGGTCCGTTCGCCAACTCTGCGCTGCACAAGGACCTAGCGCGATCAGAAGCGGGGCAAACCGCGCTCGCGAAATTGGGACGTCATGTCTCTGAACTTTCTGATGCGGGAGATGTATTTGAAGCCGTGGGAAAAACGATGGCTGAATTTGTCGCTTTCGACAGAATCTCAATTAATAAGCTTGAGATGAACCCAACGAACATGGTTCTGAGATATCAGGACGGCATCCAGATAGAAAGCCATGAGATTGGTGCTCAGGTTCTGGTAGAAGCCGGGCTTGAGACCATTACAGCGTGGGCTACCAAGTCCCCCACTGATGCTCCACACCACTACCAATCTACCAAGACTGAGGCATTCCTGGCGCTTGGCTTGAAGTCCACTATGCGTGCGCCGATGAGAACGCGCGATCACTTGGTTGGAGTGATTGCCGTCAACTCAAAAAAGGCGGATCCGTTCACTCAGAACGATTTCCAACTGTTAAATCGAGCCGCAGAACAGGTAGCCGCAATTGTCGACAACCTGGATTTGATTGCAAACGCGGAGACCCAGGCCCACGAGCAGTCGGAGTTTGCCCGGCTGGCAAGAGAATTGTCATCAGCCAGCACAAGAGAAGAGATGTTTCGTCTGACGGATCAGGCCGTCTCAGGATTCTTTAATTCTGACCGCCTCTCCATATCGGTTCTGAATCCAGAGACCATGGATCTTAAGCTCGTATTTGGGCGAGGCCTGGAGATCCCAGAGGTGCCGGTGGGCTCCGTATTCCACATTGGCAACAACATGAAGGGGTTCAACGATTGGGCATCCGATCTAACCAGTCCAATTCCAACTGCTCTTGATACGCCCAAGTCAGATCAGTTCACGCTACTGGGACTAAAAACTACAATGCGCGCCCCTCTGCGCACCGCTTCCGGTTCAGTAGGCGTTATCGCCCTCAACTCATACCATCCCGATGCGTACTCAACCAAGGATCATGAATTGCTGGGGCTGATCGCAGTGCAACTGGCCCCAGCGCTTGAAAACATGGACCTCTACCGAGCGGCGCAAGGTGAGGCTTTGGAACGAACGGCACTTGCCGAGATTGGTCGTATCATCACCGCATCGCTGGATATGAGTGAAGTCTATGAGCGGTTCGAGACACAAGCGCGCCGATTGATCGAATTTGACCGATTCTCCATCTCCACTATCGGCGTTGATGAGGGCGTTCTGATTCCACAATATGTTAGTGGTGTCCCTGTCCGGGGTGAAGCTATGGGCCCTCGGCTTCCCTATTCCATCTCTGGAACCAACAGGGTCGTTGAAACTGGTCTACCAGTTGTTATGACCCATGATGAGGTTAATGAAATGGCCGCTGACGACGACGGCTGAAAGGCCATCGTCGATGCTGGACTGATTGCGGCAATGGCTGTGCCTCTCGACTGGCAAAGCAAAGTTATCGGCGCACTGATATTCCGCTCTAAGACTTCTGATTCCTTTGGTGAACGAGAAGCCCGAGTCGGCATGCTGATCGCTGATCAAATTGCGGGTGCAGTGGCCAACGCAAATCTCCATGAAGACCCGCAATCTGAGGCTGCTGAGCGATTGATCCTTGCGGAAATAGGCCGCATTGCGAATTCCTCCCTACGATTGGAAGACACCTACGACGCGCTGTCCAAAAAAATCGCGGAGTTGGTGCCGTTCGACAGATTGGCGATCGGAACAGTCGATAGAGATGCTCGAACTCTTCAGTACAATTTCGTAACCGGAATCGGATCGGATGATACAAAGAAGTACCGCGCAGCTGGACAGTGCGATTTTGGGAGGTGATCCCATTGGTGATGGCAATCTGGTTAAAGACGCTCAAAAGGATGATTCAATCCTTGGCACATACATAAAAAAGTTCGGGCTCCGCTCGGCTCTTTCTGTTCCAATTGTGAGTAGTGGTGAAGTGTTGTCAATGCTGATTGTCAGTTCTTTGGAACCCGACACCTACACGTCACGCGATCTGGAGTCGCTGCGATCAATCGGTGCACAGATCGCGGGAGCAATCGCCAATGCGGGAATGCTTACATCCACCATTCAACTCTCAGATGAACGTGAAGAGCGCATCCGATTGGACGCACAGAACCGTGAGCTACAAGAGATTGAACGTGAACGCGCTAACTTCATCTCAACCATCTCTCATGAGTTACGCACGCCGCTAACCAGCGTAAGCGCGTTCACCGATCTGTTGAGTCGCAATACCCAAGGCAACCTTGATGAGAGGCAGATTCATCAACTTGATCTGGTCAAGAAAAACGCGAAACGTCTGGGAATAATCATTGACGATCTCTTTGATGTGACCCGGATTAACGCCGGAACATTTGAAATTCTGCCCGACGAATTTGATATCTCCCAACTCATGAATGAGATTCATCAGAGCATGCTGCCAATTATGATTGAGAAACGTCAGGGATTAATTTTTGAGAAGCCTGACCAGGAACTATGGTTCAGCGGCGATCGCGATCGAATTGCCCAGGTGGCCACGAACCTCCTGAGCAACGCCTCTAAATACTCCCCGGCTGATTCAGATATCACTCTAGTTCTTGGCGTGAACGGTGAAGATATGTTGATTGAAGTAAGAGACAAGGGCATCGGTATCTCAAAACGAGACCAACGGCTTCTTTTTACGCCCTTCTTCCGGGCTGATAACCAAGAAACCAGAAGCGTAGAGGGCACCGGCCTTGGTCTGATAGTGACCCAAAAGATCGTAGAGTTGCATCAGGGTTTTATCGGTATCAAGAGCCAGCCAGGTAAAGGCTCAACCTTCACCGTAACGCTCCCGGGGGCCAGGTCTGGCCCATCTGAAGAGTTCCTCTCCCACCAGGCGGAGCTTGAACAAGGGCCAATACCGCACTCGCGTCTGGATAGTCTGCCCACAGCCGAATCACCGCCTCCGGACGGCTCCAGCAGCAGTCAGGATTAGCCCACAACTGGCGCGTTAAACGCCCTTTCCGGCCCCACCGGAGCGCCCGATCGCGCTATCATCTCGCCACCAACACTTGTCCAGTGGAAGCGAGAATCAAATGTCCGTCCGTCCCATCACCGGAAATCCGTCTGAACTAATTCTGGAGCAACTTGTCGCATCCGGCATCAAGTACGTCTTCTACAACTCCGGCTCACGGGAAGCTCCGTTCTTCGATGCACTGGAGAATCATTCAGGCATTCAGGGTGTTCTGGCTCTACATGAAGGCATCGTCACCTCGATGGCCGGGGGCTACACACAGGTCGACAGTAAGCCCGCCGTGATGGTCGTCCACCTTGGTGCTGGCCTTGCCCAGTGCATGGGACAGCTCATCAACGTCTGGTCCGCCAGCCTGCCCGTGGTCATCCTCACATTTGCTGGCGACACCGGATCATTTGGTGATCGCATCTCGCTGGACCTGAACCACAACGCCGGGCCAACATCAATTGTGGAATCCATGACCAAGGCCAACTGGACCGTAATCGAGCCAGAAGGTCTCCCCGCCGCAATTGAGCGCGCAATCCGCGTGGCCATGACACCCCCCATTGGACCTGTTCACATCGCCGTGTACGACCGCCTGTTGGACAATCGCCAGATCACTACAAATCTCTCAGAAGGCGTCATCGAAACGCCCCGCGGCGGCTATCCTGCTGACTCTGATCTTGAGAAAGTGGCTGTAGCCCTTCACTCTGCAGAACGCCCGATGATCTACGTTGGCGACGGCGTCTGGAAAAGTGGAGCGCAGGAGAAGGCGACCGCCATTGCAGAGCACTTTGGCGTGGCAATCGCGTCGGCCCCTGGCGATCTCCGTAGCATCTCCCCTGCCCACCCGCAGAACCTGGGCAGGTTTGCCGATGCCGCCGCACACCTCAATCCCGATGTGATCGTCGCAATCGGATCACGACACGGTGGCAGCGGTGCGGCATCTGACTACGATGGCTTCACAGGTGCCAAACAGATCATCGCCATTGGTTCAGACTCTGAGCACTTCACAAATATGCCGGGTCTTGATCTGGCGATCCTGGGTGATGAGTTCCGGTCGCTTGAGCGGCTGGAGCAGATGGTCCGGAGCGAATACGAACCGACCCGCTACGATGAACGCCGCCAGATCGCCCGAACTGCTGCGAACGATCTGCGAGCCACACGCCGTGGCCTGATCAGCCGCTCAGAAGCCGGCCGGGTCACCTCTGCGGCGCTGCTGGATGCCCTGGACGGCTCGCTTGAGAGCGTTGGCGGTGGCATCATCACCACTGAACAGTTCGCCACGCCGCTGGACTCCGTGAATCCCAAGGAAGGCGGCGGCGCAAACACATACTTGCGTCCCGCCAGTGGATCAGAGGGCTACGGAATGGGTGCCGTGATGGGTGCCAAGCTCGCAGCGCCGGATCAGCCGGTCGTGGGCCTCGTGGGCGATGGCTCCATGTACTACGCGGACTCAGCGCTCTGGACGGCGGCCCACCACAAAATCCCTGTGCTGTGGGTCATCGCAAACAACGGCGCATACGGCATCGTAGCCGGCGCGTTCAGCCGCGCAGACGGCACTATGAACTCTTCAGGTGACTACGCCGGAGTGGTGTTAGATGGCATTGAGCCGGTGAGGATCGCTGAGGGTTTTGGCGTGGAAGGCAAGACGGTGACTGATGAGTCAAAAGTTGGCGATGAAATTAGCCGCGGACTGGAACTTGTGGAGCGTGAAAGGCGCCCTTACTTGCTAGACGTACGACTCCCACTGGGTCTCCCCGATGGCGGTCGAGCAGCAAAGCCGTGGGAGTTGAAGTGAGCGACCAATTTCATCATTTGCAAAAGACGACTGAACAAATTGTGCAGAGGAACAGACAGTGATTGAGCACTACTCGGTTGAGATGAGACTGGACATCAAAGTGCCCATGCGGGACGGTGTTGAGCTCTCCGCAGATATCTATTTGCCGCAGTTGGATGAAACCGGAGTTGGTGGCCCATGGCCCACGGTGCTGATGCGCACTCCGTACAGCAACAACGGAGACATTCTGATCGAACGCGGCCGCATACTCGCGAATTCTGGCTACGCTGTCGTCATCCAGGATGTTCGAGGTCGGTGGGACTCAGACGGCGTCTACTATGCTTTTCATCAAGAAGTTGAAGACGGTTATGACACACAGGAGTGGGTGTCGAAGCAGCCCTGGTGCGACGGCAATATTGGCATGACTGGCGCGTCCTACGGTGGTGCTACGCAGTGGTTGAGTGCACCGTTGGCGCACCCGGCTGTGAAGTGCCTGGTGCCGCGGGTGATGTGCGTCGATTATTACGACGGCCTGATGCACCCCGGCGGTGCGTTCCAGTTGAATGTCATGATGACGTGGGGCATGCGCACCAACGGGCGCACCGGGCAGAGCATCGACTATCACAATTGGACGGATGCCTTCCGTTCACTGCCGGTGATTGATCTTGACGGTTCTGCGGGCCGGGATCTGCCATTCTGGAAGGACTGGTTAAATCATCCTTCCGATGATGAGTACTGGGATGAAGTCAACATCACCGATAAGTACGACCAGATAATGTCCCCTGCGTACATCATGGGTGGCTGGTATGACCTCTACGCCAAAGATGTGTTCGACGAGTTTGTGGCGATGCGCACTAATAGCGGTTCTCTCGAGTCAAAGCAGTCCCGCCTGATCGTAGGGCCATGGCCTCACCGGCTCGCCGGGTCGCAGAAAACTGGCGATGTGGACTTTGGTGCAAATTCTCTTGTTGATCTAGATGGTCAGGAGCTCAGGTGGTTTGACTACTGGCTAAAAGGCGACGACACCAAAATCGCAGAAGAGCCGCCGATCAAGCTCTTCATCATGGGAGTAAATGAATGGCGCGAAGAGCATGAATGGCCACTGCCTCGCACTGATTGGCAGAAGTGGTACCTCCACTCCGGTGGCGAGGCGAACGGGTTGTTGGGCGATGGAACTATCTCCGTAGCTTCTCCTCAAGATGAGTCCACAGACAACTTCACCTATAACCCGGAGTACCCAGTGCAGACGGTTGGCGGCAACAACTGCTGCTCACCAGAGGTGGTTCCGTGGGGGCCTTACGATCAGCGCGGCGTAGAGATGCGGCCTGACGTGCTTGTTTACAGCAGTGACCCGCTCGAATCAGACATGACAGTCATCGGCCCCATCAAGCTGGTACTGCACGCAGCGACGGATGGTGTGGACACGGATTGGACTGCCAAGCTGGTGGACGTCGCACCCAGCGGCTACGCGATGAACCTGTGCGATGGAATAGTACGAACTCGCTATCGCGATTCATTCAAGAAGCCAGAGATGCTCACACCTAGCGAGATTTACGAATATGAATTCGACGTTGGAGTGACCGGAAACGTCTTCAAGGCCGGACACCAAATTCGATTGGAAGTATCGTCATCGAACTTCCCAAGGTACGATCGAAACTTGAACACCGGTGAAGACAACGGCACGTCTACTGAAATGCGTTCAGCAGAGCAAACCGTTCACCACTCAGCAGCACGCCCATCACACATCGTGCTGCCGATCATCCCAGCCTAGGGAACGTCCGGACTCAGGCGATCTTTCGGCGTCTCGCGAGTGCGACTCGTCGACCACGTGGCGCCGGTGGTCGGGCCGCCGCTGGTCGTCGCCCCGGGCGTGCCGATGGGCGCGCTGGCGCTCGCAGGCCGCGTGGCGCAGGCGCTGGTCGCTGTCGTGGAGCAGCAGTAGGCGTTTCAGCCTCTGGCTTTGGCTTCGACTTCGATTCGCCCCAGGCTTTCGCGTCGGCCTTTCCGGTTCGAGTCTTCACTGCAGTAGCGCGTCGCCGTCGAGCGTCGATAGCCTCATACGCCCTGTTGACCCTGAACTGGAATTCACCCATATTCACGAGGCCAGGAATGACCTCCCTTGCACCAACAGTAATGGCGTCCGCGTAAGCTTCTTTGTCATCTGGATGAGATACCAGAAACACTGTTACATGTCGGATGTCAGGGTCGAACTTGATCTCTCGCAGAAGCCTTGAACCCGCGGCCCCGGCAATTCCAAAACCAAGTATGACGATGACCGGCTTTTCACGCCGGATGCGGTCTTTCACTTTACCCGCGTTGGTTTCCCGTTCTACCTTGAAGCCCGAACCTTCCAGTGCAGATGCCTCTTTAGGGAATTCGGCCTCATCCGTCTCGACCACCAGCACCAGCCCTTTTGTCTCCGTGGGCGCACGGCCCAGATGCTCGCGTCGTGTGTACGCCACACTCTCTTCTTCATCGACGTATGTTGCTACTTCTCTCCATGAGTCGGTTTCCAAAACATATTCCTGGACCCGCAGTACCCGTTTCTTTCCGCCTTTGATGACATCTTTAGGGTCTACCTTGATGCCAATCCGGGCGGGCGACTTCAGCTGCATTCCGGCAATGCGCGCACCTGTCCGGTCCGCGACTCGCACATCTGTGGCTCTCTCGCCAAGTCGAAGACGGAGAGTATCGTTGTCAGGTGCGCTCTTCTGATCCGTCTCTCTGACCATCACACCAACGGAGTCAGGAACGGAGTTTCCTGGAATCTCAATCGACACGTTGCCGGACTGAGACTCTACTGTCCCACCCTTCTTTGGCGTGATCTCTTTGAACGCCTCGTCGGGCTCTTCCTTGTATTTGGACTGAGCAGGAGCAGAAGTTGTCTTCTTGGTACTCTCCGCGTCCAGTTCAAGGTCTTCGTCATTCTTGGTGGCCTCAGAGCCAGACTGATCCCACGGGACCGCAGGGACAACGCTGCCGGACTTGAGAGCCCACTTGACGCGAAGTTGAATATCTTGTTTGGAGAGCGGCTTCTGAAGGTAGTCGTACGCCTAAAAACTGGGCACTCTGCTTCTCTTTGGGGGTCTCATGATCAGTCATCAAGATCAACGGGAGTTCATGAGTCTCCCTTGCCTGCCGGAGCTTCTCCATCAACTCAAGGCCACCCATGACGGGCATCATGCTATCGACCAAAATAACATCAGGCGCGAAATTCTTCGCGGACTGAAGGCCTTCGTGCCCGTCTTCCGCCGTCAGAACTTCGTGTCCCTGATCTTCTATATAACCGGTCAGTTCATCCCTGACCGATTCTTCATCATCGACTATGAGAATTAAGCTCATGTCGCCCTTACGCAATCCAATTACCCGTCCCGGTATAGATCAACAGTATGTATGAAGGGATAGGCACGAGTGATCCGGGATACACGAGACTGGGTGTGGTGCTATCCCACATCCTGACCGTGGAAAGCCACACCTACCGCGGTTCTAGTCATGCGAATAAAGCGAGTTAGCGGGAGTAGTAATCTTCCGCGTTACCTTCTGGATAGAAGCCCAGATTTTCGTGCGTGCTACGCATGTCAAAGATGCGGCGGTCGTTGTTGCTCACGGCGTACGCAACTAGAAACGCCTCATCGACTTCAAGGGACGTTGCGAAGGCCTCTGTAATGTCGCGAATGCTGATAAACATCGCCCGGACGTAGTCCTCAGATGGGCTGCCCACCGCAGTTGTTGGGTCATCGCCGCGACCGGTTTGAGCGCTACGAACTGCAAACCGTACTCCCGCGAGAAGAACCTGCCCAACTGCTCACCGGTGAGTTTTGAAACGCCGTATAGCGAGGTTGGATTGGGTGGGTCATCAATCCTCAACATGAAGTTCTTTTCCAGATCAAGCTCATCTGGAGAGCCACCCATGGTGTAGCCATGTTGCGTGTGGTTTGTACTGGCGAAGACGACCTTCTTCACCCCGGCGCGACGTGCCTCTTCCAGCACGTTGTATGTGGCCGAAATGTTGTTCTGCAACATCGACTCCCATGATCCCGTTGGACTGGGGTCTGCCGCCAGATGGATCACCGCGTCGAGTCCATCGAAAATGCCCGTAGTCGCTGTCGCGTCAGACAAATCGACGACCGTAGATTCGAAGGCCTGAGTGGTGAGGGTGATCGGTACTATTTTGTACCGATCAGCAAGTCCCTCCAGGAGAGCGGAGCCAATATGGCCTTCCGCTCCCGTGATCCCAACACGCCTCATCTGCGAGCTTCGGCGTCAGAAAGCTTCTCGATTGCCATTGCCAGGGCCTGGTGGCCAAACTCTTCACCGCCGTATGCCTGAACTGACCGGTAGAGCTGAGCCACCAGTCCGACCATCGGTGCTGCTGAAGCGTTCTCACCGGCAGTCTCAAGAATGAGCCGCAGGTCCTTCTGGTGATGCTTGACCATATAGCCAGCGGAAAAATCACCGTCGATGACTTTTGGTCCCATGTTCGACAGATGCCAACTGGCGCCCGCGCCGTTCTCCACGGCGGAGAGCCACTTGTCGAGATCCAAACCCGCCTTCTTCGCGAAAACCAGCGCTTCTGAGATTCCAACCATGCATCCGGCCACCAGCATCTGGTTAGCCAGCTTGGAGGTATGTCCAGCGCCAGAAGGCCCAACGTGCGTCACGTTGCCTCCCAGTATCTCTAATACCGGGAGGGCACGAGCGAATGCCTCGTCTTCACCACCCACAAGAATAGAAAGCGTCCCGGCCTCCGCTCCTGCAACGCCACCCGTTACGGGTGCATCCAGGAAGCTGATGTTGCGCTGCTTGAGATCTGCTGCCAGCGCCTTACTTGTGGCAGGCGAGATCGTGCTCATATCTATGATGATTGACCCCGCGGTAGCGCCCTCGCCAACACCGCTTGGTCCTGCGACCACATCATGTACATCCTGTGAGTCACTGACGATGGTGATGGTGATCTCACTGTTGGCCGCGGCGTCCGCAGGTGAAGATACCTCGATGGCACCCTTCGCTACCAGTGAGTCAGTCTTGCCTGGTGATCGATTCCATACGCGAACCTCGTGCCCTGCATCGACCAGATGACCGGCCATTGGCACGCCCATCAAACCCATTCCGATAAATCCAATTTTCTGCGTCATTTGAGTACTCCACTTTCCTGAGGTCATGGGGTTGATTAGCTGGTGAATGCCGCTCTGGTTTCATTCAAATAGGAACTTGCTCCGGCGTTGATGAAACGGTTTGTGCTGCTCACGTGCCACCGGATACCAATGTCATTCCAGTGCTTCGCCTGACCGGCGTCTGCTGTAATCGTGCCAACGTGCTTTCCTGCGGCAAGAATCTTCTTTGTGAGGCCTTCAATTGTCTCGATGACCTTCGGGTGCGCTGGCTGACCAGGCAGGCCAAATGAAGTTGAGAGATCACCCGGGCCAAGGAAGATCAGATCAGCGCCTTCGGTGGCGATGATTTCATCCTGATTCTCGATGCCATCAAGAGTTTCGATCTGTAGACCGACGAAAGTGTTCTCGTTTGCCTCTTTGAGATATTCAGCCGTGTCCTGAAGACCGTAGCGAGATGGTCGACCGCCAAACACACCGCGCTTTCCCATGGGCGGGTACTTCACTGAATCGACAACCGCATTGCCATCGGCAGCGTTGTTGATGAGTGGGATAAGCACGCCGTGAGCGCCGGCGTCCATGTATCGCTGGATGTGTTGCTGAATATTCATGCCAATACGAATGATCGGCGTGATTCCGGACAGTTCAGCGGCGCGAATCATGTTCTCTGTCGTCTCATAGTCCATCGAGCCGTGCTCACAGTCTATGATCACGAAGTCGAATCCCAACCAGCCCATGCCTTCTACCAGTGACGGCGCCGGGCTATTTACGAACGGTCCAACCGTTGGCTGGTTAGCGTTGAGCTTTTCCTTCAACGTGTTCTTGAGCATCTGCTATTCCTGATCTCCTGGTGCTTCTGGTGCTTCTGGTGCTGTCTACCGGGTTGGCTGATCAACCGGCGGTGCCGGGAATTGTGTGCGGCGTGGAAGAGACGGGACTATCACGCGAATACAATGAATCGCGTCATCCCAAAATCCCGTACAAATCTACGCCGGGGGTTATGGACCGTCAAACAGTGATGCGATCATAATTTTTCATGGCCCCGCACGGAGTATCTGGCATTGAGAGTCCACCCTGATTTTGCTGAATAGATCAAAAATTGGCTGGCGACGAATTATCGTCGGAATTACCACCGCTGCGCTTGTTGTCGCTATTGCGTGTAGCTCTACCGAAATAGCCAGTGTGGAGGTGGCTGCTGATGACGCCACGCCCGAACTTGCAGCTATTCCAACGGCAATTCCAACTCCTACCCCCACGCCAACACCAGAGCCAACGCCCGTACCCACCCCAGTTCCGTTGGAGATAGAGCAGCCAACCAACAGGTTCGTTGACGACAACACACCGCTGGATGTGCTGGTTGAGGCATTCAAACGCACTGAAGAGACTGGCAGCTACCAGTACCTGATGCGAATGCAGCTCAGACCATCAGCATCTGGTCTGACATTGGACGTCCCAATTGCTATCGAAGGCGATTACGTTTCACCGGGCGATTTTCGGTCAACTATCAACGCGACTCTTCGCAATGTTGAAGTCGTCACCCAGGAGATCCGTCGCGGCGACGAAAAGTTTGAAACAGATCCCGGCACCGGTCTCTGGTTTGAGTCCACATTGGCATCTACACCCGCCGGAGAAGTAATCGACTTTGTGACCCTGGATGCATCACTGCTTACAGACGCCGTAGTTGGTGAAATCAGGGACCTCAACGGTGTTGAGGTATATGAGGTAACTGCGCTCGCACCTGCAGGGCTGATTGGAAATTCGCCGGGGACAATTGAACTGACCTACTGGATAGGACTTCCCGATCTTGTCATTCGGCAAGTTTCACTTACCGGCATTATCAGTTGGCCACAGGCTGATGTGTTGCTTGGTCCTTCAGCTGGCGGGGTTTCTCCGATAACCATGCTCATGCAGATCAACGGCTTTGGACGAAGCTTCGAAATCGATGTGCCAGATGCGTCTGCCCGGATAGTAGATACCCGAGATTTCGATGTCATAACTGCTAAAGGGTTTCCGATTTCTGCCGCCAAAGGAGCACACTCCGCCAGCAAGCTTCAAGATGGCACCGTGATGATTGTGGGGGGAGACTCTGTGGCCGGAGCGTCAACTGTTTCAGAGTTTTATGATCCCGAATCTGGCATATGGAGCCTTGGCCCAAGCATTACCACTGCACGCACATTCCACAAAGCGGTGACACTTCAAGATGGACGGGTGTTGGTGACACTTGGTGCGACGTCAGTAGGGCCTCTGGCGTCCAGCGAGATATTCGACCCCGAAACAAACGAGTGGTCAGATGCTGGAGATGTCGTAGAGCCTCGCTCATCCCACACTGCCACTCTACTAATGGATGGGCGTGTGCTCGTCGTCGGCGGCGGTGACACAAGCAGAGTGGTAAACGCAGTAGATATTTTCGACCCGACGACTGATACATGGGCGGCGGCGGAGCCGATGAAGACTGCGCGAGCGGTGCATTCCGCGACATTGCTCGGTGACGGACGTGTTTTGGTTATAGGCGGTCTTGGTTCCGATGGCCAAGCCCTGATATCAGCAGAAATTTATGATCCGCCAAACGACACGTGGACAGAGACCACAAACCGATTGCAATCCAGTGCATTTCACGCTGCATCGCTTATCGCCAATGACCGCGTCCTAATTATCGGCGGCATTACGGACAACGGCATAGCCGTACGAACGAGCGAAATCTACGACCCGACGTCCGACTCCTGGACGGAGACTGGGAGCGCGAACGATGACCACATTGGCCCTGGGATTGTTGGGTTGGATACCGGGGAAGTGATCGTGATAAGTGGTGGTGATCTGTCCAGAGCAAATCCGACGATTGAGCAGTGGAGTCCTGAAACTGACGAATGGACAGTGTTAGGCTTGATCGCCACCCCAAGAGGGCTGTACACGACGACAATCTTGAACTCTGGAAATGTGTTGATTACGGGCGGAGGCAATAGCCTGGGGCCGATAGCCAGCACTGAGATTCTTAACCCAAAGGAACTTTCAATCTTGCCTGACAACCTGAGCATCGACGTTTCCAAGGATTACTCTGCTGTGATGAAGATCCCGGGCGGAGAAATCACCATTGATCTGTTCGAAAAGGACGCACCGATCACCGTAGACAACTTTGTGAAGCTTTCACGAGACGGCTACTATGACGGCGTTACGTTCCATCGGGTAATTCCTGGCTTCATGGCGCAGGGCGGCGACCCTACCGGCACTGGTTCAGGTGGCCCCGGCTACAACATCCCTGATGAGTTCAGCGATCGTAAGCACGATGGCCCCGGAGTCCTTTCGATGGCCAACGCAGGCCCAAACACCGGTGGCAGCCAGTTCTTCATCACTTTTGACGCAACCCCGCACCTTGATGGACTTCACACCGTGTTTGGCAAAGTCACTGAGGGTATGGACGTGGTCCTGGGAATCCCTGAACGCGACCCCGGATCTGCAAGCCAGCCCGGTGTAGCCATGGAGTCGATAACAATTATCGAAAAATAGGTCGCAAGCCCTAATCTTCGAAGGCAAAAGGATTCCGGTCTGCCCATGAGGCAGACCGGTTTCGCGTCAGTCCAATAACCGTTGACGGTGGATGCGGGTCAAACTTGGCGATATACCGCGCCCCTCCCACCTTACCCAGATACCGCATTGCCATCTGAGTAGGCAACTCAGTTGTTTCAATATCGCACAGTGTGGCCTCGCCTTTGAACGATACCCATCGATATGGGGGGCCGTCCGTGGCGATCAAGATGGAGACTCTGGGGTCACGCTTTATGTTACGGATTTTCAGCGAATCTCGATCAGTGATAATCCATAGCTTGTCCGCCTCTGGCATGTACCAGATGGGCGTGGAATGAGGTGAGCCATCCCGGTTCAACGTGGTTATAACGGCCACATGCCGTTCTTCAATCAGCTCATTGATTTCAGACAACGCGAGTCGATCACCCATGCGCTAAATCCTTATTATGGTGGACACTACCGCCCAGATCTTCTCGCTGACCCGGTCCACACTGCTGCTTGCGTCGATCACGAACCAGCGCGTCGGATCTTCTGCGGCGAGCGCACGGTAGCCTTCGATGAGTCGTTCGTGAAATTCGAGTGGCTGCGACTCAAAGCGCTGTTGCCCAGCCGGGTCATTTCGCTGATCAGCACCCGAGCCGATACGACCCAGTGCTGCGCCAGGTTCAAGATCCAGCAATATAGTCGCATCCGGCGCGATTCCAGCACTCGCAATACGGTTGAGGTCCTGGATTATCTGCATATCTAGTCCGCGTCCGAACCCTTGATATGCCGTCGTGGAATCGTAGAAGCGATCAGACACCACCGTTCTGCCTGCAGCCAGTGCTGGCGTGATCACTTCCTCTACAAGCTGCGCCCGAGCCGTCTCCAGAAGGAAAAGTTCTGAGAGAGGCGATGCGTCGATCTCGCCTTTGATCAGCGGTCTGAGTGCCTCGCCCAACGCGGTGCCGCCTGGCTCTCTGACCTGGAGTACATCCACACCAGCCATCTGAAGCCGCTCAACGAGTAGCCCGGTTTGCGTGGTCTTTCCCGCGCCGTCGCCACCCTCAAGGGTGATAAATGGGCTCATCTGATGCGACTACTATCGGCGCCGCCGAAGCACGACTCTGCGCTCCGGCTCTGTGCCAACGCTGGCTGACCCAACGTTGTTGCGGTTAGCAAGGCTGTGCTGCAAACGACGCACGAACGCGGACTGCGGAGCCAACTCCACGCTGGTCTCGCCATCCTCAATCTTCTTCACCGCCGACTCCGTCTCCTGCATGGCGGAGCGGTTGCTGTTCTTGTGCGCGCCACGACGAGAGCTCTTGCGTGGCTCTGGCGGCTCATTCTCTTCCGGGGTGAGCGTGGACTCAAATCGCCGTAAGAATCGTCGCACCTGCTCAGTGGTGCCTTTGCGGAGGACGTACACCGCCAGCCCGTTGTCCTCGGCGTTTCGCACGGCCCGTGGACGGCGGCCGTAATGCGCCTTCGTCGTCACCAGCATGTCGGCGTCTTCAAGGTCCCGAACCATCTCAACCGCGGCGCCGATACCGTCGGCCTCATCCTGCATTAGCGGGCGAGGAATGCCGAATGCGACGATACGGGTTATCTCTGGATCTGGCCGAGCTTGTTCCGGTGGTTCCTTCACATGATCGGGTTCAACTACTTCTGGTTTCTTACGGCGCTCCGAAGATGCTCCAGATCCGAGGGACTGAGGCTTCGGGGAAGCCACACTTTCCTGCTTCAACTCACCATTGTTGCTAAGCCAGCGCAACTCAGGCCGTGTCGCATAGCCTCGCAGCGTGTCATCCACAACGGATGCCACATCACGGTGCACGCCAACGTTGTTCCAGTCGTTTATCTCGATAATTACAGTGAACGTCGGCTTCTGCTTCCGCTCGATAACCGTCTTTTGGGTGCGACGACGTCGCGCCTCAACGTCACCCAATGTGACTGCCTGTGTGCCGCCAATGAGATCAGACAGTGTGGGATTAGAGATCAGGTTTTCCAGCGTGTTGCCGTGTGCGGTAGCGATGAGCTGAACACCGCGCTCGGCGATGGTACGAGCGGCAAGCGCTTCTTCCACCGTGGACATCTCATCAATGATGATCACTTCCGGCATGTGGTTCTCGACAGCCTCGATCATCACGTTGTGCTGATCCGGGGTGCTTGGGACCTGCATCCGACGGGCGCTGCCAATGGCCGGATGCGGCACATCGCCGTCGCCTGCGATTTCATTTGAGGTATCGACCACAATTACGCGTTTGGCTGCATCATCTGCAAGCACGCGGGCAATCTCACGCAGCATCGTCGTCTTACCGACACCGGGGCGCCCCATCAGCAGGATGCTCTCACCGCTGAAGACAAAGTCTTCGATAACTTTGATTGTTCCAAATATGGCCCGCCCAAAGCGGAGAGTGAGACCCACAGGCTTGCCTATGCGGTTCCGAATTACGGATATCCGGTGGAGTGTTCGCTCAATACCGGCGCGGTTGTCATCACCAAAATTACCGACGCGTTCAACTACGTGGTCGATGTCCTCACTCGTTACTGCTTCGGTATCGAGATGAATCTGTCGGCCAGGGAACCGCACTTCTGGCAAGCGTCCAAGATCAAGAACAACTTCCAGTATTCCGTTCAGGTCACCGAGCGAACGGATTGCTGTCTGGATATGTTCAGGAACCGTGGAAACCAGCGTCTGGAGATCATCGACGATTCGATTGTCGTCGGATGATTCGTTAGATGTTTCTGGTGAGTCTGTGTCTGTTGAATCTGCTAATTGGGTCATGTGCTATCGGTAATTATCCCACCTTTAGTTGATCGTGACGACATTGGCTGCGAGTTGTTCGACGCGCTTGGCCATTGTCCGCACCAGTGAGTGGTACGTTCCGGCATCCTCGAAGCCCTTCAATTCCAGCGCTGTGATCGTAGATATTGCGTACTCATGCACCATTGTTTTGACGGTCTTGCTTCCGGATCCCGCGACCACGCACTCAAGCAGTGGCAAGACACTCCCGTGGGAATCAGGATGCACCATTATCTCGAAGTACCTGGATGTTTCGGAGTCGAATACCCTGATCCACGCCTCGATCTGACTTTCGCCTTCAAGTACGTACTCCTGGGCCGAATTGGATGGCGATTCAATTCCGGATGCCCACTCATCGAACGTCATGCCCGAGTGGGTCCGAACTTCGACGGGTGTTGAGGCGGAGTAGAGCCTGAAGATTGCCATGTCATCTGTGGGTGCACGTCGTCTCAGGCCCAGTTCTGCCGCTACGGATTGAACTGAACCGTCGCGCGGCCCATCGCCTGCTGGCAATTGGTAGAGGAACTCCAGCCTGGAGTGGACGAACCCCGCCCGCTTCGCTGCATCGAGAACAGCGCTACCTTCTGGAACGCGGCAATTGAGGTGTACCGCTCCAGCAGCGCCGGCATCGCGCGCTAGTAGAGCCATCGTCTCATCAAGCTCAATCGCACCACTGCCGGAAACATATAGTGATTTGATCTGCCAGACCAGAGGTCCACCGAGACGGCCCATGCGTGCGACAGCTCTGGGCTGGAGCATTGGACCAGTCGCCCAACAACCAGAGACAGTTGGCGAGCTAAGGGCGCATTGCACGTGTCGCCAGAGCGAGAAGCCGGGGTGCCCACCAGAGACGATACTCTCAAGCGTCACGATCTCTGAAACGCCAGCGCCCCTTGAGAACATCACCAGTCCGGCGGTGTCCATCAGACGCATTGGTCTCAGATCTTCAGACAGGTAGGTACTCCTGTGCTGGTTAGCTCCCGTTTATAGCCAGGTCAACGAACATTTCATGTACCCGGGTGTCTTCGGTGAGTTCCGGGTGGAATGCCGTTGCCATAATTTTACCGCTCTGGACCGCGATGGGAGTTTCGCCATCAACGGTCGCGAGGACCTTCACAGAGTCGCCCATACTTTCTACGGCGGGCGCTCGAATGAAGACGCAGTGGAAGGGATCACCGTCCATGCCATCGATAGTGATGTCTTGTTCGAAGCTGTCCACCTGTCGGCCAAACCAGTTGCGAGACACTTTCATGTCCACGTAACCAAATGGCGTTGGTCGATCATCTGAGAGCTCGCTTGCAATGACGATCATCCCCGCACACGTTCCCCACAGCGCCATCCCACGATCAAGTTCAGATCGGATTGCTTCACGGAATCCGTAAAGGTCACCTAGCTTAACGATGGTCGTGGATTCGCCGCCGGGAATAATCAAGCCGTCGAGTCCCTCAAGGTGCTCCGGAAGCCGAACTTCCGAAGTGGTCACCCCAAGGGACTCAAGAGCCTGTATGTGTTCGTGAAAGTCGCCCTGCAGAGCCAGAACGCCTATCCGAGTCAAGCTGTTACCAGCCCCGCTTCTCAAGTCGCTCGGAATCGTCCATCTTGTTGACTTCGAGGCCAGGCATTGCCTTGCCAAGGCCAGCTGAAATTTTAGCCAGCATGTCCGGGTTATCGAAGTGCGTCGTTGCCTTTACGATGGCTGCTGCCATCAACTCAGGCTCATCCGACTTGAAGATTCCGGAGCCAACAAAGACTCCCTCAACGCCAATCTGCATGAGCAGCGCAGCATCAGCAGGAGTTGCGATGCCACCCGCCGCGAAATTCACTACTGGCAGCTTGCCCGTATCGTGAATCTCCCGGATGAGCTCGTAAGGTGCGCCAAGGTTCTTCGCCTCGGTCATGAGCTCCTGGGCCGGCATATTCTCGATCTTCTTGATGTGGCCAAGCACCGTTCGGGCGTGTGTAACAGCCTGAACAATGTCGCCAGTTCCTGCTTCGCCCTTAGTGCGAATCATCGCTGCACCCTCACCGATGCGTCGGAGCGCTTCGCCAAGGTCGGTACAGCCACACACGAACGGCATTTTGAAGTCCCACTTATTGATGTGAAACTCATTGTCGGCAGGTGTCAGGACTTCGGACTCGTCGGCATAGTCCACGCCCAGTGACTCAAGAATCTGTGCTTCAACAAAGTGACCAATTCGGGCCTTTGCCATTACCGGGATGCTCACGGCACCAATGATGCCTGTGATCAGATCCGGGTCAGACATACGGGCGACGCCGCCGTCTGCTCGAATGTCTGATGGGACACGTTCCAGGGCCATTACGGCCACTGCGCCTGCGTCCTCCGCGATCTTTGCCTGGTCAGGCGTTACAACGTCCATGATGACGCCGCCCTTGAGCATCTGGGCCAGTCCGCCCTTAACTCGCCATGATCCAGTTTCCGGCTTTGCGCCGTTTTTCTGCACTGCAGAAGTACTAGTTGCCATCGGCTTTTTCTCCGCTTGCTTCCGTTCAGTCTGGGAACGAACCAGCCAGCGCGACACCGAACCCGCGCTGTAATCTCATTTGAGACAATCGGAATTATATTCCGCTCTGGCATGATCCGCACTATTTCAGAACATATTGAGGGACATCACTTGAGTTCAGGCCAACCAGAAAACTTCACACTCATCGCCCACCGCGGCGATTCAGCGAGCGCCCCGGAGAATACGTTCGCGTCGTTTGACCTGGCCATCGAGAAGGGGTTCGATAACGTCGAGTTGGACGTGCAGCTAACCTCAGATGGCGTTCCGGTGGTAATTCACGACGCGACTCTAGATCGAACTTCTAATGGCTCCGGCCCAGTCTCCGGAATCTCACTTGCAGATATTCAGCGTCTTGATGCAGGCAGTTGGAAAGATCCGAAATTCGACGGCGAACAGATTCGTACTCTCGACGAGATTCTGGAGCGATACGCGGGCAAGTTGCGGCTGCACCTGGAACTGAAGTCACGAGAACAGGAGCTCGCCGAGAAGGTTGCACCGTTGCTCAAGGTACACGGACTACTTGATAGTCCAAACACCGAATACGAGGCACCCGGCCTCACCATCACCTCATTCGCTATCGAACAACTATTCCGGTCGCTCCAGGTGATGCCCAATGCACGACACGGCTGGCTGCTCATGGCGATCACCCCGACTGATCTCAAGTTAGCCCAACACATCGGCATAAACGGGATCTACCCGAATGCTAAATTTACCACCGCTGAATCAGTGGCAATGGCCGTGGGTGGCGGAATGAGCGTTCGCTGCTGGGGCATCGCAAACTCAGAGCCAGCACTTCAACAGGCGTTCGCTTCAGGGGCCACCGGTACCACCGTGGACTGGCCTGACAGGGCGCGCGACGTTCTCGGAGCGTAGTGTGACTGTGCAGCCGGGGACATGGGTAACACTTTAGACCGGGCACATAGGTAACACATTCACTGGTGTTTTTACTGTTTTCATCGTGCTCTCGTCTAGCAATCCGATCTGCAATGGTCCGAAG
>Ga0114996_10000117_pt1 | contig 105610 bp, 71 predicted proteins | sample ArcticOcean_MG_C_4_FD_87039 | JGI IMG/M metagenome (GOLD analysis project Ga0114996, IMG submission 87039) | Marine microbial communities from western Arctic Ocean - ArcticOcean_MG_CB4_134 | ecosystem: Environmental > Aquatic > Marine > Oceanic | place: Arctic Ocean: Canada Basin | collected...
CAACCTGTGACACGGTCCAAGGTGAGTCCAGACACAGAACCGGCTGATAAAGCTCCCGGTCTTCCATGCGTGGATACATCCCTCAAGGAAATCCGGAAGCCTACCAATACGAACCCAAACCCACGACAAACCCAGATGGACCCTCTTTCTCCAGGCACTCCTGATAGATCGGTTCCGTAAACCCGCTGCCGACAACTTTGTAAAGTTCACAACACGCTCCTATGACCGCGTAGCTTTCTTCGCGAAGAATGATCTCCATGATTCGTCTCTTCTTAAATTGATGGTCCACGAAGCCACGAATGGACACGAAAGTAAGTAACAAAGAACGCAACCTGAATAGAAACCCGCTCTGCTTTCTTCTGCAACTCTGGAACGCACAGCCTGGCATCCTGTCCGCACCAGTCTTTCGTGCTTTTCCGTGCCTTTCGTGGACTACTCTTCAAGCAACTCTCGAATCGCAGCAGTGATCTGGGAAACCTGCGGCACGACAGCTTCTTCCAGAGTCGGAGCGTATGGTGTCGGAGTAAATGCTCCGTTGAGGCGTTTGATTGGGGCGTCCAGCTCGTCGAATCCCGCTTCAGAGACTTGTGCGGCAATTTCTGACGCAGCGCTGCATGGTCCAAACGCCTCATCGACAATCAGGAGCCGACCGGTCTTTGCGACCGACTCAAGAATCGTCTCTGTATCCAGCGGCGAAACTGTTCGCGGATCAACGATCTCGACTGAGACGCCGTCTGCCGACAGTTGTTCCGCAGCTTCGCTCGCTCTGTGGACCATCAGCGCCAGTGCGACAACAGTGATATCGGCTCCCTCTCGAACGACGGACGCCTTTCCAAATTCAATTTCGTAGGGCTCTTCTGGAACGGGCCCTTTCACCGACATCAGTTCGCGGTGCTCCAGGAACAGGACCGGATCCTGGCAGCGCAGTGCGCGGTGCATGAGTCCCTTGGCGTCATAAGGAGATGAAGGCATCACCACTCGCAGGCCGGGTATGTGCGAGTAGATCGAGTGGTAACTACCCGAATGGTGCGTCGCGGCTGAATGCCCGATACCAATGCAGCCACGATACAGAGCGGGCATCTTCAAGCGACCACTCGACATGTACTGCATCTTGGCGACCTGGTTAATCATTTCACCAAACGCATCATTGATGAAATCGATAAACATGAAATCGATAACTGGTCGCGTGCCCGTCATGGCTGCACCGCAGCTCAGACCGACGAAGCCGCGTTCACAGATCGGCGTGTCGCACAATCGCTCTGCTCCATACTTGTCGTACAGCCCAACAGTCGTCGCGAAGTTGCCACCTCGCGCTCCGATGCCCTCGCCCATCACCCAGATGCCGGGATTCCGGTCCATCTCGCAGTCCAACGCTTCGTGAGTGGCGGCGACATACGTTGTGACTCGATCGCCAGGTGCGGGAGGCGCGGGAATCGCCGGCTCGCTCCCCTCGAAGTAGACGTGATTCGAGGCGGTTGCCGCGTCGGGCCAATCAGCATTCTCGGCCGACTTGCCCGCGTCGACAACGTGAGCCTTAATCTCGGTATCGATGTCCGCGAGTTCCTGCTCACTGGCCAGACCGTCCTCGATCAACCGATCGCCGAGTCGCTTGATGGGGCAACGTTCTCTCCACTCGGCCACATCTTCACGCGTCCGGTACGTGTAGTCGCCCATCCCCTCAGCATGCGCCCGCGTGCGGTACGTCTTGCATTCGATCAGCGTGGCTCCACGACCAGACCGTGCCCGTTCGACAGCCTCACGTGCGGTTTCGTAAACAGCCATGACATCGTTGCCATCAACTTCATGGCCCGGCAGTCCATAGTTCGCGGCGCGGCGTCCAACATCAGGAATGCCACTGGAATAACTGAAAGGGACTTCGGTGGCGAAGCGGTTGTTCTCGCACACGAAGATGACCGGCAGGTTCCAGATACTGGCCATGTTCAAGCCTTCATGAAACGCGCCGTTGTTGACAGCTCCGTCACCGAAGAATGCGACAGCCACATTGTCCGTCTTCAGGATCTTGAAGCTGTAACCGCCTCCACACGCCTGCAGAATGCACGGGCCGACGATTCCGCTAGTGCCCATCATGCCGATCTCAGGCGCGAACAGGTGCATGCTCCCCCCGCGTCCGAACGAAACACCGGACACGCGACCGAACAGCTCAGCGATCAACTTCTCCGGTTCCAGTCCCTTCGCCAGCGCGTGACCGTGGCCCCGGTGAGTGCTGAAAGCGACGTCGTCATTACCAAGATGCGCGCAGACGCCGGTCGCGATTGCTTCTTCACCGACGTACGTGTGGCAGGCGCCCAGCACGAGCCCACGCTGGTGATATCGCGCCAGTTGCTCTTCCGTCTGCCGGATCGTCTGCATCGTCCGATAGAGCGAGAGAGCCGTTTCGCGGCTTACACTTTGTTCGACTGCTGAAACTGACATTCTTAACCGTTTCCAATGCTGGGTTTTGTCACCACGAAAGACACGAACTACACGAAAAGACTCGGTCGAGGCAGATGTCCACAGTATTGCTCGTAACGAGTTTTACGACGTCCCAGACCTTTTCGTGTCATTCGTGTCTTTCGTGGTCACATATTTGAATCCGTCAATCCAGCTGCTCTTCGCGAAATGACTGCACAAGACCGCCTTCATGGCCCGGTGTTCCGCCGGCGTTCATGGCGAGGTTTCCACCGTCCATGGGAATGATCGCTCCAGTAATCCATTCCGACGCATCCGAAGCCAGCAGGACAGCCAGTCCCATGATGTCTTTCGGTGTTCCCATGCGACCGACTGGAATACCACTGACGAAACGAGCTTCCAGTGTCGGGTCTTTCTGCATGCGACTGATGAGACTTGGATTGGTCACCTGGGCCGGGGTGACTGCGTTGACGCGAACGCCGCGCGAACTCCATTCCGTGCTGAGCTCGCGAGTCATCTGTACGACAGCGCCCATCGCCATGCTGTAAGCCGCGTGCCCTCGACCCATTGCCGTCGTGCTGGCCAGCGAGCCGATATTCATGATCGACCCGCGTCCCTGAGCCAGCATGCGACGACCGGCTTCCTGACACATGGCGAAGCGCCCGACAACCAGATTCTGCAACACTCGGTGCAGGTCCTCGATCAGCAGGTCCTCGGGCTTCGCCAGATGACCATCGCCAGCGATGTTTCCCAGAAAATCGACGCGGCCGAACTTATCATCGACCTGTCGGAACAGTTCGCAGATGGCCTCCGGATCGGACACGTTTGTACCGGCGACAAGGACCTTTCGCCCGAGTAGTCGAATCCGCTCGGCGGTGGCTTCCGCGCCGTCCAGGTTCCGGTCGACCAGAGCGACATCCGCACCGCACTCCGCAACAGCGATCGCCGTCGCCTGTCCCATACCCTGCGCAGCGCCGGACACAACGGCGACTTTCCCTGAGAGGTCGAACATTGGATGAGTCACTTTGGATGTTCCTTCTTTCTCATTTCGCTACGGCCGCAACCGAGCAGATGGCCACGAACAACTGAAAGGACCACACAGCGGTCCCAGCCCTGGCTCTCGTGACTTTTCGCGTCTATTGTGACCATCAGGAAGTCCCACAAGGTCCACGGGACGTTTTCAAACTTCAGTCGGACCGTTGACACGACGAGCATGGAAGTTACGCGACCAGAACATCTGGCGAAACGACCGCCGAGTTGCAAGCCCGCGTTGGAAGCCACCGGAAGCGTATGGAGTCAAATCATGACGGCAGCCTGGAACATCAACCGATTCTGTGTGGCAGCACTGATTTCCCTGCTGGCGGCTTCTTCGCATGAGGCAGCCGATTTGGTAGCGGCGCAGGATGAATCGACAGCCGCATTGGAGCGTGCCTACGGGTCCGCGATGCAGCCGCTGCTGCGTCGATACTGCTTCGAGTGCCACTCCGGCAAACGAACGGAAGCCGAGATTGACCTCGCCGAATTCACGTCCGTGGCCACGCTGCGAAAGCAAGTCAAGATATGGGTCAGAGTTCGAGAAATGCTCGACAGCTCTCAGATGCCGCCCAAGGACTCGCCGCAACCAACCGATGACGAACGCACTCGACTCCGGACCTGGGTGCGAGAGTTTCTGACCAGCGAAGCGAAGGCACGCGCTGGTGATCCGGGGCCGGTCGTTCTGCGCCGACTGAATAACGCCGAGTACAACTACACGGTCCGCGATCTGACCAGTGTGGAGTCGCTCGATCCGACGCGTGAGTTTCCCATCGATGGTGCGGCGGGCGAGGGGTTTATCAATACCGGCTCAGCTCAGTCGATGTCGCCGTCGCTGGTGACGAAGTACCTCGACGCGGCGAAAGAGGTCACGTCACACCTTGTACTGCTGCCGGATGGGATTCGCTTCTCTCCGCATACCACACGTCGAGACCAGACCGACGAACTGCTGGCCCGCATTCAGGCGTTCTATCGAAACTTCACTGAGGACGGCGGCGGATCGCCGGTCAATCTGCATGGCATCAAATTCAACACGAATCAAGGTGGCGTGCTGGCTGTGCAGAAGTATCTGGCGGCGACGCTGGAAGAACGGGACGCTCTCGCCAGTGGTACCAGGACGATCGATGCCGTCGCCAGAGAACGGTCGTTGAACAGCCGTTATCTCGGCACGCTGTGGAAAACGCTGTCGGCCTCGACACAAGCCCCTGGTTCACTGCTGGTTGACGGACTGCGTCAGAAGTGGCAGCGCGCCACCGCGGCGGATGCACCAAAGCTGACGGCCGAAATTACTCAGGCACAGAAGCGGTTGTGGAAATTCAATTCCGTCGGACAGCTCACAGATGGCGGCAGGCAGAAGATCTGGATGGAGGCGGTGACGCCGATCGTCTCGCGGCAGGATCTGCGGGTGAGCGTCCCCGCTGCGTCGGGAGAAGCGGACGTTCTCCTCTACCTCACGACCAATGACCTGGGGGACGGTCGCGATCACGACTTTGTCATGTGGAACCGACCGCGGTTTGAGTTCAAGCCGGACGCCAGCGGGAACGCTCATCCACCGATCCTTCTGCGTGATCTGCACGGACTTGCCGGACAGGTTCAGAAGACAATGGCGACCGAAATGCCGCGAACGTCACTCTACCTGGATGCGGTCACGAAGCTGCAGGTGCCGGATGCGTCTCTTGATGCGATCGCGAAATTGGCCGGCCTCAATGAGCGTCTGCTGAAGAAGTGGTCCGAACTGGTTGGACTCGGTTACTGCGGGAAGCGTGAGATTCGCGGACACTTCACGACGAAACTCACTCGAGCGCACGGCTACGCGGACGTGAACGGGTGGGGAACTCCGCAGACCCCCAACCTGTTGACGAACCGATCGAAACAGGACATCAGCTTCCTGACGCTGACCGTGCCGGCGCGCGGTGTGGTCATCCATCCCTCACCGACTCAGGAATCGGTTGTTGCGTGGCGCAGCCCGCTCGCTGGCAAATTCCGGATCGAGGGGCTCGTTGCCGACGCCGACGACAAGTGTGGCAACGGAGCGGCATGGCGAGTCGAACTGTTGTCGGAATCAGGGACGGTCGAACTGGCCAGCGGCGTCTTTGACAACGGCCGGGAAGAGCGGTTCCAGCCGAAAGGTGAATTCAACGTCCGCAAAGACGATGTCGTATCGATTGTTGTGAACGCTCGCGACAAGAGCCATGCCTGCGATACGACGCATGTCGAACTGAAGTTGACCGAAATCGGCGGTCAGTCGCGCACGTGGGATCTGGCGACCGACGTTGTCGACCGGATTCTGGACGCCAACCCGCTGCCCGATGCATACGGTCACGAAGAAACCTGGCACTTCTGCGTAACCGGTAACAAGCCGCTATCGAAGTCGGTGTTGATCCCCGGATCCGCACTGGCACAGTGGCGAGCCGCTGTCATTGATGCAAAACCTGCGAACGAGATTACCCGGCTGGCCGCGACCGTGCAGAGCGTTCTATCAGCGAAAGACGCTGCGTTGCTCAGCGAGCCGGACCGCCGGCTGCGTGATCAGTTGAACGACTGGAAAGGTCCGTTGCAGTGGACAACGTTGCTGGCCGGGACCGCGGCCGCGGACGAGTCGAACATTGGGATCGCCCCGGCGCAGTTCGGTAAACACCCCAACGGGTCACCGATTGATCCGGCGAGTTTCTGCGTGCAGGCACCGCAGATTCTGGAACTGCGACTTCCGGCAACTCTGATCGCCGGGTCGGAATTTGTTGTTTCCAGCGAACTGCACGCAGCCACTGGCAACGAAGGCAGCGTTCAGGTTCAGGCGCTGACCGCGAAACCCGAATCGCTGGTCGTCTCGCCGTCGTTACCGATTCTTGTCAGGCAGGGCGGAGCAGCTCAGCGACGCCTTGGATCGGCCATGGCGGAATTCCGCAATCTGTTTCCCGCAGCGTTGTGCTATGCCCGCATCGTGCCAGTCGATGAAGTCGTCACAATGACGTTGTTCTTCCGCGATGATGAACATCTCAAGCGCCTGATGCTTGATGACGCGCAGGCCGCGGAACTTGACCGGCTGTGGGATGAGCTGTTCTACGTGGCGCAGGAACCGATCGCACTGACGGTGGCATTCGAACAGATTTACGAGTTCGCCACACAGGACCGCCCGGACCTGGTCAAGGCATTCGGCCCGATGCGCAAACCAATTAACGACCGAGCCGATGTGTTTCGGCAACGCCTGTTGAAAACGGAGCCGGCCCATTTGGATGCAGTGCTGGAATTCGCCGACCGTGCCTGGCGACGACCGTTAAGTCGTGCTGAAAAGGCCAGTCTGCGCGGTCTCTATGCTCAGCTGCGCAAGTCCGAGATCCCGCATGAGGATTCCATTCGCCTGACTCTGGCTCGCGTGCTGGCTTCGCCAGCGTTTCTCTACCGCCGGGAGAATCCAGCTCCTGAAAAAGAAGCCGCTCCGGTTTCGAATTCCGAATTAGCGAATCGGCTGAGCTATTTCCTCTGGTCTTCAGGTCCCGATTCACAGTTGCGAGAGGTTGCAGACTCCGGGTGGCTGGTCGCAGATGACGTGCTTGTTGAGCAGACGCGTCGGATGCTCAACGACGCCCGCACACGGCGGCTGGCGATTCAGTTCGCCTGTCAGTGGCTGCATCTGCGTGACTTTGATCAGAACGATGACAAGAACGAGAAGCTCTATCCGCAATTCGCATCGCTCCGTGGGGACATGTATGAGGAGACCGTTCGGTTCTTCGAAGACATGTTTCGGAACGACGGCTCGATCCTCGGACTGCTGAACGCCGATCACACATTCCTGAACGAGTCGCTGGCGAAACACTACGGCATCGCAGGAGTTTCAGGTGCCGAGTGGCGTCGCGTCGACGGGATCCAATCCAAAGGCCGCGGTGGAATCCTGGGCATGGCAACTCTGCTTGCCAGTCAGTCGGGAGCGTCGCGCACGAGTCCGATTCTTCGCGGCAACTGGATTTTCGAAACGCTGCTGGGAGAACGACTGCCTCGACCACCAGCCAACGTGCCACAGCTCCCCGAGGCTGTGCCGTCGGGACTCACTGCAAGGCAGCTCATTGAGAAACACAGCTCCGTCCCTGCGTGCGCCAAGTGTCACGCTCGGATTGATCCCTACGGTTTTGGGCTCGAACAGTACGATGCAATCGGACGCATTCGAACGGGCGCAGCAAACACGAAGACAAAGCTCGTCGATGGCCGCACGGTCGAAGGGATTGACGGACTGCGAGACTACCTGCTGACGGAACGGCGAGACGACGTCGTGCGTCAGTTCTGTCGAAAGCTACTGGGCTTTGCCCTGGGCCGTGAGGTGCAGTTGTCCGACGAACTGTTGCTGGTCGAGATGCGAGGTAAGCTGCACGCTCACGACCATCGCTTCAGTGTGGCGGTCGAAGCGATCGTCACGAGCCGACAGTTCCGCGAGATCCGCAGTCGGGAAACGCCGAATGATGATTGAAACGGGGCGACGAGATCAGCTCCCAGACAATCTCGTTGGACGCAACTCTGTGCTGCAATGAGTGTAGCGCTTGCAGTTGGCGCGTTTGTTCCGAGAACATCGCCTGATTCAAACAGTCCCAGTTATCCCACAAGAGAAGGCCCTATGACGCGTCAAATGCATCCTGTGATCTGGCTGATTTCCGTTTTCGTTGTCTGGGTGGCAGGTGTTGAACACAAGTGTCTCGCAGCCACAGCAGGAGTTTCCGGTGCCGATGATCTGGTGATCGCCGCGGCCGGGCAGACGCGTGCTCGCATCGTTGTTTCCGCGACCGCCGGAGAAAATGAGAAGCTCGCGGCGGACGACCTGGCGAAGTACATCGGCTTGATGTGCGGCGCGACGCCCGCCATTGCGAACACGACGGAGACAATCGCGGCAGCGCTGTCCGGCAACACTCCCGTGCTCGTCGTCGGTGACGCGGCTTTGAAAGCTCAATCGAAGCTGCGGGGTCTCGTCAGTGCCACTCTGAAAAAGAACCCGGTCCTGCGAGTCGATGGCATTGTGCTACGTCGGGAAGGCAACCGGGTGTACCTGGCCGGTAATAACGACCTGAGCCATTACTTTGCCGTCGCCGAACTGCTGCGTCTATGGGGTTGCCGGTGGTTCCTGCCCACCGAATTCGGCGAATGCATTCCTGATGAACGGGACCTGAAAGTCGGCAAGCTGGAACACAGCTATGGATCGCCGTTTGAAATTCGCAGCTACTGGATTTCGTGGGTTGGAGACAATTCGGGCGCCGCTGAGTTCCAAAGACGCAACATGATGACGGGTCGCTCGGCGATGCCGCCGACGGGTCACGCCCTCGGCAAATTCACGAAAGGAATCGGCAAGGGGACGTTCAATTTCCCCATCACCGACCCCAAAACGGCTCAGCACGTCGCCGAAAAGGTCGAAACTGATTACGCCGCAGGAAAGGCCTTTTCTCTGGGCATGGAAGACGGTTCGTACGACTCGGCTTATCCCGGCGATGAGAAACTGATGAAGCTGCAGTGGGACAAGTACTTCCTCCGCTGGTCAGTGACCGACCCGATGCTGGAGTTGTACAACAATGTCGCGACCATTCTTCAGAAGAAACACCCCGCGAGTGGCGGCAAGATCGGCTTTTTGGCCTATGCCAACATGACCATTCCGCCCGCGCGGGACATGACGGCCGAACGATCACTGTTTTGTGAACTGGCTCCCATCGACATCGATCCGATTCACGGCATGGACGATCCGCAATCGCCGCCGCGACAGGAATACCGCGACATGCTCCACAAATGGGCAAAGGTCATGCAGGGGCGACTGGCAATTTACGATTACGACCAGGGCATGCTGGTCTGGCGAGACCTGCCGAATCCGTCGCACCAGTCCTTTCGCCAGGACGTCAAACACTATCGAGACGCCGGTATTCTGGGCGTGAACACGGAAAGCCGAAACGCAATTGCCACGACGTTCCTGAACCTGCACATTCGCGGCCGGTTGATGTGGAACCCCGACGAAGACGTCGATGCACTGCTCGCCGATTTTTATCCACGGTTCTATGGCCCGGCGGCCGGACCCATGCAGAAGTACTGGATGGCGATTTTTGACGCCTGGCAGAACACGATCTGCACCGAGCACGAGTACTTCGTCGCACAGTCCATCTACACGCCGGAAGTTCTCGCGGTGATGAAGACCAGCCTGACCCAGGCAGAGAAGATCATCAACGCCCTGAGCGCACAAGACAAACAGTCTCGTAATGGGAAGCTATACGCCCGGCGGATGACCTTCACGCGTTACAGCCACGACATCACCGCGGGTTACCTGGCGATGGTTCAGGCGGCTGGCAGTGAGTGCGATTATGCAGCCGCCGTCAAACTGGGTGAACGGGCATTGGCTGTGCGTGAAACACTGACCGACATGAACGGCACGTTTACCACTTACCGCAATTACAAAGTGGAACAGAATGGATACGCCTGGTGGCCAGGCGAAGTGAAGCAGTATCGAGAGTTGATCCCCTTTGTGGACGGCACGAAGGGCAAGCTGATCACACGCCTGCCCCTTGAGTGGGCATTCCGACGTGACGTCGAGAATCAGGGGGTGGGAAAAGGCTACGCCGCTGGACAGGTCGATCTGAAGTACTGGAACGGGAATCAAGAGACGCTGACGCTCGACAGTCGTAAAGACTACCCGGACGAATGGGAGATGCTTCGCACTGACCTTTACGCTCAGGCCCAGGGCATCCGCCACCCGGATCGACAGAGTTACCTTGGCCAACTCTGGTATCGCACGGATGTGGAATTAACCGCTGCTCAGGTCAAGGACGCACCGCATATTCGCTTTCCTGGTCTGTTCAACGAATGCTGGCTGTACGTCAATGGCCAGGAAGTCGCGTATCGGAAACAGGGAAAGCTATGGTGGCTGAACGACTACCGATTTGAATGGGACGAAGATTTGACAGGCAAGTTGAAATCCGGAAAGAACACGATCGCTCTGCGCTGCAACTGTGAACATCACTTCGGCGGCATGTTCCGCCGACCGTTCCTATATGCGGCCAGATAGCTGCCATCGAAAACACGTTCATAGCTTTTCGTCGGACATTCGTTGAGGGATTCTCCATGCGTTTGATCCTGATCGCCGCGCTGTTGGCCTCGGTATTCACTCTCCACATCGCCCATGCCGAACGCTGGACGGGGGATGCCTCGCCACTGGATGGACATCGGCTGATTGTGTTGCGGACGCATCAGTTCAAAACGGAATCGGACTCTGCCACAGAGGCGACACAGGTCAAGCACAAGGCAACGATTTTCGGATCGGCGACTACGCTGAAGGTTCCGTTACAGGCGCGCATCCGAATCAGGTCCGAAGGAAAGTATGCCCTTTGGCTGCGCGTCGGGCAGATTCGCAGATATCGGACACCCATACAGGCCACGATTCGTTCTCAAGATGAGATTCTAGCCCAGGCTACAATTCACGGAGCAAGCGAAACCGAGTCACACAGCGGCCGGGCCGGGTACGTGGCCTACCGTGAAGTCATCGAGAAGTTCACCTCAAAGCTCGTAGCAAATGATCCGACAGAGACTCTGGTAGGCGACCTGATCAATGAGCTTTCCAGTTCGAAGGAACAGGCACGGCGCAAATGGGCTAACCTGGACCGACTGGAAGACGTCGATCAGACATTGCCGTTCTTCTGGTGGAAACTTCCACCCGTTGAATTGAAGCCGGGTGAGTATACGCTGGCATTAGCCGCACAGGGTCGCGCACCCAAAGCACCACCGCTGATTGACACGGCATTCCTGACAACAAACGTCGATGTGCCGTATCCATTCTTTGGTGACATTGACGCCCGTCCTGCCAGCTATATCCGGTTTCAGATCGATGCGCTACCACCTGGCAAGACCAAACTTGCTATCCGGATGGGAGCCCAACTGCATCACGCACCCTGGAATACCGGTGCCAGCCTGGCCCCCAATGGCGTCAACAACGGAAAACCGGCAACGCATTCAAACACCGGGTTCACACGCTGGTATCGCTTGCAGGATATCGAGAACTTCTCGGGCTTCGGTGGAGCGACACTCTCAGTCGCGTTGAACGTTGATTCGGAAGCGAAAGGAGCGACCGAGTTCGCCGTGTTTCCCCACGAGGATTATGTTCTCCGACGGTTCGGCTGGAATGAGGTCGACGGCAAGCGACTCTCGATGCGGACGGATTTCGAATCTTTCCCACAGGACTTAAGAACACTGCGAGGTTACGCGCGTCAGCATTACCAGATGGCACAGTGGGCAACACACGGTCAGTTGTTTCCTCTCACTCGCGGGCCACTGTATTTCGCCAATGGAGGGGGCGGCGACAGCGGCGCCGGTAACGACTATCTGGTAAAGACATTGCGACTGCTCGGATTCAACAGTTGCGCCGCGCCGGACAATATTGCCAACAGCCGGCGGTATGGCTGGGAGAAAGTTGGAGGGCAATACTGGCCGCCGGTCTGGATGCCTTACAACGAAGAAGACGCCGCGGGCCGCTATCGCAGCCACTACGCGAGGGAACTGGCTCGCCGCCAACAGCAGTATGAGGGCATGGGCACGTTTCAGATCGCGGACGAGCCGGGCGAGATTAACACCACGGAGTTGTCGGCACCCATGTGGGTGTGGCAGCCTGCTGTGGATAAGAGAGCGGCTCACTGGCACGATCCCACCGGTGCAAGTGAGCTTGTGACGAAGAAGACCGACTTCAGCGATTGTGTACTGGAAGGCGTTCTGCATTGCGGAACGGCATTCGAACTGCGTGTCGGTGAACTGACCGGCGATAAACCCAAATTCGGTTACTGGCGAGTTGGGAAGCCGCGCAACGACGCGACCTGGAACCTGACTGCTGGCGTGTCGAACAGCTCAAGCGGTAACCTGACTCGACCAGGCGCCGTTCCCAGTTGGAATGGTGTTCCGTTCAAGATTATCTATCGACCCGGGTCAGGGGACCCCAGATCCCGTGTTTCCACTGGCACTGCGGCGTTGTATTGCAACGATCGACTGATGACGCAATTGAATGGCCTGCCGTCCAAAGGTGGGTTTGCTATTCGCGGCGGAAGCGCAAAGTCCATCAGCCACCTTCGATTGCGACCCGTTCAGAAAAAGGAACAGGCGCTCGCGTTTGTTGCAAACCTGGACGAGAAGAAGCCGAACTCTGCTGTCGACGATCTTCTGGACGAAATTGCCAGCGACGGTCAGAGCAAGTCAAAGTTTCCGCCCAAACCGCTTAAGAACTTCGTCGATCAGGACTGGGCCTGGAGCGGTGGTTTGCCTGAGGCTCACGTTGGCTTCCGAAAATGGCTGCGCGAACGAGGCCTGACTCCGCCGGATGTTGGTGCGGATTCATGGGAAGACGTGCGTGTGATGACGATTCGGTCTCTGGCTACCAGTCCGGAACGTCGTCGGCAGTTCTACTGGAGTCGCCGTTACGCGAATTATCTGACGCCGCGCATGTTTGCGATGGCCGCTGAGGGTATTCGCGACGCCGCGCCAAATAAGCAGATGAAGGGATATGTTGCGCTGAGTGGCCATGCACTGTATCTGGGAAGCACGGCCATGCCGCTGGATATGTTCGAGCTGGCCAAATATCCGGCGATGACGCCCGGCGTCAGCGATTGGATGTCATCGGGCGGCTGGCGATGGGACAGCCATCAGGCGGTGGCCTATTCGGTCGCTCCTTACAACGCCGGCGCACGGCAATATGGCAAACAACCACTGACGTTTCCCATGATGCACTGCGTTTACCCGAGCGTCTTTCGCGCATACACGCAGTTGGCCAACCAGTGCAAACTGATCAGCTATTGGACATACGGCCCGTCGTACGCGATGACCGAAGGCTACTGGTCGGACAGTCACGGGAGCCATCGCGCCGTTCACACGATGAATAACCGGTCGGCGCAGGTGGACGATCTTCTAGGAACGGCTGTGATGCGTCCCAGTCGAGTCGCCATGCTTTATTCGCATTCGACACATCTGTGGAGCTCCGCCGACAGCTACCACGACAAACGCGCCACATTCCTCGGCCTGTCGCACGAGTACTATCAACCGGAACTCGTCACCGAAGAACAGATCAGCAATGGCTGCCTGCAACACTACGACGCGCTGTACGTGCTTGAGCCGCATGTCGCTCAAGGCGTTCAGAACGAGATTTCCCGATGGACACGCGGCGGGGGCCTGTTGTGGACGTCTTCAAATGCCCTGACCCACAACGAGTACGACGAGCCGAGTGACTGGCTGGCTCGCGAAGCTGCAGTTGAACGAACGGGGAATTCGGAGAAGCGTTCGGCGAAGATGCAATCGGCGAACCGGCAACCGGCCTTCCAGACGCACAATGTGTTTTTCGGTCGTCGCTACAAATCGGTCACAACAGACGACGCCATCGTCCGTGCCGTGTATGACGATGGATCACCAGCGTGGATCGAAAAGCCACTGGGCCAGGGACGTGTCATTTACGTTGGCCATCGTGCGGGAGTGACGTACTCGGCACAGAACATCGCGCTCGGTGGACGAGCCGTTCTGTGGGCGGACACGGGCCGCGAGACTCTCACGCGTCCACTCCATGAAGCGACTGTCTCTCGCGAGCTGGTCCTGTCGAAGCCGACGGTGATGGCGACGGCGCAGTCGACGGAGGATGGCACAGTGATCGTCCTCTACAACATGCGTCCCGAATCGATCATGCCTCTGACAGTCACGTTGAACGAACCGACGCCTCCCGCAGTTGTGCAGAGTTTTGCGAACGACCGTCTGACCGACATTCCGTTCGAATTCGCGGACGGGAAGGTGACGGTTACGCTGGACCGATTGCACCAGCACGAAGGACAAATGATCGTCGTTCGCAGAAAACCCGCTCCGGCCGATCCGCGTCTGGCAGAGATGAAGACGCGTGCAACCGGATTGTTGGAATCAGACGATCCACTGGACCTGAGTGCCGGAGCGTGGCTTGCTGGCTACCACGCAGAGTGGGAACTCGGTGAGGCCATTACTCCGCTGCTTGAACATGCACGCTGGGAAGTTCGCCGATCTGCTGCCGAAGCCCTTGGCCGGCTCAATCACAAGCCGGCAGCCAGCGGACTGTTACAGTTAGTCGAGCAGGACATGGACAACCATGTTCGGGCGGACGCTCTGCACGCACTTGCCCTGGTTGACATTGCCGTATTCGTTCGTGTCGCTCCGCAGCATGCGCAACACGAGAATATGATTGTGCGTCTGGAAACGATGCGTGCCGTCAAGTCGTTGCTGAACCGTTTCAGAGACAGTGAAACTGATGAGCCCGCAGTACCGCATAAGGCGGCACTGCTGGCGACTGCAAAACTATGTCTATCAGATACTTCGCAGCCAGTTCGACATCTCGCAATCGAACTATCCAGTCGCCTTCAGCCTGAAACCATGCTGCAGACGATACTGGCAGTGTCTACCAGTCCTGATGACCTCACTCAGTGGATAGCCGCACTGGCGGCCAACGACGCAGCATTCTCTCAGTACCTGGAACAGGGAATGCCAGGCGATGACGACCTGTTCTATTCGATTGCCCAGCGTCGCCAGGACCCCGCGTTGGCAGAGGAACTCGAACGCCGCCTGACGGCCGGCGACCAGGCACCTGGATTAATCAGCGCCGTGGAAGCGCAGCGCAACGAAAGACTGATAAGACGTGTCTTTCAGCAACGCGATCAGCTGAATAAGAGCTGGCAGGCTCGGCTCGCGTATCAGCTGGAAACTTCACTGGGGCATAGTCTGGGTCGCGATCTCAACGCCTGGGAGGAACGGCTGGCTGCTCCGTCAAACTGAACTGGGACTCGTTCGAGAACTCAAGGGATCAACGACATGACACGGCGCCGGATGTTTCTCGCAGCCTCGCTCGTTGCGCTGATTAGCGCGGATTCAGCACGAGGCGAGCGACCTGAATCAATCGAGACAGTCGAGTTCGAACGACTGCATCAAGTGCTCAAACCGCAACCGGGCGAGTCTCGATGGATGGAGATCGACTGGTATCCGAGTGTTTGGGAAGCGCGACGCAGGGCGGCGGCCGAAGGCAAGCCGATGCTGTTATGGGCGGGCAGCGGTGGTGCTCCTGCCGCCGGATGCTGAACGGCCGGTCGAGGAGTGGGCCGTGCGCCTGCCATGTGGAACGATGAGACGATCAAACTTGTCAAGGAGAACTTCATTGCCGTCGCCGTGCCAACGTTGGTCTGTCGTGCGAAATGCCCTGAAGGCGAATTCCTGCGTAGCGCGGGTATTGAGAAACGCTGGGTCACGTCCAGTGGCTACATGAATTGCGTGTCTGCCAGCGGCAGGATGCTCGGTGGGCGAGCGTCACAGAAGGTGCTGGAGGAATTCGCGAAGCTGCCCGAGTCCGAGCGGACGCCAGGTGCCGTTCAGGTCTCTAAGATTCCGCCTGCTGAAGAGGCCGTGCCGTCGCCTCCCGAAGGTGGACTGGTCCTGAAAGTCCACGCGAGATTCCTGACGCAAGACGATGACGAATTGCGGTACGCCAGAACCACTGACTTCCCTCTCATGCGCGACAAGATCAACGTGATGAATTTGTGGCAGTTGTTCCTGCAGCCGAACACTGAGTACATGTGGATGACTCAGGGTGAGTGGCGGTCATTGGTACCAGCAGATCCTGCTGCAGGGCAATGCCTGACTGTTGACCGCACTATCGCCGAACGCATGGCGCGTTTTCACTTGACCCCACAACGCGCCATGACCAGTGAAGGCGGCATCGTCAGCAAGCGTTCGGTTAAGTCAGCCGGATTGACGCTGGTCGTAGACGACGTCTCGCCGCAGCGTATCCAGATGCAGTTGCGGGGCTCCGTCCACTGGGGCAGCGACTATGACGAGTCGAAGGCCACAACACCGAATGGTCCACTGGGGCAAGGCTTCGAGGCGCCGATACACGGACGCCTGGAGTACGACCGGGTCAAAGGGGCGTTCACTCGATTTGACATGGTGGCATCGGGACATGTCTGGGGCCGCTGGGGAGACGCCAACGGCAAGAGCATGTACGTGGAACGTCCGGGCCGCGCACCATTCGGATTCGCCTTCGAACTCGCAACGGGTGATTCGCCGTCTAATCGAATTCCGCCGGGCGGTAACGGAAACTACGTCTCAGAAAGAACCGGTTACTTTTCGACTGCCAGGTAATTATGGAGAAGGCAATGAGCGGGCCCGATAGCAGCCGATTCTCGCGGCCGGTTACAAACTCAACCGCGTGGTTGTTCCTCGTGTGGACAATCGCGTTTCTGACTACGGATTCAACCTGGGCTCAGGGTCCCTTCGCATTTCGTGACGTCGGCGACGAAACGGGACTTTTTCCGGGCGCAGCGAACATCGCCGGTCACGGAGTGGGCTGGGGCGATGTGAATGGCGACGGTTGGCCTGATTTGTATGTGGCTACGTTCGGTGGGCACCCCTACGACTCAAAGCCGAATCAGTTGTTCCTGAATCACAAGGGCAAATTCACACTCGACTCACAAAAGGACTTGCGTGTACTCGGGCGAGCCAACGGTGCCGTCTTCGTCGACCTCGACAACGACGGCGATCTGGATCTGTACACAACGAACCACGCTATCGACGGCAAAGCGTATGGTCATCCACACTACGGTGAACCGAATCACCTGTTTCGCAATGACGGCAACGGTCAGTTTGTTGACGTGTCGCCTGCCAGCGGGACGTGTCCCACCGGAATTGCAGCTCGCAGCGCAGCGGCAGTTGATTACGACGGCGACGGACTGCTCGACCTGTTTGTTGGCGAGTGTTATTTCCAGGGCGGCCAGAGTCGTACGCGGCTGTATCGCAACCGTGGCGGCTTGAAGTTTGACAACGTCACCGCGTCAGTCGGCTTGCCGGATAAGCTGACCGGATTCGGTGTGGCTGCCAGTGATGTGAACGGCGATGGCTGGCCCGATCTCCTTGCAGGCGGTCGACATCACGGCAACCGGCTCTTTGTTAACGACGGCCAGGGGAAGTTTGGTGAAGTACCCGGATCGCACGCCAGCTTCGCGTTTGAGTACAAGGACACGCCGGATGACACGGCCTGCGGTGTCTGCTTCGGCGACGTGAATCGAGACGGACGCCCGGACATTGTCATCGGCTCGCACTTCGACCGTCCCTGGTGGACGGGTGGCGTTGCCGTGCGGCTGTATTTGAACCGCGGAGTGAAAAACGGCTGGCCGAAATTTGAAGATGTCACGGAACGCGTCGGCCTGACACCACTGCCCATGAAATCGCCGCATGTCGAGGTGCAGGATTTCGACAACGATGGCTGGCCCGACATCTACACCAGCATCATCAAGTTCCGTGGTGACGAGCCACATCCGGTGATCTTTCGCAATCTCGGGGCGAGCGGCGGCGAGCCGCAATTCAAAGAGTTCGCGCTGGCCGTGAACGACTTTCCGACGGCCGAAGATCGGAAGATGGCATCTGTCGGACCATTCTTCGAAAAGATGGAACGTGAGCACAAGATCGTCTACACGGCGCCGGGACCCAGTTGCGACTTCGACCGAGACGGGCGGCTCGACCTGTTTCTTGGCAACTGGTGGGTCAAACAGAGATCACTGCTGCTGAAGAACGAATCCAAATCCGGCAACTGGTTGCAGGTCGCCGCCTCGGGGCATGATGGTGTCAATCGCAACGCTATCGGATCGGTTGTGCGAATTTATCCGGCGGGCAAGCTGGGGCAGGCTGACGCCCTGTGGTTTGCTCGCGAGATCGCCGTCGGTTACGGCTATGCCAGTGGCCAGGAGGCAATCGCTCACATCGGACTTGGCGATCTGCCCGCCTGCGATGTCGAGGTTGTCCTGCCACACGGCCTGGGAACAATCGGACGCACAAACGTCATGGCTAACCAACGGTTGGTGATTGGGAAGCAGTGATCATCCAGAATCAACGCGTTACAAATTCGGAGTTCAGACTCAAAACCAGGAACCTAAGTATGAAACGTCCCTACGTTCTGCTGCTCGCCGTGTCTGCGCTGGTAACAACAGCCGATGCTGGCGAACCGGCTCCTCGCAAATGGATCGATGCGACTGCCTACGTAATCCCGAAAGAAACAGCGACGGAAGGTGAGGGTTACTTCGCGATTATCGAAGGACACAATCGTCGGCTCTACATCGGCACGCACGCCAATGCCGTTAACTCCTGGCTGGTCGAATTTGATCCGGCGACCGAAAAGATGAAGATCGCCGTCGATGCCCACAAGGCCATCGGTAAAGACCTGAAGGGATTTGGATCACAATCAAAGATTCACACGCGAAACAACACCGGGAAGCTGACCGGGCGAATCTACTTCGGGACCAAGCAGGGTTATCCGACGGCTACGGAGAAACGTGAGGACTATCCGGGTGGCTATCCGATGGTCTACGACCCGAAGACCGGACAAACGAAGGTGTATCCGATTCCCGTTCCGCATCACGGGATCAACAGCATTACTCCCGATGAATCACGCGGTGTCGCCTACATTTCAACCTGTGCAGATCATCGCCCCGGGCCCGGTGAAAATGCGGTCTTTCTGAGCCTTGATCTGCAGACAGGCAAGTACCGGGAGCTAATGGATACGGAACACTACTACGGTTTCATTGTCGTGGATCATCTCGGTCGTGCGTATCACCCGATTCTCGGGGGCGACATCGCTCGCTACGACCCGAAGTCGGACAAGCTGGAACGGCTGAAACAGACGATTGACGGCCAGTCACCAACTGACGCGACGCGTCTGGCCCTGGCCAAACCGGATCCCATCAACTGGGACATCTCGCCCGACGGCAAAACGCTCTACGCCCTGCCAATGAGTGGCAACGGCTTGTATGCATACGACTTGACGGCGGAAGGAGACACACTCCGCGGTCGGTCATTGGGGACACTGATTCCCGATGCAAAGAAAACTGACTGTCGAGCAATGTGCGTCGGGCCATCCGGAGCGGCGTGGTGTGCGATCACTGAAAGTGTGGACGGAGTCCGTCTGCTGCACCTGGTTCGGCATCGGCCGAATGACAAAGCGCCCGTCGATCTTGGTGCGGTCGCTGTTCGCAATCCGGACTTCACGGACTTCACCGGCAAAGACGGCAAGCCGCTTCCGTTTCACGGGGGCTTCACCAAACTGAAAAACGGAAAGACTGTCTCGCGATACGTCATCATGGGCGTATGCGAATCCAAAGACGGCAACGTCAGTATTCTGGCGCTGCACCCCTACAGTGTGTTGCAGGTCAGAGCGGCGGACATATCGGACGCTGGCTCATAGTCGCCTGCCGGGCATAAGAATTGGCGACAGGTTCCGCTAACATCAGAACGACGTTCGCGCGGCGAGTGCGAAGGCACGAAATGAATCACCTCTTGAAGGACACCTCCTCAATGCGCTACCGACTTTCCCTTGCAGCATTCCTTATCGTTGCTGCGTTCACCTCCGTGCAGGCTCAGGAGAAATACCGCGTTTATCTCGGCACGTACACGGGCAAGGTGAGCAAGGGCATTTACCAGTGCGAGCTGAATCTCAAAGACGGTTCCCTGTCCGCGGCGACGCTGGCGGGTGAAACGAGCAGCCCGTCCTTTGTCGCGTTTCATCCGAACATGAAGTTTCTCTATGCCGTGAATGAAGGACAGGCGGCCGTCAGCGCATTCGCCATCGACGAAAAGACGGGCAATCTGAACTTCCTCAACTCGCAACCGTCACAGGGTGGCGCGCCGTGTCATCTGGTTGTTGATCCGACCGGCCGGAATGTTCTCGCGGCCAACTACTCGGGCGGAAGTTGCATTTGCATCCCCATCGGAAAAGACGGCAGGCTGGGCAAGGCTTCGTCGTTCCAGCAGCACGAAGGCAAGAAGAAGAACGGACACTCGATCCACGTCGACAAAGCCAACAAGTTCGCGCTGTGCTGCGATCTGGGCCTGGACAAAGTCATCGTCTACGCATTCGACGCCGGCAAGGGGACGCTGACCCCACACGGCGCGTTCGACACACCAAAGAAAGCCGGACCACGCCATTTTGCATGGCATCCCGACGGCAGGACCGCGTTCATCAACGGTGAGTCCGACCTGACAATCATTGCCTGTGACTATGACGCAGACAAAGGCACTCTCACACAGAAGCAGGTGCTGTCCACGTTGCCCGGCGATGTCGAACGCAAAGGCGGCAGTACGGCGGAAACCGTCGTTCATCCATCCGGCAAGTTCGTCTACGTGTCGAATCGAGACCCGTACAACTCGATCGCGATCTTCTCGATCGACCCGAAGTCGAGGAAGCTGACCGCAGTCGGCCACCAGGCAATGGGAGTGAAGACGCCCCGCAATTTCGCCATCGAACCGACAGGGAAGTACATGCTGGTCGCGAATCAATCAGGCGGAAACGTGATCGTGTTTCGAATCAATCAATCGACCGGCGTATTGATTCCGACTAAAGCAAGCGTGGAAGTGCCTACTCCGGTGTGCGTGCGATTCATGGAGATCAAGTAGTCGGAATTACGATGTGACGCCGTTGTGCGCGGGTCTCCAAACCCCGACCGCCGCTGTGCGCGGGTCTCCCGACCCCGCACGAAGTCCGACCGCAGGTCTCCCGAACGGCAAACCGTTTGTCAGCGTCGGGAGTCTTGCTGTCAGACAGAATCTGGACGTGCATCGGCGTATCAGGCCGACACATCCGGATGATCCGTCCAGACTGACTCCGGTCGATAAGCCGGGTTTCGAAATCTGAGCCGGACGATTCCGCGCGACTGATCGACAATCCGCAGTCGTGCCGGAGCGCTCCGCGCCGACGCGTAGAACGCCGCGATCCCGAGACTCACCAGGACGTGGCACACTGCCAGGATCCAGAAAAACTCGTCGTCAAGCCCCGTCATCAATAGCGCACCGATGCCGGTCCCCAACGAGACAGCAAGACTGACGATCCAGGCAAGCAGATACTCTTTACCGGATTTCCGCCGGCACTCGGCACACCTTGGTAACGAGAGTTCAACGGCGACCGTTACCGGGTGCTTCCAGACGTGCTCGTCCGACGCCTCGTTCATGCATTGGCAGCAGCTTTGGGGCAGTTGGTGTCGTCCGATCTGGAAGTCGTGCCATCCGCATTCGTCGGAAGCGGACACAACGTCGCGTTCGACCGGTTTCAGCGTTTGAGTCGCCTCATCAAGCAGTAAAGCAGGTGGCACTCCGGCTGGAACACGCGGTGGATCGGGAAAGTCACGATTGGGGCGAATCCGGCTCCGCAGGAAATTACGTACCAGCACGATCGCCACACCGATCGAAACGGAAATTCCGGGACCACCGATCAGGACATACGGCAGAGCGACCCGATCTACTGCGGGTCCGAACCAGAGATACGCAGCCGAGATCAGCGCGGCAACCGTCCCGAAAAACGCGACGCCCGCTGCCAGAGGAGCAGCCCAACGATACCGACCTTCACGATACCCCTCGACGAGTTCGGCGTTGATCCAATGACACTGCGGACAGGCGACTAACTCTGCTTCCCCGGTCAATCGATCCTGCAGTTCCGCAGTGGACTGCAATTGTGACGATGCTTCGGCGGATGTTGCTCCGAGTCCGTACGCGGCACTCGCGGTACCAGTGCCTATTCGCGTCAGCTCGTAAAAATACTGGCAGTTACACTGCTCGCATTCGACGCTCGCAAGCCGGGTCCCAGACTGTGATGTTTCGAATCGACGAGAGAAGTAAGGAATCATCGGGCAGGGCTACTTGAAGGTGAGGTTCGACGGCAGCGGCCAAGGGTCAAATCAGTCAATGTTCTTCGGAATGTGCGGCACGGATTGCTGGAGTACGCCAGCTGGAGAGTGATTCCTATATCGCCACCGACGCGCGGATGAAACCGTGCGCATCAGGATCACCTGGCAGACTTCTTTCTCGAACATTCGTAGGATGTCCGCGCATTCGCCGCGAGAGAATGGCGACCATCCACGCAGGCAATCCAACCGGCCCACCAGATCAGACAGGACGTAAAGAACCATGTCGCAATCACACACATCTCGACGCGGATTCCTGAAGGCGACCGGTGGCATCGCTCTTGCCGGTTCTGCTCCTGCGTTTCTTGGGGCGGAGGATAAGAGCGGTTCAAAGCCGCCGGTGATCGGCCCCGAAGGGCATCGGTATGAAGTGCATCACGACTGTATGCAGATTCCCAAACACATCCGTTGGCAGGACACGCACGGTGTTGCCGTCGACGCGGCAGGACTGATCTATGTGAAACATCGCACGATGACAGCCGACCTGCAGGATGCTGTGGTCGTATTCGATCGCCACGGAAAGTTCGTCCGGTCGTTTGGTAAGGAGTACCACGGAGGCGGACACGGGATCGACATTCGTCGCGACGGTGGCGAGGAGTTCCTTTATCTCTGTGATAACAAGGGGCACATCGCCAAGACCACCCTGAAGGGTGAAACTGTCTGGAAGCAGGCAGCCCCCAAGGTCGCTCCATATGAGAACGCCAGACCGTTCGAAGTGAAGACGCCTGGCAAATACGGCAAGGGGCACCTGTTCAGCCCGACCAATATTGCATTCGCGCCCGACGGCGGTTTCTGGGTCGGCGATGGTTATGGGTCGCACTACATCATCAAGTATGACAAAGACGCACAGGCCGTCAGTCATTTCGGCGGAGCTGGCGACGGGCCTGGCCAACTCCGAACGCCGCACGGCCTGTGGTGGGATGATCGAAAGGGACGCGAGCCGGCGTTAGTCGTGGCCGATCGAGCCAACGCGAGGCTGCAGTATTTCTCCGTGGACGGCAAGCACCTGAGCTTCTTCGACGACATGCTGTTCCCCGCCGATATTGACATCCGCGGTGACGTGATGCTTGTACCCGATCTGCATGCTCGGATCACACTGCTTCATGCCGACAACAATCTTATCGCTCACCTGGGACACGACCCGGCATGGCTCAAGCAGGTGTTGGCTGACGGTTTCGCGATGCGTCGGAACCCCGACCGCTGGCAGCCAGGCAAGTTCATTCACCCGCATGACGCGTGCTTCGACCACGATGGCAACATCTACCTGGCCGAATGGGTATCGATTGGTCGAGTCAGTCTCCTGAAGCACGTGGGGTAGCACACGCTCGAGTCGGTCTATTGCGGATTTTCGATTGCCGGGATTGTCACCCTGGCGAGATAGATGCTCGTTCGCCCTTCGTGCGACGAATAGTAGCTGATCCACAATAAGTCATTGTGCAGAACCAGACCGGCGTAGCTTGTGTCGCCGCGCGACGGAAGTTTGAGGACTTCGGTCAGCTTTCCGTTCGCGACATCCAGCCAGGAAAGCGACGTTCGTGTCCCGCCGTTATAGAGCCGCGTGACCGCAAGGATGCGTCCATCCGGAAGCTGGAGCATGTTGGGGCCGCCAATGCGGGAATTCAGGTCGCGCCATTGCCAGTCCTTGTACGGCGGCTTCGACGTGCCGAGCTGAGCCATCTTGTCTCCGGTCTCGTGCCGAAGCAGGCACAGTGCCGAACCGTCTCTCAGGAAGAGAATCCTGTCCTCACCACAACCCGCCGGTGCGGCGAGCTGTTTGACATGTGTTTCAAACTGGCGGCCGTCTCGTGAGCGATAGAGGCGTAGCTTGCGCTGCGTGCGATCTCGCTCGGTGCTGTAGCCGAAGCTGTAGGCCATGCCCTTATTCCACTGAGTTCGCCAGAGCCAGAAGCCGGGATCACCAATCTTCCGCCCCTTGTCCCAGGTTTTGCCCGCGTTCGACGAAAACCACGTCATCGAGTAATATCGAATATCTGCATCGGCAATCATGCCCGCGCCGTTGAGCATCAGTTCGTCGTTCGGTGTGACCGTGAGCTTGGCGTCCCGGAGGTCATACTCCGATGATTCAATCAGCGCCAGCGACTCCCATTTGTCGCCATCCTGCGAAGTGATGACTCGCAGCGCCCCGTCGGGAGAAACATGAGCCGTTCCCTCACGGAACACGCAATACCAGCGATCTCGATACCGCAGGAGATCCGTAAACGCATTGTGCCGAGCTCTGTTCCAGATGCGGCGAGAGTCGACGAGGACCGGTTGGCCAGACGCCAGCTCATCGCAACGCGCGATCCGCGGAGACATGGACTGCACCAGGGAGATCGCCACGAAACAGACAAGTGGGACGAGATGTCTCCAACCGGTTGTCAGTGGGTGATGCATCGTCCCTCCACTTGTTTGCGGGGTAGCCGAAGACGCCAGACTTTGGCCGGACCTGGGAAAACCGAACTCTGGCGAGTTCGGCGACATCCGTCACGTCACGGCTGACGAAGCGCTAAGAAAGTGGGAATGACCGCCGCTTTGCAGCTACCTGGATTCCGCTACCAGTTGACCGTGTTGCAGACGTGATCCGTTTCGGCGGAATAGGTTTACCCGATGCGGTTACCGTCGATTGTGATGTCGTCGTCGGCTTCGACGGGTTTCTGGCTCGCTCCGCTGATGCGTGACTGCACCAGCATGCTGCCGGGGTTCTTCCCGCGGAAGACGATGCCGGAATCCATTTTCGGCTTCTCGCGCTGGTCGATAATCGTGCAACTGGAAATCAGGGCATCCTGGCAGTCCTCAAGCAGGACCCCGATCGGGGTTCCGTCGAGGATCTGGCAGCCGGTCATGTTGACTCGGCGGCAACGGATCAGCTCGATCAGAGCCTCGCGTTCCAATGGAACGGTTTCGATTGTGTGAGTGCCGGCCTGGGCGTCCTGGATGAGGATTCCGGTCAGGTTGCAGTTGTCAGAGTCGACGATGCGGATGCCCGTTGCCAGTTCGCGACCGCGGTAGTCCGGGTTGTGGCCGAAGTTGTTGGCGCCAATCACGATGTCGCGTGAGTTCTCAACCAGCAGATTGCGGTTGTGGGCGCTGTAGATGTAATTGCCCGAGATGACGACTCCGCGGACGCCGGTCAGATGCACGTTGTTGTTCTGACTGCCGATCAGATTGCCGGAGATCGTCCACATTCCGGCGTGCTGACCCTCTTCGCCCTCACGCGTGCCGATGAAGCGTATGTTCGAGCCGTTGGGGCTGTGCGTCGCCTGAATCGTGTTACTGGCGATCGTGCCTTCGCGCACGGAGCCACTGCGCACGTCGACGTAGATCTCGGCGGTCGGTTCGCCTTCGGCGTCGGGGAACTGTTTCTGGTGAGCTCGGTAGTTGTTGTATTCAATGTCGTTGCCGGTGATTTGCAGATTGCGGATCTCTGAGTCCTCGATGCGGATTCCCCCGAGTCGGCAGTAGCTGATGTGCGAATCGGCGATGACGGTCTGGTGCAGGTTGACTTTATCGAGATGAATGCCGACGCCCGTGTTGTGATAGAAGTTGCAGCCATTGACGATCAGGTTGCGGGCTCGCTCGGTGACATGCACGGCCGTGCGGACGTGCCGGATCAGCACACGCGTCAATGTCGGCTGCATGACGCCGATAATGCGAATGCCGTCGGCTTCCGGGTGATCGCCTTCAATCTCGATGCCATCTACTGTCGGCATGCGTTCGTGCTGCCATTCCTCGGGGCGAAACCCGCCGGGATCAGCGGTGCTGGCATGTGTGCCTTTCAGGAACAGTGCCGGTCCGGGACCGGCCATGATGATCTTCGCCACTCCGCCCAGGCCGCTGATCGCGGTGCGGCTGCGTTTCTGCAGATCAACCAGCAGCGTCTTCGAGATGCGATACGTCCCGCGAGGAAACTCGATCAGACCCTCGCCATCGTCGAGAGCGTGTTGAATCGCCTCGGTGTCATCCATCACACCATCGCCTGCAGCGCCGAAATCGAGCACGTTTGTCATGGGATGTCCTTTCAATGGTCATTGCGAGCGAGGATAGATATCACGGCCTGCTACGTTCCCCCTCATCCAGTTCGGGACCGCCTTCTCCCTCCGCGGGGGAAGAAGGAAGTACCTCCGACTGTTCCGGATCGAGTGTTTCATCTGCCGATGGCAACTCAGCGCGACGGAACCAGTGGATTTTCATGGTTGAGTAATCGCAGCTGTCCTCAAGCTGCCACACGGGAGGGCATGCAAACTCCGCTTCCTTTGGCGTGCGAATCAACAGCAGAGTGCCAGTTCGTGTGATGCCATCTCGACCCAGCCGTTCGAGCGACTTGTAGAGTTTCTTACCGGGCTTGATCTTCGGAACCATCGGGTAAGGTGGATCAAAGAAGACCAGATCGTACGGCAGACGGTGGTCGCAGTTTTTCGGCCGGAATGATGTCTTCAGGACGTCGGTTTGCCAGCACAGAACTTCTTCTTCAACACCCAGTTTGTGCACGTTCTGCCGCAGCAGTTCCGTTGCTTTTCGATCCTGTTCTATGAACACGACTGAACTGGCACCACGACTGAGCGCTTCCAGGCCGATCGTTCCTGTTCCGGCAAAGACGTCGGCAACACGTGCTTCGTCCAGTTCGTCTTCCAGAAACTGGAACAGACTTTCCTTGACGCGGTCAGTGATTGGCCGAGTCACAATTCCCGGATTGGTCAGCAGTTTCCGCCGTCCGAACCGGCCTGAAATAATGCGCATCGATGTGGCGTCCTGGTGCGTTGTCGTGTGAATCCCGGCACCATAATTCATCGACTCGTCTCGGACATCTCACGCGTCCGTTATACCGTCGACCTGAAACGCGATACAAAATGGGTCCTGGCTGCCAGACACGAGTCAGCGTCAGGCGAGATTTGCGCAGGATTTCACTGAGCCCCGACTTACAGGAAGCCACCATGACCGATCGACACACACGTCGCGATTTGCTGAAGTCCGCGGGCGCGGTGGCTGTCGGAGCCTGGGCCTGCGGAACTGCTCATGCAGCCGCTCCCGGTGCCAGCATCGAGTCCCTTGAAGTCATCAGCCACCAGCCGCATCTGTACGGAGGCTGGCCGACACTCACACGTCGTGCGGACGATGAATTGCTGCTGGTGTGGTCGGGCGGGCGTGAGGCGCACGTCTGCCCGTTCGGTCAGGTCCACATGATGCAGTCGCCGGACGGTGGTCGCACATGGACCTTTCCTCGTGTCCTGATCGACAGTGCGATCGACGATCGAGATGCTGGCATCCTTGTCACTGAGGCCGGCACGTTACTGGCCACGACGTTCACGTCGCTGGCCTACGAGCCCGGTCTGGCAAAGGCCGAAGCCGCATCGTCATGGGATGCCGCAAAACTGAAACGCTGGACCGCTGCGCGTGATCGGCTGACCGCCGAGCAGCGCCAGCAGCAACTGGGAAACTGGATGATTCGCTCAACGGACGGCGGCATTGAATGGTCCGCACGGTACCGAGTTCCAGTGAACAGTCCGCATGGCCCCGTGCAGATTTTCAGGGGCCGTTTGATCTACGCTGGTAAGGCGCTGTGGACCGAAGAAAACCGCGTGGGTGTCGCTCAGTCGCTGGACGACGGGCAGACGTGGGAATGGCTCGCGACGATTCCGACACGTGACGGAGACGACCATCGCAACTACCACGAACTGCACGCGGTGGAAGCATCCGACGGCCAGCTGATCGCGCACGTACGGAATCACAATCCGAAGAACGCCGGCGAGACACTGCAGAGCGAATCCAGCGACGGCGGCAAGACCTGGTCGAAACCTCACGCGATTGGAGTCTGGGGACTGCCATCACATCTGCTGCGTCTGCGCGACGGACGATTACTGATGAGCTACGGCCACCGTCGAGCCCCGCTGGGCAATCAGGCCCGTGTCAGCTCGGACAATGGCGGCACCTGGTCGGAGCCGATCCTGATCTCGTCCGACGCTGCGTCCGGCGACCTGGGTTATCCGAGCACCGTCGAGCTTGATGACGGCACTCTGGTGACCGTGTGGTACGAAGTGCGGAAAGGCAACTCGAACGCCATTCTGCGGCAGGCACGGTGGAAGCTGAATGGCTGACTTCAGCTTAACGACCACAAACGGCGGGCATTACTCCTGCGACTTTGCTTTGGGGCGTCGATCCTCGACCCAGTCCTGTTTCGGGATTCGGTTGCGGTTCTCGTTTGCCCACCTGGGTGTCGGGAACCAGCGCAGGCCGCTGTAGCGCGGGTAGGTTTCGAAGATGTCGCCCTCGTCCGGGTCGACGACACGAGGGTCGCCTGTTTCTGTGAGATAGCTCATCAGACGTTGATCGAGATCACGTCGCGCAGCGAGGAACCGGGAATCCTCGGCCAGGTTCTTCAAGCACCCCGGGTCCTTTTGAATGTCGAACAGCTCCGCCGCCGGACGTCGGTCGACGGACAGGCCGAGGAACGGACCGATGACGGGGTCGTCGCGGTTTTCGATGAGGAACGTCAGCGTCGGACAGGCGTCGATGTCGTGGTATCCACCATGCAGCGGACCGAGAACTGCATCAGCGATTTCGCCACCGGCGTTGTAAGTCGCTTTGCCAAATTTCTGCGCAGGGCCAGCGGGCCAGCGTTCGGGGCGGAGATTGCGGATGTAGAGGTAGTTCTGTGTGCGGATGCAGCGCTGCGGATAACTCAACGAGTTGAATCGTGATGATGAGTGCCGCTCGCGCCCGGAGAACACGGCCGTGCGAGTGGGGACGCGTTGGTCCGGTATCCCGTTCCCCGTCAGGATGTCGAGGATGCTGTGACCGGCGATGGGATACTCGGTTGGCGGCTCGACGCCCGAAGCTGCGTAGATGGTCGCGGTCAGGTCAATCAGATTGACCAGTTCTTTCGAAGTTCGGTCACGATCGACTTCCGGAATCCGAGCGGACCAGCTTACGGCGAGCGGCATGTGGATGCCGTATTCGTACACATTGGCTTTTGCTCGGGGGAACGCCATGCCATTGTCACTCGTGACAATCACCAGTGTGTTTTCCAGCTCACCAGCCTGCTCCAGCAGATCAAGCATGCGGCCGAGGTGCTGGTCAAACCACTGAATCTCGAAGCAGTAATCGAGAATGTCATCACGAATCTCGGGCGTGTCCGGCAGGAACGACGGGACGACGACTTTGTCGGGATCGAGGCCGTTTTCTCGGCCGATTCCCTTCTTGAAAGCGCGATGCGGCTCGGACGCTCCGTACCAGAAACTGAACGGTTTTCCGTTTGGCCGTGACTTCAGGAACTCGGCAAAGTTGGCGGCGTAGTCTGTGTTTCTGATCCCGCCTGGCGCCTTGAGTTTCTTTGATGAGAACGCCGGGCCTGCGGGATTTCGCGTGCGGCCACTGGCCTTCCAGTTACCCGGACTCCAGCCCTTGCCGGTGTATCCGACGGCGTATCCTGCCGCTTCGAGTCGGTCCTGATAGACCTCGTACTTCGTGGGAAACGAACTCGCATGAGTGCCAGCGTGTTCGATTTGCCAGATGTTGCGACCCGTCAAAAAAGCAGCCCGCATCGGACTGCAGCCAGGGGCGGGCGTAAACGCATTCGTGAAGAGCACGCCCGATGCGGCGACACGGTCAAACGCCGGCGTTGAAATCGCCTGGTACCCGTAAGCCGAGGCGTGTGGATACGACTGATCGTCTGAGATCGCGACCAGAATGTTGGGCTGCGTCTGGGCGGGTGCCAGCGTTGCACGCAATACGACCAGAATCAGAAGGCAACATCGCAACATGATCAGTGTCCTTTGCTGACTCGACTGCAGTAGCGAATGGGACGCGGAGAAACGCAGATTCAGCGGATGGACGATGATCAACCGAACGGTAATCCCGACAAATCCGTTGAATCTGCGTTCATCCGCGTCCCAATTCAGCCCCTAATGAGCCGACTCATCCGATTCCTGTTCGATCAGGTCGGTGTCGTATTCGTCTTCGAGTTCGCGGATTTTCTCAAGCATCTCGTCGTTCTCTTCGACGACGTTAGTCACTTCAACTTCCCATTCGTTGCTGGCTGTGCGCAAAGAGTCGAGGTCGAGCGACAGTTGCAGGATCTTCGAGAGCCGTCGGGTGATGGCTTCGATGCAGAACGGATTCGGCCCCTGCAGGTAACCGGGGATCTCTGCGACCAGTGAGACCATCTCGAGGCCCGCCGATGGGGCCTGCGTCAGCAGATAGGTCATGAACGAACCGGGGCCCTCATAGCCCGTGCGACGGAGACCAACATTTTCCAGGTCGGCGTGCAGACGTTCTTCGGAACACGTGACGTACATGCGCGGTTCACGTGTGTGCGGAACGGCTCCGCCGAAGGAACCAACAAACAGCAGGCGCGAAACGCCGGTGTCCCGAGCGAGTTTGAAGATGCACTCGGCGAAGGTTCGCCACTTCATGTTCGGTTCTTTGCCGCGGAACAGCAGCAGGTTTGATTCTTTGGCCACGTAGAACCGATTCCGTGGCATGTCGATCGAGCGGACGAGTCCATCTTCAATGTCGATCTCCGGTCGGAAGATCGAGGCAATTTCCATCGAACCGGGAAAGTTCAGGATATAGAAGGGCTCGGCGTCGATGGATGCGAACGGCTTCGCATCCAGCAGGCGGACCAGTCGTTCGACGGTCCCGGTGGACGCGTCGCCACCGTCCATCCAGCCGCTGAACGACATGATGAGCGTGCCGCCATCCAGCTTCGGAGTTGAAAGGTATTCCACCAGGTTGTCTGGTGCCTCGTGCATCGGATCGCCTCGTGCGGTTTATTATTGGAGCCGGTAGTACAGCGGGTGCCGGTCGTATCAACAAGCCGCCTCAGCTTTCACGAAGCCGTACAGACGGGCGGCCGTTCCACCCAGAATCATGTTCTGCTCGTCAGCACTCAAGTGCGAAAGCAGCGACTGCACCATTTGGCGGTAGGCTCGATAGGACGCGGGTGTGGCGTCGGCATTGAATCCGCCGCCGTAGATCATTCGATCGGCGCCCCACGCAGCGGTCAGCTTGCGAACGATCGGCTTGACGTCGCGGTGCGGGTATTTGTCCTGTCGTGGGATGGACGAGATTTTCATGATCGTATTGGGGTATTCCGACCAGCGAACCACGGCGTCGTGTTCCTCGGCGGTTCCCTGCATCGGTCGTCCCAGATGATCGATGATGACCGTTGTATCCTTGAACTGCCTGATCAGCTTTTCGAAGCCGGGCGCGTACTTCGGCTCGAAATGGAGCTGCATCACCATGTCGTGATCGGCCGCCGTTTTCCACAGACCTGCAAGTGCCCGCGAATCGAATGGCGGAAGCCGTCCTGGTGCATAAGCGTGGACTCGCGCCGCGGCGATCCGATCAGGATACTTTTTCGCGAGCTGTGGCAGCTTCGCCACCGATCCCGGTCGATCCGCGAAGAACAAACACGTGCCCTTCAGCCGCGGCGACACATCGAGACAGTGTTCCAGATATCGATGGTCGTCCTGATACGGCTCCGGATGCACGACAACCGCGTAATCGACTCCGGCACCATCCATGCATTTGAGCAGATGCTCGGGAGTGGCCGCAGTCGTCGGCTGATACGGTGCTCTCTTGTGGTACGGAAATCGGTCGTCAATCGGTCCACCAAAGCAGTGGAGATGCGTGTCCACAACCGGCGTGCTGTCCGCCGTTGAGTCCAATGCCAGCAGCTTTGCCGGAACCAGCGACGCAACTCCGGCGGCGACTGAGGTCTGGAGAAACTGCCTTCGATCAATTGCTGCTGTCATATCTGACTCCTAACGCTGCGATAATCGCATCACACCGCGAGCCAGGGGCGGATGCCATACAGGTGAGCCGCGAACATCAGACTGGCTACAGCGTCTCAGTCTATCAGCGGCACTCGTGACCGGCGACAGGCCGCAGGGGAGACATTCCTGAATGAGACTCTACAATCCCGTCGCAAATCCGCCCGTTCTCCGGGCAGTTTCCACCCGATAACTCGTTCGCCACAGGTTCAGGCTGAGCCTGTCCAGCCCCAAAACGGAGACGTGATGACTACCGCGACCGCCGCTGCCCTGCCGTACAAAGTCAAAGATATTGGTCTCGCCGAATTCGGTCGTAAGGAAATCGAACTGGCCGAGAAGGAAATGCCGGGGCTGATGTCTCTGCGAGACAAATACGGTGCAGATCAGCCACTGGCTGGTGCCCGCATCGCCGGCTGCCTGCACATGACGATTCAGACCGCCGTTCTGATCGAAACACTGACGGCGCTGGGTGCGACCGTCCGCTGGTCGAGCTGCAATATCTTCTCGACGCAGGACCACGCCGCTGCCGGCATCGCGGCAACGGGCGTTCCGGTCTTCGCTTGGAAGGGCGAAACCAACGAGGAATTCGACTGGTGCATCGAACAGACACTGTTCTGGGAAGACGGCCAGCCGCTGAATATGATCCTCGACGACGGCGGCGATTTGACCGCCATGGTGATCGACAGATTCCCGGAACTCGCCACCGGAATTAAGGGCATCACCGAAGAAACGACGACCGGCGTCCTGCGTCTGTACCAGCTCCAGGCAGAAGGCAAGTTGCCTCTGCCGGCGATCAACGTCAACGACTCGGTGACCAAGAGTAAATTCGACAACCTGTACGGCTGCCGCGAATCGCTGGCCGACGGCATCAAGCGTGCGACAGACATTATGGTCGCCGGCAAGGTCGTGGTGGTGTGTGGTTACGGCGATGTTGGTAAAGGCTGCGCCGCCGCCATGAAGGGTCTGGGTGCCCGCGTGATCATTACAGAAATCGATCCGATCAACGCTCTGCAGGCCGCGATGGAAGGCTATCAGGTCACCACGCTGGAAGACGTCGCGAATGACGGTGACATCTTCGTTACAACGACCGGCAACTGTGACATCATCCGCGGCGAGCATCTGGACGCGATGAAGAACAACGCGATCGTCTGCAACATTGGACACTTCGACGATGAGATCGACATCGCGTACCTCAACGAGCGAGCCGACGTCGAGAAGATCAACATCAAGACGGACAACATGGAAGGCGGGCCAGTCGACCGGTATCTCTATCCGGACGGCAAATCGATCATCATCCTGGCCGAAGGTCGCCTGGTGAATCTGGGCTGCGCCACCGGCCATCCGTCATTCGTGATGAGCAACAGCTTTACTAACCAGACGGTCGCGCAAATCGCCTTGTGGAACCCGAATGTGCTGGGCTTCGACGAAGACGAGTTCAAGGTCGGCGTACACATGCTGCCGAAGAAGCTGGACGAGGAAGTCGCCCGCCTGCACCTGGAGAAGCTTGGTGTGAAGCTGACCACGCTCACTCAGAAACAATCCGACTACCTGAATGTGCCGGTCGACGGCCCGTACAAGCCGGAGCACTACCGGTATTAGATTCGGGCGTACCCGGTTTCCAGGTCAGGGCACTGTTCCCAATCGTGGCGAGTGACGTTCATGCTTCCGCGATGAGCTGCCTGGCGATCTTGTCGAGCAGCTTGCTGTTGCGGTCATCGTCGACCCATTCCGTTCCTGCCTCACGCAGAGCTTCCAGGTTTTCGACAGTTCCATTGTCCATGTCACGCGAGCCGCGTCCGAGGTCTGGTTCCAGTCGGTGGTACTGGTCGGACACGTTTGTGGATTCAAAAATCTGACGCAGTTGATAGTCAATCGTGTCCTGGTTCCCGGCCATCAGGATGTCGATCAGAGGAAGAATCCACTCCGCCTGCCCCCAGTCTTTGACTTCCTTGTAATTGTATGAGGCGCGTTTTTTCTGACCGCTGTCCGTGCCGAGCGAGACCATGATCATGTCTTTTGCATGAGGAAACTTGATCCGGTCCGGGGAGAATCCGTGATGCACGCGAGCCTCGGTGTAGGCGCACATGGCGGGGTTATTGGCAAACACGCCGCCATCGATCAGCGGGTAAGTGACTTTGGCCTCTGACTTGATTCGGGCCGCCTCAAAGAACGTCGGTGCCGCGGACGTCGCGCGGGCGACATCTTTGACTCGGAAATTGCGACCAGCACCGTGCTGCACGGCGTCGTGTTGACGGAAGAAGTGTGGCTTGCGGCGGCGTACGTCATACGCGGTGATCAGGCAGGGCTTCACCAGTTCGGCAAGCATGACCTCTCCCAGAGTGTCATCCAGCGCCTCTTCGAGCTCGGCCGCGTCGTATTTCTCGTCGGTCAGTCCGCCCAGTGATCGACTCTTCTGCCAGAACGAAACGTCGAAGATTTCATCGCCGCGTTCGAGATAGATGTCGACAGCTTCTGCCGCTGTGTATTTCGGGCGATTGCTGTCTGGTTCCGGACACAGATACGCGCAGGTCAGGATGCCACCGGTACTCGTTCCGGCAATAAGGTCGAAATAGTCGGCAATCCGAGCATTGTCATTCTTCGACTGCTCTTTCAGCTTCTGTTCGAGCCCGACGAGAATCTGGCCCGGTAGGATTCCACGAATGCCGCCACCGTCGATCGAGAGAATGCGGATTCTTTTTCCGGAGGTCCCGGCAGCCGCTCGTTTCCGAGTGGTTCGCTTCTTCGCAACTTTCGTCTTTGCCATTGGAGGGCCCGTCCTGTTTGAATGGATACGCGGATACGTCACGAAAATCTGCCATCCAAATGAGGGTCGTGCCCCTGAATCCGCAGTGGACGCCCGGGAAAAAACTGCGGCGGTCCGATCACGCGGACAACGACGGTTGATTGCACGCTCGTGAGACCCAGGATCAGACGACCGTGGGTGCCAGGATCGAGAACGCATCCACGAACAAAGGCGGAGCTGTTGAGATGTGGCGGAAGAGTCCGAATAATCCGGCCGGGTCGGCCGTTGCCGACGGGATCTGTCGCCAGGTTGTGCTCATCGACGGCACCAGATCAACAGTTGAGGATCAGGTTGTGTCGATGCTCCGCCTGGCGGCAAATGACATCCGGGGATCATTTGCTGTAGAGGACTCTTCATGAAGCGCTCCATGTTGATACTTGCGGGTATCGTGGTTGTGTCTGGATTGCTGTCAGTGTTGCCCGGCCGGGCGATTGCACAGGATGAGCCGGCCGCCGGTGACAGTGAGCCCGTCACAATGGACGAAGCTCCCCCTGGCGAGGCCGCTGCTCCGCCCGCTGATGAACCGCTCGACGGGGCGATGATTGCCTGGATGCTGACGTCCTCGGCACTCGTCCTCATGATGACCGCGCCGGGACTTGCTTTGTTCTACGGAGGGCTGGTCCGCAAGAAGAACATTCTGGGCGTGATGATGCAGTGTGTCTTCCTGATGGGGCTGAATACGCTGCTTTGGGGTGTCGTCGGATTCAGTCTGGCCTTCGGCGGCGACAATCCGTGGTTCGGCAACTTTGACCATGTCATGATGAAAGGTGTCATTGCCGACGGTGTGCTGCCCACATCGGTGTGGGTGAGTAAGAGCATTTTCTTCGTGTTTCAGGGCATGTTCTTCATCATCACGCCAGCTCTGATCTGCGGAGCATTCGCCGAGCGGATGAAGTTTTCGACGATGTGCGTCTTCTGCGCGTTGTGGGGACTGTTCGTGTACTGCCCGGTCGCGCACTGGGTGTGGTCCGACGCGGGCTGGCTGTGCGAGTGGAATGCAGATGCCTTGTATCCGGCGCTCGACTTTGCCGGTGGGACCGTCGTCCATATCAGCTCCGGTGTTTCCGCATTGCTGGTCGCAATCATGATCGGGCCACGGACAGGCTTCCCCAAAGAGCCGATGCCGCCGCACAACCTGACGTACACATGCATCGGTGCAGCCCTGCTGTGGGTGGGCTGGTTCGGATTCAACGCAGGCAGCGCCCTGAGCCCCAACGAATTTGCCGTCAATGCGTTTGTCGCGACGCACATGTGTGCGGCATGCGGCGTCCTGGGCTGGTCGGCCATTGAGTGGATTCAACATGGCAAACCAAGCATCCTGGGAGCCTGTTCCGGAGCTGTGGCGGGACTGGTCTGCATCACACCGGCCTGTGGATCCTGCACGCCGGCGTCGGCCATTATCCTGGGCCTGCTGGCCGGAGTCGTTTGCTATTTCGCCTGTGCCAAAGTCAAAGGGGCGTTCGGATACGACGACTCCCTCGACGCGTTCGGTGTACACGGCGTGGGCGGAACACTGGGAGCTCTGCTGACGGGAGTGTTCGCCAGCTCGGCCGTCACGGGTGGTCGGTTCGGCGTTCTGGAAGGTGACATGGGAACGCTGGTCAACCAGATCGTCAGTATTCTCGCCACAATCGCGATCGCTCTGGTGGGCACGTTTGTCATCCTGATCGTTCTGAAGTCGACCATGGGACTGAGAGTATCGACCGAAGAAGAAACTCAGGGACTGGACCTCAGCCAGCACGGCGAAGAGGGCTACATTTTCCTGTGATCGAGTTGCGTGTACGTGGCCCCGGTCGGTTAACGACCGGGGCCTTTTCTTGTGTGCTCGTGATAAGTTTCCTGTGCCGCCCGCTCGCCGCTGGTTGCAGGCCGCGAAGTCGCGCGGTTTCTGGAGTAAGAACTTCAGTCCATGAGAACGCAAATGCCCGGCAAACGCGGTGTGCCGCTGCTGGAAATCATCGTTGTCGTAATTGTGCTGATCACGCTGTGTGTGTTTGCCGCGCGGCAGTACAAGGTCGCTTGAGTGAAGGCCGATGCAGTTGTGCTGGGCCAGTCATTGATCCGTTGCGCGACGTACGGCACTCGGTTCATTCATGTTGACGTCAGCTATACGGATTTTTCGGACCGTGATTTCGGCATGCTCGATCCGGTGGGACCGTTCGAGGATTTCAATGCCGGTTTCTCGTTTGTGACACCACAGGGACTGCTTCAACTGCCGTATCCGTCGGACGTTCAAGCCCTCACGCTGACGGCGATGGAGCTCGGAGACAGCGACCTCGACGTTCTCTCGCGATTTCCGAATCTCCAGAAACTCGACCTGAAGGCGACGCTGGTGACAGACGCGGGACTCCTGAAGCTGTCCCGTTTCGATCAGCTGAGATCGCTTTCGCTGCAACAATGCCGGATCACGAACAAAGGGGTGGCTCAGCTCAGGAATCTGAATCACCTGCAGACGCTCAATGTTGCATTCACCGAGGTCACAGCGGATGGGCTACGGGCCATTGATGGTTTCAAGGGCCTGACAAAGGTTGTGATGTGGCCCCGGCCGCGTCCTGCTGATTCGGAATGGCCGTTCGAAATCGAGGTCACAAGAAAACTCGCCAACCCACGAGGTATGGCAAGAAGCAAGCGGTCAGACGGACGCAAACCGTCGCAGATCTCGTGGAGTCGGCTGACTTTGCCCGAAGATGTCGTCAGGCAGTTCCCGAATCTCGCGAATGTCACGTCGAGAACACAGCACATTTACCTGGGTGGAACACACTTCAGTGACACCGACGCTGCCGTGTTGAGCCACTTCCCACTTATGCACACGCTGAAGCTGAACGACACAAACATTGGCGATGCGACTCTGCGTGAATTGTCTCGTCACTGGTACATGTACGATCTATCACTTGCTTCGACCAACGTCACGGACGCGGGTATGGAGGTCATCAGTCGGTTGCCACTGCTCAGCTATCTGGACGTGAGTAATACAGGCATCACTGACGCCGGCCTGTTGAAACTGCGGCGTTTACCGCAACTGACGTCGATCGACGTGACGGGCAGCCTCGTCACCGAAAACGGCGTTGCCGGGTTGAAATCGCACTTTCCCGCCGTGAAAGTCCGGAAGCGTCCCTGACATCCTGCCAGCGGATGCAAACCCATCTCCCGCACGCCGGGAATCCGGTTCCGAATCGTGCCCACCAGAACCCTGGAATTCCCCCTCCGGAACGCTGTCGCAACGAGCGTCCCGGTTCTAGACTCCGCGCGATGACAAGGGAGCCGTTGGCGGACCGGGATGGTTCCGGCCTGCAGGCCCAGGGCAAAGCCACTGAGATGGAGATCAGCTGTGAGCGCCATCGCGAAACTGTTCGGACGATCGCCGTTCAATCTACTGCAGCGGCATATGGAGCAGGCGTCAAAGTGCGTCTCGAAAATGTGTGAAGCTCTGGACGCACTCGAAAAAAGTGAGTTCGATCGGCTTCCGGGGCTGGCAGAGGAAGTTTCCGCGCTGGAGCATCAGGCAGATCAGATTCGCGATGACATTCGGAATCATCTGCTGCGGCGGTTCTTCATGCCCGTCGATCGAGAGCATGTCCTGCGGATTCTGTCGCAACAGGATTCCCTGGCGGACATCGCCGAAGATGTCTGCGTGCTGCTGACCATGAAGCCGATTCGCTTGCCGGACGAACTCAAGGATCCGTTTCAACGATTCCGGGAACTCAGCATCAAGTCCGTCGACCTGGCGAGTTCGATCATTGGCGAGCTGGATGAACTGGTCGAAACGGGATTCGGCGGCGTCGAAGCGGAAAAGATTCGTTCACTGACACACGAGGTCGCTTTCACGGAGCATCAGGCGGACTTGGTGGCCCATGAACTGGTCCGCGGAATCTACGCCAGAGATACGGAAATGACGCCAGGCGAATTCCACCTGTGGATGCGACTGACGCAGACGCTCGCCGGACTCTCGAACACCGCCGAAAACCTGGCAGACAGCATCACGATGGTGCTGAGCCTGAAGTAACACGCGCGGCGGGCGAAATACCGACCACTAACTCCTCTCGAAAATCGTACTGACCGGGAATCTGGAGCCAATGACGGTTGAGACATTTCTTCTAGGCGCACTGCTGGTGTGCGGACTGTATGCCGCGTGGAACATCGGCGCGAATGACGTCGCCAACGCGATGGGGACGTCGGTCGGATCCGGCGCGTTGACATTGCGTCGTGCCGTGATTCTGGCAGCGGTCTTCGAGTTTCTTGGCGCGGTGGTGGTCGGATCAAACGTTGCCGAGACGGTCCGCAAAAAGATGTTTGACCCCGCCGACCTCATTCTGGAATACCCCGAACCCGGGCAGGCGGCGCTGGTGCTGGGGTGCGGAATGATCGCATCGCTGCTGGCCGCCGGAACGTGGTTGATGATCGCCACATGGAAAAGCTGGCCGGTCTCGACGACTCACTCAATTGTCGGGGCCGTCGTCGGGTTTGGCTGTGTCTCCCTGGGCGTCGAACGTATCGCATGGAGCAAGGTCGGGCTGATCACCGCTGGCTGGGTGGTTTCTCCTCTGCTGTCCGGGGCTATTGCGTATTTCGTATTCACGATGGTTTTGAAAACCGTCTTCTTCAAACGGAATCCCGTCCGCGCGGCCCGGGAAGCTGCACCCTACATTGTGTTTATCGTGCTGGTCGTGTTGTGCGGTGTCACGGCGTTCAAGGGCCTGAAACCACTCTGGGGAAAATACAACATCGATCCGTTCGAACCACAGACGTTGGCCATGACCATGGGTCTGGCAATTGGTCTGGGAATTATCGGCCTGTTCGTCACCCGTTATTTGCTTCGAGACTTCGATTCATCAGTAGAGGCCAGCTCGAATCCCATGCTGCATGGAGACGTAGCCCGTTCACTGGGTAAGTCGCTGATGCATCTGAATCGGGTCCGCGCCAACACCGACGGGCCCTTGAACGACGAGGCTGCTGAACTGATCGGTCGCATAGAGGCCATGCACAGCCAGGCAGTTGCAAAAACTCGGTTCGGATCCGATTCCGAAGAATTGCGAAAGGTGGAACGAATCTTTGTCTACCTGCAGATCCTGACGGCCTGTTTCGTAGCGTTTGCTCATGGAGCAAACGATGTGGCCAACGCGATCGGCCCCTTATCCGCCGGCTGGCAGGCCATCAGCGAGGGCACGGTTCAATTGGATTCGGGCATTCCGTTGTGGGCACTGGCACTCGGAGGGATTGGAATCGTCTCCGGCCTGGCCACATGGGGCTGGCGCGTGATCAAAACCGTTGGCGAACGAATCACGGAACTCACCCCGAGTCGTGGATTCTGCGCCGAGTTCGCCGCAGCCCTGACGATCCTGCTCGCCTCGGTTATGCCGTTTGGTTTGCCCGTCTCGACGACTCACTGTCTCGTCGGAGCCGTTCTGGGTGTGGGGGCCGCTCGCGGAATCGGGGCGCTCAATTTGAAAACGATGCGCGACATTTTCGCCAGTTGGGCCATCACGATTCCGGCCGGGGCGCTGTTGTGCGTCTTCTTCTTCTACATCCTGAAGATGATTGCCCTGTAATCGACTTGAGTCAGGCTGATGCGCGTCAGGCTGACGCTCGATTTCGCGTGTCGGTCGAGGATTCATCTGCGTGACTGCCCAGTCGCCCCATCGCAACCTCGAGCAGTTGCACCAGACTCGGACGGTCGAGCATCTCAACGGCACGATGGAACGAAGCCCAGCAACGTTGCCGCTGCGCTCCTTCCTTCCAAACCTGACTGGAGTGGGCCACCTCCATCAGTAGCACTGATACGGAAAAACTCTCACCGCGCTTGCGATAGGCGTATTGGCCTAACGGCTCACCAACGATGGCGCCGGTCACGCCGGCTTCCTCCAGAGCTTCGCAAAGGGCTGCCGATTCGATGGTCTCGTGTTCGCGTAGGCACCCTTTGGGAATCGACCAGCGACCGGACCGTCTGGTCGTGATGAGGCAGAATTCCAGGCCCGAGTCCCCAATGCGATAGGGAACGGCACCTGCCTGCAACCGAATGGAGGGCGTCGCGTTTAAGTCAGCCGAGTCCGTCATCGTCACTTCCTGTGACTTGAGCATTCACATCCTTGAATGCAGTACCGCGTTTCAAGTCCGATCAGTAGGGGCACGTAGTAAAGCAACTCCGTTCATTACCGAGAAGATGCATTGTCGACGTCAGGCCTGTTCCGCGGTTTCAACCTTCGCCAGAGCAGCATTGATGCGTTCGAGTGTTTTGTCTTTTCCGACAAGGACCAGGCAGTCGTAGACGCCCGGACCAGTGGGGGAACCCGTGGAACTGATGCGCAAAGCGTGAATCAACAGGCCCGCACCGATCTCGCGGGATTCAACGAATGTCTGCAGTTCGGACTCGAGTCGCTCAGCAGTCCACTCGTCGATGCTGGCCAGGATCGTGTGGAAACTCGAAAGCAGATCGGGAACACCCGCTTTGCTCACGCGCTTCCGAAAGTCCTTTTCGCTGTATTCGATCTCGTCCCGGAAGAAGTAATCGAACGTAAGAATATCGCTGAAGACTTTGATCCGATCACCGAGTGCTGCGACGACGTCGCGAACATGAGCGACCTGGGCTTCCGATGCATCCTCAGCGACCAGGCCGGCTCGTCGCAGATACCACAGACAGCCATCTGCCAGACCTTCGGGAGCTAACTCGGTCATCCAGTGGGCCTGATAACTCATCAGCTTTTCAGGGTCGAACGCGGCCGATGCTTTCACAACTCGACCCAGAGAGAAGTTCTCAATCAAGAATTCGAGCGACATGAATTCGGTGGTCTCATCAAATGACCAGCCGGTACGGCCCAGAGAATTCAGCAGACCGGCGGGCAGAAATCCTGTCTGCTCGTAAAACTCGACCATGACCGGGTTGACTGCCTCGCCATCCAGTCCGATGCGGTCGAGGACTCGATCTGAGATTTGAAACAGCACCTTGAAGTGGGGACTCTTGCGGTACTTTTCGATGTCTCGCTTCGAGATCTTCTTCTTCGTACCCGGTGCCATCACAAATGGGATGTGAGCAAACGTCGGTATCGTTTCGCCGAGTGCTTCGAACAGCAGCACTTGAATCGCACTGTTGGAAAGGTGTTCCTCGGCGCGGATCACGTGTGTGATATCGAGTTGCGCGTCGTCAACGACCGTGGCGAAGTTGTATAGCGGTGTGCCATTCGAACGCATGATGTTCGGGTCGAACATCAGATTTGAGTCCCATTCAACACGCCCTCGGATTTCGTCTTCGATGGCGATCGTGCGGTCGCGAGGTACGAGAAATCGCAGGACCCAGGGATCGCCGCGGTCGAGTCGCGACTGAACATCAGACTCGTCCAGTTCCAGCGAGCGGCGGCTTGCGGCGGGTGGACGGCCTTCGCTGCGGGCGAGTTCCTTGTCCGCCTGAACCTGCTCGGTTGTGTCGAAGCAACGGTAGGCTTTGCCCTCGGCCAGCAGCCGGTCAGCGGCGGCCTCGTAGAGGTGATTCCGCTGGGACTGAAAATAAGGACCGTAGTCCCCGCCGACCTCGGGACCTTCGTCCCAGTCGAGGCCCAGCCAGCGGAATGCCTGTAAAATGGGAGCCAATGCAGCTTCGACGTTCCGTTCCCGATCGGTGTCGTCGATACGCAGGATAAACTGACCACCGTGACGTCTCGCGTACAGCCAGTTGAACAACGCAGTACGCATCCCACCGATATGCATGTAACCCGTCGGACTGGGGGCGAAGCGGGTCCGGACGATCGCAGCTTGATCTGACGCCATCGACAATAGGCCTCTCACGGAATGTTCTGAAAATGGCACAATGACAGGCAACGCTGTGAAGCATTTTCTTGCGGAGAAAACAGGGCCTTCGTGGTAGCCGAAGTCGCCAGACTTTGGCGGTCCGGTCCGAACGGCCAAAGTCTGGCGACTTCGGCTACGAAAATGCTTCACAGCGTTGAACGACAGGGTGCCCCGCCTGATGTCACCCGGCAGTCTCCGGCGACAACGGCCGAGACATGGTTCAGAATGTACACGCCTCGGATACGGGGCGGATGATAGGCCCGCCTGAAAGGACCAACCAGCGTTGTGGTTGAATCCTCGTGAAGTCCGTTGCATTCATCGTTGAACCGCGCACAATCGGAAGACATCCTTGCTCTGACGCACAAAGTTCGGACTCATCTGCACTCGTTGAGTCCGCTGCGGCAGCATCATGACGACACTCGATTCAGCACGAGCAGCACTTTCGCCGGGCGACCACACTCCAGCGCCCGGGCTGATGGCAGACGCTCTGCCCGTACTGATCGCCTATGTCGATGCCCAGGTGCAGTTCCGTTTCAATAACGCTGCGTTTCAGAACTGGTTTGGCGCTGAACCATCCGCGCTGTCCGGGCAACCTCTGGATGGGTTTTACGGTCCCGACAAGTATCGCGAGCTGCGTCCGTGGATCGACGCAGCCCTGTCGGGACAACAGGTCACATTCGAAACTACGTTCGTGCTGTCTGACGGGCGCACGATTTCCGCGCAGGTCATTCATGTGCCCCAGGTGGGTGCTGGAGGGAAGGCTGTCGGCTTCTATGCGGTGGTGACCGATATCAGTGGAATCCGCCGATCTCAGGAAGCGCTCAGCCGATCAGAAGCCCTGTACCACTCGCTCGTCGATCAGCTCCCGCTGTGCGTAATCCAGAAAGACCTTGAAGGCCATTTCACATTCGTTAACTCGCAATTCACGACGTTTACTGGCAAGTCGTCCGCCGAGGTGCTGGGCAGGAGCGACTTTGACCTGTTCCCTGCGGAGTTGGCGAAGAAGTATCGCGAAGACGACTTGAACGTGCAGCGCAGCGGCCAGGTCTTTGAAGCCGTCGAACGACATGAACTCGACACCAACGGAGGACTGCGATTCGTTCAGGTCTTCAAATCGCCGGTTCTCGATTCAGACAGGAGCGTGGTCGGTACTCAAGTGCTGTTCTGGGACATTTCCGAAAAACACGCGGCGGAAAGTGCTCTGAAAGAGAGCACGGCGATGAAGCGTGCGATCTTCGATTCCGCGCTCGACTGCATCGTGATTGTCGATCAGCGAGGCCTGATCGCCGATGCCAACCGCAGCACGTTGCGCGTGTTCGGCTATGGACGGGAAGAGCTGATCGGGAAAAACATGGACGACACGTTGTTCCCGCCTGTTCTGAAAGAGCGTACCAGGGCGAATCGCGAAAACTACGAGGCGTCCCGTGAAGAGGGTTCCATGCTGGGCAAGCGGGTGGAAGTCCCGGCCATGAAAAAAGACGGCCGCATGTTCGACGTCGAAATGGCCATGCAGCCGATTCCCTGCGATGGCCGCACGGTTTTCGCCATGTTTCTGCACGACATTACTGAGCGGAAGAAGGCGGAAGAAGAAATCGCTCAGAAGAATCGTGATCTGGAGACACTGCTCTACGTCACATCGCACGACCTCCGCGAACCGCTGCGGGCCATCCGCGGTTTTTCGCAACTGCTCGTCGAACGCGTGGGCGGTCAGCTCGGCGAGACCGAATCGGGATACCTGCAGCGAGTCATCGACAGCTCCGAACGTCTGGATCACCTGATCGAGGATGTGCTGATGCTGTCGAGGGCGCAAAGGGCGAGTGATGGCATTCAGCCGGTCGATTCAAGCCTGGTAGTCGCGGACGTTCTGCGCGGGCTCGAAATGCGTATGGAGGACACTCAGGCAAAAGTCATCGCGGCTGACAACCTGCCGAAGATTCGGGTTGATCCAAGGTGGTTGCGCCAGTCTCTATTCAACCTCGTCGCGAACGCCCTCAAGTTCACACGCGAGGGAGAATCACCGGATATCGAAATCTGCAGATATGAGCCTGGTCCCCATGATGAGCAGCCCTGGGTGGGACTGATCGTTCGAGACCGAGGTATGGGCGTGCCCGAGGATCAAAGAGAACGCGTGTTTCAGTTGTTCCAGCGAGCTGTCAGCCGCAAAGTCGAAGGCACAGGGGCAGGCCTCGCGATCGTTCGTCAAGTGGCCAACCGATATGGTGGCAACGCGTGGATAGAACCGCGTGATGGCGGTGGTTCAGAGTTTTTCATAACATTTGCGAAATGACCACACGTGGTCAGATGGACTTCCAAATCACGAAGTGTGATCGGACGGCAATCGGGGACGAAAGATTGTTGCCGGGAACGGCTGGAAGAATGCGAACAGACAACAGGGCAAAAGGGCTAACGGCGTGGTTGACTCGCAACAGATACAGATCCTGCTCGTCGCAAGTAACGACCATGGCGCGCATTGGCTGCGGTCCGGCTTCGAAAAGACGGGACTGATCAATGTGGCGCAGGTCGTTCCTGACGGCCCGAGTGCCCTGGAGTGGTTGCGCGGCCTGAGCCCGCTTGCAACCGCCCCGTCGCCGTCTCTTATTCTGCTGGACCTGTGCCGTGAGGGGGACGCCGACCTGTCGACCGACCTTGAGGTGCTTGCAGAATTGAAAAGCGATGAAGCCATCCGCTCAATTCCCGTGGTCGTGGTCACAAACAGTACGGCTCAGTCCGACATCTTGAATGCATACAGCCAAGGCGCCTGCTCGTTTGTGTCACGGCCAGAGTCAATCAAAGAACAGGAGCAGTTGCTGCGTCGATTCGCCAGTTACTGGAGCCAGGTGGCATTGCTGCCGAGAATCGATCAATCGCCGGTTTCACCGATCTCAGTGGCCTCGGATGACTCGATCGAACGACTTGTCGATGTCCGCGTTCCACCAGTCGAAATCCTGATTGTGGACGACAGCGAAGACGACGTGGTGCTGCTGCAGGAGGCATTTGCAGACTGCTCGCTGGTCAGCTTTATCGAAGCGATTGACGACGGTGAGCAGGCGCTTAAGTACCTGCGCCGCGAAGCCCCATTTGCGAACGCCCGGCGTCCTGGCCTGGTTCTGCTCGACATCAACATGCCGAAGAAGAATGGCTTCGAGGTGTTGGCAGAGATGCGAGCGGATCCGCGGCTTTCCAACGTCCCGGTCGTCATGCTGACGACGAGTAAGCAGGAATCCGACATTCTGCGAGCATACGCTAACGGAGCATGCTCGTTTATCTCCAAGCCGGTCAGCTTCGACCGGATGCGACGCATCGCGGAGCAGTTCGCTCTCTACTGGACGCTGGTCTCCGGTGTGCCGTCAGCCGATTCGGCACTCGCGGGTTAGCGCTAGACATCGATCTGCGAGGCGCGGATCTCGATTTGTTCCAGTGGGACAAAATCACCGTGTCCCGCACCTGGGCACTCTTTCTGCACTGCTTTCCAGTCAGCTTCGCTGCGCAGGCTGGAATTCCAGAATGGCCATGTCTGGCATTGCTTCGGACGGACCGGATAAATCGTGCAGCCGCGTGTCGCGCCATCGAAGTAAATGCAGTCGCCGTTCGCATACTCGTTGAGCGATACGCGCGAACCTACACGTCGGCTGTGCATCAGACGAATCTCGCCGACCGGTTTATCCAGATACTCAGCGATCGCGGCGATTTCGTCTTCGTCGACCCAGACATGCCCTGGCGTTCCCGTGCAGCAGTGACCGCACTGAGTACACCGAAAGCGAAGCCCGTCTTTGTACCAGGGCTCCGCAGCTTCCGCGTCTGCAGTCGGCGGCGTATCGGTCACAGCTTCTGCCCGATTTCGAAGATGGCGTTCGTGTCGAGTACCAGGTCGTTCGCTGTAAACAGCTTCGCGACCGCCGCCTTATGAATCTTCATCTTCTTTCCACCGACGCCGATCGCTCCGTAGCAGATGACGCCATCGCGTTCCTCGGCACGGTCCATGACCTCAACACCCTCGATGCCGGCGGGTGGAACGGCATTGAGGTCGATAGCAACTTTCAGTGAGCTGAGTTCCCGCCGTTGCGCGACGGACAGCAACTGCACGCCAGCCGCTCCCGTGGCGATGATCAATTCTGCTCCGTCAGCGGCCGCTGCGAGTGCGCGTGCCGTGCCGGTTTCGTGCGGGATCACCTGTGCTCCATCCACGACCGCAGCAACCGCATCACACGTCGTTTCCGCTCGGCTGATCTTCCGCGTCCCGATTCGCACGCTGGCTCCCAGACCGCACATGACCTGAGCCGCCCGCTGCCCCACAGGCCCGGTACCGCCAAGGATGAGGGCCGTGGTATGCGAAAGGTCCAAGTGCCCGGCCGCCGCCAGAACAGCCGCGACCGCCGTTGTATTCGAACCGTTGGAGTCCATCATCACGGATACGCGAATCGGCCCGAAGAATGCCGCCTGCACGGCCGACAACAGTGCTTCGCCGTCCCCCACGTTGCTGCCGCCGATGAAGATCGCTGTGTTTTTCAGGTCCGCGGGACCACGCGTAAACATCGCTCCGTGGACCAGCGGCGCGACATTGTCGGCAGTCATGCCGCTGTACGAGAACAACTCGTCCACACCGGAATCGACAGCGACCACACGATCAAACGAACTCGGCTGCGAATCCGTGTCGAACTGGATCAGGATCGATTTCATAGACTGGTTTCCCGGTTCGAAGCACATCGCAGCCGACTCAGGTTCGACGTAATCCTGCCATGAACCGGAGTTCGGCAATCAAGACTGCGGCTGGCAATTGGACAATTCAATAAGAAAACCCGGCTTCCATGAGAAGCCGGGTTCTGGGAGTTCATCTCGCGTCTGACAGGATCAGCCGGCGAAGAACGGGTGTTTGGCGTCGCCCTTCTTCGCAAGCACTTCATCGATCGAGGGACTTGAGCCCATCGCTCGTTCGATCGAGAGCTTTGTCGCTTCTTTGTTGTACTCGTAGATTTTCGCGTCGTCGTCGGCTTCCCAGTGAATGAACACGCCACAGACGACGACCAGATTCTCTGCCTGATCCTTCGGGATCGTGCCTGCCTCGACTGCATCACCAACTGCGTCGGCAACGGCTTTCTGAGCCGGCCCGAACATCTGCACGGCCTGCTTGGCGCCTTTGATCGTGACTTTGGTGATCATCACAGTCGCCGGCTTGACCGCCAGATTCGGTTCCAGCACGGCCAGCAGATTGCTGTGTCCCATCGTCTGGCTGCACAGAGCATTGGCAAACGCCACACCCACGGGGCCGTCCTTGTCACCAATTAACAGATCGATGTGAGCGACCTCATTGCCCTCACCAACCAGAGCCTCACCGACGAACATCGACATAACTTTCTCTCCTTGCTGCAGAACGAAGCTGAATGAGATGTTTTTCTCCGGCCAACTCACTCACTGATTCAGTCGTGTCGGCCGGACACTCCTGGCCGTGAGGACAGCCGCAGGTATGATCGGAACTGGCTACCAGCCTGGCAAGCCAACACCCCACGGATAACTCAACAAACCGACAATGTCCGAGCCCGAACCGCTGATTATCGTCGGAGCCAGCACACGGGCCGCGGCTCAGTCCGCCGCCCGAGCGGGGTTCGCTTCGTGGTGCGTCGATCAGTTTGGAGATACCGACCTCCGCGAGTGCGCGCAATTCGTCCGAGTGGTGTCGGACTGGCCTGACGGGGTCCCCGCCGCACTCGCTGAGGCGCCGAACGTGCCGCTGATCTACACAGGGGCTTTAGAGAATTCACCCGAACTGATCGACGAGCTGGCGACACGATTTCCGCTTGCCGGCAATGGATCGCATGTTCTGAGACTCGTTCGCTCTCCCTTCCGGATACAGGAACTGCTCCGTGACGCCGGACTCCCGGCAGTCGAAGTCCGCAGTCGCCTCACATCTGACGACTTGAACACTCGCTGGCTGGCCAAGCCATTGAGCAGCGCCGCTGGCTTCCACATTCACGAAGCGAAACACGAAACACCCGCTTCGGCAGGCCTGGTTTTCCAGCAGTTCGTTGCTGGTAACTCCGTCTCGGCTCTTTTCGTCGCTTCGGGACCCAGCGTTTATTTGCTGGGCATGTGTCATCAGCTTCAGGGCGAGCCTGACGCCGGGGCGTTAGGTTATCTGCACTGCGGCTCGATCGGACCGCTTGGCGCTGCAGACGTCTTTCCCGGCTGTTTCGCACTCGCCGAACAGATTGGCCAGACACTCGCCGCTGACGCGGGACTGGTCGGCCTGTTCGGGGTCGATTTCATTCTCGACCAGAACAGAGCCACCCTGTCGACTCTGGAAGTCAATCCACGCTGGCCGGCATCTGCCGAGTTATATGAGCGAGCCTACGGCTGGCCGTTAATGCGCTGGCACGTTGAGTCCTCAATCTCAAGCCCGTCGCAGCCTGCCTGGTCGACGGCAATACACGGAAGAGCGATCAAATGCGATGAGCAGCAGACGGGATCGATGTGGGGAAGAATTATTGTCTACGCACCGCATCCCACGCGTGTCGACAGCCTGCCATCACTCGTGGCGACTCTGACCGATTCATGCCTCGATATCGCAGACATCCCCGCTGAGGGATCGACGGTCAATACCGGACATCCAGTGTGTACCCTGCTGGCGCGGGCACCTGGCGTCGACGAATGCCGCGACAAGCTATGCAGGGCAGCGAGACAACTGCGCAAACGCCTGCCGCGATGTAAGACTGCTAAGGATCGGCCGAAGAATTACTGTCAGCATTAGCCGCAGGGCGTTAGCCCCGGTTCCGTGCAGCAACCGGGGCTAACGCCCTGCGGCTAATCTATTGCGACAGTTATTCATCGCCCGATCCTAACCCAGCAGTTTTAGACAGGGCGCGCCTTCATTGATCGTCGGGCGTTCGGGGCGGCCTTTGTAGCGGAAGGTCACGCCCATGTGGTCCAGACCCAGCATGTGCAGAATCGTCGCGTGCAGGTCGTGAACATGCAGCCGGTCTTCGATGGCGTGCAGACCGAGTTCGTCCGTCGCACCGATCGTACGACCGCCCTTGATGCCTGCTCCGGCCATCCACATGGTGAAGCCGGTGACGTTGTGGTCGCGGCCGTCTCCCTTTTCGCTCATCGGAGTCCGCCCGAATTCACCACCCCACACAACCAGCGTGGAATCCAACAGCCCGCGACGCTTCAGATCCTTCAACAGTCCCGCCACCGGCTTGTCGCTCTGCAGACAGTTCTTTGTGTGATTGCCTTCAATCCCCGCGTGCGCATCCCACTTACTGCCGGTTCCGTGATAGAGCTGCACGAACCGCACCCCGCGCTCGACCAGTCGACGTGCCAGCAGGCAGTTGCGACCGAACGTGTCAGTCTCTTTTTCGCCGATCCCGTACAGCGCCTGCGTGCCCTTTGACTCCTGCGTCAGATCGACGGCTTCCGGAGCCGTCGCCTGCATTCGGAACGCGAGTTCGTAGCTGGCGATGCGGGCCTCAAGTTCCGTCTGCTGAGGGCGTTGCTCGGCGTGCTTCTGATTGAGCTGCTTAAGAAATTCCAGTTTCGCCTGCTGTCGCTTTTCAGATACGCCAGTCGGTGTGGCGAGGTCAGCGATCGGTTGACTGCCAATCTGCAGCCGCGTCCCCTGGTAGGCCGCCGGCATGAACCCGGAGCCCCAGTTTCGTGGACCATTCACGGGATCCGACTTGCTGTCCGGTATGACCACAAACGCCGGCAGGCTCTGATTCTCCGTGCCCAGGCCATAGCTGACCCATGAGCCCAGCGACGGACGTCCCGCCACAAAAACTCCCGTGTTCATCTGACAGACGCCGCCGGAGTGATTAATCCCGTTCGTCCAGCAGCCGCGCAGCACCGCCAGGTCATCGGCGCATTCCGCTGTGTGCGGCAGCCAGTCAGAAATCCACAGTCCGCCATCACCATGCTGTTTCCACTTTCGCTTCGGAGCGAGCAACGGGGCGTTGTATTCGCCCATCGGCGTAATGACCGGTTTGAAGGAACCCGGGAGAGGCTGCCCGGCCAGTTCCGTCAGCAACGGCTTTGGATCGAACAGATCCATCTGCGATGGTCCACCTTCCATAAAGAGGAAGATAACGCTTTTCGCAGGAGGAGAATGGTGCGGCTTCTTCGGCGCAGCAGGCGAATCCGCCCCCAGCAAATCGGAACGATTGTCGTCTGCGAGAAGACTCGCCAGAGCCAGCCCGCCGAAGCCTGCACCGCCACGCATCAGCATCTCGCGCCGCGAGCACGGACGATGAACGTGAGGCAAATCGAACAGTCGAGTGAGAGTGGAATCAGACATATGGGCGGTACCGGCAGAAGGATTCAATTCAACGACCAAACGAACTCATCGACCGTCAAACCCGCAGACCGAATCAGGCTGCGAAGTGTACCAACGGCAACTTGCTTGTGATTGGGAACGGAGAGCGTCGCCATGTGGCCGTCCTTTGTCAGAATGATATGGCTCCCCGATTGACGGGCCTCTTCCCAGCCGAATTTCTGAAACGCCTTGACGACCTGGCGTCCGTTTAGCTGAGGAAGCCGAGCCATCAGGCAACGACCTCCACCTCGCAGGTTTCAATCGTCAGAGGCATTCCCTTTTCGGCCCGCACTTCAAGACACGTCTTGATTGCATCCTGCACATTCCGAATTGCCTCGTCGCGAGTTGTCCCCTGACTGACACAGCCCGGAATCGACGGACATTCGGCGATCCACACGCCGTCTTCGTCACGACTGATGGTAATCACGAATTTCACAAGGCACTCTCTTGAAGTTGTTCACTTTTCGTCGTCGGCACAGACCCAGCCACCGAGCGTCGGCTCGTAGTCGATCAGCTCGTCGTTCGAAAAGTAGATTGGAATCTCACGGGCGGCGGCTTCCGGGCCGTCGCTGCCGTGAACAAGATTCATCTGTCGGCTAACCCCAAAGTCCCCGCGTATTGTACCCATCGGCGACTCACGACCGTTGGTCGTTCCCAGCATTGCCCGGACAACTGAAATCGCTTCGGGACCTTCCAGGACCAGTGCGATCACCGGGCTCGACGTAATGAATTCTTCCAGCAGCGGGTAAAACGGCTTCTCGACGTGTTCCTCATAGTGCCGACGGGACAGTTCCTGAGTCACGCGTAGCATTTTCAGTCCGACAACTTTCAGGCCCTTCTGCTCGAACCGACCATACAGTTCGCCCACCAGCCGTCGCTGCACCGCATCTGGTTTGAGCAGCACAAAAGTCCGTTCGGTCGCCATTTCTGATCGCCTTCCCTGCTGAGTTGAGTGGTTTCATTCGGGTTCAAGTATCCGACCTGGACAGACTATCGAAAGCCGGCCTGCCGCCGCAATGAGGTCTTGTTCAGTCCGACTTTGCGGCGGCGACGCAGCGAGTTATCCTCTTCAACCGTTCACTCAACTCCCGCAGGAATCCAAGCCGTGCCGTCGAAACCCGAGTCTCTGATCCGTCAGCCGCGATTTCTCCTTGTGACGGGACTGATTCTGCTCGCCGCCCTCTCGCGGCTTCTGCCCGGTCTGGAAAACTTTCAACCCGTTGGCGCCATCGCCCTGTTCGGCGGGGCCTGCTTTCTGTCACGACGCCTGGCATTCATCGTGCCGTTGTCCGTCATGGTCGTGAGTGACGTGCTGCTCTACGCAGGCCGATACGATTATCTCTTCGAGCAAGGCTGGAGAATGGCTCTTTTCGTCTATCTCGCGATCGGCCTGATCATCGGCTTCGGCCTGCTGGTTCGGAATCGTCGCAACGTGGTCACCGTGCTGGCTGGATCACTGGCGGCGACGGCAGTTTTCTTCGTCGTCTCCAACTTCGGCTGGTGGCTGGTCTACGACCTCCCTGCGGGACTCAGCCTGAGCCAGACCTATCTGAACGCGGTCCCTTTTGTCCGCGGCACGTTAATGAGCGATCTGGTCTACAACGGCGTGCTGTTCGGTGCCTTTGCTCTGGCCGAACGCCGCGTGCCCTCGCTCCGGACAGCGGGCACGCCCGCCTGAACGAGAGTCGTCACAACGAGTCTGCCGCTCATTCCCGCAACTGCCCGACCGGCCGCACGCCGCTGCCCCGCGTCTTTGTGCGGCTATCGCCGAGTTCCGCACGGAACGCATCGCCGTGCTTCTTCAGGCGGGCAACCACTTCCGAGTGATCGTCGTGGACGTTCTTTGACTCGCTGATGTCGGCTTTCAGGTCGTACAACTCGAATCCCGTCCGTTTCTGGATGTAGGGACCTGGCAGACCGTCGTTACCCGGTTCGCCTTTGAGACTGCGGTAACCATGCGGGAAATGCAGCTTCCATTTTCCGCTGCGGACCGCCTGCAACTCGCTGCCGTAGTACATGGCGAATGCTTCGTGCGGCGACTTCGCCCGGTCCTGACCTGACATCAGAGGCCAGATGTTCTTGCCATCGATCGTGTGCGGCGGCAGCCCGGCTCCGGCGAGATGGGCGAACGTCGGCAGGACATCAATCGTCGAGGCGACTTCACTGCATTCAATTCCCGCCGGAATCTTCCCCGGCCAGCGCATGATGCAGGGCTCGCGACAGCCGCCGTCCCACATCGTGCCCTTGCCCTCACGCAACGGCAAAGCCGACCCGCCGTGGTTCCCGTATGACAGCCACGGTCCGTTGTCTGACGTAAAAACGACCAGCGTGTTGTCGTCGAGATCCAGTTTCTTAAGCGTGTCCAGAATCTGTCCAACGGACCAGTCAATCTCCATGATCACGTCCCCGTACAGTCCTCGCTTCGACTTTCCCTTGAACTTGTCGCTGACATACAGCGGAACGTGCGGCATCGAATGCGGCACATACACGAAGAACGGCTCGTCCTTGTGCCCTTCGATGAACTTGACCGCCCGTTCGGTATACCACGTCGTGAGGTGCGTTTGATCTTCCGGAGTCACCGGAAGCTTCACGACTTTCTGACCTTCAATCAGCGGCAAATGCGGCCACCGCTTCAGACGCTGTTCCATGGGCAGATGCAGGACATTCGGATGATACGGCCACATGTCGTTCGAGTAGGGCAGGCCGAAGTACTCATCGAATCCGTGCCGAGTCGGCAGGAACTGTGGATGATGCCCCAGGTGCCACTTTCCGTAGATCGCCGTGGCGTATTCCTTCTGCTTGAGCACTTCAGCGATAGTCCATTCGTCATCATGAATGCCGATTTTCACGCTCGGCCCCAGAGCACCGCGAATGCCGACCCGCACGTTGTAGCACCCGGTCATCAAAGCTGAGCGCGACGCGGAACACACCGCCTGCGACACGTAGAAGTCGGTAAAGCGCACGCCCTCTTCCGCCATGCGATCAAGATTGGGCGTCTCGATATCCGGCGAACCGAACGCTCCGACGTCCTGGTAACCCTGGTCGTCGGTGAAGACGACAACAAAGTTCGGCAGCCGATCTGCCGCCGGTGTGCCGGCAGGAATCATCCCGCACAACAGCGCCGCTGCTGTAACCACGAAAAGCTGTCGCAACGCGAGAATTCGAAAAATACGGGGCATTCCAGGTCCTCAATAGCACGAATTGTTCTGCACCAATTACGTCGCGCATGTTCGCGGTCGACGCGCGGCTGGTCAAATATCAGAGCTTTGCGGTGTTCGCACGGGATTCTTAATCGTAGGCTCTGTCCAGGCACAATGCCGTGAAGCAGGCCGTGCCTGAGCGGTAGCCCGATTTCTCCGAAATCGGGACCTGCCGCGTTCGGATTTCGGAGAAGTCCGCCTGCAGCCTCACGGTTTCGTTGATCAAACGGCGAAGCTGACCGCAAACGCGAGTGAGAGGACTTGTGATGAAACACGCTTACCAGTTGTCCCGCCGAACGATGTTGCGTGGTCTTGGGGTCAGCATGGCTCTGCCGTGGATGGAGTCACTCAGCGTGTGGGGTGACGAGACCAAATCGAAACAACCCGCGAGCCAGGCTCCCGTACGGACGGCCATTCTGTTTTCCGGATGCGGGTACCACCGGAATGAGTGGTGGGCGAAGGGTGAAGGCGAGTTGATGCAGCTCGGGAAGGTTCTGCATCCGCTCAATGACTTCCGAGACCGCCTGACCTTCATTCGCGGCCTCTACAATGCCGAGGCTCTGAAAGGAAACATTCATAGCTCGCAGACCGGTAATCTGCTGTCGGGTGCTCCGTTGGCTCCCGGAGGCACGATTCAATCGGGCACCAGTGTCGACCAGGTCATTGCTCAGCGCATCGGACGTCAGACGAAGCTGCCCAGTCTGGTGCTCGGTTGCGAGAAGGCTAATCCGTCGGTGCATAAAAACTACTCGATGCTGTACAGCTCGCACATTTCGTGGAGCAGTCCGACAACGCCGACGCCGCTGGAAGTGTATCCCGCACTCGCGTTTGATCAGCTTTTCAAGGACACCGCTCAACGTGGCGATAAGAGCGTTCTGGATGCCGTGCTGGCCGACGCGTAGGACTTCCGGCGAAATATCAGCCGGCTGGACCAGCAGAAACTCGACGAGTACCTGAACTCGGTGCGAGAAGTGGAACGACGTATCGATAATGCTGGTCAGCGAGGTGAGCTACAGGGCTGGCGACCAACGCTCACCAGCCCGAATATCGCGCGACCGAAGGATGGATTTCCACAGGATATCGTCGAGCACATGCGATTGATGAGCGACATCCTGGTTCTGGCGTTTCAGACAGACACCACTCGAGTCTGCACACTAAAGTTGAACAACGACCACGGCACGTTGCGATTTCCGCACCTTGGAGTGGACTACATGATCCACCATCTGCTCTCACACAACGACACCGACGACTGGCTGAAAGTGAATCAATTCTTCCTTGAGCAGATGGCATACATCGCCCGGAAGATGGACGGCATTCAAGAGGGCGAACGCACGCTACTCGACAACTCGATGCTGATGCTGTGCTCCAGCATGCTGAATGGCCATCACGACGCGTCGCAGCTTCCGGTCGTCATGGTCGGCGGCGGTGGCGGTGGCGGCAAACTCAAAGGCGGCCAGAATCTGAACTACATCGGCAAGTCCGACCGACAAATGTGCCGGCTGTATCTCAGCCTGATGAACAGGATGGGAGTGCAACTTGACGCGTTTGGTGATGCCACTAAACCACTCGACGAGGTATGACGCTAAGGCGACTGAAGCATGACGAATCACAATGAACTAAGGAATGACGAGCAAGACCGTCGAGACTCTGGCGTCGCAGTCGTTCGTTATTGGGCATTGGGAATTCTTTCGTCGTTCGTCATTACCAACTCGTCATTCGCAGCCGACGCGACATCTTTGGCGTTCTTCGAAAACGACATTCGCCCGCTGCTCATCCAACGCTGTGTCAAGTGTCACGGGCCGAAGAAGGCAGAGTCCGGGCTGCGGCTGGACACGCTGGAATTCGCACGAAAAGGTGGCGACACCGGACCCGGTGTCGTTTCCGACCGGCCCGACAAGAGCCTCATCATTCAAGCGGTCCGTCGCGTTGGCGATCTGAAGATGCCTCCCGATGAGAAGCTGAGCGATCGCGAAATCGCGGCTCTGGTCCGATGGATAAGGGACGGCGCTCAGTGGCCTGACGGAATGAAGCTGGTCGTGGGCAGTCCAATGCTGCGCGGCGGGGCGATCACGAACGAAGATCGGGCCTTCTGGTCATTCCAGCCGATTACCGACCCGCCAGTTCCGCAGGTTGACGGGAAACTGCGCGTCGACAACGACATTGATCGCTTTGTGCATACGAAACTCGTTGATACGGGCTTGCAGATTCGCACGCCGACGGAGAAGCGTGTGCTGATTCGACGGGCGACATTCGACCTGACCGGCCTGCCGCCGACACCCAATGAGATCGATGCGTTTCTCGCGGATGATTCGCCGGATGCGTTTGCGGCAGTCATCAATCGGTCGCTGGAATCACGGACCTACGGCGAACGCTGGGGCCGGCACTGGCTGGATGTCGTCCGGTACGCGGATACGGCAGGTGAAACGGCCGATTACCCGACACCATTGTCATGGAAGTATCGCAACTGGGTAATCGACGCGTTCAACATGGACAAGCCGTACGACGAATTCATCAGTGAGCAGATTGCAGGAGACATCCTCGCCGATCGAATGATTGCCGAGCACCTTGCGTCGTCTTCCGATGCCGCGTTGGACGACGCGACTCTGGCGCGCTATCGCGAGATGCTGACAGCAACCGGATTCATCGCAGTCTCGCGACGGTTCGGCTTCGATGTTGAGAACTATCACCACCTCACCATCCAGGACACGATCGATACGGTCGGGCAGGCTGTGCTGGGACTCTCACTTGGCTGTGCTCGTTGCCACGACCACAAGTACGACCCGATTAACACCACCGATTACTACTCGTGGTACGGAATCTTTGAAAGCACTCGTTATTCATTCCCCGGTTCAGAGCAGAAGAAGCGGCCCTACGATTCGATCCCGGCCATTCCCAAAGCAATAGCATCCGAACGCAATGCACGTATAGAAGCACAAGTCGCCAGACTCGATGCGGACATCAAACGACTGGAAGCAGACAGGAAACTGGCAGAGGAACGGCTCAAGGCATCGGGAAGCTGGGACGGGTACGTCGAGCAACGGCGACTGAAAGAGTCGCACCAGGACCGCGACGGACACGTGGGATTGCAACTTTGGCGGTTGGACCCGTTGCCACTTGTCGCGATCAACACGTCCGGCTCTGTGTTGAAGATTCCCGGCACAGTGCCTCCGAAGAAGCTCGTCGTACACCCCAATCCAAAAGAAGGCGTTGGGATCGCCTGGAGAAGCCCCATCGCTGGACGGGTGCGTATCACCGGCCACGTTCAGGACGCGCACGACTGCGGTGACAGCATTCTGTGGTATGTCGACAGCCTCAACGGCAAGGGCTTCACGTCGATCGCCGGTGGCGGGATCGATCGAAACGCGTCACAGGTCTTCGCGACAGACGGCAAGCCGTTCGAAGCCGACGTGCAACCGGGCGACTTCCTGCAACTCGCGGTCATGCCGAAGTCGAATCACGGATGCGATCTGACGCAGGTGGACTTCGCCATTGTGGAAGTGGACGGGAAGGGCCAGAAGTGGGATGTGGTGTCGGACGTTCTGAAAGACATGACCGAAGCCAACCCCAACGATGATCAGTATGGCAATGCTGGTGTGTGGTACTTTTACAAAGTCGCCGAAGACCGGGGCCAGGCATTTGGTGCGACTCCGCGGACGCCACTCTCGCCAACAGAGATTGCCGAACTGCGATCAAACCTCGACCGCACGTCGAAAGAGCTGACGCGGTTGATGCCGGAACGGGATCAGTTGAAGAAGTCGGGACCGTATGAGGTCGTCTACGGTGCCATCGAGCAGGACAAACCCAAAAACGCACAGATTCAGATTCGCGGGGACAACAGAAAACCAGGCGATGCTGTCCCACGAAAGAACCTGGAAATACTCGGTCACGATTCACTCCCCGCCGATGCCGGCAGTGGCCGACTGCAGATGGCCGAATGGCTGACTCGCCGGTCTAACCCACTGACGGCACGCGTCATGGTGAACCGAATCTGGCAACAGCACTTCGGCCGTGGCCTGGTTGCGACGGGGAACGACTTTGGTGCGAGAGGCGAATTGCCGTCACATCCACAATTGCTCGATTGGCTGGCAAGCCGCTTTATCGAGAGTGACTGGTCGATCAATGCCATCCATCGACTGATCATGAACAGCGCGACATATCAACAGTCGAGTGCATACGACGCAGTCGCCGCCGAGGCCGATCCCGACGCGCGATTGCTCTGGCGATTTAACCGACGACGCCTCAGTGCTGAGGAGATTCGCGACGCGATGCTGTTCGTCAGCGGCGATCTTGATTCGACGATGGGCGCGGAGCATCCATTTCCGGCGGTTGAGACGTGGGGCTTTACCCAGCACGCCCCGTATTACGGCGTTTATCCAACGAAGCGGCGAAGCATTTACCTGATGCAGCAACGGCTGAAACGACACCCGTTCCTGAGCCTGTTCGATGGAGCCGATCCAAACGTCAGTACGGCTAGACGCGAACTGACGACAGTTCCAACACAGGCCTTGTATCTCATGAACAATGAGTTTGTTCATGAACGCTCAGCCAGCCTTGCCGCGAGAGTGATGAATTCGGCCGACGATCCGGCAGGCCGAGTTACTTTGGCTTACGTGATTGCTCTCGGACGTCAGCCGGATTCTGAGGAAACGGCAGACTCACTGGCCTTCCTGGCAGAATATGGAGAAACGCTTGGAGAGCCAGGGACTGAACGTGAACAACTCGTCTGGAGTAGCTTTGTGAGACTGATTCTGACCCGCAACGAATTCCTGTTTGTGGATTGAGACAGTGCGATGACCGATTCAGGACAACGGCCAACACGACGTGAGGTTCTGCAGCGCGCAGCCGGTGGATTCGGCGCCATCGCCTTGCAGGCAATGCTTGCGGATGAACTGTCCGCAGCGGCCTCAACAACAGCCGCGGACCCGCTGGCGCCGAAGCAGGCACATCACACAGCCAAAGCCAAGCGCGTGATCTTCCTCTACATGACCGGTGGCGTTTCGCATGTGGACTCATTCGATCACAAGCCGGAACTGATCGCCAATCATGGTAAGAAGATCACCGTCGATAACTGGCAGGGGAAATTGGGCGAGTTCACGCGGTACCTCAAACGGCCCGACTGGCAGTTCAAGCCCGGCGGCAAATCGGGTGCAATGGTCAGCGATCTGTTCCCTCACGTGCGTCAGGTGGTTGATGACCTGTGCATCATCCGCTCGATGGAGAGCGACCATACAAATCACTACGAGAGCACACTGGGGATGCACTGCGGCTCGTGGACCTTCGCACGACCCAGCATTGGTTCGTGGGTGAGCTACGGGCTGGGCACGGAGAACCGGAACCTGCCGTCGTTTGTGGTTGTTGCTCCGCAGGCGCCGTATGCGGGAGCGCAAACCTGGGGCAGTGACTTTCTGCCCGGTTCTCATCAGGGAACCTGGATTGTTCCTGGCGAGAATCCCATTCCGAATATTCGGCCCCGCGTGCCCACGTCCCAACTGCAGGAACTGGAACTGCGACTGCTGGCAAAGGCCAACCAGCGGCATCTCGAACAGCGAACGACCGACCGCGCTCTTGAGGCACGCATCCGCTCGTTTGAAACGGCGTTCGGAATGCAACGGGAAGCCCCTGAGGCATTGGACCTGTCTGGTGAAACCGCCGCCACACTGAAGAGCTACGGGCTGAATCCCGGGCAGAAGTCGGGCTTTGGCTGGCAGTGTCTGGTCGGTCGGCGACTGGCGGAACGCGGCGTGCGATTCATCGAGCTGATTGACGTCGGCTCGTCAGGCAACTGGGACGCACACGGCAACATGGCAACACACGGCCCGCTGGCAAAGAACGTCGATCAACCCATTGCCGCACTCATCACAGACCTGAAACAGCGTGGCATGCTGGAGGACACACTGGTTGTCTGGACCACGGAATTCGGTCGCACGCCGTACCACGAAAAGGCGGGTCACGCCGGACGTGAGCATCATCACCAGGTCTTCTCGTCGTGGATGGCGGGTGCGGGAGTGAAAAGCGGGATCGTTTACGGCTCGTCCGACGAACACGGCATCGCGGTCGGCGCAGATCGCGTTCATGTTCACGATTTCCACGCGACGATCCTGCATCTGCTGGGGCTCGATCACGAGGCGTTGACATTCCGGCACGCGGGACGCGACTACCGTCTGACTGACGTGCATGGTGAAGTCGTAAAACCAATCCTCACGTGATACGGCTCTCTGCAGGGAGTGAGTTGTGAACAGCAGATCGGGAAGGACGCGGAGCTTCAACGGACGAACGTCGAACCGTGCTCAGAAATTGTGACCCATCTCTCTTCTCTGCGTGCCTTAACATTCCCTTTGCGACCTTCGAGGACTTCTGTTGAAATCTCTGTCTACACTCACTCTGAATCATCCTGACGAGGAGACAATCGATGTCGCAGTCACTTAACACGCGTCGCGAATTCCTTGCATCATCCGTTGTCGGCACTGGGCTCCTCGCCGGACTCGGTCTGCGGCAGCCACTATTCGCTCAGGACAAGCCGAAGCATGCGGTGGAACGACTGGGCGTCGGTGCGATCGGCCTCCGATATCAAGGCAGTGTGATCGCCAATAAGGCGAACATGTACGGTGACATAGTGGCTGTGTGCGACGTCGACAAAAACGTTCGCGATCCGGTGAAGTCCGCGTTTGGCAGCACACCTCGCGACTTCGAGGACTACCAGGACCTTCTCGCTCGTAAAGACGTCGACATTGTTACGATCGGAACTCCCGATCACTGGCACACGAAGATGGTCATCGATGCCTGCAGAGCCGGCAAAGACGTGTACTGCGAAAAACCGCTGACACTGACGGTCGACGAAGGAAAAGTGCTGGCAAAGGTCGTTAAGGAAACCGGGCGCGTCGTTCAGGTTGGCTCGTGGCAAAGAAGCGACTCGCGCTTCCGCCTCGCCGTCGAAATGGTGCGGCAGGGGCGGTTGGGCAAACTTCAGAACGTGGATGTTGTCCTTGGAAAGAACAAGACGGGAGGCCCCTTCGTTCGCCGACCTGTTCCAGGAAACTTCAACTGGGATTTGTGGCAAGGACAGACACCCGACGTGCCGTATATCGAGGAACGATCGCATTACACGTTCCGCTGGTGGTACGAGTACTCCGGCGGACAGATGACTGACTGGGGCGCCCATCATCTGGATATCGCGCAATGGGCAATCAACTCGTTGCCAGTTGAGATCGACGGCAAGGCGACGTACCCGACAGTTAAGGACGGCTTTAACGTCGCACTCGACTTCGGAGTGACATATCGATACGCGAACGGAGTCACGATGACGGTCAGCGATACCGGTCGGAACGGAATCATGTTCACCGGCGATCGCGGCCGTATATTCGTCAATCGGGGAACAATCTCCGGTGCTCCGGTCGAAGCACTGGCCGAAAACCCGCTGGCGCGAACGGCCCAACGTGTTTACGACTTCGACAATTTCGACCGCCCCGAGCGCGCCGGAAAACTGGACGCGATCATCAACCACATGGGCAACTTCTTTGACTGTGTGGAAGCCCGGCGGACACCGATTTCTGACATTGAAAGCCAGCACCGCAGCGTGAGTACGTGTCACCTCGGCAACATCTCAATGCGAGTCGGTCGCAAGCTGACATGGGACCCGACCACTGAGAAGTTCCATGACGATGCGGGAGCCAACACGTTACTGAAACGCCCGCAGCGCTCCGGCTACGAAACAGTCTGAAAGCGAAACCAGAGTTTACGCGGCCGCAGTGCCGGACACTTTTTGCCACGATGCTGATTGCCATCATTCCGAGGCCTGTCAGTGAACTATGGTGGTGTTGAAATGGATGTCGCTCGCGTCCTTTAGTAACTGGGGATCATTTGACTCCGGCATTTCAGCCGCAAAGCGGCGACAGGATAAAGCCTGGTGCGCGAGCCCAGGAATTGAGCTATGAGAGAGGCGACAGCATCGTCCCGGGCCTGGGTGTGCTATTCGACTGCTGTCGTCGCTCCGCAGCTGAATCGCCGAGACTCAAGGTTCCCTCGTTCCGCGGCTGAAATCATCAGGATTCCGCTCCGGTGTCAGAATCAATAATCAGTTCGCACTCGGGCAGGCTTCGCAGGAACAGGCGGCCGTAGGGTTTGGTGCGGATGCGGGGGTCCAGGATGACGACCTGGCCGGTGTCCCGGCGGCTGCGGATCAGGCGGCCGAAGCCCTGTTTCAGCTTGATGATCGCTTCCGGGACCTGGTATTCCATGAAAGGGTTTCCGCCGCGGGCGCGGATGGCTTCGACGCGAGCTTCCAGCAACGGCTGGTCGGGGACGCTGAACGGCAGTCGGGTGATAATAACGTTCTGCAGTGCGTCGCCCGGAACATCGACACCCTGCCAGAAGCTGTCGGCTCCGAACAGCACCGCAGATGGGTCCTTGCGGAACTTGTCCAGCATCTGAGTTCGTGGCAGGCCGTCACCCTGGCAGTACAGTGACATGTTCTGTTCAGCAAACCAGGAACTTAGTCGCGCGGCGCAGTTCTTCAGCATGCGATAGCTGGTGAACAACACGAACGCTCGGCCTTCCGTTTGAGCGACGTAGCGTTTGATGCAGTCGGAGACAGCATCTTCAAACTCGCGCGGACTGGTACTGGGGTCCGGAATGCGGGTCTGCAGAATCAGACGTGCCTGACTCTGGTAGTCGAATGGGCTGCCGAGTTTCAGTTCGTGAGTCTTCGTCAGGCCGGTGCGGCCTTTGAAGAACTCGAAATTCTCCTGGCCGATTGCGAGTGTGGCACTCGTGAGGATGACAGTGTTGATTTGATTGAACAATTCTTCGCGGAGCACCGGGCCGACTTCGATCGGGCAGGAAGTCAGATGAACGTTCTCGCGGCGACCCTGTGATGTCTCGATCCAGTAGACGAAGTCATCGCCGTTGTGTGCCAGCCAGGCGTCGATCGAAACCGCCAGCACGTTGCAGCGTTCAGCCGCTGCTTTCAGCTCGATCCGTTTCTCTTCCGGGTGAATGTCTTCAGCCGCCAGGGCGATTTCGATACCCAGCTTGCGAAGTTCCGGTGTGAACGCATTGTCAATTTCGAGCGGCTTGCGGACCCGGCCATTGGCGGGCGCTTTCTCCTGTCGCCAGTATCGCAGTGATTCGAAGAAGTCATCGGACTGCGTCCGCAGGCGCATGACTGCTCGCTGGCAATCCACCAGATTATGCGAAACCAGCAGGCCCTTATGTGACCGGTCGTTGTAGAGCCGATTCATCAGATAATCGACCTGTCCGCTGCTCGCCGAGATGCCCAGGTGATCGCCCGCAACACCTTCCACCGTGTGCGCTTCGTCGAGAATCACCACGTCGTAATCGGGCAGCAGCGCGGCACCTTCGCGTCGCAGAGCCAGGTCAGAAAAGAACAGCGCGTGATTGACGACCAGGACGTCAGCGTTCCAGACGCGGCGGCGGGCTTTGAAGTAGAAGCAGTCGTTGAAGTGGCTGCAGTGCTTGCCCAGACAATTGCCGTGCTCGCTGCGGACTTCGTCCCAGACGGAAGGCAGCGGCCGAAACGACAAATCTGCGCGGCTGCCGTCGGTTGTGTCGTCGGACCATTCGACGATGTCCTGCAGCTGCCGCATCTCGTCGGGTTCAGCGTACAACGAATTTGATCGTTCGACGGCACCGTGCATGCGCCGCAGACTCATGTAGTTGGATCGCCCTTTGACCAGTACGGACGAAAACTCGACGGGCAGCACCGAGTTCAGAAACGGGATGTCGCGGTGAAAGAGCTGCTCCTGCAGACTGATCGTGTTGGTCGAAACGACGACGCGTTTTCTTTTCTGTTTGTCCGAAACGGATTTGCCATGGTCGCCTGACTGTCCATGCTCCTGCCCTTGATCGCGCGTGGCGTGCAGGATCGCCGGGACCAGATAGGCGAAGCTCTTACCGACACCAGTGCCAGCTTCGACGATGAGATGCGACTCCTCGTCGATGGCCTTTTTGACCGCGTTAGCCATCTCGATCTGCTCGGGTCGTGACTCGTAGCTGTCGAGTCGTTGCGCAATGCGACCTGAGTCTCCGAGGATCGATTGGACATCCAGTTCCGGCATCCGGTGCTCCGGAGCATCTTGTGAAGGCGGCGGCGGCGAATCCGTTGCTCGCGAGCCTCTTTACCGGATAAGCGACGTCGCAGCGAGCGAGCCGGTATGCACGACACGGAAGTCGGCCGGAACAAGCGAAGCGCAGTTCCGGCCTACGAGGATAAGGCAGCCAGTTCGCGGTAAAGCGTCGCGTGAGCGTTGACCATGGCGTCGATCGAGAATTCTTCGCGCATTTGTCGCTGGGCGTTTGCCGCGAGCGTCGCCGCAAAGTCGGAGTCCTTCAGCAGTCGGTCGACCGCCATTGCGAAAGTGGCTTTGTCGCCGACTGGAACAATCAGTCCGGTCTCTTCGTGAGTGACCAGTTCCAGGTTGGGTGCGATATCGCTCGCCACGACGGGCACACCCGCGGCCATGGCTTCCATCAGGCTGTTGGACTGCCCTTCGAAATCGCTCGCCAGCCAGAACGCGTCGAAGTGCCCCATCAGTTCGTCGACATCATCACGGTGTCCGACGAAACGGACCTGCCCTTTTGTCGGGATGTCAGCGGCGAATTTCTCCAGTTGAGCACGCTCGGGACCGTCACCGACGATGACGAAGTATGCGTCAGGCTGGACGGACACGAGCAGGTGAAACGCCCAGATCAAATCCTTCAGTCGTTTCTGCGGGGCGAGGCGACCAACAAACCCAACGAGTCGGGCGGACTGCGGGACATTCAGATCATCACACACTGATTCACGCGAACGGGCTGCATCGGCTGGCGTCTCGACGCCGTTACGGATCACAGTCAGCCGGTCCTGCGGGACGCCGACGTTGCGGTAGAAGTCGACGACGGCCTGCGAATTCCCGATGAATCGGTCTGTGCGTGAAATTAACCTGCGATCGAACCAAAGCTGCCAGCGGGCCTTCCACGAATCGACGCAGCGTTCCGAAACGACGATCTTCGGTTGCGGTCGTGGACCGGCAGCGATCCGGCCATAGGTATTCGCTGCAAACAACCAGGTGTGCAAGACGTCCGGCTGGCGTTCGCGGATCAGTTGTTTCAGACGCCGCAGCGAGAAAGGGTCGAACTTGCAGCATTTGCCGATCACCGTCACCGGGATGTCGGCCTCGCGCAGTGTTTCTTCGTAAGGCCCGCTTCGCGTCAGGGCAACAACTTCGACGTCAAACTCGTCTCGCGGCAGACGCGTCGCCAGCAGAGTCAGTTGTTTTTCGGCGCCGGACTGGTCGAGCGTCGGGATAAGTAGTTGGACGCGAATCACGTTCGAGCCCCCCTCATCCGGCCTGCGGCCACCTTCTCCCCCCGCGGGGGGAGAAGGGACGATGGTGATCGCATTGAGCCGATGTGTCGCACGCTATGGAAACATGACAGTCCCCTCTCCCCTGTGGGGGAGAGGGTTAGGGAGACGGGGCAGCAGTTCGTAATTATTCCTGGCATTCGATTCTTCGCGAGTTATCCGTTTCGGAAATGCCAGACCCGAGTCCGGCGGGAATTCCGTGTACTGACTGTGGATCAGGCAGTTGGAAGGCTCAAGCGGCCTTCGAACTGCCATCGTCTGATTCGCCCAGAATCCCGCGAATCACGTCGAGCGGAGCGCGCATCGATCCGGCAATCTCTTCGGCACTGAATCCCGATCGATGCAACACCCTCACGAACTCAGCCGATTCGGCGCTGGGCAGGAATGGTTCGTCAGGATCAGGCTCGCTCTCTTCGCAGAATTCAGCCAGACGCGGCGTGGGGACGTCGCGGATCTCCTGCAGCAGTTCTTCCAGCCGCCGGATGTCGCGATCAGCTTCCCCCGCTATCTGGTCCAGCACGGCAACCTGGGCCTGCAAAACGGCCTGAGTCTCACGGGCTGTGTCGTGCAGTTGAATCCTGTGTTGATACACCTTTGCCTGTGTTGTCTCTTTCTTTGCCTTCAATTCGCGCGTGGCGTATCGAATCGGTTCGAATCGTCGGCATCGACGCGCTGAGCGTCGCAGAGACAGGCCGATCGCCAGGCAGATCAGAATCAGAACGAACGGGTGCATCCCGTGAAGTTCAATGGCCAGCATTGTTTGTCGTCCCTGACTCGTAGTGCGACGAAAGACACAAAGTAGACGACACCGCTCGGGTGTTGTCAGTCATTGGTCATTTGTTGTCCGTCACCGATTACTGATCACTAGCCGTGGTCGTGTCCGCCATCATGGTCATGGTCATGACTGTGATCGTGGCTATGGTCGTGATCATGACTGTGGCTGTGATCTTGCTCTTGAGGCTCGTCGTCCTCTTCCTGTTCGAATTCGGCCTGCTGATACCACGCTTCGATCGTGCGATACACCTCTCGAAGCGGCAGTTCCTGTTCCTTTGCGATCTTCGCGCAGGATTCGAATTCCGGAGTGAACACGGCTGGCTCGCCTTCGCGCCAGCCGAGTTTGCCTTCGATCGGTCCCCAGTCGGAATCGATCGTGATTGACTCTCGCAGTCGCTTTGACCGCTCGATCAGACTGCGCCGGATACCAAATGTCCCGGTTTCGTGGAAGACGATTGTCTCGATCGTGTCCCGCTGGTCCGGCCGGCAGATCACGCTGAGGATGACTCCCGGCCGGTCTTTCTTCATCTGGATCGAGGTCGTGTAGACGTCGAGTGCTCCGTTTTCGAGCAGCATTTGTTTCGTGTAGCCGATGACCTCGGGCGAAGCGTCGTCGATGTTCGTTTCCAGCAGATAGACCTGATCGAATTCAGGCGAGGCCTGAGCCGTGCCGACGAACAGTCTCAGCAGATTGGCGCGCTGTGGGAAATCCTTCGTGCCGGCCCCGTAGCCGATGCTGTCGATACTCATCGCGGGTAACGACGTTGAGAACCGATCGACCAGAGCCTTCACGATGGCCGCACCAGTGGGCGTTGTCAGCTCTGCTTCGACGGGAACATCCGCCAGCGGAATTCCACGCAGCAGCTCGGCAGTTCCGGGAGTCGGGATAGCGCACACGCCGTGATCGATCCGTACTTTGCCGTGTCCGGTAGGAATGTGGCTGCAGATGATCTGATCGACTCCCAGCAGATCGAATCCGATCGCCGTCCCCACAATATCCACGATGGAATCGATCGCCCCGACTTCGTGAAAGTGGACCTTTTCGATTGTGGAGCCGTGGACCTTGGCTTCGGCGCCGGCGACCGCCATGAAGATTTCGCGCGCGATCGTCTTCTGCGAATCGGTCACGCCGTCAGCTCGTTCCAGAATCGCCTCGATATCGGACAGATGCCGATGCGCGTGCTGTTCGGGATGGACGACTTTGACGTAGGTCGCGCGGAACCCGCCTTTGACAACGGTTTCGGTCTTGAGCTCAACACCGTCAAGTCCCAGCGAGTCGATACCCGCACGGATCACGTCTGCGTCGATTCCGGAATCGATCAGTGCCGCCAGAGTCATGTCCCCGGCAATGCCGGTCGCACAGTCGAGGTAAGCGATTTTCACGATACGTGGCTTTCGGTGCGGTCAAGCGGGCAATTGAACCTTCACTTCGGCCATGTCGCGATAGGCGACGTAGCGAACGGGCTCGGACTCTCTGTGAATGATGCAGTAAGAACTTCCGGGGGCGGTCGCAATCGAATACGGGTGCTCGATTGCGATGATCGTGCCGTTCGTCAGATGGATTTCGATCGGCTCAAACGGGTTCCGATTTAACAGTTCGATCATTTGATTGGCATTCATTCCCGCTCTCCCTACTTCGACAGCGCCACTTTGAGGCACGATTGCTGGTCGATCAATCAGCACAATCAATCAGTCCGGTGGGCAGAATCATGAATCCGTCTTCAAATGCTCTTTGAAGAACGCGTCCATGTCGTCGAGCATCGTGTTGAACCACGGTAAGCGGTTCCAGCAGCCGTGTTTGCCGTCCTTGTAAATCTTCAGTCCCGTCCAGACACCGGCTTCTTTCAGCTTGTCCCGCGACGGTTGATTGCGTTCCGGAGTGTCGTGCTCGCCGGTCATGAACAGGATCGGCGTCGACTGCTTTGAGATGTGCAGGTGAGCGTCCGCCAGCGCGTACAACGCGGGAGCTTCGTCGATCGTCTTGCCGAGCCAGTGATTCGCATTGGCGTCGCCTTTGCGAGACTTGTCGGCGACAGAGCCGGTTGTCATCTGCATCGGCCCGGCCATGACGATCGCTGCCTGCAACCGCGATGATCGATCGGCATGTCCGCCGTCACCCTGCAATTCTGGCTCCTGCCAGCCGGTCGACATCAGGCCGACCAGGTGGCCACCGGCCGAACCGCCGACAGCTCCGATTCGCTGCGGATCGATTCCGTACTCCTTCGCATTCGCTCGCAGGTATCGGACGGACGCGTTGCAGTCCTGAATGCCGGCGGGAAAATGGGCTTCGTGTCCCAGGCGGTAATCGATTGCTGCCGTGACATAACCGCGCGCGGCAAGCTGCAGAGCCAGCGCCCGGAACTTGTACCTGTCGCCATTGAGCCACCCGCCGCCATGTACCACGACAACCGCCGGAAGCGGTTCGTCGTGGCCCTTCGGAATGCAGATGTCACACAGCAGTTTGCGATCTCCGGACTGTGCATAAACGACGTCCTGCATCAGCGTGACATCGTCAGTCATCGCGATCGACGGACGCGATTTCTGATCTTCCGTGCGAATGTCGGTGACTGGCGGACGCGGCGGAACTCCGTAGGCTTTCATTCGCTGCCGGTACAGACCGCCGAATCCGGTGATGTACAGTGACCGCAGGTCCTGATCACCGAAAGTGCAGTTAATCGGCCGCGTTGGGCAGACGATCTTTGCCAGCAGTTCACCGCCCGGATTCCAGATCCAGATGTCGGTCGCTCCGGCACAGTAGACGTTGCCGACACGGTCGATCGTCATGCCGTCCGCGCCCTTTGCGTCACCGTCATCCATTGTGGAGAACAGTCGACCGTCGGCAGTCGAACCGGGTTTGACGACGTTGTATGCGTAGACCTGCTTTGGAACGTAGGCCGAGACGTACAGCGTTGTTTCATCCGGCGAAAGAGTGATTCCGTTCGGTGTTTCGATCTTCTCGACGGCCGTGACGACTTTTCCGTCCGGCTGTCGATACATGACGCGTCCCTGCCGCGTCAGCGTCCAGTAGATGCCACCGTGTGCGTCGACCACCAGGTCATTTGGTCGTGCGAGGTCGCGACCACTGCCTTCGGGTTTCGTCAGCGGCTGTGGCTCCGGGCCGTGCAGCGTGATGCGTCCCTCTCCGTTGTTCGAGAGATACAGTTTTCCGTGTCCGAAGAAGGACGCACTGATACGTCCCGCTTCCTTCGCCAGGACCTGTGTCTTGTCGGTCTTCGGGTTGTAGCGGAACAGCTTCCCGCCTTTGACGTCCGGAAAGTCCAGGCTCCAGCCGTTCCAGGCAGGACCGTCAGCCAGTCCGAATTCGGTAGCAACTGTTTCGAGTGGACTGTTCGTGTCGATGATCGACTGGGCGGACACGAACGCCGGAAAACTCAGGATGATCGTCAGGCAGAGGCTTGATCGAGTCATGGAATTACTCTTCGGACGGAGTGGTTCAGGTCGGGAAACCGCAGAGGGTATCCAGCCAGCGATGCAGTCGAAACTGACCATGATCGATAGCAGGATGTCGCCGGAAAGAGGACATTGTCTCGGCGCGACTTTCGGTTACGTCAGGAATTTCGAACGGAAGACCGTAGCGCGACCTTCGGCCGAAACCAGAAGGAACGCTAATAAACGCTAATCGAATGTGATACAGGCATCAGCGATCATTAGCGTCAATTCGTGTTCCCTCCTCTTCCGTTAAGAGCGATGAGCCGAAAACACCACTCAAGCATCCGAGGTGCACCATGCTGCGTACCATGCCTTCCTTCTGCGTCGCGGCTGTCCTGCTCGTGGGCACCTCGTTGACCGCGGACGATGAACCGTCGAATTTCCGACGTCCCGGTTCGGAGGCGGAACTTCGCTACTGGCTCGACAACATGGTGCGACTGCATGGCTTCAGCGTTGACGAGGTCCATGCGGCCACGGGGCTGGAAGCCTCTGCGATTCGACAGCACCTGGGAGCGTTCGACATTCGCCCTGCAGGTTTTCCCAGGAAGCGGGACAAGTTGCTGGTGGTGCCGTTTCCGGGCGGCCGACATCCGCGAATCGGATTTCTGGAAGGTGCCATTCGTCCGCAGCGGGAAACCAAGGTCAGCGTTTTTACGCCTTGGGCGGAACACGACTACGTCGTCGTCGATGTGCCCGAGGCAATCTGGTCGAATCTTGGACTGACGTATCTGGCACACACTCACATTCCCACAGTATTCGACAAAGCAGGGCAGACGCTCGCAAAGCTGGAATGGACTCGTCGCGAAAACGGTTCTTTCGACATTGAGCGGACGCTGCCCAACGGGATCCGTTTCACGTCGCACGTCCGGCCGAAAAAGGATCACGTGTGGATGGAACTCACTTTGACGAATGGGACAAAAGAACTGCTGACCGACCTGCGCGTACAGAATTGCGTGATGCTCAAGTCCGCTGCCGGATTCAACGCCCAGACAAACGACAACAAGATCAAACGCGAGCCGTACTCGATCTGTCGGTCGGAGAAAGGCAATCGCTGGATCATCACGGCCTGGGATCCAGTGCATCGCGCCTGGTTCAATGAGCGATGCCCATGTCTGCATTCAGATCCGGTGTTTCCAGATTGCGCTCCAGGGAAAACCGTTCGTGTCCGTGGCTGGCTGTCGTTTTACGTGGGCGACGATATCGACAAGGAGATTCAGCGAATCAATTCGATCGGCTGGTCGCGGTCGTGAACCCTGTGCGGGGCGCTGGTTAGCTCACGAGCGTCATGCACCGAGTGTGTCGTCGATCAGCGAGACGAGACCGGTGATGCCTTCGGCAGGAATCGTGTGGCCGCCCGAGTACTCCACGAACCGAACATCGAATCCCGATTCCTCAAACATGTCTCGCAGCCAGATCGCTGCTTTGAAAGGCAGCGCGGCATCATTGCGACTGTGCGCCTCCAGGACTCGCATGAAGCCTCGTTTCGCCGCCAGCGGTCGCCACTGGGCTTCGTTCAAAAGTGAACCGGCCCACACGCACAATCCCGCCGGAGCATCACTCATACACAGAGCGACATCCGTCGCCAGCATTGCTCCCTGAGAAAAGCCACCCAGTACGATTCGTGAGGCCGGTAACTGGAATGTCGTCATCACAGCATCGACCACCGCGAGAATTCGTCGGCGTGACTCTGGCAGTTCGTCGGGGCAATCGTCGCGCAAATGTCGCGGATTCCCATCGGCCAGGTGGCTGAAGTCCGGAGTCCACCAGGCTGGCTGGTTCACGAGTCGCCAGGGTGAATCAGGAAAGACAAAAACCACCGGATGCCTCAACGCCGATTGCGCCAATGTGGCGCCACACACGCACGCGGCCAGATTCGAGCCCTGTTCGCCGAACCCGTGGCATAAAACGACAGCGAGCTCGGGTGTTGCGGATTCAGGCGACAGGACGATGCAGTCGAGTCCCCCCAGTGATTCGGTCCGTTGGATAAATCCATGCATGGAGCCATTCTCGAAACGTTGGAGTGTTTGTCGAGACAATCATGCAATGCCCTGCTGAATCGGTCGTGTGTCGGTTGGACATTCACGGGCGCGCTGAATACTCTGCCCGGCCCTTCGACCCCGCTGTTTTTTCCGCTGACGGTCTGCACACTCACCGATGGATCGACTCGCTCATTTGAATCCCGCGCAACGTGACGCGGCGACAACGCTGTCTGGCCCGTTGCTCGTTCTGGCCGGAGCAGGAACCGGAAAAACCCGCGTCATCACACACCGCATCGTGGAGCTGATCGGCAGCGGCATCGCTCCCGACCGCATCCTGTCGGTCACGTTCACCAACAAAGCATCCAAAGAGATGCTCGAACGCACGCAGGAGCTGCTGGGTAAACGCCTGCCCCAGCGGCCGATGATTTCGACGTTTCATTCGTACTGCGTGAAGGTCCTGCGGCAGGAGATTGAGCTACTTGGTTATCCGGCGAGGTTCACGATTTACGATCGCGGCGACCAGGAATCCACGGCCCGCAAGGCATTGCGCGACGTGCGCGTGCAGGATGGAACACTCAAGCCGGGCGATCTGCTGAACATCATCAGCCGCTGGAAGATGCAGGGCATCCGTCCGGAAAACGCTGCCGACTACACGGAGAACGACCTCGAATTCATCGCCGCGGTGGCCTATCGGAAATATCAGGCGTCGCTGCGGGCCAGCGGCGCTGTCGACTTCGACGATCTGCTGCTGCTTACGAATCAGCTGTTCCTCGACCATCCGGATGCACTGGAGCGACAGCAGGCACGCTTCGACCATGTGCAGATCGACGAATATCAGGACACGAATGGCTCACAGTTCAATCTGATCGAAGCACTCGTCCGACCGCATACGAATCTGTGTGTGGTAGGCGACGATGACCAGTCGATTTACGGCTGGCGCGGGGCGGATGTCACTCACATTCTGGGTTTTCATCGCCACTTCCCCGGCGCGAAGGTCGTCCGGCTGGAAGAGAATTACCGGTGCACGGACCAGATCATCGAAGTTGCCAACCGGCTGGTGAAGCACAATCGAGGACGGCACGACAAAGAACTGCGCGCGAACAAAATCTCGGACGTGCCCGTGCGGTTTCGCGAGTACGACGACGAACTGACCGAAGCCGAAAACGTCGTCCGCGAGATCAGCTTTCTGGTTGAGAAGAAGGGCGTCGCTCTGCAGGACGTATGCATTCTGTTCCGCACGAACGAACAGCCGCGAGTCTTTGAATCGGAACTGCGCAGGCAGGAAGTCCGCTACGTGATCATGGGCAGTCAGTCGTTCTTCGATAAACGAGAGATACGCGACACACTCGCGTATCTCAAAGTGTTGGAGAATCCCCAGGATGAGACGTCGTTGCTGCGGATCATTAATACGCCGGCCCGAGGCATCAGCGATGCCACCGTGCAGAAACTCGTGCAGCGGGCTGTGCGACAGGGCTGCAGTATCTGGCAGACGATTCCTGCGGCGGTTGAAGAGAAGTTGATCACTGCAAAGGCAGCTCAGTCATTGAACGGATTCTCGGGCCTGCTTGCTCGCTATCGCACACGGTTGCAGCAGGCTCCGCACGAGCTACCGAAGCTTTGCGAGGATTTGCTGACGGAAATCGACTACGAAAGCGAAATTCGCAAGCAGTACAAGAACGAGGTCATGCAGGCGACTCGCGAGGAAATGCTCGAACAGATGGTCGCCTCGCTGGGCGATTACGTGCGACGTGCAAAAACTCCGTCACTCTCCGGATACCTCGACGAGACCACATTGAACGGTCGCGAAGAATCGAGCGACAAGGAACAGAAGCTCGACGAAAACGCCGTCCGACTGATGACAGTACACAGTGCCAAGGGGCTTGAGTTTCCCCACGTGTACATTGTCGGAATGGAAGAAGGGTTGCTGCCGCACAAGCGATCCATTGATGCCGAGGCTGAAGGCGGAGCCATCGACGAGGAACGGCGACTGGCCTACGTCGCCGTCACCAGAGCCCGCGATCATCTGACACTCACGCGAGCATCCGCCCGAACCAGATGGGGCAGGAAGAGACTCTCGATCCCGTCGCGGTTTCTGGAAGAAATGTTCGGCGAAGAAGTCGCGACCATACCGGTCGGTATCGAGTAGACGTCCGCAGATTTGGCGCGAGTGTCGTGCGGGAGAAATCTGTATGTGCCGCGGCCGCTGGATTCCGGATACAATCGCGTCTGCAATTCAATCGTCTGCGGAGTCGATCCCATGCCCATCCACGACTGGACTCGCGTCAGCCCGGGAATCTTTCACCATTTCCATCATGAGTGGATCTCGACGCTCAATCGGGCTCTCAACGCCGACCTGCCCGGCGACTACTACGCGCTGGCGGAACAGATCGCCGGTGGAATGGGTCCAGACGTCCTCACCCTGGAAGCACGATCGGGAAACGAGTTGGAACCGTCTGGCGCGGCCGGCTCAGGGCGCGATGACGGTGTTGGGCTTTTACTGGAAACCGCGCCGCCACAAGTGCAGTTCACGGCAACGTCTGCGGTCGAACGTTACTCGCAGCGACGCAGCCGCATCGCGATCCGCCACTCGAGCGGTGATCGCGTCGTTGCTGTGCTGGAGATCGTGTCTCCCGGCAACAAAAGCAGTCGTCATGCACTCCGCTCATTCGTCGAGAAGGCGGTGGAGTTTCTAGACTCCGACGTGCACCTGCTGATCATCGACCTGTTCCCGCCCACACCACGCGATCCGCAGGGGATCCACAGGGCCATCTGGTCGGAGATTGAAGAGACTGACTTTGAACTCCCCCACGATCGCCGCCTGACGCTGGTGGCCTACTCATCCTGGGAAACGAAGCGAGCGTTCATCCAGCCGGTTGCTGTCCACGAGACTTTGCCGGACATGCCTCTGTTCGTCGAGCCGGGTCGATATATCCCGGTGCATCTGGACGCGACCTACACAACTGCGTTTGATGCTGTACCAACACGCTGGCGCGAGGAACTTGAGGTGTCGTGATCGATGCCACTGATGTCGACGAATCACGCGCATCGTGTATGGCGTCAACGTGTCGCGTTCGACCGGCCGATCACCTGAGAGTTACAGGCGGGACGGAGTCTCTTGCGGCTCCCGCTGTGAGTCGATCCGTTCCTGCATTTTTGTGATCGTCTTGGCCTGGTCCTCACAGACAAGACACAGCTCGGCCACGATGTCGGCGAGCTGCTTTACGGTCTGGTCGCGGGACATCAGGCTCACTGCGTTCTGTCGCAGCCGTTGAATGATGTGAGTGCTCACGGCAATAGACTCGCGCTTCGGTGGAATGCAACAGTGACGGCTTTGGATTGAATTAGCAGCGGGGGAGCCGGCAGGTTATCGAAAGACCTCCGAAGTGTCGCCCGTTCAGCACGGGACGGAAGCCCGCGCAGGACCAGTCTCTGGCCAGATGATTGGGGCGTCGGCCAGCGGCCACAGTCGATTGAGCATTGCCCATGGCATCCGGTGACTTTATGAACGGCGCGCACCAAAGCTCATGGCAGCCCGGAAAGCCAACATGGATACGAACCTGACACTGATGCAGATCTCCGCTCTGACAGTGGCGGGCATGTGTCACGCCTTGCTGGGAAGTGTGAAAGTTCCGCTGGCCCAGAAGATGCAGATTGACGAGGCCCGTGTCGGTGGACTGGTCAGCGTGTTCGGCGTCACGCTCATCCCGATGGTCTTCGCGGCCGGGTTTCTTGTCGACCTGATCGGAGTCAGCGGCAAACAGACAGTGATCGGCGGCGGTTTCCTGATCGTCATCGTCAGTCTGATCACGCTGTCGCGACTGAAGACCTACCGCGTCGCCCTGCTCGCAGTCCTGCTGCTCGGAATCGGCTGGTCCGCCCTTGTGAACGTACTCAACGTAACGTCGCCGCCAGCGTTTCTTCCTCTGGACGAAACGCAATCGCGAATCTCCTATGCGATGAACATGGGCGACTTCGTTTTCGGAATGGGAGCGTTCATCACACCGCTACTGGTCGTGGCGCTGACGCGGTGGATGAAGTTTGAAGCCGTCTTTCTGCTACTGGCCGCCGTGGCGCTGATCCCGCTGCTGCAGGGATTCGGAGTTGACTGGCTGCGAATTCATGCCGAACCGTCAGACAGTGTGGCCGGCGGACTGGCAAAACTGGCTGGTAACCCGACCGTATGGCTGTGCTGCCTGGCATTCTTTTTCCACGTGCCGATCGAAGCTTCAACGGCAACCTGGGCCACAACGCTGATGACCGACCGTGGCGTCCAGGAAGGACGGGCCTCGGCTCTGCTATCCGCCTTCTGGCTGACGTTCATGGGTTCGCGTCTGGCGACTGCGCTGCTGTTGCCGGCGGGGAATGACACGCTGCTGGTTGTTGTCATGGCGATCCTGTGCATCGCATTCACACTGGGGTTGTTCGCGAGCCGCAGCGCGCGGATGACCTGCGTGATGATCATCGCCGCAGGACTGATCCTCGGACCGATCTTTCCCACGTTGATCGCGATCCTCCTGACGGATGTCGAGAAACCATTACACGGCCGCGCGGTCGGAGTCTTTTTCGCCGTCGGCGGGATCGGCTGGACTGGAGTGCCCGTACTGATCGGATACTGCGCAAAACGCAGCAACGTGCAGAAAGCATTCCTTGTCGCGACAGGCTGCGCCACGCTGTTGACTGCACTGTCGGTCGCGCTGCACATTCAACGCGGATAACACTGCTGTCGGGCTTTACCGTTTGAGTGGCACGCAGCCAGTACCGTCTGGTGCGGACGGAAAACCACGATCAGTCCCGGACTCGTTCGCCAACGATTCCGAATTCCGCGGCCGACGCCCATGGCTGGCCGCTCACCTCAGACAAAGCGCGGATCAACACATAACGGCCAGTCACTGGTTTGAATTCGACGGACTGTGACGTGCGCTTCTTCTTGAACGTCGTTGAGGCGGCGGGCTCTTCGAATTCGTCGGGCGCGTCACTGACATAAACTTCGCACTTGGCGATGGCACCGTTCCAGCCGTTGTCCTGCCGCGCGAGGTACCGAAGTTCCCGCACGCTGTAGCGAGCTCCGAGGTCGATCACGAGTTCGTGTGGGTGTTTCTCTGCTTTGGGCAAGAACTGCGAATGCCAGATCGTGTAGGGATTTCCGTCGATCGCGTTCCGGGCAAACTTGCGGTTGCCGCGATTTTCGCTACTGAACCGAACGAGCTTCAGCGTTGATGGCGTGACCAGCCCTTCGGGCGGTATCAGATTAACTTTTCCAGGCGGCTTTGAATTCGCGTCCCGAGACGTCCCGTATTTCGCCCACCGGTCTCGTTCGTGCTCCGTCCGGCTATGGAACACTCCCTCGACGACGTCGGTGTGAGCGTCATCCGCGAACTGCACCATCGTCGCAAGGGCGTCGGGGTAATCACCGGCGATGTCGCTGGTCTCGCTGATGTCTTTGTCGAGGTCGTACAGCTCCCATTTCGCCTTGGGACCGCGGCCGCGATAGGCCTTCCACTGATCCATGCGGACCGCCGTCTGACCAACGAATTCCCAGTACAGATACTTGTGAGATTCCTGGTCACGTCCAGTGGCTTCCTTGCCCAGAATTTCGGGCAGGATCGACATGCCGTCGATGTCGGCGGGAGCTTTGGCACCGCTCAGCTCGGCCAGCGTGGGCAGAATATCGGGCTGATACCAGACGAGGTCACTGACCTGGCCCGGTTTGATGCGGCCTGGCCAGCGGACCAGCGATGGAATCTTCAATCCGCCTTCGTACAGACTGCCCTTGCCAGCGCGAAACTCGACGCCTGTCTTGGGATTCACATTGGGACCAAAGAAACCGCGTGGGTGTTCTTTCGACTTGAAGCGATCCTGTCCGCCGTTGTCTCCGGCGAAAAACACGATGGTGTTTTCTTCCAGTTCGAGTTCTTTCAACAGGTCCAGAACTTCGCCGACGTTGCGGTCGACCATCGTCACCATCGCTGCGTAGTTCTTCGCTTCAGACGGCCAGTCCTTGTCCTTGTAAAGCTGCACGGCCGGGTCGGTCTCGGGGATGTCGTACATGCCGTGTGGAGGCGTGATGGGCAGGTAGCAGAAGAAGGGTCGATCCTTATTGTCGCGAATGAACTGCAGGCTCGCGTTCATAATCTCGTAGTGAGAATACGTCTCGCCACTGCGTCCGCCGCGATTTCCTTTCAGCGGAACTTCCTGGCTGTTGCGGATCAGATACGGGGGATAGAACGAGTGCGCATGCACCTGATCGTAGTAGCCGAAGAAGACATCGAAGCCGTGCTTCTCCGGAACACCGGTTGAACCGCGTCCGCCGCAACCCCATTTTCCGAACCCGCCCGTTGCGTAGCCAAGTGGCTTCAACATGGAGGCGATCGTCTCTTCACCTTCCCGCAGTGGAGTGCCGCCGCCGTTCTGTCGTACGGAAGCGTGCCCGGCGTGTTTGCCCGTCATCAGCGTACATCTCAAGGGAGCACACACAGGAGCTCCGGCCAGCGCGTTGGTAAACATCAGCCCTTCGGCCACCATCCGATCAATCCGGGGCGTTTGAATCTGCGGGTGCCCCATGTAGGACACTTCGTAATACGCCAGCTCGTCGGACATGATGTAAACGATGTTCGGCTGGCGCGAGTCGTCGGCAGCTTCAACGTGGTCCGTAAGCGGCAGCGACGCGGTTACGATTGCCGCGGCAGCAAACCGGATCAGCGTTTGCCCGCGGAAATGTGAACCAGCGGGACATGGATCGACGCAATTCAGCACACACTGTTTCGTCATGACAATTCTTTCCTGGGCTTCTTCCAGTTCAAAACACGTTGCAGTTGAATCAAGTTTCATTCCTGGACATGAAGGAACACTAATCGACACTGATCTTCGCTAATCCGGGCGACAGTCGTCACACGAATCATTAGCGTCAATTAGTGCGGATTAGTGTTCCCTGCTTCGGCGTCCGCTCTCGGTCTGAGGCACAGCCTCGGTAGACTCTTCAGTCGTCACATGTGCGCAAGTCTTCAATTCTCACGCAAAGACGCCAAGTCGCGACGGACGGCAGTTCCCAGACTTTGCGTCTTCGCGACTTTGCGTGAGAACTTTCAGTCTGGTTGCGGCACTCCCGTGTCAGGGCACGTCCCGCAAGCACACGTGATAATCACACGACAGGGTGGCAGGGTCATTCTTTTCCTGGCGTGGATTTGCTGAGCAGTTCGCTGGCGAGGAACGCGTAGGCCTTTTTCAGCGCTTCCTGGTCAACGGCCGCTCGCAGATGACCCGCGCCTTCGATCTTGTGCATCTCCGTCCTGACCCCGGCCTTCTTCAAGGCTTCGAAACACGATTGCGTCCAGGGCAGCGGAACCAGTTTGTCTTCCGTTCCGTTGAAGAAGAACATCGGGGAATCATCTTTGTCGACAAAGGCGGCTGAGGACGCGGCACGAAACACGTCCGGTTTGGTGGTGAGGTCGCCGCCCATCAGGAATGCGGCCCATTTGCCGTTGTCGGGGAACGAGCGAAAGTCCGTCGGCGCTCCGCCAGCCACAACGACCTGAATCCGCGTATCGACATTCCCGTTGGTTTCGCTCGGTGCCTCGCCCGTCGTGCCCAGCAGCGAAACCAGGTGACCACCCGCCGAGTAGCCCATGGCGCCGAGCCTTTTCGGGTCGACGCCGTACTCAGCCGCATGAGTGCGAATCCACTTCACGGCCGCACGACAGTCCTCGATCTGCGCCGGGAACTGGTGCTGCGGCGCGAGTCGATAATCAATCGCGAAGCAGACGCATCCCATTTTGGCGAGTGAATAGGCATAGCCACGAAGCTGATGCCGATTCCCGGATTTCCATGCGCCGCCATGAACGACCAGCACCGCTGGCGATAGCCCGTCCTTCTCAGGGACAAACGCATCGAGCAGCAATTCACGGTCGCCGACCGTCGAGTAAACGATTTCCTCGCGGACATCGAACCGGTATTCAACAGGGTGCTGACCAACGGAAGCAAAACAGGCGGCCACGAAGACAGAATGAAACATGCAGCGATCCTTGAATGGAATCGGCCGAGCTCTTGACGGCCGGGGTGTCCGATCGTCAGTCGATGTCGGAGTTTTCCTGTTTTTCGCACGATGATCGACTCACCCTTTGCAGTATGACTGCGAGCGCTGGGCATGTGTCGAAAATCAAAACGTCATTACGTCCCGGCGACGGAAAGTCGATCACGCGAGTCCGGTTCCCACTGCTCCCAGTCACGGCGGAATTGCCTGCAGGTCGGCGTTATCCTCCACGATCACCTTCTGCAGACTCAGTATCAATTGCGGACACTGCTTCGATCAGTTTCTGTTCCAGAACCATTATCTTTCGCTCAGCGTCCGTCTTGTATTCACTGGCCAGCAATCGCTCAATAAAGCCGATGGCTCGTAGGTTCAGTGCAATCCGACGCTGGTGTTCCGCTTCTATGGCGTTGGCCACCGCAATCTTTTCCTGCTTCTTTGCTTCCATAGCATTGGCGATCGCGATCTTTTCCTGCTTTTTGGCTTCTTCGGCGTTCTTCTCGGCAATGAGTTTTTGTGCAGCTTCAGCCTCCTTAGCCGCGAGTGCGGCGTCTTTCTGCCGGTCGGCTTCCTTTCTGTTTTCCACAGCCAGCAATTGCTGGATAAAGGCGATCGCACTTTCGTTCCGTGCGATTCGTCCCTGACGTAGTGCTTCCCGTGTTTTCTCCTCCGCGATCAGGCGTTGCTTCTTAGCCTCCTCGAAATTCTTTTGTGCAATCAGCTTTTGTGCTGCTTCGGCCTCCATGGCTGCCTCCGCCCCCAGCCTCTTCTCGTCAGCAATCACACGCTGCTTCTCAGCCGCCTTGAAGTACTTCTCAGCGAGTCTTGTTTGCTCAACTGCTATGTTCTTTTGCTTAATTGCCTGGGCTTCGTTTTCCTTGGCGAGTTGTTCCTGTTTCTGGGCGATTTTACTCTGCGCGACGATAGCGCCAGCCTGCCACACGGCGAGCACTCCAAATACAGAGACAACTGCCAGGACTGCCGCTCCACCCGTGAACATTACACGACGACGAAATTCGCGCGCCGTCCGGATCTTCTGATGCGTAATCGAGGTCTCGATATAAGTCAGCGTTGACGCGTGCAGCACGTCGCGAGCAGCATCCAGCACCATGCGGCCTTCTTCAAGTGGCAGTCCCACCGACAGCAGTAGACTTTGCTCACACGCATAGTCTTCCCAGTGTTTCTGTTGCTGTTCGATGCGCGTGCGAATCCGGAGGTGTTCGCGGTTGTCCCGGACCCAGTCTGTAATCTGATCCCATGAACGGAGCAGCGATTCGTGCGTCAGGCTGGCGACGGGCGTGCCCCCGTGCTGGTCTGTGGAAAGAAAACGGGCGGCGACCAGAGCTTCGGTGAGTGTGCGCCGCGCGGGCGTGGCGGTCAGTTCGTCCATCGCGGCGCGACGTCGGACGGCGACCTGATCACCGTCCAGGTCAAGAGTCACCAACAGGGGAAGTATCTCCGGCAGAGCCGCTCGCGCGTCGTCCGGAAGCTGATTGAACTGTTCCGTGGCGCGCTGGGCGAGGGCTCCTTCCACACCGCCCATTCGATCGTAAGCCGTCAACAACAGAGTTCCCGTCTGCTGATCCCGCTGCCGATAGAGTTCGCTGAGTACATACTGCAACAGAGGCAACGCGGACGGATCGCGTGCCGCGTCCTGCAGGATCAGCTCGTCCAGTTTTCGGGCCGTCTTGTCGTCATGCTCGAACTGCAGTCCGGCCAGGCGTGCCGGTTCGGTGATCAGTTGCTGCAGTGCGGCAGCACCAGGTGGCAGCAGATCGAAATGGCCGCGTTCGCCCTTCATGCGAAGAATGGCCCGTGATTTCTGGGCATGTGGGTAAAAGTCGCTCCGCAAAGTCGCAAGGACAGTCACGTGGCCTGAGCCTGCCAGAACTTCCACCGCCTCAAGAAACTGCTCGCGGTCCTTTTCTGAGATACTGCGGTCTGTCCAGAGTTCCTCCATCTGATCCAGAACGAGCAGCACACGGACCACGCCACCCAACGACTCACTGGCAGCGGCGAAGGCAGGATTTACGCTGAGTCGGACGGTCAGCTCGGCATCACTCTGCAGTCCATTCGCGATGTCAATCAGCGTTACGTTTGACCCCGCGAGTTCTGGAATCGCGTCTCCAAGTACTTTGGCCAGTCGCAGGCACAGGTGTCCCTCGGCAAGACTGGGCAGGAATGTGGCGACGCGCCATTCTCGGACGTCGTCGTCCCAGTTCCGCTGAATGAGCGATGCCGCGACGCCCGCAAACGCCAGCGAACTTTTCCCCGCACCGCTGGCCCCGACGATGACAACGAACGCACATCCGGATAATTCCTGGTCACGCAGCCTTGCCAGCAAGTCACAGCATTCCTCATCCCGCCCCAGAAAGATGGCTGCGTGCTCGACATTGAAGAACTGCAGCCCGCGGTATGGCTCATGCTGCCAGCGCGCGGCTGCGTCAGTACTGACCAGCTCATCCAACGCATGCCGTAGATGAACTTCCAATCGTTGAGCGAAGTTCACCGGCTCCGTGTAGGAGTGATACGCGCGCAGATTTCGGCCTTCGGAGTCGTGAAACTGTTCTCGAATGAATGACTCTGCCAGTCTGTTCTGTGAAATCAGCACCTCGAGCTGATCCGCAGCACATTCTGACAGAGCCCGTCGGAATCCAGCTTCGTCCTGCCGTGCGTAGGCGAGGATCACGGGGCGCTGCCGGTCGCTCTGTTCGAATGCAGTCAGCATCAGGTCGAATTCACGCTCCGTGCCACTGCGATAGGGAGTCCCGTCCGACCTTGTGACGGCGGCTCCCAACGCGCTTCCCAACCGCGACCACAGCACGAAGACCGCGATGTCGATCGGCTTCTGTTCCAGCAGATAGTCGATGGTCTCCTGAAACGAAGCGGTTGCGGGCAGTGCCAGCTCTTCCCACAGCACAGGTTCGAGTGTGACGCCCCGATAACGCCGTTCGAGCGACTGGACCACGCGGCGGGCTTTGTCGCGTTCCTCAATCACATCGCCGGGACTCGAAATGAAGACGCGAATCGTTTGCGTGGCAGCCATACGATGCTCCTCACAGGACGCTGTTCAATCCCAGCACCGAACCACCTGGTTCGGCAGATTGGGAGACAAAGATTCAGACCCGGTTTAACAAATTACCAGGCGCGGAACTACCTGCTGACGGAATCAGGACTGGTGCATCGCATCGGGACTCGATCAAGACGGCGGGAGCGTGTTGAACAGGCGGTCGCCGGCGTCGCCCAGGCCGGGGACGATGAATTTCTGGTCGTTCAGGTATTCGTCGACCTGCGCCGTGATGATCTCCGTCTCGGGGAATTTTTCCCGCACGGCAGCGATTCCTTCTGGAGCGGCGATCAGGACCACCAGTCGAGTTCTGGGTACGCCCCAGCGTTTCAGGACGTCCAGAGCAAGTGTGGCCGACCCGCCGGTCGCCAGCATCGGATCAACGACCAAAGCGACGTCGGGTGGATCGGATTCAGGCAGCTTCTGGTAGTACTCGACGGGACGCGCCGTTTCCTCGTCTCGAAATAGGCCGAGATGCCAGACCTCGGCATCGGGAATCAGATCGAGCAGTGGATCGACAAGGCCCAGGCCTGCTCGCAGGATCGGAACCAGCGCGATGCGTTCGGCCAGTTCGTAACCTGGTGCGGTGGCCAGCGGTGTCTGCACGGTTGTGTTTCGAAGCTGTAGGTCGTCGGTCGCCGCCGCAGCGAGGATTGTCGCCACGCGGCGCACCAGAGAACGAAACTCCGCGGGGGACGTGTTGACGTCACGCAGGCGTGTCAGATGCAGTCGCACCAGTGGATGGTCGATCTCGCGGACGTTGTCTCGAGGAGAAATCATCAGGGCACCTGTATTGTGTCTTCGGGAATGTCGTCTGGGTTCGAGTCGCCGCGACGACGGGGCAAGACTGCAATTCCGGCGGCGACGGCCAGCAGTCCGATGGCACCGACCGTCAGCCAGGATTCGTCAATTGCCGGAGTGTCGGCCTGGGGATGATCGACGCTTGTCGTATTGCGCAGGAACGGGCGCGGAAGGGCGCGTGGATTCTGGGAGCGCGTCGGCGGTCGCGCCTCGATGGTGACGGCTGAGTGAATGCCGGAACCCAACAGCAGGACGAGCAGCATGCCGGTCGCGGTCACCAGCAGTGGTTCCTCGCGGGAAGTTTCCGGCAGTGCGGCTGTGTTTGAAGACTCTGAAACAGGTGGGCTGGCGCCTGACTGAGCGGCAGGTGCGGGATCCTCGTCGGTCTGTGGCTGCAGAGTCCTGAGCTGAAGTTTCCATCCCAGCAGACCGACCACCACCAGGCAGGTCGAGGCCGCCAGAACGTCTCCTGCGTTGCCGAACAGGCCGGTGGCACCGGCCGCCAGCACAACGACCGACTGCATCAGTGCTGTTGTCGTTCGGGCTCGCAGCGTTCCAAATGCTCCACTCAGTGCCGCGACGGATGCCAGCCAGAAGATGCCGGATTCCACGGCACCAGACTGACGTTCCCACCAGGACGCCGGATGCGAATAAATTCCCAGCAGAAGCAACAATCCCGTGACGGCCAGAATCCCTGCCGAAACTCCCGTTGTCAGCCGGAGTGGTCCCCACTGCAGCCCACGGTCTCCCGCGGGCGAACTGAGCGCCAGATAGACTCCGACTGACGCGATCAGGATTCCAGACAGCTCGGCAACGGACACGACAGCACTTTCGTTTCGGGTGCGACAGGGGCAAGTCAGGGCGTCAATCTATCCGCGTTGTCAGCGAATCGGGAGGCTCAGTTCACTTCCGAAGAAACTGGGCTGCCGGTGGCCGACGTCAGCTTCGGCAACACTCAGCCGACTCGGGGTCAACCGCCAGACGTAACCCACCGGCTAACGCCGATGGCAAGATATTGAAGTCGGCTGAATCCGATTGAGGTCATGTTCTTCCCGGGAAGCGTGACGGTCAGAAATCAACTGTCGCAGACGCATGACAGAGGCCACCAGTGAATTCTGGTCTATCTAGTGAACTGTTGTTCCAAGGCCCTTGATCAACAGCCGGTAAAGCCCGTATCTATTCACGTGTGCTACTCCGCAGGTGCCAGTCCGACGATTCGACGCGTTAGAGTCTTCCGTCGTCAGGCATGCGCTCCGTGCGCGCGCATCGTAGGATGGGCACTCCTGCCCGTCCCGGCACCGGCAATGGACGGGCAAGAGTGCCCATCCTACTTTTGGTTGCGGCTATGCCGCTTTGGGTACTGGCCCGGCTTTGCGGTCGGGAGGAACGCGATCAGCCGGTCGAAACCAGTGAGGAGCTCTGTCGCGATGAAAGTGTTCGTCAGCTACTCGCATAAGCAGGAGAAGCAGGACGGGTGGGTGAGGGACTGCCTGGTCCCATGCCTGGCAGCCGGTGGGGCCCGGGTACTGCTGGACTTGGACGAATTCAAAGCCGGGCGTCCGCCGCGTGCACAGTCTGATCAGGCTCAGGCGGAAGCCGATCGTCAGGTGCTCGTGCTGTCGCCGGCCTACTTCGACAGCGAAGCGTGTCGGCACGAGTTTGCCGTGGCTGTCGCTGGTACTCAGGAACGACTCGACCGGGGTGAAACGTCCGATGAATTTCGGGCGGGTCACATCATCCCGGTCAGGCGGGTCGACTTCCCGCTGCCCGCTGTCGTCGAGGGCCTGGATGCACCATTGAGCCCCGACATGGTGGATCCGGCTGCCGGTCCCGGCACGGCCGAACGGGCGCTGGAACAGACACGGCTCGAACAGAACTGGGATCTGCTGCTGGAGGTCTGTGGAGCCGACCTGGGCACGCTGGCGCCGCACTGGCTGGACGTCCGCAACTGGCTCAGGCGTTGCCTGGAACGGAATCAATCCGTGCATCTGCGGGTCGTGGGCAATCCGCAATGGAAAGAACTGCTGGATCACCTGTCCGCCAGTGTGTCCGCACCCGAACTGCATCAGGTCGATGTCGGGCGCGGAGCCACGGAACTACGGCACGATCTGCTGTCCGAAATGCTCGGTCAGCCTGGATCGATCAGTCCGTCTGGAGACCTGAAGCAGTTCGAGCAGGCGCTGCTGCTGCGGCAGCGCGTCACGCGTGTGGTGCTGCGGCACTTCGACAGTGTGACCGGACGCGAAACGTATGGAGACGATCTGTTTACAGCCTGGCGTTATCTGATGAGCGAGAAGCGACAACTGGTCGTGCTGTTCCAGTCGCGCGCTGCGTTTCACGAACTTCTTCCGCTGCGTCTGCAGGATTCGCCGATCGCAGCGCTGGAGTCGATGGAACTGAAAGGCAGGCCACGTGACGCGTCCATTTGACCAGCTCGGCTTCGGATTCCGCAGTCATCGCTCGGCGCTGTCGTGGATATGGCTGCTGTATCGGCGACCTCGCGAGGTTCACGCCGCGATGGATGCAACAACGCCGTTCCGGGCGGCCTGGTCGACGCTGAGTGTGATGTGGCACGCCCTGCCGTGGATGTTGCTGATCGCCGTGCCAGGACGAATTGTTCTGATGGCGGCCACCGATGCGATATTCGTTGAGTCACTCTTTGCAGGTAAGTTCCCGCTGCAGATGTTGCAGGATGCGGCGAGCGGCGCCGTTAAAGCGATGCTCGAATCTCCGTTTCCGCTGGGAATCGGGATGATGATTGGAGCATCCACTGGTGCGACTCGAGATCATGGAGACCCGCATTGGCGTGTGTGGGTGTGTCTAGTCCTCGTACTTGGTGTGTCAGGAGCGACTGTCGCGTGGCTTGACGTAGCCGCTGGATTCGTCGCGTTTGGTCTCGCGTTTGGTCTCGCCGTAGGGCTCGTCAGTGGTCTTGCATTCGGGCTCGCCGTCTCGCTTGCTGTCGGTCTCTCCGTTGGTCTCGTTGGCGGGCTCGTCTTCGGACTTGGCGACGGTCTCGTCGACAGGCTCGCCTTTGGCCTTGCCTTCGGTCTCGCAGTCGGTCTCGCCGGCGATCTTGTCGATAGTCTCGCCCTTGGGTTTGCCGTCGTCCTCGGACTCGTTGCCACGTTCGCCGTCGGGCTCACTGCCGGGGCCGGTGTCAGCTTGGGTATCGGCGTCGTCGCGAGTTTTGGCGTCGCGTTCAGCTACGCGATCGGTGTCGGGCTCGGACTGACACGTGTGTACTACCTACCCTTGCATTTCTTATGGCTTCTGCCCGTTCCTCACGGACGCATCTATCGCTGGCATCCGGTTGCCTGGGACGACGTGTGCGGCATCGCATTCCCCAGGCTCGATCGGCTACTCATTGCGTTCGTGGACACGGATGCGATCGCGGCACGGTGCGAGATTGATCGCCTGATACGCGGCCCATCTCTAGATGGCCCGCCTGCGCAGCAACACGCGGCGCGGTCGGCACGGACCACGCTGCTGGCCCGGGAGGCCGCGACTCAAACGCGACTTTCTCGCTTGTCTGAGTGCGTTGATGCTTTGCCGGAAGGTGACCGGGGATTTCTGACCCAGACCGCCGTGGTGCGGGAGCAGGTCGATCGCATCAGCCGGCTGCAGACGGATATGGATGCCGCCGACCGGCCCATCTTCCGCGAGCCGGCCGCTCATCTGCTGCGGACCGAGATCGACAACTTTCGCCTGCGTGTGGCCGGCTATCACGCACCGCTCGCCAGCGAATTCGGGAAAGCCGCCGAGGCGTGGCTGAAGATCGCCGACCAGCAGTGGCAGGACGCCAGGCAGGCTGTGCAGAAGGCTCCAGCGCCGCAGGTGTTTCGGGCGGGCGATCCTGTCAGGCTCAATCAGGAAGCCTTTGTGTTTCGGCCGCAGGTGATCGGTGAACTGGAAAAGCAGCTCACACTGGCGACAGGGTGTCCTGGACTGGTGATCTACGGACGCCGCCGCCTGGGCAAGTCCACGCTGCTGACGAATCTGTCACAGTTCCTGCCGGACTCGATGTATGTGGCGTCGATGTCGATGCAGAAGCCGGACCTGTTCACGTCGCTGGATTCGTGGTGCGACGCCGTCTCAGCGGCGGTGCAGCAGGCTTTGGGACCGGCTCTGGATGACGCTCGACCACAGACACTGCGTGAGCTGTTCGATTGGCTCGGCCAGATCGACCGGTCGCTCGCTGAAACAGGCAGCGGACAACCAGACACTCCTGCGTCTCCACGCGAGGCGGACGCGACGCCGAGTGTGGGGACCAGTGGGCAGGGGCGACGGGCGTCTGGCGGGAGTCAGGAACGTCGCTTGCTGCTGGCCATCGATGAGTACGAGGTCTTCGATCGCAAGATCGCCGAGGGGGTACTGCCGGAAGACCTGCTCGCAACGATTCGCGAGTCGATCCAGACGCACCGCAACATCACGTGGATCTTCGTCGGCAGTCACGGTGTCAGTGAGCTGACCGGTGCCGACTGGCCGAGTTACCTTGCCAGTGTCCGGACGCTGACCGTCCCGCCATTCACCGCAGCCGAGACGCGAACGCTGCTGACCGATCCGTTGAAGCACTCACCCGTGTGGGAACGCGAGCCGGAGGATCGACCGCGGTTCGAACCGGCGTTCTGGGCGGGGGAAGAGGGGATTGACGCGATTCACGCTCAGGCGGCTGGATGGCCGCATCTGGTGCAGCTCATTGCGGAGACCGCCATCGATCGCATCAACGACGAGAAGCAGAAGCACCTGGACATGGAGCTGCTGGAGCGAGTGTTCCACGAGGCCGTCGAACGCGGCGAAATGGTGCTCACACTGCTGATGCAGAACGAATGCACGCTCGACGGCGAATGGGAATACCTGACGGGATTCCGTCGCTTGGACACTCAGCCACCACCGCAAGACGATGCCGTCTACGAATCGTTGCGGCGGCGTCTGCTGGTTACGGAAGACGGAGACAACTGGAAACTGCGCGTTCCGCTCATGCAGAGGTGGATGCGAACTGTCTGAGGACCCGGCCAGAAATAAGGTCACAATTACGATCCGGGGTCCGGTATTTACGAACAGGCCAATGGCACCGACTGCCAACCCGGGTTGTGTGCACAACGGGAGTGTTGGCTCCGCGGGACGAACGGATCGTGAGACTCGCGCCGAAGGGCTCGACTGGTTCGGTGGTAACGTGTGCAGGCGTCTGGCACGAACAACCGCTGAATTCCAGCGACTCAAGGCTGGACTGTGAATGTCTGCGACTTACGATTGCCGGTCGACATTGCTTTTCGTGTAGTCGAAGTCGCCAGAGTTTGGCCAGATCAGAGTCATCGGCCAAAGTCTGGCGACTTCGGCTACACGGAGATTTCTGGAACTGAGAGCAGTTGCCCCGTGGCTCATCTTGATCTGAATTCGTCCTATCCCGTCTCGACCAGCGCAAGCGGGCGGCGCCGTCGCATGCTGGTCATGCAGATGGCGGAGACGGAAGCACAACAGACGTCGGGCAGCACCAGCGCACCATCAACGAATCCATCCCGACCAACGATCACATCAGCACCGCCAAACGACGTCGCAAGCGCCGCGGCGATCGCCCGAATTCGCGAACTGGTGGACGACACGATCCCGCGTACGTGGATCTTTACCGGGGACGGGTTCGGCTTCGAAACACGGCTGGCGCAACGGAGCTGGACCGAACATTTCACGGACGTGATCCGTGGACGGCTGGCGCGCGGCAAAGATGTTGTGCTGGACACGACCGCCAGTCACAGCACGTTCGCAGGCCTGTTGCGAAATCTTGACTGGAAAGTACTGCGCTTTCAGCCGGATGTCGTGGTCATCAGTGCCGGACCGGATGATGTGCTGCGAGCCGGGGACAGCCGCGAGTCGCTGCAGGCGGCGATGACGGAATTGACCGAGTTTCTGCACGACGAAGGCTGTGTCGTGGTCCTGTGCTCGCCGCCGCTGGCCTCCGGCGTGACGCAAGAGCAGATGATTCCGCTGCTGGACACTCTGCAGAGTGTGGCGCTGCGGTGCCAGGCGGTCTTTGTTGACCACTACACACTCTGGTGCGCATATCAGACGCAAACCGGAAAGACGCTCGACCTGCTGGATGCCAGTGCCACGGTTCCCTCGGCCGCAGGGCACCGCAAACTCGCCCGCGATTTGATCACCGAGCTGGGCATTGTGCGTTGAGCGGGGAGTGGAGAGTGGATGGCAAATCTCAGAAATCGGTCATGGAAACTGCGCTGATTACGAATCCTGGCTGATTCATTTCACTTCGCGCATTGAATCGGCAGCGATCCCTGGGGAGACTGCCGGGCCTTAACTCGGCTCAGTAGTTCCACGTTTGGCTGTTCGCGAGAAGGGTGGCTGGGGTCGAGCGCCAGCGAGCCCCCAGTAGCTGCGATTCTGGGGGCTCGCTGGCGCTCGACCCCAGCCACCCGAAACTCCAAGCTTGGAACTACTGGGGCTCGTCGCGAGCCTTCATCCTTCATCCCTCAGCCTTCACCCTTCCCCATGACGTGCTACCTGACGATCGATCTTGGTGCGGAAAGCGGCCGCGTGGTGGCGGGGCTGTTTGATGGTTCGCGGGTCGAATTGCAGGAGTTGCATCGCTTTCGCAACGGCCCTGTGTCCGTGGCCGGGACATTGAGGTGGGATCTTGTGAATCTGTGGCGTGAGATTCAGACGGGTATCGCCAAAGCAGCGGCTCAGTTTGGTGACTCGATCTGCTCGATCGGCGTCGATACCTGGGGCGTCGACTATGTGCTGCTTTCGGAAACCGAGGAGCTGATCGGTCTACCGTACTGCTATCGCGATGCCCGTACGGAAGGGCTTCTGAATCACACGCTGACACAGGTATCGCGCGAGGAGATTTTCGCACAGACCGGTCTGCAGTTCATGGAGATCAACACGCTGTATCAGCTTGTCGCGATGCAACAGCAGAACCCGGCACTAATGGAACAGGCCGCGACATTTCTGATGATTCCCGACGCCATCAACTGGTTGCTCTGCGGCAGCAAGGTCGTCGAGTTTACGAACGCAACGACGACGCAGTGCTTCAATGCGATCACGCGAGACTGGGCCTTTGACATGCTGGCGAAACTCGGGCTGCCAACCCGAATGTTTCCGTCGGTCGTCGATCCCGGGACGAAGCTGGGAACGCTGCGTGAAGACGTCGCGCGGCAGGCTGGTGCTGGCCGCATTAGTGTGGTGGCTCCTGCGACGCACGACACGGGCTCGGCCGTTGTTGCCGTGCCGACAGACATGACCGGTTCCGCGAAGTGGGCTTACATCAGCTCGGGAACGTGGTCCCTGATGGGTCTTGAGGTTCCCAACGCGATCCTCACACCGCGCGCCCTGGAGCTGAATGTCACCAACGAAGGTGGTGTCGATGGCACGTATCGTCTGCTGAAGAACATCATGGGTCTGTGGCTCGTGCAGCAGTGCCGATCGTCATTCGAACGCAGTGGCCAGTCGCTCGACTATGGCGAACTGGCCGAACTGGCAGCCGATGCCAAACCATTTCGTTCGCTGATCGAAGCCGACGATCCGCGCTTCCTTGCTCCGGATGACATGGCGTCCGCGATTGCCAGTTGGTGCCGCGACACTGGTCAGCCCGAGCCGGAGACTCCAGGCCAGTTTATTCGCTGCTGCGTCGAGGGCCTGGCCTTGAAGTACGGTCGCGTGCTGCGCTGGCTGGAGGAACTCAGCGGCGAATCTGTTGAGGTGCTGCACATCGTCGGTGGCGGAACAAAGAATGAACTGTTGAATCAGCTCACCTCCAATGCCTGCGGCTGCCCGGTGGTCACCGGTCCGGTTGAGGGCACGGCACTGGGCAACGTCCTGATTCAGGCCCGCACAGCTGGTGAGATCGGTTCGCTGGCCGACATTCGCAGCGTGGTCCGGGCGTCCTCGCAACTCAAGCGTTACGAGCCAGCCGATCGAGATCAGTGGGAAGCCGCGGACGCCCGGCTATCCGAACTGGCCGCGCAGTTATGACATGAATTGCGTTAAAACAGACAACCGACATCACCATTTCGACAAACATCATTCAAGCGAAGGACTCTGGAAATGAGACTGACTCTTCTTGTACTGCTGCTGTTCGTTGTGACTGGCTGTACGCGTGGTCCGCAGAGCAACACGCCGGTCGTTCCGGTCGCGCCCCAAAGCGCACAGGCTCCACCGTCGGGTGGGGAAGACGATCCGGGCGCTGCGGATGCTGAATTCATCACGACCGAGAGCGGCCTGAAGTACCGCATCCTGCGAGCATCCGACGGTCGCAAACCGACAGCCGCAAACAAAGTGACCTGTCACTACCGCGGCTGGCTCGACGATGGAACGGAATTCGACAGTTCGTACAAACGCGGTGAGGCGGCCGAATTCGGGCTCTCGGATGTCGTTGCTGGCTGGACAGAGGGTCTGCAACTGGTCGGTGAAGGCGGGAAAATCGAACTGGAACTCCCGTACCAGCTTGGCTACGGAGCACGCGGCAGCCCGCCGAAAATTCCCGGTAAGGCCACTCTGCACTTTGTGGTCGAGTTGCTTGCAATCCGTTGATGATGAATGACTTCCATTCGCTCATAGCGACCACATTTCGTCGTTCAAGACGTCTCGGTGGATACTGTCAGAAAACCAGTCAGCGATCTCAACGCGGGAGACGGGGCTCCTGAGGCCGTTCACGCCTCAGTGAAACAGATCGCGACGTCCAACCAGTTGTGATTGGTGCATGAGTTTGCTCCGCAGCTCAATGTCGGGTGATGCCCGCCGTCGGGCGACGGGAGCGACACATCGTTATTCACGACTGATCGACGACGAGGCAGACCACAAGTATCAGTCATCCCGGCAAATGAATTCAGCAATAGCGCGCGGCGCCCCTTCTCGAGTCGCTGGCCACACGGACGCGTCAGGTCACTGAGATCACTGTCGGGCGATCGTGGTCGTCGTCCGGCGACTGTCGTCTACGGAGAATGTGCGATAATGCGACAGTGTGCAGTTGACATTTCAATCGGCACGTGACATGACATGCGGACAGTTGCCGTAGTATTTTGATTCAGACCAGACGACTCCGATCTGAAGCTCCCAGGCAGACCGAGGGCAGGACTTATGTCAGCGGCGTCCACAGCGGTATCGCTCGTGCACTCGGCAGCGGACACCGAGGAGCAGCGATGGATAGAGCGATTCTCCGGAACACTGTCGCGAAAGCTGAAGCGACAACTGAAAAGAAGCTCCGCCGCGCTGACATTCGACGTCCGACATCTCGACAAGACGTCGGTCGCAGAGTCTCCCGTCGTTCTGCTCGTCACAACGCGTGATCTGCAACCGGCTGACGACGTGCTGGAGTGGCTGCGCCGTCAGGAAGAACATGGCAGCGAAGTTCTTGTGGTGGAGTGTCACCCGCCAGCAGAATCCTTCCAGAAACATGTTGAAGACCGCCCCCGCATTCCGATGTGGGTGTCTCAGGCTGACGGCAAGGCACAACTGGTTGAACCTGAAACCAGTTGTGCCAGCTTTCGGAAGGGATTGCTGCAACTTTCCGATTTGATTGAGCGGTCTCTGCTGCCAGGGATCAGAACCGTCAACGTCGCACGGAACGAGCCGGCAACGACGTCGTCGGCGACGCCACATGAAAATGATGCAGGCGACGTGCAGAAAAACACACCGGCGGAGAAACGCGCGCAGGTCGTTTATCTGGCCAGAGGGTCGACCGACCGGCAGTCGGAGTCTGACTGGGATGCCGTCCGCAACGAACTGCGACAGCGCGGGCATCGAGTGCTCACCGAGCGACGACTCGTGGACCGGTCCCAGTTGCAGAAGTGGATTGACGGAAAACTCCAGCAGTCCGACGTCTTTGTGCAACTGCTGAGTCAGAGTCACTCCGGCTACGTGTATGAAGACCCTGACGGCGACTCATCCGGCGATACCCACAGGATCACGTTCGATTAGTTGCAATACGACAGGGCCGTCGAGTCCGGGATTGAGATTCTGCAGTGGCGCCCGCCAGCCCTGACCCGGGCCGCGATTCTGGAGGCTCAAGTTGAGGGACGGATCAGTGAAGAGCACCATCGTCTCCTGCTGAGCGATGAGACCGGTACGGTGGCTGCCTGTCCGATATCTGAGTTTCAAACTTCGTTGATGGAGCACCTGAGGAAGCTGGCAAAGCGGCCTACCGCCAAACGAGGCAGTGCGAGCGTCGAGGTGTTTCTGCACTGCGAACAAACGAGTGCTGAATTCATCGGCAAGCTGAGAGAGTATTTCCGCTGCCAGGATGTCGGTGTCCGGCTGACGAAGCTGAAGGGAAAACCGAGCCACGTCATGGCGGACCTGACGAAGAGCGTGATCGAATCTGACGGCATCCTCGTTGTTTATGACCAGAACGACAATTACTGGGTCCGCGGACAGCTCACCCAGATCCGCAACATTCTCGCGGATCACAGCAAGTTGAGCGCGAACGTTCCGATCCGTCGAATCTACGTGGGGCCTGGTCCCAAAGAAGAACCAGTCAACCTCGACGTTGAGGGGTTTTCGGAGCTGGACTGTCCCGCGGATGAACCTGACACCAGTAAGCTCGATCCCTTCGTGGACGATGTCAGGGATTCCAGCACGGTCCGCCTGGGTCACACCGAGCCGCAACGGGTGCGCGAAAAACCGGATGTCTTCCTGTCGCACAACAGCAAGGACAAGCCGTACGTCGAACTGATTTACGAATTGCTTGTGCATGAAGGGTTCAATGTCTGGCTTGATGACAAGGAACTCCACGGCGGCGACGGCTGGTTCCAGAAACTGAAGTACGCCATGCACGACGCTAAAGTCGGCCTGATATGCCTGGGACAGCACGGTCTGGGACAATGGCAGACGCGTGAGCTGGAATCATTTGAAGTGGAAGAAGTCGAGAACGGCAAGACGCTGGTTCCGATCCTGCTTCCCGGCATCACCGACGTGCCGGCCGGCCCTGATTACGTCTTCCTGAAGTCAAAAAACTGGGTTGCATTCAAAGACGCGACGTCGCCGGAAGCCGAGCAGCTTAACGCGTTGTACAGCACGATTCGCAATCGAAAGCCGCGCTGACCGCTTTCCCTGATCGGGAGTTTCCGCATGCAAACCGTGACCGCACAGACACCGACCGGTCTGGAGCGTCCAACGTTCCCGTACCCGGGGCTGAGACACTACACACGGTCCGACACAGCGATTTTCTTCGGACGTAACGCGCAGATCAGTGAACTCCTCGACCTGCTCCAGTCGTCGCGGTTCATCGCGGTGGTCGGCCCTTCCGGCTGTGGCAAGTCCTCCCTTGTGCGGGCGGGTCTCCTGCCCCGCCTCGAAGCCGGATTCGATGTCGACGCCGGCACGGCCTGGCATCTGGTCGAGATGCGTCCGGGGCGTAAGCCGCATGAGGAACTCGCCAATGCGGTGCTGGACAGCACGCTGTTCGACTTCTCCGGTGACGCAGATCTGACCGCGGAACAGCTCAAGAGCGAGTATGCGCCGATCGTCCTCGATCAGTTGCGCAGCGGACCGCTGGGCTTCGTCGATGTGCTTAACGAGTCGGAAATCGAAGACCATGAAAACGTGCTCGTGGTCGTCGATCAGTTTGAGGAGCTGTTCCGTTATTCGGAAACAAAATTGAACCCCGAAAACGAGCCCCTCGATGAGCATGGCGATGAGAGCGCCGAGTCACCGTCCGACTCCGACGGCGAGGACGAGGACGATCTGGAAAAGTGGACCGACGCGCAGCGTTTCGTCCGTCTGCTCCTGGATACCTTTAACCAGCGGGATTTTCGCGTCTATGTCGTGATCACGATGAGGTCTGACTTTCTGGGAGCGTGCCAGACATTCCGGAATCTGCCGGAGGCCCTCAACCGCAGCCTGTATCTCACACCCCGTCTAAAACGCGAAGAGATTCGGAAGGCCATCGAAGGCCCGCTGGAACTGTGCGGCGACACGATCGATCCCTCCGTGGTCACGAACGTGTTGAACGAAGTCGGCTCCGATCCCGACCAGCTCCCGTTGATGCAGCACGCCCTGATGAGGATGTGGACCCGGGCACTCAGACGACAGCGCGGCGACAGCGATGATGCGGTCGACCCCGACGGTGACGGACTTCTGGACGAGGTGAGTACCACGACGCTGTTCGGAGCAGACGCCACCAAGGGTTCGCTGGCAGAGGGGATCGATGCGCGTGGTACCGTCCACATCACGATGGACGACTACGAGAGAGTCGGTGGTCTGCTGGAGGCTCTCGATCAGCACGCCCAGAGCGTTTACGAGGTTCGGATTCCGCTTGGAACTCAGGCGGTTTGTGAAGACGTGTTTCGGTGTCTTGTCCGTACAACAGCGCGCGGCCACGTGATCCGCGATCCGAAACCGTACACGGAACTTATCAAAGCTCTGAGGCACCATCAGCCGAGTGAAATCAGGATCGTTATCGAGCAATTCCGCAGTCCAGGACGAACGTTTCTACTGCCACCGCCAGCACGTCAGCTCAGCGATAACTCGGTCATCGACATCACGCACGAGAGTCTGATTCGGAAATGGAAGACACTTGAGAACTGGGCCAACGACGAGGCAAATCGGCAGAAAACTGCCGCCGTGGTTCGGGAGAAATTCAAGGCGTGGCTGGACCACAACGGTCAGGAGGCCTACCTCCTTTCGGAACTCGAGATTGCCGAAGCGAGGCGGTGGCTCTATGACGCGGACGATGGCGAGGTACCCGGCAACGATTTCAAGGCAGAAAGCCTGAGCGGTATCCGTGTGCCGGGAATCTCGGAGGAGATTCTCGCGTACATTCGGGACAGCCAGGACTTCCATGAAAGACCCATCCTTGCCGAAGAGCGTGCGGAACGGGCTCACCTTGAGTTGCGTCTGTACCGCGCCCGCGTGGGATTCGGGCTCGGAGCGTTCTTTGTGGCGGCCAGCATCTTCCTCGCATACTGGCTGTACAGCTCGGAACAGAAACAGCAAAAGCAGACAGCTGAAAAACGCGCAGAGCAATTCCGGGTCGAGCAGAAAGAGAATGTCAGACTCAAGTTGCTGGACGCGGGACGCCTGAAACTGCAGCAGGCCCGGAGTATCGCCGACAAAGCCACAAAGGCAGGCAATCCACACACGCGTCTGTTGCTGGCGGCTGAGGCGAAACGGCGCTTGCGCGACATCGACGAGTCGATGCTCAAGGGTGAGGGAGCACGCGACGCCCGGTCCATCCGGCAGACGCTGGCTGCCGCGGCGGAGCAATTCAACTCCTTCGGGATGGCTGGTGTGATTGTGGCCGGCGAAGTCTTCAGCTCACCGGTCACACGCATCGCTTACCACCGCGGACACCACATGCTTGTCGCCGGAACCCAGGCCGGTGAAATCAAAGCCTGGATGACGCATGGCTCAACCAGCACGCCCCTCCGTGACGTCCCTGCCTCCGGAGATCAGTCGTCTGAAATCACCGCACTGCAATTCAGTCATCCGGGCAGCACGGCCGCAGCAGAGCCGATCTGGCTGGGCATCGGTGACGCCGGTGGCAGGCTGCGATTGTGTTCCTGCGACGGAAAATCAATTTCGGACGACGACACGAAGGATTTCTATTTCACGCGGGATTCCGGGGAAGCCGATCCGGTCATCGACATTCAGTTCGACCTCGAGAGTCAATTCGTCGTCGTAGGATTGGAGTCCGGCGGCGTCATGCTGGCGGATCTCTCGTCAGGGACCCACTGGCCGATCAAGGCCCGCCATCAGGGTGCCGTCACCGACGTGGCGCGTGACAAGGAACACAATCTGTTTGCCACGGTCGGAGCTGACGGGCGCGTTCTTTTCTGGAAGGCGCGGGTAGAGACCGCTGAAAAACTGATTGAGATCCCGAAGGTTTTTCGTGATCGAGCCGATGGCGCCCGCACGCGGAGCTCACAGGGTCCGATGGGCAATGGCGGATTGGAGCCCGATCCAATTCCGACAGAAACGCGTGACGACGGGGCCGAACAGCATCCGGATGCGCATCGTGATCGCGCCAACGACGTCGATCTTGTGAACGAATCACCTGGTGATGCGACGGGTCAGGGCGATCCTGCATCGCAGCATGGAGATCGTGTGTGGATCGCAACCGCTGGCGAGGATCAAACCGTGATTGTGAGACGGGCCTCGCTGCAGTCGGACGACGAGGGAAAGGAACAGTTGAAGATCGCAGAACACGTCTCTTTGTCATGTCCCGCGAGCGTCACCTCCGTAGAGTTCAGCGACGATGCCCGCTGGCTCGCGGCGTCGTGTCAGCACCAGGTCCACGTCTGGCGACTGCCTTCGCCCGGTGCCCCGTTGAACGAGATCACGCGGAGCGGGCAGATCCGCAGTATGGCTCAGCGGCAGGACGGCGAGACTGCCGAAATCTCGCGAGTCATATTCACCCGCGACACGAATCAACTCATTGCGCTGGGCGCCGACGGACAGATCGCGTTGTGGAAAATGCTCGACGAAGGGCCCTCGGTCGAGTCGGTCACACTCGAAGGGCATGAGGGGCCGATCTACGATTTGAGTGTCGCTGGACTGCAGCCGGGCGCGGAAGAATCCATTCTGTACACGGCCGGTGAAGATCGGACCGTCCGACAGTGGGATCTGAATGCATCGCACGTCCGGCTGTCCGACGCATTTGGCGGATTCACTCTTGCGGCGCAGGCCAATGGTCATTTCTTTATTGGCAACCCGATACGCTGGAAGTTCATCAGGGTGACCGATGGCTCCGCCACCGAATTCACGCTCGATCCCGCAAAGATTCTCCCGCCCACGAACGCGCTGCCGGCGCACGCACGATTCAATCCAGGCGGTGATCGTCTGTGTCTCATCTCCAACGGACATCTCGTCAGTCTCCTGAATGGTGAAGCCAGTCTGAAAGAGCACGGGACATGGACGAGTGCTGATGACAAGCGTTTCGAGAATGCGGCGTTCTACTCGTTCGCATTCAGCGATGATGCCAGCCACCTGCACGCCGTTGTCAGCAAACGAACGCACGGCCAGATCGAATACGAACTGCACACAGGCGAATTCCGGTCCGAGTCCAGCGCTGAGATTACCTGGAGCGCAAGGAGCAGCTTCAGTGGCACACCACCGACATCCGTTCGCATGACGAGTCTCCGTTCCGGTCCGGACAGACGTCTCGCAGTCGCCTACGAATCGCTGGCGGTTCACGTCTTTTCACCGTTACACCCCGCCTCACCGGATGGATTCCTTGATCGGGATTCGAAGTCCAGCGTGACTCAGCTGGAGTTCTCAGCAGACGGGCGTCTGCTGTTCTGCCGCCATCTTGATGGCCACCTGAAGGCGTTTGACCTCGGCAATCACAATCAACCCGTGGAAGAACGGCTCATGACCCTGATCGCACCAGGCGACAGCGGCCAGATGATGACCCCGTTCATGACCCCGGCACGCTATCCGGGGCTGATCGCATCTCGTGTGGACGGCTCTCTCAAGACCACCATCTTCACCGATGGGATTAACCAACGACACGATTCATTTCAGCAGTCCGATCGCACAGTCACCGCGCTGGGTGTCTCGAACGGCGGTCGCTGGCTTCTGACGTCCGGGCAGGAAGCAAAGTCCGAACGCTGGTCGATCGATGTTCGAGCGTTCGATTCGACGTCCCGGCATTTCGGCGAACCCGTCGCCCACGTCAGATCCACATCACGACCGCTGTTGCTCGCCATTAACCAGCAGTCAGATGGTCCTCGCGGGGTCGCGGTCACAAGTGACGGTAGCCTGCTCGAATTCAACCTGCAGACAACGGACGTCGACGATCGTCGGCTGGGGGCGCTCTGCGGTCGCAATCTCACCGCATCGGAATTCGAGTGGTACGTCGGAATCGGCGACCTGACTCAGTACCCGGTGACATTTCCAGACCTCGGGATTCATCAGTCCGTCTATGACCGCCTGGCGAATCTGGGCGCGAACGAGGCTGAAGAGACCCTTAAGAAGATCTCGCATAACGCAGGCCTTGATTTCACTAAGCTGCAGCCGGGCCTCTGGCGTTCCCAGGGCAATCGGTCCGCAGGCAGTGGCGATTTCGATGCCGCCGTGACGCTGTTTCAGAAAGCCGATCCCGAACTCGACGCCAAAGAGGCAGAACGTCTCGCCCACAGGGTCGGCCGAGACCGGCTCATTCAGCAGGTCGACGACGCGCTTGATGACGCAGTGGCCGCCGCCCGGACTCCTGAAGTGGAGCAGGCGGCACTCGAAAGAGCCAGGCGTGGGATTGCCGCCGCGGTCGAGGCCGGCATCAAGATGCCGGATCTCAACACGCAATTCGCAGCCAGGCTCACCACGTATGCTCGGCAGGCAGCGACGCGCGCCGCCGGACAGCAGGTGCGCACCAAATTCGTTTCTGCCGCCCGAGACGTCATCAGCACGATCGAGCGCATACCCAGTGCGAGTCGAAGTACCGAAAATTCAGCAAAAGACCTGGCCCGCAATTATCTGATCGAGAGCTTCGCATCGGCACTGCAGAGCGAAGGTCCAAACAAAACCGCTGAATCACTCCTGAATCGCTGGATCGATTGGCAGCCTCTGCCTGGAATCGCCGAATCGACTGACTTTCGAGCCGAGCTTTTCAATAGGGTGATTCTCCGCGAGGCATATGTCAGACAGGATGCCGAACGGATGCGAGACTGGATAGAAATCGTTCGGAAGCTGATTCCCGCATACCAACCCCCGGAAACAGTCCGAGTCATTGTTAGCTACCGCGCCGGGGTCTCCGAGGATCCAGTTGTCGCGAAGAAATGGATTTCCGTTGCGGAACAGATCGAGGCACTCAAGGGCGACGTGCCCGGATTGAAACTCAGGCTTGTCTGGCTGCAAATGGATCAGCACGTCAGAGAAGCGCGATCGTTGATCGGGAATCGTGCGGGCAAGTTCACTGCGGCGGAAGTACTCGACAGCACGAAGAGGCAGGCCCTGGAGAACCTTACCGCGGCGGATCAGACCGGGACCGGCGTCTCTCTCGGCGTGGAACCCGAGGACATCGTGGAAAGCTGGATTTTCCGCTCCTTGATCCAGCAGGCCCTGAAACTGGTCGACGAGGACCCGGCCGGAGATTCCGCTGCCAGGGACCTGCTGCAAGTGGCGTTCGACCGCATGTCGATTGAACTGGCACCATCGGACTATCTCACGAGACTTCGCCCGTTTGAATTAAAGGACACGGCACCTTCTGTACAACAGGCGTGGCAGGTACAACAGTTTGAGCGTGATCGGTGGCTTACCAGGCTTTCACGGCGTGGGGCAATCCAGCAGGCCATCGCCTACGTCCACAAGGTCACATCAATCGATCCCGTATTTCGATTTTCATCCGTCGTCTTGAACGACTTCTGCTGGAGCGCATGCCTGACCGGTGCTGTTGACGAGACAATCATCGAAGCAGGGCGCCGGGCCGTCACAGAAGATCCAACAAATGCAAGTTTCCGTGACACTCTGGGGCTGGCAAGAGCTGTGGCTGGAGTCGACCTGGAAAAGGCCATTGACGATTTCCAGATCTTCATCAACGCCAATGGATCCGGTGTCTCGACCGGGACCGAACAGGCGACATGGAACGATCGCAGTCACTGGATTGATCAATTGAAGATGCCGGACGCACGTAAGTACTTCTCTGGAATCCTCGAGCAACTGCGTTCAATCGAGCGACAGAGCTGGATCGAATCCGAATCAACCTACGCCCGAGAGTTCATGATCGATTTCGAGGGTTCGGAGCCATCCACTGAACCGCTGCAATAGTTGCTCAGTGGTCGGTGGATTCTGTTGAGTTCAGGAATTCCGGAAGGTAGCCGCCGCCCCTGGACGTCGGTTGATCCGTTACGCCCTCATTCTGTCGCAACTCCAGATACGAACCGACAGCATGATGCGGTCTTCGCGATCATTTCCCGCTTCGATAATGATCGCCGACTCACTCAGCAGCGATTTCTCGGTGGTATTGATCGCCTAGCAGCGAGTCTGGCAGAGTCCGCATCCGACTCACTTGTCCGGATTCAGAACCGGCGCGAGCGTTCCCGTCCCCTCGATCGGCAGACCGAGGTCGTCGAGTTCGGTTCCCACCTGGACGAATTCCAGGGCGTCGTACCCCGCTGCGGTGTTACGACACTGAAATCCCCAGTAGGACTCGTCTTCGGCGGAACATTGTCAGGCTATGAGGTCGCAGGACGTGCAGAAGGTTATCCTTTACGCGTGGCATTCTCTTGCCCATGAACCGTCCGTGTTGTCGAAGATCGTTTGACCTGATGAGCAGGCAACCAACCACAGATAGACGTCGAACGCGTCCCCGCCTGAGTCGGCGGCGGCTGCTTGAGGTTGGTTCGTCTTCTGCTTTCGGGCTGACGCTGGCCGATGTGCTGGACGCGTCAGACCGACCTGGGGCGACAGACGCGGCTGGACTGTTCGGCCGGGCTCGGTCGTGTGTGGTCATCTTCTTGTGGGGAGGACCAGGTCAGCAGGACCTGTGGGATCCAAAGCCGGATGCACCGTCCGTGCTGCGGGGTGAGTTTGCTCCAATCTCGACCAAAGTGCCCGGGACTTATGTCACGGATCAGTTGCCGCGACTGGCCCAGCAGGCGGATCGATACACGATCGTTCGATCCGTCACGCACCGGGATTTTGAACATGGTTCGGCGGCCTACACAGCTCTGACCGGGCATCCTCATCCACTGCCCGGGACAAACACGACCGCTCAGCCGGACGACTTTCCGACTTACGGATCGGTGGTCACCAGGCTGGCCTCAACCAGTCGCCCCGTGCCTGATTTCGTGGTGCTTGGCCCCGTCATGCATCAGGGAGCGCGCCCACCACTGGCCGGGCAGAACGCCGGATTCCTGGGCTCGGGATATGACGCGTTCCGGATCCCCGATGACCCCGGCTCCGATTCGTTTCACGTCGACGGTATCTCACTCTCGGATGGCGTGGGGTTGGATCGATTCGCCGCCAGGCGGCAGTTGCTGGAATCCATCGACGGCACGTCCCGACGCACCGATGAACGCCAGATACAGGGCGTCAATGGTCTGTACGATCGCGCGTTTGGTTTGCTCGGATCGGCTCAGACGCAGGCGGCGTTCAATCTCACGTCTGAATCTGACTCACTGCGCGATGGTTACGGACGCACTCAGTTTGGGCAATCGCTGCTGCTCGCACGGCGGCTGGTCGAGGCGGAAGTCCCGCTCATCACAGTCAACTGGTCGAAGCTCAACGCCGACCAGTGGGACACTCACAAGCAGAATTATCCCCGATTGCGAAAAATGCTGCCGCCGTTTGATTTGTCTCTGGCCGCGTTTCTTGACGACCTCGGGCAACGCGGGTTACTGGACTCGACGCTGGTCGTCTGTCTGGGCGAATTCGGCCGGACTCCTAAGATCAACGAAGCGGCGGGGCGCGACCACTGGCCCGATTGCTACTCGCTGCTGCTGGCTGGTGGTGGTATCCCGGGCGGGCGAGTCTTTGGAGCTTCGAATCGTTCCGCAGCCTACCCGGTTCGAGACGAGGTCGCTCCGTGGGACATCGCGGCCACGATGTTTCATCTGATGGGGATCGACCCGAAAAGACACATCCTGAACCGCCAGGGTCAACCGTTACCGGTGTCCCGAGGGCAGGTGATTTCGCGACTGTTCTAACGGAATGCAAAATACTGTGGTGACGCGTCACTCAAGGATTCTTCTGCTCGTCGGTGTGTTGGCTCCGTCGCTCGCGATATCTGACGATTGGCCTCAATGGCGCGGCCCGGACCGAAACGCGGTGTCGTCAGAAACAGGGTTGCTGGCATCCTGGTCCGACAGTGTTCCCGCGCTTGTGTGGCGTGCCTCTGGCGCTGGTGATGGGTATTCGAGCGTCGTGATTGAGGACGGACTCGTCTTCACGACAGGGCGGACTGGCAGTGATGTCCACTGCGTCTGCTTTGATGTCGAAACGGGCCGGAAGCGGTGGTCGACTCCTGTTGGCTCGACAACCCTTAATGTCATGTCGACGCCGACTGTACACGCGGGGCTCGTTTATACGCTGGATCCGGACGGCGAACTGTTCTGCCTGAATGCGGACGACGGTGCCGTCGTCTGGCAGCGGGATTTTGGCACTGATTTTGGCGGCCGCAGTTCAGGTCGCGGCTATGGCGAATCGCCCCTGATCGATGGCGACCGACTCATCTGCACTCCTGGCGGGCCCGGTGCGATGCTGGCCGCTCTGGATCGACGCACCGGCGAAGTCACCTGGAAGTCAGGGTTACCGGACAACGGTGCGGGCGGTAACGACACGGCTGCGTTCTCATCGATTGTTGTGAGTCACGGAGCCGCCATTCGTCAGTTCGTGCAGTTGACCAGTCGCGGCCTGGCCGGATTCGAGGCGAACACCGGACGCTTCCTGTGGAGCTACGACGGTATCTCGAACGGGCGGATCAACATCCCGACTCCAATTGTCACGGGCGATCTGGTTTTCTCCGCGAACGGCTATCACGCGGGCGCCGTGCTGCTCCGGCTGGAGCCGACTGATGATGGCACGGGCGTGGAAGCACACGAGGTCTATCGTCTGAAAGGAAACCGGTTTCAGAACCATCACGGCGGGTATGTGCTGATTGGTGATCACGTCTATGGCGGACACGGCAGCAATAACGGCCTGCCGACGTGTCTCGACCTGAAGTCTGGTCGCATCGAATGGAAACTGCGTGGCCCTGGAAGCGGCTCGGCCGCGGTGGTCGCGGCCGACGGGCATGTGTATTTCCGCTATCAGGACGGTGTGATCGCGCTGATCGAAGCCAGTCCGGATGAGTACCGACTCAAGGGTACCTTTGAGCTGCCGGGAATCGGCGGTGACAGTTGGTCGCACCCCGTAATCTCCGACGGGAAACTGTACCTGCGAGAGAAGGACGGATTGTGGGTCTTTGATCTGAAACGCGGCGGCTCGACATCGAAGCCACCCGTGCAAATCGTCGACCGAGGACGGAAGCGGATTTACCAGTATGCCCGCGGTCCGCAGGCTCCGGCCGACCAACCAGTGACGATCATCACGCTGCAGCGGAAGTCGATCCTGCCAGACGGCTCGATCGAACCAGAGGCTCTGCACAGGCTGCAGGAATCGAAAACACCTTTTGTCCTCAGCCTGGCCGGTTCACGTGTCACAGGAGCTGGATTGAAGCAGCTCGCCACCGTGAAATCGCTGACGGGATTGAATCTTGCTTTCTGCCGCCAGATGACTGACGACAGTTTCGCGCACTTGCAGCAGTTCGAACGCCTGTCGTTGCTGATCGCCGCGGGCACCTCGATCACCGAATCCGGATTGAAGTATGTGGCAGGTGTTCGCAACCTGCGTGCACTAGACCTCGAGTTCTGTGAGGGCGTGACCGATGCCGCGTGTACGCCGATCGGATCGATGAGCGAACTGCGGGCACTGACTCTGGCCAAGACGGGTTTCGAACCGATCCGTGTCACGGACGCCGGGCTCGCGGAGCTGTCGCGATTGCCGGAACTCGAGATGCTCAACCTGACCGGGAATAGCGTGACGGATAATGGCCTGAAGCTTCTTGCGTCCCTGCCGCACCTGCAGGATCTGGATCTCAGTCGACTGGCCATCACAGACGCCGGCCTGAAACACCTGGCCGAAGTGAAAGGACTGCGACGTCTGCTGCTGCTGTTCTCCGAAGGCTTCGCCGGGCCGATCGTGACCGATGCCGGAGTGAAGTCGCTGACGACACTGAATCAACTGACCGAACTGAATCTGGTCGACGCTCGAATCACTGACAAAGCCGTCGATGACCTGGTTGTTTTCCCGAAGATGTCATTCCTGACGCTGACGGGTTCGCGCATGTCTCCGGCGGGTGTCGAGCGACTGCGACGCGCGAAACCCGACTGGACTGTGATTGCCGGTTCCCCGGACTCGCGGTGATCAACCCAGCGACCAGAAAATCACAGGCCGAAACAAGCGCAGCGCAGATCCGGCCATTGGAACGATTCATGATCCGAAGCGTCAGCGAGAGATTGATGCCTCGAAGAATCAGTGCCTCGCTTACGCTCTTTGAAGTTGCACATATCTGCTGCCCCGGAGGGTCAAAGGCGAATAGCCCGGGGTTTTAACCCTCACCCTTACACACAATTTTCGAGACTTTTGGCACGAGTTTTGCGCCAGTCAGGAGGACAAATTGTCCTTTGTTCTGACGCAAGGATCGTGTCATGCAGACGTGGATTGAAACGGAAA
>Ga0114996_10000119_pt1 | contig 104699 bp, 105 predicted proteins | sample ArcticOcean_MG_C_4_FD_87039 | JGI IMG/M metagenome (GOLD analysis project Ga0114996, IMG submission 87039) | Marine microbial communities from western Arctic Ocean - ArcticOcean_MG_CB4_134 | ecosystem: Environmental > Aquatic > Marine > Oceanic | place: Arctic Ocean: Canada Basin | collected...
AGCCAGCAGCGCTGCCCCGGCCAAGGCGCAGAGCAAGGCCAAGGCGCAGAGCAAGGCCAAGGCGCAGAGCAAGGCCAAGGCGCAGAGCAAGGCCAAAGCGAAGAGCAAGGCTAAAGCGAAATCCAAATCTGCAGCTAAGAGCGGCGGCAAGGCGAAAGCCAAGTAGCAGCCGTCCCGGACCGGGGTGGGTTTTCCGCCGGTTCAGTGAGAGGGGTGACCGTGGACGAATTAATCGAATTTATCGGCAGACATCTTGTGGTGCATCGCGAACGCGTGGCGGTCGAACGCATCGACCGCGGTCGGGTGACCGTGTACGAGCTCTCGGTGGACTCGCGGGACATGGGCCGCGTGATCGGGCGGCAGGGCCGCATGGCAACCGCGATCCGGACGCTGATGCGGGCCGCGCCGGTTGGGCAGGAAAGACGATGTGTCCTCGAAATAGTCGAAGCGGACTAGATTCGCCAGACTCGCGTTTTGGGGCGATCGCGATGATTCGAGGCGCGTTTGGCCTTCACGGGTGGGTGCATTTAGAACTGGCAACCGATGTGCTCAGCCTACTGGAGCCCGGTCGGCAGGTATTTGCGGGCGACGATCTCGACGAGCGTCGGATTCTAGAGTTCGCCTCCACCGGTAAGCCTCGCCTCCTGATCTCCGGCTGCACTTCTCGGGAAGAGGCGCGATTGCTGAACGGGACTGTGCTCTACGTTGAGCGGGCGGAGGCCATGTTGCATCTGGATGGACGCTATTTTCAGTTCCAGATCGAGGGACTGAAAGTGCAGACCGAAGCGGGGGAGCAGCTGGGCACGGTGACCGGAATCGTGCAAACCCCGGCCAACGACGTGTACGAAGTGACGGGACCGTTGGGGGAGATCCTGATTCCGGTGGCGGATGGGGTGATTCGTGATATTGACCTTGAGGCGGGCAAAATCGTCGTTGACTTGCCGGCGGGACTTCTGGCGGAGGATTGAGTGAGCGCTTCACTGCGCATCGACATCCTGACGCTGTTTCCAGACATGTTCGCCAACGTCTTTGATCACGGCGTGATCGGGCGGGCGCTGGTAAACGGAATCGTGGAGCTGGGATTTCACGATATCCGGGACCACGCCCACGATCGCCATCGCACGGTGGACGATTCCACCTTTGGCGGGGGACCGGGAATGGTGATGAAACCCGAGCCCCTGGCCGAGGCGATTACGGCAGTCCGAAAGTCAGATTCTCATGTGGTGCTGATGAGCCCGCAGGGACCGCTGTTCGATCACGCGGCGGCATCGCGGCTGGCGCGGCTGCCACGGCTGGTGCTGGTCTGCGGACGCTACGAGGGGGTCGATGAACGTGTCCGCGAAGCGTACGTGGATGAGGAACTCTCGATCGGAGACTACGTGCTTACCGGCGGCGAGCTGGCGGCGATGGTCGTCACAGAGGCGGTTACCCGTTTGGTGCCCGGGGTGGTAGGCAAGGGAGAGTCACTTGTGTCGGAGTCGCACGCCGCAGGCCTGCTGGAACATCCCCACTACACTAGGCCTCGGGTTTTCGCGGACATCGAAGTACCGGAGATATTACTGTCCGGAAACCACGGCGCGGTAGAGAAGTGGAGGCGGCTCGAATCGCTCCGGCGCACCCTGTTGCGGAGGCCGGATCTCTTGAGCGCCGAGCCGCTGGCCGAGGACGAACGGAGCTGGTTGCTGCGCGAAGAGCCGGCCGCCGCGAAATTATTTCGGAAAGATGAGCGCCGGTAGATTGACTCAGGCTCATGGCGGCGGGCCCGTACGGCCGCCAGCGAGAAGCGCCGTCTCGGGACGGCGCTTGTAAAAAAGGCGGGTAACGATCAAAATTGGAGTTCGGTCTCGCCCCCTACTCGCTTCAGACGCCCAAGAGCGGCGTCAGGATCGGAGAGACCGTCCACGACTCCACGTCAGTGGCACACGTAAATTATTTCAACTAGCGAATTTCAGGGAAAGGCACTTTTAATGCCCGGAAAATTGGTTCTGCTCGGGGAAGAAGCCCGTGAGGCGATAAAGGAAGGCGTGGACGTACTCAGCAACGCGGTACGAGTCACGATGGGTCCCAAGGGCCGGCACGTGATGATAGAGAAGCGATTCTCCAGCCCGCTCGTTACCCACGACGGCTACACGGTGGCGAACGTTGTAGACAATCTGGAAAACCCCTTCGTGAACACCGGGGCGCAGATCGCTTACCAGGCAACCAAGGAGACAAACACCAGCGCGGGCGACGGTACCAGCACCGCAGCGATCCTCACCCAGGCGATTTACTCGGAAGGCCTCCGAGTGGTGACGGCAGGCATGAACGCCATGATCTTGCGACCGGGCATGGAAAAGGCCTGCAAGGCAGTCATCGAACACTTGAAAGCCAGCGCTACGGAAATTGAGGACGATGAGCAGTTGCGGTTCGTGGCCGCGGTTTCGGCAGCCGACAAAGAATTAGGGGCGACCATCGCCGGCGTGCTGAGCAAGGTCGGCAAAGAGGGCGGCGTAAACCTCGAAGATGGCCAGACCAGTGAAGTCGAAATCGAGATCGTCAGCGGCCTGACCTTCGACCGTGGATACGTTTCGCCATATTTCGGTGGGGCGGATGGCGCGACGGAGGCGTCCCTGGAGAAACCGCATATCTTGCTGACGGACCAGAAGCTGTCAGCGGCGGCGGACATACTGCCGCTGCTCGAGAAATTCGTCGAAGCCGGGCATCAAAATTTGCTAGTGGTCGCTGAGGACATCGAAGGAGAGGCGCTGGGGCTGCTGGTGCTGAATAGACTGAAGGGAACGCTGAATGTCTCGGCGGTGAAGGCGCCCGCATTCGGGGACCGGCGTCGCTGGATGCTGGACGATTACGCGATATTCACCGGAGGAAAACTGGTAGCCAAGGAATTGGGAGTTAGCTGGGACCAGATTGATCTGTCCTACCTGGGACGGGCGGACAGCGTGACGGTTCGCAAAGACGAGACCGTAATTGTGAACGGGCATGGAGACCTGGAGGAGATCAAGCGCCGGATCGCATCTGTCTGGGAGACGCACGAACGCGCGAAGAACGACTACGACCGCGAGAAGTTATCCGAGCGTGCCAACAACCTCGCGGGGTCGGTCGGTGTAATCCGAGTGGGGGCACCGACGGAGGTGGAGCAGAAGGAGTTGAAGCATCGGGTAGAGGACGCCGTGGCGGCGTCCCGCGCCGCGCTTGAGGAAGGCTTCATCACTGGCGGCGGGGTTGCCCTGATACGGGCCGAGGGCGCAATTGACGAGCTCAATCTCACGGGTGATGAGCTGGTTGGAGCGACAATCGTGCGCAAAGCATTAGCGCAGCCGCTGATGCAGATAGCAAGCAACGCCGGACACGACAGCGAGGTGATCGCCAGCAAGGTTCGAGAAAAAGAGGGCACCGTCGGATTCAACGTGATGACCGACGAATATGAGGATCTGGTCAAGGCCGGCGTCATTGACCCGGTGAAGGTCACCCGGCTCGCCATTAGTAACGCGGTCAGCGCGGCGATAATGCTCCTCACCACCGAGGCGCTGATCGTGGACGCACCCGCAAAGAAATAGGCGGGACGCGCCCGGGCTCATTGCAAATATAGGGCGGTACTCGTCCGCGCCGGTGACAGCGAGAAGGGTCCCTCGAGGGACCCTTCTCTATACTCTCGCTGAGCGGGCTGCTCTAGAAAACGCTCTCAATTCGCGACCAGTTCACCGGAATCGCGGGCACCCGGTACATGGGCTCTTGAGGGTTGTAGGGCTCCACATCGCCATCGTCGTAAATACCCTTGAGCTTGTTGGCCGCCAACTGCTCGGACTCCACCAGGTCGTCGCAGAAACACTCAATCGCCTTGTAGCGCGCGTACCATTCGTAGGGTTTCTCAAACTTGTCTGATTTCTCGGCGAAATAGCAGACGACATCCCTGACCATCACCTCTTCGATGGTTCGGCGCCGAGCCACAAATTCGCAAAAGTCTTCGATCCACTCGAGGCGGGTGAAAATCTCACCCCGAGCCAGCCGGCGCTGGTCCAGCAAATAGGTTCGGTACCAATCAACCGTCGCTCGTAATTCCGGAGCCGTCATAGCCATCCAGTACCCCCCTTTTCGGACCCAGGCTTGTGAGTCCACGAAAACCGGTTAGTTACCATAATCACAAGCACGTGCCGATTGGTCGGCGCATAAAAAAACCCATCCATTACGGATGGGTTAAATTGCAACGCAGAAAGATCAAATCGGTACTATGCCTCCCGTGCTGATGATTCCCCGCGCCTCCTACGGTACTGGTGAACCACAAGCAAGTATAATTCTAGGGCTGGCTATGAGAACCTGTCAACAACCTCGTTTTTAATGGATATTCGCGGAATGGATTCCCGCGGTGCAGCCGCCGGCTTACCCAAACGCCAATCCGGCGGCCCCGGTACACGAAAAGGGGCCGCTTGATCCGGCGAGGCCATGCTGATTATGCATGCAGGCGTTATGATCGTAACTTAGGGCGGTTAAATGGTGCCGGCCGTGACGAGGAACGCAGCCCGGAGCGTGAGCGGCCGGAGGAGCGGCTGATTGGCTGACTACCGTGGGACCCGCGTGCTGGTGATGGGGTTGGGGCTCCACGGGGGAGGGCTCGGCGTGGCCCGCTTCTTCTGCGAACGCGGAGCCATTGTGACGGTGACCGATCTGCGGGAAGCAGCCGAGCTCGAATCCAGCCTGGCCGCACTGGCGGAATTTGATATAGATCTGGTGCTGGGCCGTCACCGGGAGTCCGATTTCAAGGAAGCTGATCTGATAATCCGCAATCCGGCGGTGCCGGAGAACTCCGAATTCTTGCGGATCGCGCGGCAGCATGGGATCCCGGTGGATATGGAGATGGGCATCTTCTTCGGTGAGTGCGACCGCGACCACATAATCGGGGTGACGGGCACGAGAGGTAAGTCGACGACGGCTACCTTCATCCACTATCTACTCGGCGAGCACGGGGTTGATGCGGTCCTGGCCGGCAATATCCGACGATCGGCGGTCGCCCTGCTGGGTGTACTGGGGCCGAAAGACACGGTGGTACTGGAACTTTCCAGCTGGCAACTCGAATCGTTGGAGCAGCACGGCATCTCGCCGGCGGTGGCGGTGGTGACAAACGTCCTGCCCGACCATCTAAACCGATATCCAGTCATGGAGTCTTATGCGGCGGCGAAGACGCCGATCGTCCGCTACCAGAGGCCGGGCGATCTGGCCGTTTTGAACCGGAACAACAGCTGGGTCGCCGGATTTTCCGACATCACCACCGCCGAAGTGATCTGGTTCTCAGATGATGCTACGGTTCCCGGTTGGGAGCGGGCGCGGATCGCGGGCGATCACAACCGCGCGAATCTGGCGGCGGCGATCGCGGCGACCGCGCGATTCGGCATACCCGAATCCACCATCGCCCGAGCGGTCGAATCGTTTCCGGGGGTCCCCTATCGCCTGCAGTCTGTCGGCGAGAAGGAAGGTGTCAGATACGTCAACGACACCTGCGCCACGACCCCGGACGCAACGCTCGCGGCCCTGAACACAGTGCCGGGACCGGTCGTGTTGATCGCCGGCGGCTCTGACAAACTTCTGGACTTCGATATTCTTGGCAGGCGAATCCACCAAATGGGGAATCAAATGCGTTCTGTGATCCTGCTTCCGGGTGCGGGAACGGAGAAATTGCTGCGGGTGCTGCCAGGCGGCCTCTCGCGGGAGGCGTCTTCGATGGAGGAGGCTGTGCGGCTGGCGGCCGGCGCGGCACAGGTTGGGGACGTGGTCTTGCTGTCGCCCGCGTGCGCGTCGTTCGGGTTATTTCAGAATGAGTTCGACCGCGGCGACCAGTTCAACCAGTACGTGGAGTCGCTGCGGAATGGCTGACGCCGATTTATCGCGACCGGCCGGCGTTTCGCTGATTCAGTTTGATCGGCAGACAGGTTGAAAATTCTGGTCCTGGCCGACATCCATAGCAATCTGGCGGCTCTCGAAAAGGTTCTGCTGGCCGAACCGGACGTGGATGCTACCTGGTGCCTAGGAGACATAGTGGGTTACGGGGCCAGGCCGAACGAATGCATCGAGTTAATCCGATCGCAACCTTCCCTCACCTGTGTAGCCGGAAATCATGATTGGGGTTCCATCGGAAAGACAGAGCTCGATCTGTTCAACGCGGACGCCCGCCGGGCATGCGAATGGACCGACGAGCAACTGAGCGACGAATCCCGCGAATTCTTAGATTCGCTCGAACCGACGGGCATCGCGCCGGGAGCGGTGATCACGCATGGAAGTCCGCGCAGTCCCCTTGGCGAGTACGTATTCAATATGTCCATCGCCAGGTTGAATTTTAGCTATTTCGCGTCACCGCTCTGTTTTGTCGCCCACAGCCACGTGCCGCTTGTATTCACGCAGTCCGACGCGGAAGGCGGCGGGGAGGAGGAGACCACGGTGCCCCAGCCGAATCTCCCGATCACGATCGCGAATAAGAAAGCCCTAGTGAATCCGGGCAGCGTGGGTCAGCCGCGAGACGGCGAACCGCGATCCGCGTACATGATTCTCGAGCCGGAATCGGACCGAATCATGCTCAAGCGCACAGCCTACGACATTGGTCGGACGCAACGGGAGATCACGGAGGCCGGGCTACCGGAAGCATTAGCGACGCGACTCTCGTATGGCTGGTAAGTAGCGGAACCTGCTGCTTTTGACCGCCCGGGAGGGACGGACTTATACTCGGAAATCAGGGCAATGGCTGTCATATTCCGAGAAAAGACATCGGATGTTGAGAACAACTAAGACGGAAGCGTCGTGCGGAAGTAGCGCGGCGCTTTTTTGCTTTCACAAGCCAAGGAGAACCGCATGCAGTCGAGCTTGATCGGAAAGATTGAGAAGGCGCACCGCTACGCCGAGGAGCCCGAACGTATTTTGATCCATGAGTTCCGGGCCACATTCCACGGGGGAAACGGCGATTACGAAGTTGGGTACGCGGATGGGGATGGTTGGCGCTGCACATGCAATTTTTTCCAGACCTGGAGCTACTGCTCCCACACGATGGCGTTAGAGAAACTGCTCACTCCGATGGTTCCCATCGGCAGTCCGCAGCTCGCCCCGGCAGGGAGCGCACAGGAGTAGCTCCGGCCGGAGATCTGGTTGGAGCAATCGCGCAGGGTCGGGACTTGACCCTTTCTGGCGATCCGACCGGCGCCAGGCTGTGATCCGGGCGGTCCGCTCGGCCTGAATCGTCACCAACCCGGCCCCGTTCCCCGACTTTCCTAGAAAGCCGAATTCTGGCCGGTAAAAATCTCCGCTAACGCGGTCGCCACGGGTATCCTGATACGGCATGCTCCTTTGTGGCACTTTGCCGTGATCGGGAACGCGAAATGGCGCGCACCAAAAAATCGACCAAGAAACGGGCTCTTTCAACCGCGTCGGCAAACGGCGACTTCACCGTCGCCTCCAATCGCCGGGCGCGGTACGACTACGCCATCGACGACACCTTCGACGCGGGCATGGCGCTGAAGGGCACCGAGGTCAAATCGTTACGTCTGGGACACGTCAGTCTTCGAGAAGGCTACGTGGGCTTGCAGGGTGGCGAGGCCTATCTGCTCGGAGTGCACATCGCGCCATACAAGCCTGCATCCGAATACAACCACGAACCGGTGCGGCCGCGAAAGCTACTTCTGCATCGGTCGGAACTTTTCAGGCTGGACCGCATGCTCAACGCCCGTGGCTTCACCGCGGTGCCGCTGCGAATCCACTTCGCAGGCGGTCACGCAAAGCTGGAATTTGGCGTCGGACGGGGGCGGACGCGGTATGATAAACGTGCACGAACTGCCGAGCGCGATGCGCAAAGGCAGATAGAGCGGCACATGCGCAGACCGAGCTGAGGATTGTCGCTCCAAGGGGATGCCGGGTTTTGACAGGGACCGGATGCCCGTTCCTGCAGGCCGAGAACGTCACCTATCTCGTTAAAGCGGTGGCAAACAATAAAAGGCAACAAAGAGTTAGCCCTCGCTGCTTAACTAGCTAGCGACGTTCCGTATCTGATTTCCTCGGCATCGGGTACGGAGCGACACTTTGCCGAGGTGCTCCGGTTTTGACGCCCGTACGGGCCGGCCAAGATTCTTCGGGCTAGCCAGTCGAGAGTTCGTTCGCTGACAACTCGACAGGCAATATTTACAGCGAACTAAGCCTGTAGGTGGGACGGGGTGATAGTTCTTGGACGGGGCGTTCGACTCGCCCCCATCTCCACCATTGGATCACGCTGAGACGCCGCCGGGCCCTTTCTGGCGGAAGCGGTCACATAGCTCGCCGGGCCAGCCGTCCCGGGGCAGCGCGGACAGGCCGAACGCGCGCCGCGGCTCCCGCCGAGGGCCCCTCCAGACTTGACTGACGGCCTCGAATCGCAGCCGCCGATGCCCGGGCCGATAGCCAGGACTTCGAAGCGCGGATTCGCGCGGCGAGCGACCCTCCTCTTGGTCCCGGCTTCGCTGAATCTTGGCGTGGCGGCCATTCTGGCTCCGGCCGTCAACGCGATTCTGGCCCGGGGAGAGAACCCGGAAGAGGCGATCGGCGGCTACGCGGTTGCTCTCGGAATCATCATGCTGGTGGCCCTGCCCCAGATGCGCATCCAGCAGATGACGCTGGTCTTCCTGGACGACGGCGTGTCGCTGGCGCGATTGCGCCGCTTCACTGCGACCTCCGCTCTGATCGTCGCCCTGCTCGCGGCGATCGTGGCGTTGACGCCAATTCGTGACCTCGTTCTGCAAAGGGTCTTTTCTCTAAGCGGCGTGCTGGAAAGCGAGGCCCGGGCGGCGTTGCTGGCGTTGCTGCCCTTGCCGGCGCTGGCCGTAGCCAGACCGCATCTGTATGGCTGCGCCATTCGCCTGGGGCACACGCGCTACGTCTGGGCCGGGACGATCGTAGGAATGGGAACGGTAATTTTAACCGCGCTCGTCCTGCAGCTCAGCGGCACGGTTGAGGGCGCCGCCGTGGGGGCGTTTGCGGTGAGCGCGGCGGCGCTGGCCGAGGTGCTGGTGATGATCTGGCTGACCGGCCCGGCGCTCCGCCGCGAGCTACCCTCGGCCCCGGACGATGGAGCCGGCACCGAGTATGCGTCGATGGTGCGATTTTTCATGCCATTGCTCTTCGCCGGATTTCTGGCCACGGTCACACCGCCGGTAATCAACGCCGCGGTGGCGCGCACGTCGACCCCGGAGACGTCAATCGCCGCGATTGCCATCGCCCTGAGCGTCAGCCAATTCCTGACGATCATTCTGTGGGGCTTGCAGCCTACGGTGTTGGCGCTGCTGGGCCAGGGTCACGACCCGCGCCGGATTCGGCTGTTCGCCAACGCAATCGGCTTACTGGTGATGGTCCTGGCGATGTTCTTCGCGTTCTACCCTCCTGCGACCGTATTCATTTTGCGCGACCTTGTGGGGGTAGAAGGCCGGCTGTTTGAATCAGCCCAACTCGGGATGCGCATCTTCGCGCCGCTGCCGCTGATCCTGGCCCAGGAACAGATATTCTCCTCGGCGCTGATGCGGGTGCGACGAACGCGACGAATTCTGTACATCAACCTCATCCGGTTGGCGAGCCTGATCGCGTTTGTCTTGATCGGACTCAACCTGGTGGACGCCCCGGGGGTCGTGCTGGGAATCGGCGCGATCGCCTTCACGCTGGTGGTGGAGGCGGGCGCGACCTACGTTTATGGGCGGAGCGCTATGAGTGCGCTGAGCAGCGCCTGGTCGAACGCGGCCGCGCTCACCTCCTGAGCCGTCAGCCAGCGAGAAGGGTCTCGATCTCCTTCGCGGCTCTAATCAGCGCATCCTCCGGCTCAGCCTCACCCCGCAGCATGGGGATGTCCACCGGGTATTGCAGGACCGTAAGCACCTCGTGTTTTCGAGGCGTTACCGGTACGCGGGCCGAGTTTGCGGCGGCGATCACGGCCCTGGCCTCGGACAGCTCCAGCGTAGGATCGACAGCCAGCAGCCCTTCGGCATCCAGTCGGCGGGCCGACACCGTTCCCATGGGCTCCAACGCGCATCCAAGTTCCCGCAGCGCGGCCCAGGCGTCTTCCGGGGATTTGGAGGTCGAGAGCACTACCAGCGCCCCGCCTGGAACGGCGAGGTTGGACCTGACTTGCTGACGGGGGAGGTTCGTGTTGGCAATGCCCTCGCCGCCGTAGCCGCTGACCACATTACCGTTTTCATCAGCCGTCACTAAAACGTCAACCATCACATCGGGGAAGGCCGCGAGGCGGGAACGGGGGCGGCTAGGCCGACTCGGCCTCGTCTTCCATGGCCGATTCGCTCCGCGTGACCAGCAAAGGCGGGACCTTGTTGCGCACTACGTCGGCGTTCACCACGACTTTGATCACATCCGGTCGGGACGGTACCAGATACATCGTGTCCAGCAAAAGGCCCTCAAGAACCGTGCGCAGTCCGCGGGCGCCGATTTTCAATGACATGGCCTTCTCGGCCACCAATTGCAGGGCGCCACGGGTGAACTGGAGTTCCACATGGTCGAGGCCGAGCAGCTTCTGGTACTGGCGGGTCAGGGCGTTGCGCGGTTCCGTGAGAATGCGAGTCAGGGCCTTCTTGTCCAGCTCATGGAGGACAGCCACCACCGGCAACCGGCCCACGAACTCAGGGATCAAACCGTATTTCATGAGGTCTTCAGCCATCACGTCGTCCAGGGCGTCCTCGGATGACTCATTGTCCCGGTCGGGGGTGGCGAACCCGATTCCGACGCCCCGTCCGGTCCGGCGTCGGATGATGGTCTGCAGGCCCTCGAACGCGCCGCCGCAAATGAACAGAATCTCGCTGGTGTCGAACTGGATAAATTCCTGATGCGGGTGCTTGCGTCCGCCCTGGGGCGGGACGTTTACCACCGCACCTTCGATGATCTTTAGCAGCGCCTGCTGCACACCCTCGCCCGAGACATCGCGGGTTATGGAGGGATTTTCGGCCTTCCGCGCGATCTTGTCGATCTCGTCGATATAGATGATTCCCATCTGGGCGCGCGGAATGTCGTAGTCGGCCGCCTGAATAAGACGCAGGAGGATGTTCTCCACGTCCTCACCGACGTAACCGGCCTCGGTAAGGGCGGTGGCATCGACGATGGAGAACGGCACGTCCAGCATGCGGGCCAGCGTGCGGGCCATTTCAGTCTTCCCACACCCGGTGGGCCCGATGAGCATAATGTTGCTCTTTTGCAGTTCCACTTCGTCAAGGCGCGCGCCGCTGGCGACCCGCTTGTAATGGTTATACACGGCCACCGAAACGATACGCTGGGCCTGCCCCTGGCCAATGATGTAATCGCTCAGGTGCTTGTCGATTTGCTCCGGCGTCGGCGGAGTACCGGTGAACGATCGCGCGGGCGCGGTCTCGCCCTGCTCTTCGTGAATGATGTCGCGACAAAGACCGACGCATTCATCACAGATATACACGCCACCGGAGCCGGCGATCAATCGTCGCACCTGATCCTGCGTTTTCCCGCAGAATGAGCAACGGTAAGTCGTTTGATTAGTTTTTCGGGAAGCCATCGAGACCTAGCCTAGCGCCCGCGTCAATTCGGCCGACGCGAGCATCGTACCTTGAGATTCGGTTGCGGAGCGCTCAGCCTTGATGCTTTTCCACAATTTGATCGATGATGCCGTATGCGAGCGCTTCTTCAGCATTCATCCAAAAATTGCGCTCGGTGTCCTTCGCGATGTTTTCGGGAGCCTGGCCAGTGTGCTTGACCAATACGCCTTCGAGGCGATCGCGCATCCGGATGATTTCACGCGACTCGATGTCGACATCGGCGGCGGCTGTGCCCGGAGGTAGGCCCATCATCGGCTGGTGGATCATGATCCGTCCGGACGGAAGGGCGAAGCGCTTTCCCTTCGTGCCGCCCGTCAGAATCAGCGCCCCCATGCTGGCCGCTATTCCCAGGCAAACGGTCTGAATGTCCGGCTCGACGTATTGCATCGTGTCGTAGATGGCCATGCCCGAGTCGACGTCGCCGCCGGGGGTGTTGATATACATACTGATGTCGCGCTCTGGATCCTCACTCTGCAGAAGCAGAAGCTGAGCGACGATGGTGTTGGCCGCAAATCGGTTGATTTCGCCGCCCACGAACATCACGCGATCGCGAAGCAGCCGCGAGTAGATGTCCATCCCGCGTTCGCCGCGTTCGGTAGTTTCAATTACGTTTGGTACCAGCGCCATATTTCATACCTTTCGTAGCCGACGGCCGTCGCCGTCCGGCGGAATCCTGAATAGTTCTTTAGTCGTCCTCTGTTTCAATTTCGGGTTCGGACTCTGTGCTTTCAGGCTCGACATCCGCTTCTTCGGCGGAGGTCAATAACTCTTCCATCAGGGCGTCAATCGCTTTGCGCTCCCGCAGGCTCGACTCCATTCGTTCGCGTCCCTCGTTGGCCAGGTAGTACTCCCTCATCGCCTGACGATCTTGACCAGGAAATCGCTCCATCATCCGGTCCAATTCCGCATCCACGTCCTCTTCACCGATGGTGATTTCCTGCTGCTCCGCAAATGCCTCCAGTAGCAGGGTGTTTCGCACTTGCCGGTCAGCCTCTTCCATTGCCTCGTCGTGGAATCTGTCCTGGGAAGATCCGATGGACCCGAGGTACGTATCCAGCGCCATTCCCTGCGCGGTCAACCGCTGTGACTGCTCCTCCATGAGCGCATGCGCCTGCCGGTGGACGAGGACCTCCGGCACCTCGAATGTGCTCCGGTCGACTACCAGGTCCAGAGCAGACCGCTCCAGATCGCGCTTCGCGATGCCCTCACGTTCCTCCAGGAGCCGCCGGTGGACGTCGGCTGTGAGTTCCTCGGCGGTTTCAAATTCGGACACACGCGCAGCGAACTCGTCATCTAGTTCCGGAATGTCCCGCTGGCTGATGCCGTTCAGCTCGACCCGAAACTGGGCGGACTTTCCGCGCATGCTTTCGTCGGGATGGACGTCCTCGAAGGTGAGTTCGAATTCGCGCACGTCGCCCGGCTTCATTTCGGTGACCGCCTCATCGAAACCTTCGGGAAAACCGTTGCCGCCGATGACCACCGTGATCTCGGCATCGCCCATGTGGTTTACGTCGTCGACAAGCATCTTGATCACCGCGGCCGCCAGATCGTCCTTCTGCAGCCCCCTGCCTTCGACAGGCTTGCTCTCAGCCCGGCTCTCCAGCAGTTGCCGCAGGGTATTTTCGACATCCTCGTCGCCCAGCTCGACCGGGTCTTCGGTCAGCACGATCGACGAGAAGTCCCCCAGTTCCACCGTTGGGCGCAAAGGCACCGTGGCGGTGAAGACGACCGGTGTCTCAAACGTAAGCTCCTCGTCATCCGCAAAATTGATGTCCGGTTGGTCGATGGCGAAAAGCTCTTCGGCTTTGAGAGCGTTGGAATAGGACTCAGGAACCATTTTTTCGACGGCTTCATTAATAATCGCCGACCGGCCAAACATGTTCTCCACGATATTCACCGGGGCCTTGCCGGGTCTGAAACCGGGGATTCGGGTCCGCGAGGATATGCGCCGGGCGGCGCGGCCGTACTCCTTTTGCAACTCCGGGACCGAGAGTTCCACGGTCAGTGTCGCCATTCCGTCGCCAATTCGTTCGCTAGACGTAATCAAGGGTTGAGCAATTCCTCATCTGGAGCACAATGGGTAGCGGTGTTCACTACCCGCATTTTTCGAAAGAAAAAGGACTCCGCGGTCGAGTCCTTCCGGCCCCGAACCCGTCAGGGCCCTGGAGCGGAAGACGGGATTCGAACCCGCGACCCTCTCCTTGGCAAGGAGATGCTCTACCACTGAGCCACTTCCGCCGGCGCCGATTGCTCCCGGAGCGGAGCCAATCAGCCTTACTGTACGTTCTCATTGTAATGGTGGGGAAGGAGAGACTCGAACTCTCACGGACTCTCGTCCACATGATCCTAAATCATGCTCGTCTACCAAATTCCGACACTTCCCCGGGCGACCGATAATTCGGTTCCCGGCGAGACCGGGCAGAAGAGGACGCAACGAGAGAGCCAAATACCTCATCCCCAGAGACGAAATTATAGGTAGTCGCTTTCTAAGGGGTCAAGGAAACGGCCGGGCCGGGACGAGGCCGGCAAACGAATTCGACTCCCCTTCACCAACCAGCCCACCCGGCCACCGAAATCGTGCCCGTCCCGCGAACCCTAGCCGCCGAATCGCCGGGCGACTTCGTCCCAATTGATCACGTTGAACCACGCGGTCACGTAGTCCGGACGTTTGTTCTGATAATTGAGGTAGTAGGCGTGCTCCCAGACATCGATACCCAGGACCGGGTCGCCGGACCCGTCCATCAGCGGATTGTCCTGGTTGGGCGTGCTGGTGACCTGAAGGTCCCCGGCGGAATTCTTTACCACCCAGGCCCAACCGGAACCAAAGCGTCCAGCCGCGGCCGCGGAAAACTGGGACTTCATTTCGTCCAAGGTGCCGAAGCCGGCCAGAATCGCGTCTAACAGCGCACCGCCAGGCTCGCCCCCACCCGGTGCCATGATCTGCCAGAAAAACGAGTGATTCCAGTGGCCGCCACCGCTATTGCGCACCGCCGTCTGGATACCCCCCGGCAGGGCGTCCAGATCGCCGATCAGATCCTCGAGGCTCTTGCCCTGGAGATCGGCGTGGGATTCGAGGGCCGCATTGAGCCCGGCAACGTAAGTCGCGTGATGTCGATCATGATGGATTTCCATGGTCTGAGCGTCAATATGCGGCTCCAAAGCATCAAACGAATAGCCCAATGCCGGTACTTCGTGCGCCATCAATTCCTCCCTGTAAGGGTTCACCGTTCCCCGGTACGATCGTCATACTCGCCCGATGGGCGAACTACAAGTTTATGCTGGTGTGAAGAAGAGCGGGAAATTGCTTTTTTTGGAACCGCTCCGGACGTGTCCCAGAACGTTCGGGCCGCCGGCTCCCGTCACTTACGAATCATCCCCGGCCAGGCGATGCAGCATGCGCGAACGACCGCATTTCATAAAACACATCTCCGAGATCGAGCCCTTCCCTTACGAACAGGAAAATCCGCCGGGAGGCAAGGGCCGGAGCATCGGTCTGAGCCGGGCGACCGGCGGCCGCAAGATCGGCGCCGACATCCTCATCATCGAGCCCGGAGACGTGCTAAGCCACTTTCACTGGCATACGAAGTGGGAGGAATTCTTCTACATCTTGAAGGGCGAGTGCTCCATCAGAGTCGGGGAAGAACTCTTCGCCCTGCGGGAAGGCGACGTGATGACCTGCGCGGCCGACATGGGCGAAGGGCATCAGTTCGTCAACGATTCGGACGGCCCGGTCTGGATTCTGGCGATCGACTCGCGGGACGAAGATGACGAAGTCCATCGGCCCGACCTCGGCACCATCTGGCGACGGGCCGACCGCAGCGAGCACCCACTGACGCCAGAACTTGAATCAGGAGCGTCCGGCAGACCGGAGTGAGCGGCGGGTTAGAATTCGGGAACCGGGTTTTCCTTCACCAAAGCCTGCGGCCTGAACTCCTGCAAATTCAGAGAAAGCAAGTAGTTACCAACCAATCATGAGAATTCCACCCCTCGTTCGCGTAATCATTGTGTTCGCCGCGGTCATCGGGATCGCGGCGGTCGTTTTCTACTGGGTTCAATCGCTCCAGCCAGACGAAGAGACGCTGCCGCCCATTTCGATAGCCAACAGCGTGGTGACCGGCGATCGGGAGCAGACCGGCATCACGGTGCGGGGCAGGGGCGAGGTCCGGGCGACGCCGGACACCGCCTTCATTACCGTTGGAGTGGAGACGGTGGCGCCGACGGCCGCCGAGGCGTCCACCGAGCTGGGATTAATCGCCACCGAGGTCATCGCCGCGATCCGCGAAACCGGTGTAGATGAAGACGACATTCTCACACGTAGCCTTACCCTGAGCCCAATTTACGAGCGGTCCGAGGACGGCGCCGTCAGGCCGAAAATTACCGGCTACCGCGCTTCGACGACCGTTGTCGCCACGGTCCGTGACATTGACCGGGCCTCGGCCGTCCTGGATGCCAGCCTCGCGGCCGGAGCCAACGTATTCGAGTCCGTCAGATTCGGCGTGGCCGACGATGATTCCCTGCGCCGGCAGGCGCTTGAGGACGCCGTGGAGAACGCCGCTCGCAAAGCCGACGCCATGGCCGTCTCCCTGGGCGGCAAAATTGGCGGCCTGATCTGGATCATGGAGGAGAGTCAGTTCAGCCCGAATGAACGTGCGCTCTCCACAGGAATCAGCATCGCTCAGTCGGTACCCGTGCAAGCCGGAGAGACGATCATCACCACCACCGTGGTGGCCAATTTCAGTTACGAGTAACGGCGGGCTCACGCCGGCGACCCACCGTCACCGAATTGACTGTTGGAATCGGCGTCGCTGGTAGTAACATCACCCCCGACGACGGCTAGCAGGGGGTATCTGGACCAGAGATGAATATCGCGGTCATTGGGCTGGGTCGGTTCGGCAGCAATCTCGCCCGCACGCTCACCGAGCTGGGGCACGACGTTCTTGCCGTGGACATGTCGGAACGGGTCGTGCAAAACATTGCCGACGATGTGTCTCACGCCGTTCGCGCCGACGCCACCGACGAAGCCGTGCTCCAGGACCTCGGCCTCCACGAATACGACGTGGCGTTCGTGGCTCTGGGGGACATCGAATCCAGCATTCTGATAACCATGTTGCTCAAGCAAATGAGAGTCCGGCGTGTACACGCGAAGGCGCGAAATAATCTCCACCGGCAGATTCTCGAACGAATCGGGGCCGATCAGGTTTCCTTCCCGGAAGGGGAAATGGCGGTGCGCGTGGCGCACAATCTCGTCGCCCCGAACATCATGGATTACTTCGAGTTGCTCGCTAACTACGGCATTGGGGAAGTACGAGTCCCGCCCAGCTTCGTGGGCAATACCCTGGCCAGCGTAAATCTGCGCGCCCGGCTCGATGTCAGCGTGCTCGTCATCAAGCGCGGTTCGCAACTGCTGATCATGCCGGACCTCACCGAGACCCTCCAGGCGGACGACATTCTCGTCGTCGCCGGGCGCGACTCCGCGATCGCCAATCTCGAAACGATCGAATAGCAGCCCCCACCCACGGCGACGCACAGGCAGTGACCATCAGGCTAGATTCCCGGTGCCAAAGTTTTTTAGCAAATCAGCAGTTTGACACTACCCCTAGTGGTGCCGCATCATTCACCCACTACATATTGTGGGGTGCGGCCGTCGGCTCCCGTCTCGATCGCGTAAACGGGATGGGTGCCATCCGGCCTCTGACGACCCGGAACCCGTGGGGTGCGGCGACAATTGATTCGATTGCTTGGACGGTCTCACTACACACCGGATGGTCGATCGTATTGCATCGAAACGTGCGAGATGCTGCCCCTCGCCGGAATTTACGACGTCATGCTGTTCGAGATACGGCGCGACTCCCAGGTGTTCAATCTGGGTGTGGCGTTCCCGAACGACGTCACCACCCAGATCTCGTCGATCGGGCTGCGATTTGACCACAGCAGCTCACTTATCGAGCACGGGCTGGCGCAGGTTCGCCAGCAGCTTGATCTAGGGATCGAAGAGGACGGGCGGGTCTTCGAATCACCGCTTCGAGGAGGCGTGCCGCGCGCCTTCGGCCCGGCGCCCGGTCGCCGGCACTTCGCCTAACCGCACCGGCGCCAGGCGATGAACACTCCGGTTGCAACCTCCCTATCACCCTCAAGGGCCCTTTGCGCGAGAATAGAGATGAAGACGTGGAATTGAGAGAGCGAAGAGAAGTGCTGCCGAAAATCACTGACAACGCCCTGGAAGTGTTGAAGCAACGCTATTTCCTCAAGGACACCGTCGATCATCCCACCGAGGACGTGGAGCAATTCTTCCGCCGGGTGGTGCGGGGAGTGATAGATGCCGAGGTGGAAGCTGGTTGGACGACAACCGAAGAAGCCGAAGAACTCAACGAGTCCGCTTATCAAATGCTGCGGGGCCTGCGGTTCATACCGAACAGCCCCTGCCTCATGAACTCAGGTAAACCCCAGGGTTACAACCAGATGGCCGCCTGTTTCGTGCTGCCGGTGGAGGATTCCCTGCGCAGCATCAAGCAGGCGGATTTCGACGCCGCCCTGATCCACCAGAGCGGCGGCGGCACCGGCTTCAATTTCTCAAAAATCCGCCCGCGCGGCGACTTCGTGCGGGGCTCCGGCGGCGTCGCCAGCGGCCCCATCAGCTTTATGTCGGTGATCGACTACTCCTGCGGCGAGGTCAAGCAGGGCGGCACCCGGCGCGGCGCCAATATGGGCATCCTCAACATCGATCACCCCGACATCATGGAATTCATCCATTGCAAGAACGAGGACGGCCGGATATCGAACTTCAACATCTCGGTCGGCATAACCGACGCTTTCATTCAGGCGGTCGATAAGGGCGAAGAATACGACCTGATCAACCCGCGCACCGGGGAAGTCCACGTCGAGCCCACCACCGGTGAGGAACAACGCCTGAACGCCACCGCGGTGTGGAACGAACTGGTTGAAAGCGCCTGGCTGAACGGTGAGCCGGGCATCATTTTCCTCGATCGCATCAAAGGCACGAACCCCACCCCGGCCGTCGGCGAGCAGGACACCACGAACCCCTGTGGCGAGCAGCCGCTATTGCCCTATGAAGCCTGCGTCCTCGGCAGCATCAAGCTCAGCGCCTACGTCACCGCTGAGGGCGCAATCGACTGGGAATTCCTGCGGGAGGACTTACATCTTTCCATACGTTTCCTGGACGACATGGTTGAGGCAAGCAGCTTCCCCCTGGAGGCCATCGACAAGATCGTGAAGCACGGCAACCGGCGGGTGGGGCTCGGCATCATGGGCTGGGCCGACATGCTCTACCAGCTCAAGATTTCCTACAACAGCGAGCAGGCCGTCGCGTTGGGCGAAAAGGTGATGGCGTTCGTCAACGACGAGTCGCGCCTGGCCAGCGAGGAACTGGCGGCTGAGCGCGGGCCGTTTCCGAACTGGGAAAAATCGATCTGGAATGAGCGCGGCGACCGGCCGCGCCGCAACGCCACCGTTACCACCATCGCCCCGACCGGCACGATCTCGATGATCGCCGCCGCCTCCGGCGGTATCGAGCCGCAGTTCGCGCTCGTGTACTGGAAAAACGTGATGCGGAACTCGGAAAACGAGGCCACCTCGTTGCGGTACTTGAACGGAATTTTCGAAGCCTACGCTATCGAGCATGAGTTCTACGGCGAGGACCTCATAGAGGCCATCGAGGCCAATCACGGCAGCGTTCGCATAGGCCCCGACACCCCGGAGGCGGCCGCCAGGGTGCTGCAGCGGGTGCCGTTGGAGGCGCGCAACATATTCATCACCGCCCACGACGTCTCGCCAGAGGCCCACATTCGGATGCAGGCCGCCTTTCAGCGACACACCGAGAACGCGGTCTCCAAAACGATCAATTTCGCCAACAACGCCGTTCAGAAAGACATCCAGGACGCATACCGAATGGCCTACGACCTTGGCTGCAAAGGCGTCACCGTTTATCGGGACGGCAGCCGCCAGTTTCAGGTGATGACGACCTCGGCGACCGAGGCCAAAGAGGATGCCGAGCCCGCCGTGGCGGTGGCTCCCGGGACGGCCAGCTATCGGGAGCGGCCGACGATGGTGTCGGGTACCACGTCGGCGGTGCCGACCGGCTGCGGCGATCTGTTCGTCACCCTCAACGACGACGAAGCCGGCAACCCATTCGAGGCCTTCGCCACCCTCGGCAAGGCCGGTGGCTGCGCCGCCGCCCAGACCGAAGCGATCGGCCGTCTGATTTCCCTGGCGCTGCGCAGCGGTCTCTCGGCGGACCGTGTCCATCGGCAGTTGCGCGGCATCACCTGCCACCGCCCGATCGGCATGGGACCAAATCGCACGCTCTCCTGCGCCGATGCCATAGGCAAGGCGATTTCGGCCAAATACCTCGACAACACCGGCACATACCAGCCTTACGTCGACGCCCAGGGCGAGGGCACCTATACCGAAGCAGGCGGGGCGGGGGTACTGCCGGGAACGGCGCCGACACCGGGAAATGGCAGTCCATCCAGCGCCGCCCGTCCCGTCGGTCCGGTGGTCGCGGTGCAGGAGTCCATGATCGCCGGGGACGAGATGGTTCCCATATACGACGTGGCTCAAGAGCGCGGCGCTTGCCCGACCTGTGGGTCGAGCCAGATGTACTTCTCCGAAGGTTGCGTCACCTGCGTCGTGTGCGGTTTTTCCGAGTGCGGATAGGCGACGTCGGCCTCCCCGGCTGATCGCGCCCCCCGGAAATCGCCCCCGGCCCCACATTTTTCCTTCGGCGCCGGACCGGCGCGCGTCTATAATCCGGTTCTTGCAACCGCGGCTTTTGAGCCTTCGCGCGGGCGGTGCCCAAATGGACGGACATTCGTTTCTCATATTTGCGGACTTCGTGAACCGTGAACGGGATGCGGTGGCGACATTGCGCGAAGAAGCCGCCCGGAGCGATGTCCGTTGTACCGAGGCCTGGTTCATGTCGATGGCGATGGGGCATCCAAACGCGTCCGACGAGGACAAGCAGAGGGCTCGCGATATTCTGGAGGAAGCCAACTCCGCCCAGGAGGTCGCCGAGCGAGCGGTCGAGGATGCGATCCGCCGGCTCGAGTATTACGAGGCGTTTCTGAAACAGTGCACGCCCGGCCCTACGTAACTTCTCCCCGGAAACCCACCTTGTCAGCCCAACCCGCCACCGCGATCCCAGCCTGAGCACGTCGATGCGTCAGTCCACCCTGGGTAGCACCGGCGAACAGGTATCCGTCCTTGGCTGCGGCACCATGTGGTTCGCCGACCTCTCCCAGGCCGAGACCACCCGGACTCTAAATCACGCCCTCGATCGCGGCGTGACCTACTTTGACTGCGCGCGCGGTTACGGAGACGCCGAGATCAAAGTCGGGAAGGCGATCGGTCATCGACATGACGAATTCTTAATCGCCACCAAGACGGCCAAGCGCGACCGCGCTTCGGCGGCCAGAGAGATTGACGAATCGTTATCGCGGCTGGGTATGGACCATCTGGACCTGATCCAGCTCCACTACGTGAATAGCCAGCCCGAGTTCGACCAGATCATGGCCCCGGACGGCGCGCTGGCGGCGGCGGTGCAGGCACAGGCTGCCGGCAAAGTGCGGCACATCGGCATCACCGGGCACCGGCCCGAGCTCCTGGCCACCTGGCTCGGCGAATTTGATTTCGCTACTGTCCTTTTTCACCTTAGCCCCGTACAACCGTTCTCGGCCACCGAAATCCTGCCACGAGCGCGGGAGCTTGAGGTCGGAACGATCGCTATGCGACCAGTAGGCTCCGGCGCCATCAGCCGCGTGTCGGAGTCAATCCGCTACGTACATTCCCATGGAGTCGATGTCGTCCTGTCCGGGCTCACCACCCCGGCGATAGTGGACGAGAACGTCGAGACGCTTTCCTCGCCCATCGAGGAACCGGAACAACAGGCACTGACATCCTGGGTGCTGTCGATCGAAAATAACGGCTGTCGCCGCTGTAACTATTGTTCGTGCCCGGTGGGCATTCACATACCGGACATGCTGATTACCGAACCCCTGCAGCGACACGATTGGTTCACCGCCGCGGGCAAAGAGGACTGGGCCGAGGCGACCGCGTCGGTGCATAAGTGCGAAGGTCACGAGCCATGCCAGACAGAACCAATCTGTGAATCGAAATGCCCCTACGATCTTCCGATCCGCAGGACTGCCCTGCGGGTCGCCGGGGTGGAGGCGCAATGATCCGAGCCTTGTGTAGATTGGAAGGCCCGGTCGCGACCACGGGATTAGCGGCCATCCCCGGTCTCCCACCCCTCGACTCCATCGAGACGCCCGCTCTGGATTTGAGCGATCTTGAGGATTTGTCGGGTACCCTGCGCTTTCTGCGGGACGCCGGAGTCCTCCAAGGGATGAGAAGTCATGGCCGTCAGTAACCGAGCCTTCGAGGCTCCCGGGCCACCGCAATCTTCCGCCCCCACCGCTCGCCGGGTTCCCTTGCTACTCGCAAGCCTTGCTTCTCTGGTGGGGGCCGCCGTATTGCTGCCGCTAGTCTATTTGCTGGTACGGGCGATTCAGGGCGGATCGGCGCCGTGGGAATCGTTCTTACGCATGCGTACGGTAGAGACTCTTCTGGCCACCGCCCTGCTGGCCCTGGCAGTGACCGCCGCCACGATCCTGATCTCCCTGCCTCTGGCCTGGCTGTTCGCCCGCACCGATCTGCCGCGGCGCCGGACCTGGCTGATCCTGGCCATGTTGCCACTTGCCATCCCGAGCTACGTGGCCGGGTTCGCGGTAATCGCCGGTTTGGGCCCGCAGGGCTTCGTACATCAAGCGTTAGAGACGATCTTCGGCCTGGGGGGCATTCCGGGTCTGACCGGCTTTCCCGGGGCGCTTTTCACGTTGACCGTCATTTCGTACCCCTACGTGTTAATCACGACCACGGTCGCCCTGACTCGTATCGATCCCGCCACCGAGGAGGCCGCCCGTTCTCTGGGCGCCGGTCCGTGGCGGACGTTCTTCACGGTGACGGTCCCGCAACTGCGACCGGCGCTTACGGCCGGCGGCCTGCTGGTGGCGCTGTACACGCTCAGCGACTTCGGCGCCGTCTCCCTGATGCGGTTCAATTCTTTCACCCAGGTCATCTATACCCAGTACCAGGCCTCGTTCGACCGTTCGCTCGCGGCCCTGCTAGGTCTGCTACTGGTGCTTTTGACGGTGGGGATTCTGTTTCTCGAACGGCGCACTAGGGGCAAGGCTCGCTTCTACAGATCGTCGGCGGGAACCCCGCAGCGGGCCCGTCTTATCCGGCTGGAGCGTTGGAAATGGCCGGCCTTGATCTACTGCGGGGCGGTAATCGTCGTCGCCCTCCTGATTCCAATCGGCACCCTGATTTACTGGTCGGTCCGAGGGGTCGGATCGGGAGGCGTCAACCCGGGCATCTGGGCCGCGGCCGGTAATTCCGCGCTCGCGTCGGGATTGGCCGGTATCGCCGCCGTCGCGGCGGCTCTGCCAATCGCCGCCTTCGTCACCCGCTACCGCCGGCGCTTCAGCTCCGTGCTCGAGGGCATCGCCTATTCCGGCTACGCCCTTCCCGGAGTGGTCCTGGCCCTGTCGCTGGTATTTTTCGCGGCGAATTACGCCCCGATCGTCTACCAGAGTCTGTTTCTGCTGGTCTTCGCCTACGTCGTGCGGTTCCTGCCGCAGGCTTTCGGTTCGATCAGGGCGTCGTTTCTGCAGGTAAGCCCGCGACTTGAAGAGTCCGCCCGTGCCGTGGGCCGCGGGAGGTTCTCCGCGCTAAAAACCGTGACCATCCCATTGATCCGTCCGGGTATCCTTGCCGGAGGCGCGCTGGTGTTCCTGACTGCAATGAAGGAGCTGCCGGCCACCCTGCTGCTGGGGCCCACCGGCTTCCAGACGCTGGCGACCCAGATATGGTCGGCGACCGACGAAGGATTTTTCGCGGCGGCCGGTCCGGCGGCGCTGCTGCTGGTGGCTCTGGCTTCCCTCCCCATGATTCTCCTATTCCCACGGATGCAAGAAACTAGATGAACGACCCGGCGATCAGTTGCGACGGCATCGATAAACAGTTCGACGATACGATCGCGGTCCGCGGTATGACCTTCGAGCTCCAGCGCGGGGAGTTGCTGAGCCTGCTGGGACCCAGCGGCTGCGGCAAGACCACCGCCCTGCGTCTCATCGCCGGATTCGAAACCCCGGACACGGGCCGTATCCATGTGGGCGGCCAGGAAGTCGCCGGACCGGACATCAACCTGCCGCCGGAGCGACGCCGGGTGGGCATGGTGTTTCAGGACTACGCCCTGTTCCCGCACATGTCGCTGCGCGGGAACGTGGCCTACTCCCTGAAAAATGGCGAAAACCGCCGGGTGGACGATCTCCTGGACCTGGTCGGCCTCTCCGGGCTCGGCAGCCGGATGCCCCACGAGTTATCCGGGGGCGAACAGCAGCGCGGCGCTCTGGCTCGATCGCTCGCCGCAGAGCCTCAGGTGATCCTCCTCGACGAACCCTTTTCAAACCTCGACGCGGCTCTCCGCGCCCATGTCAGGGCGGAGGTCCGGGAAATCCTCCGGGCCGCCAACGCCACGGCCATCTTCGTCACCCACGATATCGAGGAGGCTTTGAGCCTCACTGATCGAGTGGCTGTAATGTTCGACGGGGCGATCGAGCAGATAGCCACTCCTCGAGACCTGTACCGGCGGCCGGCGACCCGCCGGATCGCCGAATGGCTGGGCAACGCGAATTTCCTCCCCGCCGAGTCCAGTGACGGAACCGTGGAGTGCGAGCTAGGCCGCCTGCAATCCGAGAAAGAGCTGACCGGGCCGGTGGACCTCATGGTTCGACCCGACTGGCTGACAATCACTACCGCCGCCACCGGAAACGGGGTGGTCGCCGACCGGATTTTCTACGGTCACGACCAGCTCATTCGGGTCACTTTCGATACCGGCACATCAGTCCAGGTGCGGGTGCTCTCGGACGACGAATTCCTTCCCGGGCAGAGCGTGACAGTGGGTTGCCAGGGCCCGAACGTCGTTTTCCCGCGACGAGAGCCGAACGGCGATGCTAGTCCTCGCTGACGATGCCCATCTGGCCCACGATCCCGGCTCGCATCCCGCCTACCCGGAAGTTCCCCGGCGCGTAATCAATATCCGGAAGGCGCTATCCGCGGCCGGATTGAGCCCCGAGGAGTTTCACTCCGAATCCGCTGACGCCCTGCGCGGCGTACATCCAGCGGACATGCTCGCCTATTACCGGGAGATATGCGCCGCGATCCCGGCCGGAGACACTAACTACCCCAAAATCCATCGCAGCTCCACTTCTGTCGACTCACCCCGGACCGGGCGGCCGCCGGGGTTGAAGCGTGGGTTCTGTTTCGACCAGACCCCACTCACGTCCGGGACGCCGACGGCAGCATTGGCCGCCGCCAATCTCGCTCTGGAAGGCGCGGCCCGACTTACGGGCTCGACCGATCGCGTCTACTGCCTGTGCCGCCCACCCGGCCACCACGCCGGCAGCGACTTTTTCGGCGGGTTCTGCTACCTCAATAACGCCGCGCTGGCGGCGGATCGACTGTCGGAGGACGGAAAAGTAGCGATCCTGGACATCGACTATCACCACGGCAACGGCACCCAGGAAATCTTCTACACCCGCGGCGATGTCCTTTACGTGTCCATCCACGCCCATCCAGCCTACGCATATCCGGGATTCAGCGGTCACGCCGACGAGACCGGGGTCGGGTTGGGTGGCGGCAGTAATTTCAATCACCCGCTGGGGCCATCCAGCGGGGACGCGGAACTGCTAACCGAGCTGCCGAAAGCCCTCGAAGAAGTCTCAAAATTCGATCCCGCGTTTCTGGTCGTCAGCCTTGGGACCGACATCGCCGCCGGCGATCCGATCGCCGACTGGTATGTGTCGGAAGAAGGCTTCAATCTGGCAGCCGAACAGATATCACGGCTGGGTCTGCCGATCCTCGTCCTACAGGAAGGCGGCTATTCGCTCGCCCGCATCGGCGCCGATGTGACCGCCTTCGTGCAGGGTCTCGGCTAGCGCCGGATCAGCCTTCCGCGGCCATCCGGGCTTTCAATTTTGCAATCAGCGGAATCCCGGTGGGATCGACCTCGTTGAGCATCGCGGTGTAATAAGACACGAAGTCGCCGTATATGACCAGCGACATCAACCGGGCAAGCGGATCATCGCCTACCGCCGGCACCACCGTCACCGGGATACCGGCTTCCGTCACTAGCCGCCCGCCAAACTCCACCTGGCGTAGAGTCCGCGAGCCGTCGTCCTCGGACGCGAGCGTTACGACGTGCAGCAGATCGGCCGCGGCGCCGGGCAGGCCAATCCCCTGGATCGTGTTGTGGTTGAACTCGGGCATTTCGTCGATGATCGCCCACTGCTCGCCGTTTTCATTGAACTGAGCCTTCCAGCGGCGCGCCACCGGTGCCAGCGCCCCGGCCCCCACCACCACCGGTATGCGACCCTCCAGCGATCGCGCCAGCAGCTTTGCCGGGTTTTCCAGCTCGGGCACGTCCGCGTCAAACCGCCCGACCTGCTCGCGGGCGAACTCCGGCAGCCGCCCAGCCATCGCCTCGACATCGGTAAGCAGCCTGCATTTCGTGAGGATTCCCAGAAGCAGCATCATGGATTCGACCATGACGGCCCGGGGCATCCCCTCGGCGTAAATCCGTCCGACGGGTCCCGGCGCCGCTTCCAGCAGCTTGCCACCGCCGCCCAGTGCTATCAGTTTCGCTCCCCGGTCGGACGCGACCTGAAACGCCGACAACGTCTCTTCGGTCGTGCCCGAATAGCTGGACAGAATTACCAGCGTGCGGCCGCCCACAAACGCCGGCAGCAGATAGTCTCGCGAGATAATCATCGGTACCGACAGATGGTCCTGGATCAGTCCGCGAACCAGATCCCCTCCCATCGCCGAGCCACCCATGCCGGCCACCACGACCGCGTCCACGTCGCCGTAGCCGGCGGGAATGTCGACGGCTCTCCCGTTTCGCCAGCCCATCGCGCACTGCTCGGGTACCGCTCGCAGCAGATCCAGCATCGACTGGCTGTCCAGCCGCTCCCGCACACCCGGGTCGTCGAGCGAGATTCGGTTCATCCCGGGATTTCCACGCCGGCCGCATCGGCGCCGATGGCCAGTAGCTTGCGCACGCGCTCAGGCGAGGTCGTCTCGGTGTATATGCGCAACAGCGGCTCCGTACCGGAAAAACGTATCAACAACCAGCTGCCATCCGCCATCTTGAGTTTGTGTCCGTCGGCCGTGAGCAGATCGACGACGTCGCTGCCGTCCAGCGTACCCGGTTGAAAAGCGGCCACCCGCGCCTCGATGTCCGCCCGCTCTTCGGTGGGGAAGCCAAGATCCAGGCGGGCATAGTGGTACTGCCGACCAAGGAGCGCAAACAACTGACCCACCAGCTCGGTCGGGGACTTGCCGGTCCTCGCCATGAAGTCCAGGAATAGGAGGCCGGAGAAAATGCCATCACGTTCGGGCATGTGCCGGCCGATCACGTAGCCGCCGCTTTCCTCCCCTCCCATCATCGCCCCCACCTCATTCATCTTCGGCGCCACATATTTCATGCCGACCCCGGTTTCGATGACCTCCACGCCGTAAAGCTCACCGAGGCGATCCAGCATGGAACTGGTGGTCACGGTCCGCACTATCGGCCCCCTGGGCGTCGTGTATTCCAGCAGGTAGTACGCCAGCAGCGACATTACCCGCAGCTGGTCGATAAAATCTCCATTCTCGTCAACGATGCCGAGCCGGTCGGCGTCACCGTCATGGACGATCCCGACCGCGGCCCCGGAGTCGCGAACGGCCTCGCCCAGCTCGTCGGTGTACGGCGGAATCGGCTCCGGTCGGGCAATTCCGGGAAACGCGGGGTTGTGCTCCTGCCGGATGGTGACCAGGTCGATGTCGCCTCCCGACAGCAACTCGTCCATGTAGCCCGCGCCGGCTCCGAACATCGAATCGACCACCACGCGAAGGCCCGAGGAGGTAACGCGCTCAAGATCGAGATTGGCCCGGACTCCCTGAAGATAGGGCGACCTGGCGTCGAGCGCCTCGATCAGCCCTTGCTCCAGAGCAGCGTCGTATGGCATCGTCTCTACGAGTTCCGACCGCGACGGAACCGCGGCTTCTATCTTCGCGAGATTCTCGGGAGCCACCGCCGCACCGGTGCCGGTTCGCACCTTGATCCCGTTGTCCGAAGGGGGATTATGGCTGGCCGTGACGATCACCCCACCGGCCGCTCCCACCTTCGAGATCATGTACGCGATCGCCGGCGTCGGGGTGGGCTGCTCCGTTAGATACGACTTAATGCCGTTCCCGGCGAACACCTCGCAAACCGTCCGCGCGAATTGCTCCGATCCGAACCGCCGGTCGTACCCCACCAACAGACCACCTTCAATCTTCCAGTGCTCGGTCGCGAAAGTCGCGATCCCCTGCGCGACCCGGCGGACATTGGCGAACGTGTACTCCCCCGCGATCTTCGCGCGCCAGCCGTCGGTGCCAAATTTGAGCTCTGATGGTGATCCCACCAATTTCTTTACTCCGTTCTGCCTGTGCGCCCGCGGCACGGTCCGGCGCCGCCTGACCGCGAATCACAATTCACCTAGACGATCCCCCCGGGCATACTCGACGGCATCGCTGACGCTCTTCTCAAGAGGGATGATGGGCTCCCATCCGGTCACTGACCGGAGCTTTGAGTTGTCGCCCAACAACAATGGCAGATCGGTGGGCCGCTCGCGATCGGGGGTGATTCGGAATTCAATCGGGACTTTTCCGAGCGCGAAGGCCATCCGCACAACCTCCTCCACGGGTACCGCCGTACCCGAGCAAACATTGTACGCCTCACCGGCCACGCCCCGCTCCATGAGTAATTGATAAGCCCGGGCCACGTCGCGCACATCGGTGAAGTCGCGCCGCGCCGACAGATCTCCAAAATCAGCCACCGGTTCCCGCAGTCCTTTTTCCACCTCCGCCACCATTCGGGCCACGCGACCGACCAGGAAACCGGTCGACTGACCGGGCCCAATGTGGTTGAACGATCTCGTTCGCACGATGTCCGTCCCGTAGCCCAGGAAGTACTGCTGGGCCATCAGGTCCTGGGCGGCTTTGCTCACCCCGTACGGGTCCGCCGGGGCCAGCGGATGGTCTTCGCCGATCGGACAGTCAGACTGGCGGACAAGCCCGTACTCCCCGGCCGATCCCACCACCAGAACCCGGCTGTCGGGACATATCGCGACCACCGCCTGGAGAAGATTCAGTTGCCCCAGCACATTTACCCGATATGCCGGACCCGGGTCCTCCCAGGAACGACCGACTTCCGCAACGCCGGCAATGTGGTAAATCTGCCCCGGCCGGACGGTTTCGATCAGCCTGGTCACCGCCTCCGCGTCCAGGAGATCGCAGGCCAGGATGTGATCCTCGGGCAGGGGCAGTTCACGTCCCAGATCTGCCCTCATAACACTTCCAAAGACCTCTCTGTCGCCGGCCTGGGCCAGCAGCCCGCCAAGATGCCGACCGACAAACCCTCCCAGCCCGGTAATTAGAACGCGGTGCATCGACTTCCCTGCGGATTAACGCTGATCTGCGCGGATAGCACCCGGCGAATAGCCCGCCTGAGAGAGTCGGCTGTCCGGTGGATTACGACGGCCAATTATAGGTACGGGCGCTGACGAAAGACTCAGGTGAAGCGACGGCGTCGAAGCACCATCTGGCAGAGGTTTACGAAGCGGGTGATTCGATCCTGCGCCGGCATCGGCGGATTGATGAACTGGCTGCGGGCAACAACCGACGCGCTGCGCCCCTGCACCTACTTCGTCTACCCCAATGATCTTGATCGCCATGCTCATGATGTCCGGGCCCGCGGGCACCTCTTCCTCCTCCTCAGGCACGGGTCCCGGTCCCGGCACCGGCGCCGTCACAGGTTCCGGCGTGGGTTCCACATAGTCACCCAGAGGATTTTCGTGGTTCAGCGGGAACTCCAGCCATTACTTCACGGATGGCGCCTCCCGGCTGGTGGGAATCTTCCGGCCAATAGTGAAACGGGCGCCGCCGGCGCTGAGGTTGATGATCTCGATTTCCAACTCCTCAGCCACGCTGGGGTCGTCGGCGGGCTGGATGTGCAGGGCCGAATCTGGAACCCGCACATCCACGCGGAAATTTTCCCGAAATTGGACCCGTCTGACCGTTTCGGGCCGATTGAGACGCAACACCTCAACCGGTATGAATTCCCGGGTGACGACCGTCGCCGTACCTATGTACCTGGCGCCGCGGATCAGCGAACTTACCGTTAACTCGCTACCAGCGCTCACATGCACCGAGGCGCCTTTATGGGTCGGAGCCGCCACGAACATAGCCTCGTCGTTCAGATCCTGGATCTGGCTTGCGTACGTCCTCGGATTTCCCTCGTCCAGAATTATGAGGATGACTCGCTGACCGATCTCGAAAACGTTGGCGTATTCGGGCTTTATGTCCCATTGAGGATCGGAATCAGCCACGCTCAGACTCTACACCCTGTCTTAATTGGTCGCCGGTGACCGAGCCGCCGTAAGGCTCAAATCTCCGCGGATTTTCTACGGTCGACAAACAATCTCCCGCCCGAACCCGGCAATCTAGAAAATCTCGCCAACCGCTGTCAAATGAACACAGTGCGGACGTGTTCACGCCCACCCGGATAATCGTGGCGGCGGTGCCGCCGGCAGCAAAATCCGTATCCAATGGCGACGCCGAATTCCCTTCCCGCCGACACTGAATCATCCCCGGCGAATCTTCCTCCGATTACGGGAATATGAGGAATTGAGATTGGACCCAGCCGCCTCTGGAGAGTTCCACCCATTCGATATCGTCGATTACCTGAGATTCTCCGGTGAGTTCGACTTCAGACTCGGGCGCAATCACTTCCAATACAGCCGACTCGATGCTGGGCTCCGTGCGTGCGTTGAGGCCCTCATCAGCGTTTATCGTGGCTGTCGCCGGAGCGGCTGCCGTCCCGGGTGTAGGCGTCAGCGTCGGACGCGGCGTGGGCGTCTCTGTCGGCTCCGGGATAGGCGTGACCGTAGCCGCCAGAGCCGGAGCGGGTTCCAGCGTCGGTGCCGCCGCCGGCACCGCCGTCGGAGCCGCCATCGGAGCCGATTGGTCGATTTCAGTGCGGCTCGACTGATAGGCGTTCTCCAGGTTGGACACCCTGGCGCTCAATTCTTCCAGCTCGGAATTTCCACATCCGGCGAGCGAAAACAGGGCTACCGCAATCGCGGCAACAGCGATGAACCTCAAGGCGACCTCATTTTCTGAGAATTTTTAACTTCATAGCTTACGGAGTCCGCTGAAAGCATAGCCCCCCGTTTGCTCCCAATCGTCCCGCGGGCGCAATCGGGTCGCCGCTCGCGATCGGCGGCCGACCTTACCAGAGAGGCATGCGCTCGCGCTTTCGGGCCCCGAGATCCAGCCCCACCAGCTTACAAATCCGGCTGATCAAGTTGGGCAGCCCGTCCGCATCCGTGCTAAACACTCCCGTGTCACCAGGTTAAGACCCCGATCGCTAACCAGATGAGGATCGATTTGCCGATATCGTCTCAAAAGCCGTTGTTGGGGGCTCATGTCAGCGCCACCCAGGACAATCACTACGGCATCGACCGCGCCCGGACTCTGGGGATCAACTGCGCCCAGATATTCGGAACCAACAAGATCCAGTGGAAGCCCCGCGACTACACCACCGACCAGGTGGCGGCTTTTCGCTCGGCCCGCACCGCGGCCGGCATCGGCCCGATTTTCTCCCACGGGATTTACCTCATCAATCTGGGTGCTCGGGACGAAAATCCAGACGTCTACGAAAAGTCGGTCCACGCGCTCGCGGCCGGGCTGAAGATTTGTGCGTTGCTCGGACTTGACGGAGTAATCTTCCATCTCGGCAGCAACTACGGGCTCGGGCTGGGGGGAGTCCTCGATTCAGTCGTAAGCGGTCTGGCCCGCGCTCGTGACCTGTCGGAATGCGACGTGCCCCTGCTGCTGGAAAATTCAGCCGGTAGCGAACGCGTCATCGGCGGGCGGTTCACCGACTTCGACGCGATAATCAACGAACTCCATGGCGATTCCAGATTGCGAGTATGCGTGGACACCGCGCACGCCTTCGCCTTCGGCTACGATCTGGCCAGACCCGGGGGACTGGAGCAAATGACCGCGGAAATCGAGGCGAATATCGGGTTCGATCGCGTCGCCGCTCTCCATCTCAACGACTCAGAGGTCGAGTGTGGCCGAGGGCTCGACCGCCACGCCAACCTGGGCGAGGGACACATCGGCTACGACGGCCTGGCCGGTGTGCTCAACCATCCACAGATCAGGGGCCTGCCGGTGCTTCTGGAAACCCCCGGTTTCGACGGCAACGGGCCGGATCAAGGAAATGTGGAGATAATGCGGTCCCTGGCGGGGCATTTGGACGTCGAGCCGTCCGTCCTGGCGCGTCGGGCCAAACGGCGCGTCGCCTACCGCGCCCGCCAGCTCGCCCTCAGGAGAACCAATCGCACACGTGCAGATTCCAAACGCGCCATAAATAGTCGCAAAGGAAAAACCGTCACATGAAATATGAGCTGGTCGCGATCGACCTCGACGGCACGATCCTCGGACCGGATAACGAAGTTAGTCCCAGGGTCGAAGAGGCCATTCGAGCGGTGCAGGCCACGGGGATTAGCGTCACCATCGCCACCGGTCGCATGTTTGCCAGCGCCCGTCGATTCGCCGAACAGTTCAGCATCAAAACACCGTTGATCTGCTACCAGGGAGCGCAGGTCCGCCACCCCGAATCCGGCGACATCATCTCCGAAACTCTCATTCCAAAGGAGGTGGCGCTGGGCGTTATCGAATACTGCCAGCGCAATTCCTACCACGTAAACGCCTTCCAGGGCGACAGCGTATTCATGGCGGAGCTCACCCCGGCGGCCGAGTTCTACCTGGGACTCTCCGGTGTCGAGGGGACGGTCGTTGGAGACCTCGCCGCGTGGCTGCCCGGCGACGTGCTGAAGCTAGTTATCATCACCGACGAGCCGACCACCGTCACGATTATTGACGAGCTGACCACAGAGTTCGGCGCCCAGCTCAACGTAACCCGCTCGTACCCGATCTTCGCCGAGACGATCAGCCCGGAAGTCTCCAAAGGCCGGGCGCTCCGGAGTCTTGCCGCCCACCTTGGCGTGCCCATCGAGCGCGTCATGGGGATCGGCGACAACCTCAACGATCTCGACCTGGTCACGGCCGCCGGCTTCGGCGTCGCCATGGGCAACGGCGCTCCCGAGGTAAAGGCGCGCGCCGACTACATCACCGACGACGTGGAGCACGACGGCGTGGCGACCGCTCTCGAAAAATTGATTCTTCAGGCTTAGGTTTTGCCGTCCCCCGTGCCCGGCAGCGACTGGTCGCGAGCCGCAGCGATTATCGAGTCTGGAGGAGTCGTCGCCTTCCCCACCGACACCGTTTTCGGCCTCGGCTGCTCCATCTTGTCCTCTCAGGCCATCGCGAGAATTCTGGCGATCAAAGGTCGTAACTCCGACAAAGGACTTCCGGTGCTGATCGCCAGCCTGGAGCAGGCCGCCGCCCTGGTTGAGATCAACCCCATCTTCCGAGCGCTGGCTCAAGATTTCTGGCCCGGCGGCCTGACCATCGTCGCCCCGGCACTTCTGTCACAGCCCACCGCAATCCTCGCGCCGGACGGCACCATCGGCCTGCGAATCCCCGGGTCCGCATCGGTTCGCCGCCTCATCGAAGCCGCCGGCTGCCCGATCGTCGGCACCAGCGCTAATCGAACCGGCGAGCGACCCGTTCCCGACGCTACCTCGGCCTTCGAAGAGTTCGGCGACGAGGTGGATTACGTCTTGACCGGCCAGGCCACGGGCGCCGCCTCTTCCACCGTGGTCAGCGTGGCTCACGATCCGGCGCGAGTGCTAAGAGTCGGCGCGATCCTCCCGACGAAGCTGCAAGAGACAATCCCGAGCCTTGTGTCGCCGGACATCGTGGATTAGACCTCTCGACCGAAGGATCCGCCGCCGCGACGAGGTGATTCTTAGTTACCGTTGGGACGCGACGGATTCACCCACGATCAGCGATACGAACGGCCGTCCGGTGAAACCGGGTCGCGATGCGATCTTCGCCTGGGGTGGAATCCAGCGACGGCCCGTCATCGAAAAGGGCGACGGCGGCTACCTGACCGCGGGCTACGCCAAGGACGCCCTGTGGACGGTGCGACGCATCGCCGAGGCGAATGAAGTGGGCCTGAACACGGCCACGCCCACTTCCCGGGTACGGCCCTAATCCGCCTCGACCCGCACAACTCCTATCGTGACTTCACCGCCCTCAAGGCCCATAGTCTCCACGTGCATGCCCGGCTCGGGCGTTCCGGTCGTGACCTCCAAGGCCAGCACCTCACCGGCGATGTGCTCCTTAAACGCGGCCAGCACCGGCGCCACATCCTCGCCGGAGAGGGAGAGTCGGATTCGATCCGAGACGTCGAATCCGGCCTCGCGTCTGGCGTTTTGCACCGCGTGCACGATCTCCCGTGCCTTACCTTCCGTCTTTAGCTCGTCCGTCAACGTCAGCGAAAGGCCCGCCACCACCCCGCCCTCATTCGCCACCGCGTAGCCCTCCAGTTCCCGATGCCGGACGTCCAGGTCCTCCGGGCCGAGGTCGTGCCGCTCGCCGCCGACCTCGATCACCACCGATGCCCCGTTCTCGACCGCGGTTGCGCAGGTCGCCGGGTCCAGCCCCTCGATCGCTGCCGCCACCACACCCATCTGCTTGCCAAATCGCGGCCCCAGGCTCCGGTAATTAGGCTTAATTTCATGAGTCAACAACTCATGACCGCTCTCGACGAACCGCACCTCTTTGACATTGACCTCATCCAGAACCAGCTGCAGATGTTTCCTCACCGCATCCCGGTCGCTTGACTGAGACAGCCCGAGCACCAGCTCTTGCAGCGGTTGCCTGGTTTTCACTTCCGATTTCGCGCGCACCGCCCTGCCCAGCCCCACCACCCTTCGCACCGTTTCCATCTCCACTTCCAGCGCATCATCGACGAGGGCGTGATCCGCCAGCGGCCATTCGTTCAAAAAGACACTGTCGGGCGCGGTGGCATCGGCCTGTACAACCAGGTTCTGGTACATCTCCTCCGCCAGGAACGGCGCCAGCGGCCCCATCAGCTTCGCCAGCGCCACCAGCACCTCGTGCAGCGTCGCGTACGCCGCCATCTTGTCGTCGTCCGCCTGTGACTTCCAGAATCGCCGGCGGCTCAGCCGCACGTACCAATTCGACAGGTCGTCCCAGAACGTCTCGATCTGGTCCATGAGCGGATAGACCCAGTACTCGTCCAGCGATTTCTCGGCCTTGCCCAGCAACGTATGCAGCCGGCTGACGATCCAGCGGTCTAGCGGCGCCCGATCCGAAACCGCCGGTACCGGAGCTTTCGGATCGAACTCGTCCAACTCCGCGTAGGTCAGGAAGAAGACGTAAACATTCCACAATGTCAGCAGCTTCCGCACCACATCCTTCCCCGCGCCATATCCGAATCGCACGTTGGTCATCGGATTCGTGCCGGCATACATCCAGCGCGTCACATCCGCCCCCATCTCCCGCACCGCGTCGTCAAAGTCAATCGAATTGCCGAACGAGCGATGCATCGGCTCGCCCTTCTCGTCCATTACCTTTTCGTAAACGAACAGACTCTCGTATGGTGCGCGATCCTCAAGCGTCACGCTCATGAACAGCATCGAGTAGAACCACAGCCGGATCTGCTCCCGCATTTCCATCACGAACTCCGCCGGATACCACTTGTGCCAGGTCGTGTCCGGCTTCGACTGATCCTCATACATGTAATCGAGCGTCGCGAACGGAACTATTCCCGCGTCCAGCCAGCAATCCCCCACCTCCGGCACCCGCTCGACTTCGCCGCCACAATCAGGGCAGTGAATCCGCACTTCGTCGATCCAGGGCTTGTGCAGTTCCGGCAGCGAATCGACGATCGCCGGGTCCACCGCCAGCTCGCGTAACTCTTTCACCGAGCCCACCACCGTCACCTTCGTGCAATCCAGATTTTCGCAGCGGTAAAACGGCAACGGCAAACCCCAGTACCGCTTTCGCGATATCGCCCAGTCCCCCATGTTGTCCAGCCAGTCCTGCATCCGTTTCCCGGCCGATTCCGGCACCCAGTTCACCTTCGCCGCCGCCGCCTTCATCCGCGGCCGAATCTCGTCACAGGCCAGGAACCACTCATCCACGTAGGTGAAGACAATCTCCTCCTTGCACCGCCAGCAGACCGGATAGCGATGCACGTAGTCTCCAGATCCGAACAGCAGTCCCTTCTCCTCCAGCAAGTTCAGGATCAAATCCGTCACTTCCAGCACGTTCAGGCCTTCCAGCAGACCGAAGCCCTCCACATACCGGCCCTCGCCATCGATCGGCTTCACCACCGGCAGCCCCTCCTCTTTCCCAAGGGCGAAGTCCTCCACCCCCGATCCCGGCGCTATATGGACTATCCCCGTCCCCTCCTCCTCCGAAACCTCGTCCCAGCCGACCACCCGATGTTCTATCCCTGCCTGTGCCGGCAGCTCGTCCCACGGCCCCCCGTACCCCAGCCCGACCAACTCCGATCCCATCACCTCGCCCAGCACCTTGTGGCCGTCCGGTAATACCGTCTGCACCGTACCTTTAGACAGGTAATAAACCTCCCCACCGACCTCCGCCTTCACATAGGGCAACTCCGGATGCACCGCGCAGGCCACGTTGCCCGCCAGCGTCCACGGCGTCGTCGTCCAGACCAGCAGGTACTCGTTCTCCCTCTCGGCGATCGGGAAACGCAGCGTAACCGCCGTATGAGTCATTTCCTGGTAAGTGTCGGTCCCCACTAGCTCATGCTGCGAAAGCGTCGTCCCGCAACGGATGCACCATGGCATTACCCTGCCGCCCCGTTGCACCCAGCCGTGCTCGTTGCATTTGTTCAGAAACGCCCAGATGTGCTCGATGTTCGCGTCGCTGTGCGTGTAGTACGAGTTCTCCCAATCCATCCACATCCCTAGCCGCTTCGACTGCGCCGTTATTCGTTCCGAAAATCGATCCACCCGCTCCTTACACGCCCGCGAGAACCCGGCCAGCCCGTATTCCTCGATCTCCCGCTTCGAATTCAGCCCCAGGTCTCGCTCTACCTCCACCTCCACCCACAGCCCCTGGCAATCGAACCCATTCTGATAGCGCTGCGCGTAGCCCCGCATCGCCTTGTAACGTTGGTAGATATCCTTGTACGTCCGGCCCCAGGCGTGGTGGACGCCCATCGGATTGTTCGCCGTTATCGGCCCGTCAATGAACGAAAATGTTTCACCGTCGCGGTTCTTTTCGTTCAGCACGCGGAAGCTATCCCGCTCGTCCCACAACTCAACGATGCTCTCCTCAAGCTCATTGAAATCGGGGACCCGGGCCGGTCTTTTGAACATCCCTGCCCGCTACTCTTCTTCTACCGGCGGCGCGTCGGCGCGCGGCTTAACTTCCGGATCGTCCAGCGCGATCTCCACCCTGCGATTGATCCTGCCCTTGTTACTTCCTCCCAGAATCTTCACCCGTCCCACCTCACGCGTATTCGAGACGTGCGTGCCCCCATCGGCCTGAAGGTCGATCCCCTCAATTTCCACGATGCGCACGCGCTTCAAACCCTCCGGCAGCAGGCTGATCCGCGTCCGAATCAAATCCGGAATCTGCATCGCCTCCTCGCGTGGAAGTTCATAGGACTTCACCGGCGCGTCCTTGCCAACATCGGCATTAACCGCCGCGCCGATCTCCTCCAGCAAGTCCGCAACCCGCTCTCCCTCCAGCGCAAAATCCATCCTCCCCTTAGATCCGTCACCGGCTATGTTCGCGCCCGTCACCGCCGCTCCCCAGGTTCGGAACACCACCGCCGACATGATGTGCAACGCCGCGTGCAGCCGCATCAGGCGGTACCGGAGGTCCCAATCCAGGTAGGCCGTCACCACTTCCCCCACGGCCGGCGCCTCTCCCTCGATCTCGTGCGCGATATCGCCGTCCTTCTTGGACACCCCGACCACCCAACTCTTGCCACTCTCGCCTTCCAGCGTCCCTCGATCCGCCGGTTGCCCGCCACCGCGCGGGTAAAACGCGGTCTCGTTCAGATACACCAACGTCCCGTCCACCCCTATCACCGTGGCCTCGAAATTTTTCAGATATGCATTTTCGTAATAGAGGGTTCTCGCGCCCACCGCCATTGCTCCTCGCGTTCGATCGGGTAGTGCCGCGTCGCCACCGGCCGGCTGGCCACTCCAGCCTTTCGGTGGACTGGCGAGTCTCCCAGAGCCCGCTCCCGCATGTCAACGATTCGACCGCCGCTCGCCCCGAACCACCTATTCGAAATCCAGGTACTGGTCCTGAACCCAGCCATCTTCCTCCAGCTCAACCCACACCAGGTCGCCCTCAGGCGTCGACGCTCCCGTCAACTCCACAAATTCACCAAATGGAGCCACCCGCACAACCCCGAAATTTGTGGATGGCCCTCTGCGGATATTCAGCCCTTCATCAGCATTCACCCTCCCCCCCTCGCCGTTCGTCGTCGGCGTCACCGTCGCCGGCAGCGTGGCGGTGGGTTCGGGCGTCGGTTCCGGGGCGAGTGTCGGGCTCACCGCTGGCGTGTCCGCTGGCGCCACCCCGGCTTCCGGGGACTCACCACCCTCCAGCGCGGCCGGCGCCGGCTCGGCTACGGCCGCCCCATTTCCGGCGGGAACCCGCGCCACCGCTTCCGTGTCCCCAGGGCGATTAGAGAAATAGAAAGTAAGCAGCAATATCCCGGCGATAGGCACCAACAGTCCGGCCAGCACGCGTAGCAAGTTTTCCGCCCCGCTCCGCCCTGGTAGGCCCATTAAGTTTCTCCTGAGGCTTCACCCGCTCGGTATCCATAGTCCCGGATACGGGTCGGCTATCGCGCGCTAGTAGATCGACAGATATCGATCCAATTCCCATTGCGAGACCGACGTCAGGTACTCATCCCATTCCTGTCGTCTGCCCTCCAGGAACGCGTTGAATAATTCGTCCCCAAAAGTCTCCCGCACAAGATCGCTCTTCTCCGTCTCCTTGATCGCCCCTCCCAGCGAGTGCGGAAGCACTCCCAGAATGGAGTCGGCATCGTCTACCGAACTCATGTCGTAGAAACTTTCTACCGCTTCCGGCGGCAGATCCAGATCGCGCCGGATTCCGTCCAGACCGGCTTCCAGCATCACCGCGAACGCCAGATACGGGTCGCAAGACGGGTCCGGGCATCTCAACTCCACCCGGGTAGCTTTCGGACGTTGCGGGTTGATTCGCGGAATCCGAATCAGCGCCGACCGGTTCGTACGGCCCCATCCGATGTATACCGGCGCTTCGAAGCCCGGGACCAGACGCTTGTACGAATTGACCAGCGGAGCGATCACCGAGCAGAAACCCTGCACGTGGGCCAGCTGACCCGCCATGAACTGCCTCGCCAGCTTCGAGAGCCCCACCTCAGCATTTGCGTCGTAAAACGCGTTCTCCCCATCCGGGGTGAACAGGCTCTGGTGCGTGTGCATCCCGGAGCCGTTGTGTCCGCTCAACGGCTTTGGCATGAACGTCGCATACAGATCATGCTGCGCCGCCACCGCCTTCAGCGCGTACTTGAACGTAGTCGCGTTATCCGCCGTTTGCAGCGCCGCCCCGTACTGGAAATCGATCTCGTGCTGTCCCAGCGCTACCTCGTGGTGGCTCGTCTCCACCACGATGTCAAACGACTCCAGCGCGTTGATCATCGCGTTGCGCACGTCCGTCGCCGCGTCCGTCGAGTAATCGAAATATCCGCCTTCGTCATGTGGCGACGGGTGGATCCGACCGTTTTCCATCTTGAACAGAAAAAATTCAAGCTCCGGTCCGGTGAAGAACTCAAACCCCATCTCCCGCGCGTGCTCCAGCGCCCGCTTCAGCGCCCATCGCGGCGACATCCGCATCGGCTCACCGTCCGGCGTATACGTGTCGCAAATGAACCGCGCCACCTGCCCGTTCTCGTGCTCCCACGGCACCAGCGCATAGGTGGCCGGGTCGGGGACCAGGAACATGTCGCTCTCGTGTATCCGTGCAAATCCCTGAATCGAAGACCCGTCGAACCACGTCCCAAAATTCAAGCTGTCCGCCAGTTGCACAACTGGCTCCGTCACCGTCTTCACGTGTCCGGCTATGTCCGTGAACTGCAGGTTTACAAACTTGATCTGATCGCATTCGACTCGCGCCAATACCGCTTCAATATCCGCCGGATCAAGTTGATAAGGCATATAGCACAACTCCTTCTCAAAAGGTCGCCGACGGTCCCCAAAAGCCCGCCGGGAGCACAAGTCTATTAAACCTCGCGGAACGGCGCATCTTGCGGGGATTTATCCAGTTGCCACCCGTCCGCGCGCAAACCGCCGGAATTTACCTCCCGCCGGGCAAGACTGCCTTCCTGCCTGGTCCAGCGGCAGCTTCCCGGGCTTTCCTAGCTTCGGCCCTTGCGCCCCCGACGACTCCGCCGCCGTCCTCGGTGTGACGAGCGCCCTCTCTTCTCCCCCGCCGGTCCGGCTGGTTTGTCTTCAGAGCCTGTGGCCCCCGGCGCCGTTCGCCCCGCCTGGCTATCTTCCAACCCGGCCAGAAACGCCGCCTCCGCGGGGGGGGGCGGCGGAAATATCTCCGGCGGCATCTCCGGCTCCACCACCACCGCCGCCTTCGGCTCCGGTATCTGGCCGCTTGTGTACATGTCGTGCTCGTACCGCAGGCAGCAGAGCAGCCGCCCGCACACGCCCGATATCTTCGCCGGGTTCAGCGGCAGGTTCTGATCTTTCGCCATCCGCACCGTCACGTTCCCCGGCTCTTCCAGCCACGTCGAGCAGCACAGGCTCAGTCCGCAGCGCCCCACCCCATCGACGATTCGCGCCCGATCCCGCGGGCCCACTTGCCGCAATTCAATTCGGGTCCCAAATTCCTCCGCCATATCCCGAGCCAGTGACCGGTAGTCAATCCGTTCCTCCGCCGAAATCTGAAACGTCAGGTTGGCGCCGTCCAGGCTGTACTCAGCTTGCAGCGGCACGATTGGTAACCTCTCCAGGCTCACCTTCTCCCGGAATCGGTCCAGCGCCCGCTCTCCCTGGCGCAGGTTGCTGTCCAGCTGGTCCTCATCCTCCGGGGTCCCCTTCCTGACCACCGCCTTCAATTCCGCCGCCAACTCCTCCTCCGCCAGTTCCGTCTCCGCCAGCACCACCCGTCCCATCTCCAGGTGATTCGACGTCTTCACCACCGCGTAATCGTTCACCTCAAAGCTAATGCCCGCCGGGTCGAAGTAATACAGCCGGCCGCTGCGTCTAAATCTGATACCTACTACGTTTGGCATGGGAGTCTTGGCTCGCCGCTTTCTGCCTACTTTTTCGCTCCGCTACAACGGAGCCGGGGGCGCCTTCACCGAAATCATCATGTCTTCCAACGTCGGCCGTACCAGCGTGTTCGCCGCCAGCGCCCGCATAGCCTTCCGGACAACCGACACATTCTGTACCCACGCCCCGACTTCCGACGGTGGCGGATGGTTCGCGGGGGCCGGCGACTCCGTCGCTCCCCACCCCCGTCTCGCCACCACAGCATAGTACCTCGCCAGCATGTTTAAGGCCTCCAGCGCCACCGTTCTATTCGAGGCCAGTCGGTCCACCAGCAGCACCCGCGCCGTAGCCGAACCTTCCAGCACCTCCTTCCAATCCTTCAGCATCGCTCGAAATTCCTCCAAGCGCTCGCTATTCGTAATCATCTCCACCGCCCAGCCCGCCATTCCCTCCGCGTATTCCAGCACCATCTCTTCGTCTTCCGCCGTCACCGTTCCCCGTTCGCGCAGCAACTTCCGCAACTCCTGCAGCTCCACCGGCCCCAGCGAAATCTCCACGCACCTGGAGACCACCGTCGCCGGCAGCAGGCTCAGCCGCGGCGTCGCCAGCAGCATCACCGTCCAGGGCGGCGGCTCCTCCAGCGTCTTCAGGAACGCGTTCGCCGCCTCCGCCGACATCAGCTCCGCCTGCGTCACTATTGCGACTTTGTACTTAGCTCCCGTCGCCGTCAGCGCCGACCGTCGATGAAATTCCCGCACCTGGTCAATTTGAATCCGTTGCTTATCGGGCCTTACCGATATTTCAACAACGTCAAAATCCTCCCTCGCCTCGATCCGGCGACACGGCCCACACACCTGACACGGCGGGTCCTCACCCTCGCAGTTCAGCGCCTTCGCGAACTCCCGCGCCAGCGTCGTCTTGCCACAGTGCGCCGGCCCCGCCAGGACATAAGCGTGCGCCACGCGGCCACGCCGAATCATTCCTTGCAGCAACCGCACCGCCCTCGCATGGCCCGCCACCCGCCACTCACTCATTTAGCAGTTCCTCGATCTCCTGCGTGTCAAATCGCACGCCCCGACTTTGTCACCGCCGCCGGCTATTCATGCCTCATATTTTGCCGTTCATAATCGTCCCCTTCCATCACCCACAACCACCCCTCTCGATTAGCTCGTCCCAATCCTGCGGGTTGAGGAACATTATCCCTTACTCGATTATCCCACCATGGACGGCCGTCGCGGTCCCTCTCCTGAGATTGGATACCCATCCACCTGGCGGATTCGGCGCCTGCGCCCTCACCGACCTTCAGTTCCTCGACGAATTCGGCAGGATCCCGCCCGAGCGGATGCACTTAACCGCCTGGGCCGATCTAAAGCCCGTCTCCGACAACGACACCTTCGAGTGCCGCCAGCAAAATCGGCGAGCATCCATCGTTGTCCTCTACCCCAATCTTCAGCAGGCCGAGGGCAGCGAATCCATCAACGACGGATTTCTCAGCCCCTAGGTCGCCCCCACTTCCGGTACCCCACTTACGGATGGATAATCGCCCCCACCACCCGGCCACACATCTCGGAGCGAGCTAAATGAGCAGCAAACTACTAATCGTTGTCGGCGCCGTCGTTTTTATCCTCGTAGCCGGCATCGGCGGATTCTTGTTCATCGGCACTTCCCTCGCTGGCGGCGCCTTCCTGCCGGTACCCGAGCGCGTCATCAATCTTTCCGGCGAAGGTGGGCACGGGGCAACCCCATCCAGGAGGAATTCGATCTAGAGCTCACAGGACGCCTCACCCCTATCGAAGACGGTCTTACCATCCTGTTGGCTGGCAAAACCGGCACCGACCTCGTCTCCACCGCGGGCAAAAACCAGCTCAAAGAGGACATCGCCGAGATGGTTGGAAAAATTGTCGAGCCTCACGTGATTGCCGTCTATTTCAACAGCTTCTTCATGCAGTAGGGCAAAACCATGGCCGCTGAAGGAAAAGTCTTATCACCGTCCTAAATTGATGCCTTACTCTCGGCGTTCTCCGACGATGACAGTGAACCTGAAGGTGAGCTCGGCGCTGCCACCCAGGTGCAGGTCGCGGCCCGACCGATCCCACAGAACGTCCGTATCTACGACTTTCGCCGCCCCAGCAAGGTTTCAAAAGAGCAACTACGAAGACTACATCTGCGAACTCGGCGAGCACGCCATGGTTAGCGTCGTCTCCTTGGAACCCCTCCCCGGCGCAATCATCTGGGAGATAGCCGAGGAAATCTCCTTCTCCTTCGTCGACCGCCTCCTCGGCGGCGAAGGCACAACCATCATCGAGACCCGTGAGTTCAGCGAAATTGAGATCGCGCTCATCAAGGGCGTCGTCCGTAACGGCCTCGGTTCCTACCGCGACGCCTGGAGCAATATCGCCGACATCGATCCTGCCCTTGAAGAAACCTACGTCGGGCCCCAGTATGTCCTGATCGCCCTGGCCACCGACACCGTCATGGTCGCGGTATTTGAAATTCGCATGAACAAAGAGACCAGCACCATGACCATGTGCATCCCCTACTCCGTCATCGAGCCCATCATCGGCAATCTCAGCACCCGCGCCCTGTTCGCCCCCAACCGCCACGAAGAACGCGGCACCAACTTGACCGCCCCAATTAATTCCCTCCAGAACGTGCGCGTAGGCTTCTCCGCTATTCTCGGCAGCGTGCAACTTGGGGTGTCCGACATCGTCGGGCTCAGAACCAGCAACGTGATCGTCCTCGATTCAAAGCGCGACAAGCTGATCCCCATCTTCGTGTCCGGGGAACAGAAGTGCACTGCCCGGCCTCGGACCAGCAGGAAGCACTACGCCGTTAAGATAGAAGAGGCTGCAAAGGACTATGAGGCGCCTCAGGATCTGATCGAAGCCATCATGAACGATGAAACCGCCGCCGTGAATTGGTAACAATGACTGAAGAAACTGAAACCTCAGCCCAGGAAGAAGAACTCGAGAGCGCCTTGGCCATGGCCGCCCAGGATGCCGAACCCCTGGACACCACCGCCATGCTCGGCGAAAACTTGGGTGACACCCCCGCAATCCGCCATGTGGAATTCGCCGCCACCGACGAAGGTGACGCCCAGAACCAGCAGAACATCGACCTCCTCCTCGATGTTCAGCTTGAACTCACCGTCGAACTCGGCCGCACCACCATGTCCATCCGCCACATTCTTGGCCGGGGTGCCGGCGCCATCGTCGAATTGCAGAAGCTCGCCGGCGAGCCCGTCGACACCGGCGAAATCGTCGTTGCCGACAATAATTTCGGTATCCGCATCGCAGATATACTGGAATCCGAAGAAGCGAATAGAAGCCCTGACTTGAGATGAAGCGCCAGTTTTCGAGCTGGACTTCCGGTCTTAGCCGCCGGTCCCCTGGCGTCTCCGGCGGCCGGGCTGGTCCTTGGGCTAGCTTCCCCTCCGGTCGACGCCACCAGTCCTCTCTCTGGTCCAGCGGCTGGCTCTGGCTCGCGGTCTTCATTGGCGTTTTGCTCATCTTTGTCACCGTCGCCCTCTCCACTGTCAGCCCGACCTCCGTCGTCCTTCCCGACGGTTCACCCGATACCCGCGTCGTCGACCCCACCCTCACCACCCGTCCTGACACCCCCATCGTGCCTCTGCTATTCGACATGGTGTGGAAACTCGGACTCGTCGCCGGTCTCATCGTCATCACCGCCTGGGTTCTGCGCTTTCTGCGGGCACGATTCGGCCTTTTCGATCAGCCCGTCCAATCGTCATCTTCGTTCACCGTCCTCGACACCGTGACCATAGGCCCCGATCAGACCATCTATACCCTCGACTTGGGTCACCGCATCCTGGTGATCGGCGCCACCAGCGCGGGCCTCACCAACCTCAGCGAAGTTGACGACCCCGACGAAATTCGCTACTTGCGCCGTCGCTCCGGCGCCCTCCCCTCCGAATTTGAAGACGTGCTTGCAGGCGCCGATCAGGGCGATGCCCCCACCAGCGCGCCATCCCCATCTCAGCCCATCCCCCCGGACCATGACAGCGAACCCTCACCCTTTCAGGACGTCGCCGAGCGCCTTCGCGTTCTGGCCGAGAGCCCGACCCCGGCTGCCGGCTCCGGGGAATCGAGCGAGCCTGATAACTCCTAGCCTCGGGAAGATCCGCGACGCTGCGAAGGCCCCCGGCTTGATTAGCCCTCGAATCCGCCCCGCCGCGACCTCCTCTTTCTTGCTCTCGCCATCCTCAGCCTCATCCTCCTGAGCGCCTGCGAACTCACCGAGCAAGCCGGTCCTCGCCGGCGGCCAGCCCATCCTCCTCTGCGCCCAGCAGGTGCACCCTAGCGTGCGGAACATGACCCGCCGTCGAACCCCCATGTAGTGCTCGCCTATACTGAAATATCCTCCGACGCCAGCGTAGCCACTGAAGGCGTGATTAGAATCGACCGATGAGGATTCAGAAGTTCGCCGCCAAGGACATGCCCGACGCCATGCGGCAAATCCGACGCGAAATAGGGCCTGAAGCCATCATCCTGCATCAGCGCCAGTTCCGCGACGGCGGCTTCTGGAAGACCTTCAAGCGTCCCGGGGTCGAAGTCCTCGCCGCCGTCAACACCGACCTTCCCGCCACCCCTCCCCTCCAGCGGCCTCAAATTCGGCCCGTCCGCCAGCAGTCCCGGCCCAGCGACAACCAGGCCCTGGTCGATATCCAGCGCACCGTCGGCGAAGTCCACGAAGCCATCGCTCGCCTCGAGACCATGACCGAGCTCCCCTCCCAGGTCAGCTATTTGGGCGAGAATCTCGCCCAAATCTACCAGAATCTGCTCCATCAGGAGGTCACCCGCGAGCTCGCCCACAACCTCGTCCACCAGGTATTCAAAGAGCTCAGCCCGCAGGCGCTCGAGAACGAACCCACCGTCCGCAGCCAGGTCAAGGCTCAGATGGAGCGTCAGCTCCGCGTCGTCGATCCCCTGCGCGTAGTCCCCGGCAAAACCCGCACGATCTTCGTCATCGGCCCCACCGGAGTCGGCAAAACCACCACCCTCGCCAAGCTCGCCGCCAACTTCGCCCTCAACGAGCAACGCCGCGTCGCCCTCCTCACCACCGACACCTATCGCATCGCCGCCATCCCGCAGCTTCGCACCTACGGCGAAATCATGGGCCTCACCCTCGACGTCGCCTATTCCCCATCCGAGCTCCAGGACCTCGTCCTGCGCCACCAGGACAAAGACATCGTTCTCGTCGACACTCCCGGTCGCAGCCAGCACAACCAGCCGATGCTTGAGGAGATGGTCGATTTCATGCGCGCAGTTCCCTCGCGCACCCTGTACCTCGCCGTAAGCGCCGCCAGCAAATACCGCGACATGCTCGATGTAGTCAACCACTTCGGCACCGTCTCCATCGACGGCATCATCATCACCAAGCTTGACGAGACCGTTAGTTTCGGCCCCATCCTCAACCTCGCCTCCGAAGTCGGCCTGCTCCTCGCCTATTACACCAATGGCCAGGATGTCCCCGCGGACATCGAAATAGCCGATTCCCGCCGGATCGTCGACCTTATTCTCGATCAGGTCCCAGCCTCTGCCCAAGGCTCCGGCCTCTGACCATATCCGATCAGGCCGCTGACCTTCGCTCCCTCGTCGGGGTCGGCGACGAAGTCGAGGTAAAAGACGCCCGCGTCATCGCCGTAACCAGCGGTAAAGGCGGGGTTGGCAAATCCACCTTCGTTGCCAACCGCGGTGTCCACTACGCCGCTAGGGCTCAACGTCATCGTCGTCGATGGCGATATAGGCCTCGCCAACATCGATCTGCTCGTCAACCTCGATCCCCAGTTCAACCTAAACCACGTCGTCCAGGGCGAGAAACGCCTCGAGGAAATCATCGTCACCGGCCCGTACGGGCTCCAAATCATCCCCAGCGCCTCCGCCATCATCAAAGTCATCTGGCAGCAGGCCGGACCCCACAATTTCAAACTCGTTGTCAACCAGGCCCGTAGCCGCGACGCCGCCGATTCCGCCCCTCTCCAGCTCCGCTCCGTCGCCCGGCGATTTCTCAAGCTGGAAATCGAAGACATCGGCTTCCTGCCCGCCGATGAAAACGTCTCTTGCTCTGTGCGCAACCAGGAACCGCTGGTCCTCGCCCACCCCGCACCCCCACCACCCGCGCCCTCGACCAACGCCGCGCCACCGTCAAAGAAACCGATGAAACCGATCATCCACGGCGAAGACCAATTCCGCACTCCCGGCGGCTCCCGTAGCCAGGGCGACGGCGATGCCGGCTCCCCTACTGACCAGGCATCAACGCCCACCGCCACCGCCCCAATCGACGGCGTTGGCGAAAACATCGATCTGCGCGGTTAATATTTGGACGCCGCGCCTCCGTCGCGTGATCACTGGGAGTTAGATGGACCCTGTACTCACACTCATTTGTCTACTGGCCATGAACGCCGCCATCCTGTACTGCTACTTCTGGATTCGCAGCATCTCCCTCAAAGTCGACCGCCGTGGCCTCGATGTTCGTCTCGAAGAGCTTGAAAGCAGTGTTCGCGAAACCACCCGCTGGCTCGAAACCGCCTCCGGTCAGATTCGCGAAGACCTCGAAAACCGCACTAGCGCCCTCAAGAACATGCTCGAAGATGCCGAGAATACAACTGTGTCATCCCGCCCCCGGGCAGACCACACGGCAGCTCAACCCACGCAGAGCTCACCAGTCTCCACCGACCTTGAACCGCCAACCGCACCCGCCGACCTCTGGCCAGCCGCCATGGACACAACCGTCGATCCCGCCGGCGACCCCGATTTCAGCCATCAAGAAGACGTGCCGCTGGCTCTTGAAATCGCCGAACCCGCTCCCGCCCCCGGCGCCGGCGATCGCCGCGCCCAGATTCTTCAGCTCGCCGATCAGGGCCTCGAACTCGCCGAAATTGCCCGGCAGCTCAACACCTCTCGCGCCGAAGTTGAGCTCATTGTTTCCTTCCGGAGGCCCCGCTAGGCGCAGTTCCCGCCCGCTGGTTTACCTCACATGATCGGGGGGACTACCCCGCTGTCTCCGCCATGGCCGCCATGATGGCCGAGCAGCAGATCATCGGCAATAACCTCGCCAATCTCAACACCATTGGCTACAAGCAAGACATCCCCCAGGAAACCGAATTCGAGCGCATCCTCTTCAACGCTCTCGTGCCCCGCTCCGCCCTCGGCAAGATGTCCGAGGCCACTGGCCCCGTCGGCCGCATCGACACCGGCGTCGAACTGCTTCCCACCGACCTCGATCTCACCACCGGCCCCATCGCCCCCACCCACCGCCCCCTCGACCTTGCTCTTCCCAACAGCGGATTCTTCCGGGTGCTCGACTCCACCGGCCAGCCCATCTACACCCGGGCCGGCACCTTTCTCCGCGACAGCAACGGCACCCTCGTAACCCCCCAGGGCGAAAGCCACACTGGCATCGACGGCGACCCCATCACCCTGGGCCCCGGCGCCGTCGTCACCCGCGCCGATGGTAGTATCTATCTCAACGATCAGCTCGTCTCCAGCACCGCCATCATGGACCTCCCCGACGGAGAAGCTTGGCACAAAGTTGGCCTCCTACACTTCGTGCCCCACAATCCCGAAGCGGAGCCCGAGCAGTTCGCCAGCCCCGGCCTGCTACAGGGCTTCCTAGAACAATCCAACGTCGACCCCGACAGCCAGGTTGTCGAGATGATGTCGGTTCTCCACATTTACGAAGCTGCCCAGGCCACCCTCAGCATGACCGATGAATCCATTTCCCAGGCCGTCCACGAAGTCGGACGAGTACGGTAAACAGCCCATGCTTCCCCTATTCCAGACCTCCTGCACCGGCGCCGAAATCACCTTCATCAATGGCCTTGGCGGCTGTCCCGATTGGAAACGCTTCCTCTATCGCGTCGATCCCGATCAGATTCCCATCGCCGTACTTGAGAACCTCGGCAATCCCGCCATCTCCCTCTCCGTTATCGATCTTTTCCTCGTCAAATTCGACTACGTCATCGACATGTCCGAGGCCGACCGCCTCCTTGTCGAACTCGAAGATGCCGACGCCGCCGCCGTGCTCACCATACCCGTCATCAAGCACTAAACCCACCCTTGTAACCGCCAATTTGGTCGGTCCTATTGTGATAAACTGCCGCACGAATAAAGCGTGTCAGCTTGTCCTTGACAACCCCGAGTATTCAGTCCGGCAACTCGTATATTCCGAGACTGCCGAATAGGGCGGCAACCGGGTAGGAACGAGCGCTGCAGGCACGCCGGCCAACGGCCCCTTGCACGGAGGCGCGATGCTGATCCTCACCCGCAAGATTGACGAATCCATCGTCATCGCCGATCACATCACCGTTACCGTCCTTGAGATCAGCGGCGAGCGCGTCAAAATCGGCATCGACGCCCCCCGCGACGTCGTCATCCTCCGCCAGGAGCTACAGGAACAGGTCCGTCAGGAGAACATCGAAGCCGCCGCCGCCGCTGACCTCTCCGAAGTTTCCCGCCGTCTCAAAGAACTCTCCGACCAGGACTGATCCCACCGCTCCCACCGCCCTAGCCGCCTCCCCTCACTCCTTGCGGTTGTCCAGGTAAGCCTCCATAAACGCCACTAACTCATCATCATCGACCGAGTTCATCTTCAGTATTTTCCCCCACGCAGTCGCCGCGATCCGGGTGTTCTCCATCGCCGGTCCCGGCGCCAGCACCACATTGCGACCCGCATAGCGTCCCACGATCGCCTCAAGCTGCTCCACGATCTCCCCACACCCCTCCGACCGCCGGTCACAGCCATACTGAATCACCAGCCCGCCCTCCGCCAGATTCGCCACCTGCACCTCATTGGCGATCGGCTCCGCATGCACACCCCAAGTCGCTCCCTCCCGGGTGCGCGCTCCCGATGTCGGCGGGATCGTCACATACGGATCGTGCATATCCCACGCCTCATCCAGCACCAGCTCTTCCCTGATCGCCGTATCGTCCCCCGGCGGCGCCGTCTGAATCCGATTAAATACGATCCACTCCACCGGCAGCAGCCCCACCGCCACGATCGCAAACAGAATCAATCTCCCCCGCCCGATCTTCAATCCCTGCTTGCGACCCTTAGGCGGTGGTGGCAGGCTCTCCACCGTCACCTTCGCCGGGCCTTTCGCCCGCCGTCGCCTTCGTCTCGGCATTCCTACCGTCCGTTCACAGAAATGGAGTCGCCGTACCACAGCTCGGAAATGGTATACTCACCGACAGAAATCTGTCGGGCGGCCCGTTCCATCGCGGCCGTCGGCGATCCCTGCGGGCCCGCCCTTGCGCGCCTCTTATCGTTTGGAAATAGTACTTGCCCTCTACCGCCGATCCGAAAGTGATGAAGAAACTCCGCGATCACGACGACGACACCGGCTCCGCCGGTGTCCAGATCGGCCTGCTCACCGCCCGCATCAAGCACCTCACCGAGCACCTCAAAACTCACAAACACGACCACCACACCCGTCGCGGCCTGCTCCAACTAGTTGGGCGACGCGGCGGTCTCCTGCGCTACCTGCGCAAGCAGAATGCCGACAAATACAAGGAGGTAATTAAAGTTCTCAAACTCCGCGGGTAACCCGGAGTCCGTTCCAATCCCATTCGTGGCCGCCCCACTGATTTACCAAATTGCACATTTTTCTGTGCGGCCACCACCATTCGGTCAGTTGACGATGGAGGAGAGAAGAAGCCCGGAAGCGAGCCCCACCCGGTTCGACCCCGTACTTCTTCGCTCTTCCCGCCGCGGCCGAGGAAGAGATACACATGCTTGCATCAGTTGAAGCCACCCTGGGTGGTCGCACTCTCCGCCTGGAGCACGGCCGTTTGGCCGGGCAGGCCGGCGGCTCCGTAACCGTTCACAGCGACGACAACGTCATCCTCTGCACCGCCTGCATGGCCAGCCGGGCCCGGGAAGGAATCGACTTCTTCCCCCTGTCCGTCGACATCGAGGAAAAATCCTACGCCGCAGGACGCATCCCCGGATCCGTCCTGCGCCGCGAGGCCCGTCCCCCCGACAGCGCCATCCTGGCCGCCCGTCTCACCGACCGTCCCCTCCGGCCTCTATTTCCCAAGGGGATGGCCAACGACGTCCAGATCATCAACACCATCCTCTCCACCGACCAGGACACCCACACCGACGTCCTTGGCATCGTGGGCGCCTCCGCCGCCCTCACCATCTCCCCCATCCCCTTCGGCGGCCCCATCGGCGCCGTCCGCGTCGGCATTGAAGGCGACAACTTCGTCACCAATCCCAACCGAACCTTCCTTGAGGAAAATCCGGCCCTCGACCTCATCGTCGTCGCCAACGCCGACGGCATCGTCATGCTCGAGGCCGGCGCCATGGAAGTCGACGACAACCGCATCGGCGACGCCATCGAGTACGGCTTCCGCGAAGCTCAGATCACCATCCAACTTCAGCTCGATCTGCAAAAGCAGGTCGGTCAGGACAAGATCGAGCCCATAATTCGCAAGTACCCGGACCAGCTCCTTGGCGTAGTCACCGACCGCGCCCGCGACGACGTCCGCGCCGCCGTCATGCTCACCGACTCCGACGAGCATTCCGCCAAACGCGACTCCATCCAGGCATCCGTCGTTGAAGCCATCGCCGGCGACGAATACTCCGAGAAGGATGTCAAAGCCGCCCTCTCCGACGTATTCAAAGCCGAAACCCGGCGCGCCATCCTCGAGGATGGGCACCGCCCCGACGGCCGCGCCGCCGACGAGCTCCGCGATCTCTCCGCCGAAGTCGGCGTCCTTCCCCGCGTCCACGGCACCGGCCTGTTCCAGCGCGGCCAAACCCAATGCCTCTCCGTCGTCACCCTTGGCTCCGGCCGGCAGGAGCAGCGCATCGGGCTCGACAACTTCGGCATTCAGGAGCCCAAGCGCTTCATCCATCACTACAACATGCCGCCCTTCGCCTCCGGTGAGGCCTATCCCATGCGCGGACCGCGCCGCCGCGAAATCGGCCACGGTCATCTCGCTGAGCGCGCCCTGCGGGCCGTCCTTCCCTCCAAGGAGGACTTCCCCTACGCCCTCCGGGTCGTCTCCGAGATACTTTCCTCCAACGGCTCCACTTCCATGGCCGCCACCACTGCCAGCAGCCTGGCCCTCATGGACGCCGGCGTCCCCCTGGCCGGCTCCGTAACCGGCATCTCCATCGGCGCCATCATCGAAAGCGACGACAAGTACGTCATCCTCACCGACATCCAGGGTGCCGAAGATCACTTCGGCGACATGGACTTCAAAGTCGCCGGCACCGCTAAGGGCGTCACCGCCATCCAGCTCGATATCAAGATCTCCCACATCAGCATGAAGCTCGTCCGCGACACCATCGTCCGCGCTCGCGAGACCCGGCTGAAGATCCTGGAAGTCACAGACGCCGCCATCAACTCGCCCCGCGAGAACGTCGGCGAATTCGCTCCCAAGGTCTTCACCCACAACATCGATCCCGGCAAGATCGGCGAGATCATCGGCCCCGGCGGCAAGATCATCCGCCGCATGCAGACCGAGACCGAAACCGAGATCGACGTCTCCGAAGAGGGCTTCATCACCGTCATGGGACCCTCGCTCGAAGGCGCCCAGCGTGCCGTCCAGATGATCAAGGACATCACCGGCGACGTTGAGATCGGCCGCACCGTCATGGGCCACGTCGTCCGCATCATGGACTTCGGCGCCTTCGTCGAGATCGCCCCCGGCCGCGACGGCCTCGTGCACATCTCCCAGCTCGCCGAGCATCGCGTCAATCGCGTCGAGGACATCGTCTCCGAAGGCGACGAAATCATGGTCAAGATCATGGAAGTCGACGACCGCGGCCGCATCAACCTCTCCCGTCGCGCCGTGCTCGAAGAGCGTGGGGTTGGCGACGGTGGTGGTGGTGGCGGGTCCGACGATTCCGGAGATCGCCGCCCACCCCCGGGCGGCGGCGACGGTGGACGTCGTGACGAAGGCCGCGGTGGCGATCGTGGTGGCCGGCGGCCGCGCCCCCGCGGCGGTCGCGACCGCCACTAGCGAGACCATCGTGCGCGTGCTTGTCTGCGGAGCTGCCGGTCGTATGGGCCGGCAGGTCACGCAGGCCGTCGTTGCCGAGTCCGATCTCGATCTGGTCGGCCTCTGCGACGTGCGTGACATCCCGGACGACATCCGCCAGGACGCGCCCGGCGCCGCCTTCGGCTCCGACCTGGCCACCCTCATAGGTGAGTCCTCACCCGAGGTCATGGTCGACTTCACCGACGCCTCCGCCGGTACCGCCAACATCCTCGCCGCCATCGACGCCGGCGTTTCCCCCGTGGTCGGCACCACCGGCTTCTCCCCCGGCGACCTCGACGAGATCGCCGCCCGCGGCCGCGCCGCCGGTATCGGCGCCTTCATCGCCCCCAATTTCGCTCTCGGCGCGGTCATGCTCATGCGAATGTGCGAAACCGCCGCCCCCTTCTTCGACCACATCGAGATCATCGAGCTTCATCACGACAAGAAAATCGACGCCCCTTCCGGCACCGCCTTCCAGACCGCCCGCATGATCGTCGACGCCCGCGGCAAGCCCGCCGTCGACGTTCCGACCGAGAAGTTCACCCTCGACGGCGTCCGTGGCGGCGACTACCAGGGCGTCAAGATCCACTCCATCCGCCTGCCCGGGCTCGTCGCCCATCAGGAAGTCATTTTCGGCGGCCTCAGCCAGACCCTCACCATCCGCCACGACTCCACCAGCCGCGAATCCTTCATGCCCGGCGTTCTCCTGGCCATCCGCAAAGTGCGCTCGCTCGATGGGCTTGTCGTCGGACTTGACAGCCTGCTATTCAATTAGCTGGATGTATCGACCCATATGAACATCGGAGATAACCCCAGTGGCTGATCCCGTCGTTGCCGTCCTTGGAGCCACCGGCGCCGTCGGCGGCGTCGTGCTCGACGTACTCGCCGAGCGCGACTTCCCACTCCGCGAGCTGATCCCCCTGGCCAGCAGACGCAGCGCCGGCAAGACCATCACCTTTCGCGGTGACAAACTAACCGTGCGCGAAGCCACTCCGGACGTCTTTGCCGGCATCGACCTCGTCCTGTCCGCCGTCGGCGCCACCGCCAGCCGCGAGCTGGCCCCCCATGCCGTCAAAGCCGGCGCCGTCGTCATCGACAAGACCTCCGCCTGGCGCTACGACGACGACGTGCCCCTCGTCATCCCCGAGGTCAACCCCGGCGACATCGACTGGCACCACGGCATCATCTCCTGCCCCAATTGCTCCACCATCCAGATGGTCATGGCCCTCGCCCCCATCGAGCGCGCCTACGGCATCCAGCGCGTCATCGCCTCCACCTACCAGTCCGTCTCCGGCGCCGGCGCCGCCGCCATGCAGGAGCTCACCCGCCAGACCGCCGCCGTCGCCGCCGGTGAGGACCCCACCGTCGAAGTCCTACCCCGCCAGATCGTCCACAACGTCGTTCCCGAGGTCGAGTCCTTCCGCCCCGAGGACGGATACACCTCCGAAGAGTGGAAAATGGCCGCCGAGACCCGCAAGATCATGCACCTGCCCGATCTTCGAATTTCCGCCACCTGCGTGCGCGTGCCCGTCTACCGCGCCCACTCCGAAGCCGTGACCATCGAATGTACCCGCCCCGTCGATCCCGACGGCGTCCGCAAAGTACTTTCCGAGTTTCCCGGAGTCACCGTCGTCGACGACATCGCCGCCAGCTCCTATCCCACCGCCCTCGACGCCGGCGGCAACGACGAAGTATGGGTCGGCCGCATCCGCCGCGACACCTCCGCCGACAACGGCATCGTCATGTGGATAGTCTCCGACAACCTCCGCAAAGGCGCCGCCACCAACTCCGTCCAGATCGCCGAGCTACTCTCGTTCTGACTCCGCCGGACTATGGATCGGTCCTCCGACTGCCGTTAAAATGCTCCCAAAGCGCGGCCGCCGCGATAAGCTGGCGGCCACGGATCGAACTGCTCAGTACGCACTCCGGTCAAAATGTCCCGGGTTGGAGTTACCAGGTACGGCCCCTCCCCCGACGGACTAGAGACCGCTCAATCGCAGATCGGCACGCTTAGGCAGTGGGAGGCCTGAAGATGCTCGAATTTGGCAGACTCATCACCGCTATGGTCACGCCCTTCAAGGAAGACGGCAGCCTGGATCTTGAAACCTACGGACGTCTCGTCGAAGGCCTCATCGACGCCGGCAACGACTCCCTCCTCGCCACCGGCACCACCGGCGAGTCCCCGGTCCTCACCGAATCCGAACGCGCCGATCTCTACCGCGCGGCCGTCCGCGCCGCCGACGGCCGCGCCCGCATCATCGCCGGCACCGGCGGCTACAGCACCGAAGAGAGCAAGCACCTCGCCCGGCTCGCCGCCGACTGCGGCGTCGACTGCCTTCTCCAGGTCGCGCCTTACTACAACAAGCCCCCCCAGGCCGGCCTGTACGAGCATTTCCGCGAAATCGCCGAAGCCACCCCCCTCCCCAACATCCTCTACAACGTCCCCAGTCGCACCGTCACTAACATCGACGCCTCCACCGTCGCCGACCTCAGCCAGATCGACAACATCATCGGCATCAAAGAGGCCAGTGCCGATCTCGACCAGATCGCCGAGATCATCCGCACCGCCCACCCCGATTTCATCGTCTACAGCGGCAACGACGCCGACACCCTCCCGATGATGGCCCTCGGCGGCGTCGGCGTCATCAGCGTCGCCAGCCATGTCATCAGCGGCAACATCCGCCGCATGATCGACGCCTTTTTCGACGGCGATCTCGAAACCGCCCGTCGCCTGCACCTCCAGTCCCTTCCGCTCTTCAGGGCCCTCTTTCCCGCCGGCTGGAGCAATCCCATCGCCGTCAAAGCCGCCCTCAACATCGGCGGCTTCCCCATCGGCGCCCCCCGCCTCCCCCTCGTCGAATTTCCCGCCGACATGACCCGCGACCTCGCCTCCGTCTTGGAGGGTTACCAGCTCGACGCCTTCGTCCGCGCTCCGGCGGTGATCAACTGATCCGCTCAACGCCCGCACGGCGAATGCGCTCCACCGATCCGGCGACACCCGACCTTCGGAGATCCCTTGCCTGACACCCTCGCCGACATCGCCGCCGAGGTCACAGTCTGCCAGCGCTGCCCTCTCGCCGCCACCCGCACCAACGCTGTCCCCGGCAACGGCGACCCCTCCTCCCCCTACCTCTTCATCGGCGAAGCCCCCGGCGCCCACGAAGACGCCCAAGGCCTGCCTTTCGTCGGCAACGCCGGCAGCGTTCTCAACCGCCTCATCGAGGGCATCGGCCTGCAGCGCGAAGAAGTCTTCGTCACCAACATCGTCAAATGCCGGCCTCCCGACAATCGCGATCCCGAGCCCGCCGAAATTGACGCCTGCTCCGATTACCTGCGCCGCCAGATCGAGGTCATGGACTCCGACGCCATCATCACCCTGGGCCGTTTCTCCATGAACCATTTCCTCCCCGGCGAGCGTATCTCCCGCATCCACGGCAGTTCGCACGTGGTCGACGACCACGTAATCATTCCCATGTACCATCCCGCCGCCTCCCTACACCAGCCCAGCCTTGCCCAGACCCTCACCGACGACTTCCGCCAGATTCCCGTCGTGGTGGCCGCCGCCCGCGAGCAGGCCACCTCCAATCCGACCCCCGATCCCGCATCTTCCCCCGAATCCACCCCGCCCCCGGATCCCGCCACTTCGCCGGATACCGAACCCGAATCAGACTCCGACAACCTGCGCCAGATGACCCTTTTCTAACAATCATTTATATGCACTTCACAACAGAAAGATTTCAAAAACCCAATGGCTAATCCCAGCGCGGACACCGTCCGCATAATCCCTCTCGGCGGACTCGGCGAAATCGGTCGCAATTGCACCGTCTTCGAAACCGCCAACGACGCCGTAATCGTCGATTGCGGCGTCATGTTCCCCGACGCCGAGATGCTCGGTGTCGACCTCGTCATCCCCGATTTCACCTACATCCGCGAAAACGCCGACCGTTTTCGCGGCATCGTCATAACCCACGGCCACGAGGACCACATCGGCGGCCTCCCCTATCTCCTCCGCGACGTCAACCTGCCCATCTACGGCACCAAACTCAGCCTGGGCCTCATCAGCTCGCGGCTTAAAGAGAACGGTCTCCTGGACAAGACCGTTCTCCACGAAGTCACCCACGGCGAGCCCATCCAGTTCGGCGAGATCGAGGTCGAGACCTTCCACGTCTGCCACTCCATTCCCGACGGTATGGGCGTCGCCCTCAAGACCCCCGCCGGCGTCATCGTCCACACCGGCGACTTCAAATTTGACCACACCCCGGTCAACGATCTCCCGCCCGATTTCCAGACCCTCGGCAAGTTGGGCCGCGAAGGCGTGCTCGCTCTCCTCTGCGACAGCACCTACGCCGACCGCCCCGGCTACACCCCCTCCGAGCACGGCATCTACGCAAGCTTCGACAACCTCTTCGCCGAAGCCAGCGGCCGCATCATCATGTCCACCTTCGCCTCCCTAATCTCCCGCATTCAGCAGATCATCGACGTGGCCCATGACTACGGCCGCAAAGTCGCCGTCGTCGGGCGCAGCATGGAACGCAATGTCCCCATGGCCATCGACCTCGGTTATCTCCATGTTCCCGAAGGCATCCTCGTCGACAAGAACGACATCGACCGCTACCCCCACGAGCAGATGGTAATCATCTGCACCGGCAGCCAGGGCGAGCCCACCGCCGCCCTCACCCGCATCTCCAACGACGACCATCGCCAGATCAAGCTCGTCCCTGAAGACACCGTCGTACTCTCCTCCACCCCCGTCCCGGGCAATGAAGAACACGTAAATCGCACCATCAATCGCCTCTTTCGGCGTGGCGCCAATGTGATCTACGAAAAGCTGATGCCCATCCACGTCAGCGGCCACGCCAGCCAGGAGGAGATCAAACTCCTCTACGGCATGATCAAGCCCAAATACCTCATCCCCGTCCACGGTGAATACCGTCATCTCGTCCAGCAGTCCCGCCTCGGCGCCTCCGTGGGCATCCCCCGCGATCACACCATCATCGCCGAGTCCGGGGACGTCATCGAGCTCACCGCCGACTCCCTCGAAAAAGTCGACCACATCTCCGCCGGCTACGTTTACGTGGACGGCCTTGGCGTAGGCGACATCGGCGACGAGATTCTCCGCGATCGTCGCCGTCTGGCCGACGACGGCGTTCTCATCGTCGCCATTACCGTCGACCGTCGCACCGGCGAGCTCCTCTCCGAGCCCGACCTTATCTCCCGCGGTTTCGTCGATGGCGACGGCTCCGAGAAGATGCTCAACAAGGCCGCCGGGATCCTCGCCGCCGAGATTCGATCCCATATTGTGGAGGAGCCGGACTGGACATATCTGCACAACAAGGTTAGAACTACCCTGGGGAGGTACCTGTTCGCCCAGACTAGGCGCCGGCCAATGATCTTGCCGGTGGTTACAGAAGTCTGATAATGGGCGTCGGGCGTCGCATTGTGCGACCGCCAAATAGGAGCCTCCTTGCCCCACCAGAAAACCAGCCCCGGGCGTAACTCCCTCCGCCGTTCCAGCTCCCCCGACACCTTCGTCTGGGTCAGCCGCGGGCTCGCCGGCGGCCTCGCTCTCCTCAGCCTTATCGGCTTTCTCGGCCTGATCAGCCTCGACGGCGTCGTCTCCGGCGCCATCGGCATCGCTTTCACCGATCTCTTCGGCCGCTCCGCCTGGCTCGCCATGCTCGTTCTCTTCGGCCTCGGCTCCGGCGCCCTCCTCGGCAGCATCTTCGGCCGCGACTTCATCTCCGGCGCCAACTCCGTGGCCGGCCTCCTGTTCATCATCGCCATCGCCGCCCTGATACACCTCTCCAGCGGTCTCGAGGGACAGCCCTCCGGCCCCGCTGGCGGCGGCATCATCGGCTACCACGTCGGCTGGAATCTCCAACGCGCCGTCGGCGGCTTCGGAGCCTTCATCCTCCTCATTCTCACCGTCATCGCCGGGCTCACGTTCTCCCTGCGGCTGCCGCTCGTTTCCGTACGCAACGTTCGCCTGGTCGGGCGTTGGGCCATCGCCGCCGCCCTCTGGGTTGGCCGGCGCACTTTCCGGTTCATAGATCGACTCGAATCCCGCGGCGTCGGCGAGGCTCCCACCGGCGAAACCTCCTCCGCCCCCCAAAAATCGGCCCACGCTCAACCCGACGAAAAATCCAACGGCTGGGAGCAGCAGCCTCTCCTCAAGATCAAAAACACCACCCCCACCACCAACGGCGCCTCCAGCGGCCGTGACGCTCCCACCGCTTCCGGCCCGTGGCAACTGCCCGGCCTGGAGCTCTTCGACCCGGTCGCCGACCGCGAGCGTGTCTCACCCGACGAAATCGAAGAAAACGCCGCCATCATCGAGTCCACCCTCGCCAGCTTCGGCGTCGAGGCTCGTGTCGTCGAGGCCGTCCCCGGTCCCGTCGTCACCCAGTACTGCCTCAGCCCCTCCGCCGGCGTCAAAGTGGCCCGCATCAATTCCCTCAGCAACGACCTCGCCCTCGCCCTCTCCGCCCACAGCGTCCGCATCGAAGCTCCCATCCCCGGCCGCCCCTACGTCGGCCTCGAATTTCCCAACCGCAACCCCGCCACCGTCTCCATGCGCGAGATGCTCGATACCCCCGAATTCGCCGACTCCCCCGATCCCCTCGCCATCGCCCTCGGCAAAGACGTCGCCGACGAAGCCCGCGTCCAGTCCCTCTCCACCATGCCCCACCTCTTGATCGCCGGAGCCACCGGCGCCGGTAAATCCGTCTTCCTCAACTCCATCCTCATCAGCCTCATCTTCCGGCACACTCCCGAGGAGCTCCGCCTCGTCCTCATCGACCCCAAGATGGTCGAGCTGGTCGTCTACAACAACATCCCGCACCTGAAAATGCCCGTCGTCACCCGTCTCGACGAAGTAGTCTCCGTCCTCGCCTGGGCCACCCAAGAAATGACCAATCGCTATCGCCTCCTCTCCGACACCAACCACCGCAACCTCGCCTCCTACAACAAAGCCGCTGAGGACGACGGCGAACGCGAGAAGCTACCCCACCTGGTCATTATCATCGACGAGCTCGCCGACCTCATGATGACCGCCCCCGCCGAAGTCGAGCGCTACGTCTGCCGTCTCGCCCAGATGGCCCGCGCCGTCGGCATCCACCTCGTCGTCGCCACCCAGCGCCCCTCCGTAGATGTCGTCACCGGCCTCATCAAGGCCAATTTCCCCACCCGCGTCGCCTTCATGGTCAGCAGCCAGGTCGACTCCCGCACCATCCTCGACAGCGGCGGCGCCGAGCGCCTCGTCGGCCGCGGCGACATGCTCTACGCCTCCGCCGATTCCGGTAAGCTCACCCGCATTCAGGGTGCCATGGCCAGCGACGACGAAATCCACCGCCTGGTCCGCTTCTGGGCCGAGCAGGGCGACGCCGAGCTCGTCACCGAAGAGGAAGTGGCCGACGCCGTCGAATCCGGCGAACGCGAAGACGGAGAACTCATCACCGAGGCCGTCGATCTCGTCCGCCAGTTCAACTACGCCTCCGCCCCGCTCCTGCAGCGCGAACTCAAAGTCGGCTTCCGCAAGGCCCGCAAACTCATTGTCCTCCTCGAAGAACAGGGCATCCTCGGGCCCGAGCGCGAAGGGCAGCCGAGCCGCGAGGTCATCGCCTCCTGACCCCCGGCCCGCCGGGCTTCAAAAACTCCCCGCCCCACACAAGGTTGACGCTCCGTCTCCGACCCGCCAACATCTGATCTATGAATCCCGAACCCTCCACCCCCCGCCTCACCCGCTACTCCCACGGCGCTGGCTGAGGCTGCAAGCTCTCCCGGAGCCAGCTTGCGCAGGTCCTGCGCGCCATCCCCCCGGTCACCGATCCCAACGTGCTCGTCGGCGCGGTTAGCGGTGATGACGCTGGCGTGTACCGCTTCGCCGACGACCTCGCCCTAGTTATGACCACCGACTTCTTCACTCCCATCGTCGACGATCCATACGACTTCGGCCGCATCGCCGCCGCCAATGCCCTCAGCGACGTCTACGCCATGGGCGCCGAACCATTCACCGCCCTCAACATCGCCTGCTTCCCTCGCGACGATCTCCCCCTCTCCGTCCTCACCGACATCATTCGCGGCGGCCATGCCGTCTGCGAAGAAGCCGGCGTCGCCGTCATCGGCGGCCACACCATCGACGACCCCGAGCCCAAGTTCGGCCTCGCCGTCACCGGCCGCGTCCATCCCGATCGCATCTTCTCCAACGACGGCGCCGCCGTCGGCGACCATCTCATCCTCACCAAGCCTCTCGGCACCGGCATCATCGGCACCGCCATCAAGCAGGGCGTCGCCGCCCCGGACCATGCCCGCGCCGCCATCGACTCCATGGTCGCGCTCAATCGCGGCCCCTCCCTGGCCATGCGTTCCGTCGGCGCCACCGCCTGCACCGACATCACTGGCTTCGGTCTGCTCGGCCATCTGCTCAACCTCGCCGTGGCCTCTTCCGTAAGCATTGAGATCGACTACCCCGCCGTCCCCGTCCTCCCCGGCGTTCGCGAATACATCGACCGCGACATCGTCCCCGGCGGCACCGAGCGCAACCTCGCCTCGGTCGAAGCCGATGTCGAGTGGCTGGAAGACTTTCCTGAGACCGGGCGGCTCCTTCTGGCCGACGCCCAGACCTCCGGCGGACTCCTTATCAGTATCTCCCCGGACCTCGTCGGCGACCTCATCGCCGAAATCGACCGGCACGGCGCACCCTGCGCCGTCACCATCGGGCGCGTCGTCGCGCCCGCCGCCAAATCCCTGATCGTCCACTCCGCTTGACCCGCCCTTCCGAGCACCGTCGGATTTCCGTCCCGTCACGGTCTTTGGCCGGTCAGCATTACAATACGCGGATGTCTTTCCGGAATCACAACCCGCCCCGCCCTCCCCGACGAGCCATTCTCACCGGCGGTCTCGCCGGGCTCATCGGCGCGGCCCTGCCGTGGAAGACCGCCCGGTCCGCCGAGCCAACCCTTATCAACGAACCCTTTCCCGCCGCCGACATTTCCTGGCACGTAGATGGTCAACTCGACATCGACGCCATGGCCCCCCTCGTCCGCCACGTCCTCAGCGCCGTCGCCACCAGTTTTCCCGGCCGTAACGGCCAAGTCTACGGCTTCAACGCCGGCGCCCTTTATCCCGCCATCTTCGTCCGCGACTTCGCCACCGTTGCCGAGTTTGCTTCCTTTCTCTTCCCCCCCGAATTCCTGCGTACCCCCGTCGAAGAGCTGCTCCTGACCCAGGAAATCCTGGCCGCCGAACCTCCCCTCCGCGGCTCCGTCGCCGCCACCATCTCGCCCGGCGGCGAGGTCGACAAGGCCACCGTGGTCTCCGACGAAGAGACCAGCCTCATCCACGCCGCCTACGTCAACTTCCGCGTCGGCGGCGGCGCGGACTGGCTCAATTCCCTCATCGCCGGAAAGACCGTCATCACCCGCCTCAACGAATCCATGTCCTACCTCCAGCGCGAGCGCCGCGACGCCGCCACCGGACTCATCTGGCGCGCCCATACCACCGACTGGGGCGACGTAAAGCTTGAAGGCGGCCCCACCCCCACCGACTTCATCCCCGGCGACGCCGTCATCGCCGGCATCTTCGACCAGGCTTTCACCTACCGCGCCTTCCTGGAGCTCCAGGAGATGAACGCCGCCGTCGGCGCGGACGAAGCCTCTTTCCGCTACGCCGACGATGCCCGCATCCTTCGCGACACCACCAACCTGCACCTCTGGGACGCCGCTCGCGGCCGCTATCGCATCCACAAGAGCCTCACTCCGGTCTCCTACCCCATCGACACCGACATCATCTTCACCCTGGGCAACCACATCGCCGTCGAAACCGGCCTCGCCAATGATGACCAGGTCGCCCAAATCTTCAACAACACCCTCAACACCAGTTTCCAGTCCGGCATCTACCGCCCCGGCCTCACCCTGTGGCCACCCTACCCCGCCGGCGTCTTCAACCATCCCAGCATGGCCCCCGGCAACTATCAGAACGGCGGCGTCTGGGACTGGTGGGCCGGCCAACAGATAGTCGGCGAGTTCCAGCGCGGCGGCTCCGCCATCGCCTTCGACCATCTCCTCGCCACCGCCCGCCACTGGAAGCTCACCAACCGCATCGCCGAATGGTTCCACAGTTCCACCAACTCCGACCAGGGCAGCTTCGACTTCGGCGGCGCCGCCGCCAGCATGGGCCTGGCCGTCGTCCGCGGACTCTTCGGCGTGCAGATAACCACCGACCGCTTCGTCGTCAACAGCCGCCTCCAGCCCCGCGCCGGCAACCTGAGTCTCACCCAGCAGCCCACCGGCATCCGCCTCAGCCTCAATCAGATCCAGGGTCCCGACTGGCTGGCCGTCACCGTCGACAGCACCGCCGCCGCCGGTGGAACCGTCAGTTGCAACATCCCCACCAACTGGGAAAACGTCCTCATCCTGGTCGACGACGCCCCTGCCGGCTCCGGGATTGACCGCCGCCAACGGGACGCCTCCACCGTGGCCGTCTCCGTCCCGGCGGGAGCCCACGTCGTCGCCGCCCTACGTTCCACCAGCGATCTCACCTCCGCCTGGAACTCCGGCTACGCCGGCTTCAGCGACATCGCCTCCGGCAACGGCTTCTGGGTATCCAACGCCTCCGCGATCGGCCTCTGGGACGGCTACCGCGCCCTTGGCGGTTCCGCCCGACTCGGCCCCGCCGTCTCCGGCCGCTTCATCCTCGACGGCCTCGTCTCTCAGGCCGCCCAGAAGTTCGTCCTGCAATGGGACCCCACCCAGGGCCGGGCCATCCTCGCTCCGATATTCAACGCCCTCTCCGCCGCCGGCCTCGACGGCTGGCTTGAATCCACTCAGGGAATCCCCCCACCCGACCCCGGCGGTCCTCGCATCGAGTTAGTCGACAACGACCCTCTCATCCGCGAAGTCTTCTTCGCCGAGCCCGATTGGGGCGGACGCTTCGGTCTTCCCGTGGCCTGGTCCGAGAGCGCGTCCGTCTCCGTGCTGCGCACCGAGCGCGCCGTCCTGCAACGCTGGAAGGTCTCCACCCCCTGGGCCGCTCCCAACACCGTCACCATCGCCAACGGCGGCTCCATCGCCCTCTCCTCCGGCCTCGCCCCCCCCACCGCCGCCACCCCCGTGCCCGGCCTGCCCATCGCGCCGCTTCCTCCTACGCAGTAAACCCGGTTTAAGATTCAGCGACCCAACCTCCCGGGAGACAACCACACTTGCGAATCCTCCTCTACACCGGCAAAGGCGGCGTCGGCAAGACCAGCGTCGCTGCCGCTTCCGCCCTGCGCTGCGCCCGCCTCGGCTACCGCACCATCGTCCTCAGCACCGACGCCGCTCACAGCCTCGGCGACAGCTTCGACATCAGCCTCGGCCCCGAGCCCACTCCAGTCACCGACAATCTCTGGGCCCAGGAGTGCGACATCTCCCACAACCTCGACAAACACTGGGGAACCGTCCAGAAGTGGGTCGAATCGCTCCTCCGCTGGCAGGGCGTCGAGTCCATGGTTGCCGAGGAGATCGCCGTCCTGCCCGGCATGGAGGAGCTCGCCAACCTGCTCTGGATCAACCAGCATTACGAGCAGTCCGAGTACGACGTGATCCTCGTCGACTGTGCGCCCTCCGCCGAGACCTTCCGCCTACTCTCCTTCCCCGACGTCGCCCGCTGGTGGATCGACAAGCTCCTGCCCCTCGAGCGCACCGTCGCGAAGGTCGCCCGCCCGTTCATGCGCGCCGTCACCAACATCCCCATTCCCGAGGACGCGGTTTTCGCCGCCGTCGACGATCTAGTCAACTATCTGGAAAAACTCCAGACCCTGCTCTCGAACCGCGATCTCTCGTCCGTGCGCCTCGTCCTCAACCTTGAAAAAATGGTCATCAAAGAATCCCAGCGCAACTTCACCTACCTTGCCCTTTACGACCACTCCGCCGACGCCGTCATCGTCAATCGCGTTATCCCCGACAGCGTCACCGATCCCTTCCTGGAAACCTGGCGGTGCCTCCAGGCCGGGCATCTAAAGACCGTCCACGAAATCTTCGCCCCCGTCCCCATTCTTGAAGTCCCGCTTTTCTCCGGCGAGGTCCTCGGCCTTCCCATGCTCGAAAAGATGGCCGAGGCTCTCTTCGGCGATCGCGATCCCACCGAGTTCATGCACCGCGGCCGCGCCTTCCACATCGACCAGACCGACGACGGTTGCGACGTCGTCATCCCCGCCCCCCAGATCGAGAAAGCCGACATCGATCTCATTCGCACTGGCGACGAGCTCGTCGTCCGCATGGGCTCCATGAAACGCCACATCGTCCTGCCTCGCTCCATGATGCGTTTCCAACACTCCACCGCCCGCCTCGAGGATTCCTCCCTGCACGTCCATTTCGTCCGCCCACCCCGCGATTGATGCCGCCACTCTCCTTCACCTCGAAGTTTCTTCCCCGAGGATCCAGTGCGTCCGCCCGCCCCGCGACTGAACCCACCGCTATAATCTGCCAAGTTCCCACCCGTCCATTCCTCGATAGGGAGGATCACCTTGCCGGCCAGCTCCACTTCCATCGACATCGATCTCGCCCGCAGCCAGCGTCCCGGCCTCGCCGACATGACCTACCTCAACACCGGCACCGCCGGCATTGTTGCCGAGCCCATCGTCGACGCTCTCCTTGAGAACACCCGCTTCGCCGAGCGCCACGGCCACGGTGGCTACGAGCCCCAGAAAGAAAAGGCCGAGGCCTCCCGCGCCACCCTCGCCGCCTTCCTCGGCGCCGATCCCGGCGAGATCGCCTTCGCCGTCAACGCCACCGAAGCCGTCAACTGGGTCACCGCCTCCTTCCGCTTCCAGCCCGGCGACGAGGTGCTCACCTCCCTCGGCGAGCACCCCTCCATGAACATGCCCTGGTCCCACCAGGAGGCCCGCGGCGGCGCCCGCCTCCGCTGGTTCGAGCTCAGCCATGACCCGGCCGAGACCCTCCGCAACCTCGAAGACGCCATCACCCCCAACACCCGCATGATCGCCATCAGTCACGTCGAGCGTCACCACGGCGTCCGCGTCCCGGCCAACGAAATCTGCGCCCTCGCCCGCGCCGCCGGCCTGCTCGTGTTCCTCGACGGCGCCCAGTCCGTCGGCCAGTTTCCCGTCGACCTGCACGCCATGGAAGTCGACTTCTACGCCGCCAACTGCCACAAATGGCTCTGCGGACCCAACGGCACCGGCGTCTTTTACTGCCGTCAGGACCGCCTCCACCTGCTCGAACAGGCCCACGTAGGCCCCGGCGGCCAGGCCGTCTGGGATCGCGCCGGCGGACTCGTGCTCGGCGACACCGCAAGCCGCTTTGAATACGGCACCCGCAGCTGGGGCGTCGCCGCCACCATCGGCGACGCCGTCGACGCCTTCCAGGCCGTCGGCCCCGCCGCCATCGAGCTCCGGATAAAGTCCCTCGCCGCCTACGTTCGCACCTGCGTCGCCGACCGCGGCTGGCAGCTCACCAGCCCCACCAATTGGGATCACGGCTCCGCGCTCGTCTCCTTCGTCATTCCCGACGTCGACGGCCGCGAACTCTGCCACGACCTTCAGAAGTCCGCCAATACCTGGCTTTCATCCAACACCAGCAACGGTTTTCGCTTCTCCGCTCACTACTACAACACCGAAGAAGAAATCGACCGCGCCTTCCAAAATATTGAGAGACTCGTTCCCGGCGGCTAAATTGTTCCTGCGCCCTCGCCCCGTTACGCCGTCGTAGCCACCCTCCAAACCCTCCGGGCGCCTCTGGGATCTCACTGTGAACAGCCGGAAGAAATCCTCAGCCAGCGGTAACGAGTTCTTCGTCGGCCTCGTGCTCGTCGCCCTGCTCATGTTTCTCGCCTGGTACTTCCTCCTGCGCCCCCGCGACATCGAGGTCAACACCATCGATTCTCTCGATACCACCATCACCGTTCCCGGCGAAGATTCCCTCGAAAAGGCCCTCGAGAAGATCCAGCTCACCCCCGTCCCCGGCGATACCCCCACCCCCACCCCCCGCCCCACCCTCACTCCAGTGCCCCTCGACATAACCTACGTCGTCCAGGACGGCGACATCCTTTCCAGCATCGCCGACAGCTACGACGTCACCGTCGAAGCCATCATCGCTATCAACGACCTCGACGATCCCGATTTCCTCACCATCGGCCAGATCATTCACATCCCGGGCGCCGACCCGCCCTGATCTCCCAGTTCCCTCAATTCCATCCCGCCCTCCTCCCGGCTACCCTTTCCCGTAACCACTCATCCAGCCTCGGGGGTAGCAACGATGGCCCACAGGATCATCGTCGGATTCGAACCGCATCCCGGTCTCCTTGACGCCATCCAGTCCGCCCTCCCGGGCCAGCAGACCGAGATCGTCACCGCCACCGACGACGAAGCCCTCGCCCAGGCCCTCCCTGGCGCCGACATCCTCTTCGGCCTCCGCCTGAACGCCGATCTCATGCCACTCACCGGTTCCCTCCAGTGGATTCAGACCCTCTCCGCCGGCGTCGAGAACCTGATCAGTCCCGCCCTCATTGAAAGCGACATAGTCATCACCAACGCCAGCGGCGCCCACGCTTCCCAGATTTCCGAGCATGTCCTGGCCATGCTGCTCGCCTTCGCCCGCAACCTTCCCGGCGCCTACCGCGCCCAGCTCTACTCCCGCTGGGACGCTGACAGCCTCACCGACCACATCTTCGAGCTGGGAGGCAAGACCCTGGGCGTCGTCGGCCTCGGCGACCTGGGCGACGCCGTCGCCGTCCGGGCCAGCGCCTTCGGCCTCAATATCCTGGCTATCCGCAACCGCCCCACTGCCAAGCCCGCCTACGTCGACGAAATCTTCCCCCCCGGCGACCTTCCCGAACTGCTCTCTCGCTCCGACTTCGTCGTCGACACCCTCCCCCTCACCCCCGCCACCGGACACTTCTTCGCCGCCGCCCAGTTCGACCGGATGCGCGACACCGCCTATTTCTTCAACGCCGGCCGCGGTGGCACCGTCGATCAGGGCGCCCTCATCTCCGCTCTTCAATCGGGCGCCATCGCCGGAGCCGGTCTCGACGTCACCGACCCCGAGCCTCTTCCCCCCTCCTCCCCCCTCTGGAAGCTCCCCAAAGTCATCATCACCCCGCACTACTCCGGCTCCTCACCACAACTCCAGGAGCGATTCACCCGCATTTTTCTCGACAATCTCGTCCGTTTTGACGCAGGCGAGCCCCTCGCCAACGTCGTCAACGCCGCCGCCGGGTACTAGGCCGACGCTCGCCCAACCTTCCCCGTTCCCGGGCGGCGCCCCGTCCCACCGGAGCCCATGACCACCCCCAATCCCCAACCTGATTTCCTGGACCCACCCGGCTTGCGCCAATGGGTCGGCTTCTGCCTGGCCTTCTTCTGTTTCTGGGGCTCCCTATACGTCTACATGCCCACCTTTCCCGTCTACGCCGAGTCGCTCGGCGCTTCCCTCACCGTCGTCGGACTCATCATCGCCTCCTACGGCTTCGTCCAGTTCGCCCTTCGCATCCCCGTCGGCTACCTCTCCGATCGCCGCGGCTCCCGGCTTCCCTTCATCGCCATCGGCCTGCTCGCCAACGCCCTCGGGGCCGCCGGCATGGCCCTCTTTCCCAGTCCCTTCCTGCTCATCCTCTGGCGCGGCCTGCACGGCGTCGGCGCCGCCTCATTCGTCACCTCCTCCGTCTACTTCGCCAGCTTCTTCCGCTCCGACCAGGCCACCCGCGCCACCGGCCTGCTCGTCTTCATGACCGCCCTATCCCAGGTCGTGATCAGCATGGTCGGCGGACTCCTCGCCGAACACTTCGGCATGCCTTTCACCTTCTGGACCGCCGCCGCCATAGGCATCGCCGGCGTCGCCGCCATACTGGTCGCCGGCGAGCGCACGGCCGTCGTTCGTCGGCCCATGTCCATCCGCCGGCTTGGCCGCGTCATCACCATCCGCAGCCTGATCGCCACCTCCGGCATCGGCGCCCTTTTTCAATTCGTCACCTTCGGCCTCAACATCAGCTTCATCCCCATCTTTGCCGACGGTCTCGGCGCCACCAAGACCGACCTCGGCACCATCACCACCGTCAGCTACCTCACCTACGGCATCGCTTCCCTGGCCACCGCCCTGGGCATCCGGCGTTTCAGCGAGCGGGCATTCGTAATCGGCGGCTCCGCCATCACCGCCCTCACCATCGTCATCCTCCCCGCCATGCATACCATCCCCGCCCTCCTAGCCCTCCAGGCCGTCAACGGCCTTGCCCGCGGCCTCGTCTTCCCGGTCCTCATGGGCATTTCCATCAAGGAAGTCCCCGAGCACGAGCGCGCCTCCGCCATGGGCGTCTTCCAATCCATCTACGCCATCGGCATGTTCAGCGGACCCGCCGTGGCCGGGATCATCGCCGACGCCATCGGCATGACCGGCCTCTTCCTGATCGTTAGTCTCTTCCCCATCCTCAGCATCGTCGCCGCCCTCCGCTGGCTGCCCGCCACCGTTCACCACTACGCCGTCGGCGTCCGGCCTTGAGTCCCATCTCCCGACCCGTCCACTCGTCTCCGCCCGGCAACAAATCGCGTTATGTAAGCCCGGTCTTGTTTGGGTACCCGCGTCGTGATACCGTAACCGCCTTTACAACAATTGGTCGCGGGAGGCGCATTTGGTGAAGCGAAGGTCCACGAAAAGATCCTTTGCTGAAATCGATCGAGGACCCCTCGGCGCCGCGATATTCACCGCCCGTAAGCGCGTCGGCCTAACGCAGGCTCAGCTCGCCACCGCCATCGGTCGCGACCGACCCTGGCTCAGCGATCTGGAGACCGCCAAGCTCACCTTCATCACCGACGAAGACGCCCGCAATCTCACCGCCCACCTGCCAATCGAATCCACCGAACTGGACTCTCTCCGCCGCGGCACCGGCAGTCGCCGTCGTCGCTCCATGCAGGTCGGCGCCTGGTATCCGCCGGTCGGTTTTTGCCCCGAGTGCAGGCGTCCCCACGAGCCCGCCGCTCACTTCTGCGGTGGCTGCGGCATCACCCTACCCTCCGATGTCGTATGTTCCGCCTGCGGCCACCCCAACGCCTCCGCCTCCGCGTTCTGCACCCAGTGCGGCGGCCATCTCGGCCAGGTCTCCGCCCCGCTCTAGACTTCCAGCAGCGTCGCCAGCTCCGGGTGCGTTTCCTCCAAGAAGATGTGACGCTTTCCGTCCCGTTCCACCACTATCACCGGCACCTCCATCTGGCCCGATACCTCCACCACCTCCCGTCGCTCCCACTGCGCGTCAGGCACCTGCACCCACTCATAGGGCAACCCGTGCCCTTCCAGCCAGCTTTTCGCTCGCCTCACCCACGGGCACCAATTGACTCCATACAGAGTTATTGTCGCTTTCTTATCCACGCGTGCCCACACTCCTGGTCACCATCGAAAGCAAACTCGTCATCCGCTCCGCCGCCTGCTCCGGCGGCAGGCCGCGCACGCAGTCCCGGATGTTAGAGCTCAAGTGCATCTCCACCATCCGGTCCAGCGCCGCTCGCACTGCCAGCATCTGCGCCACCACCTCCTCGCATTCTCGCGAGTCGGCGATCATCCGCTGAATGCCGCGCAGCTGCCCTTCCGCCCGCTTCAGGCGCGCCAGCAGATCCTTATCCACCGCACCCGTCAACGTATCCGTCCTATCCGCCGGCATGGCCGTTACGTGGCCGCCGCCGCCGAAACCGCCGCGTCCATCCGCCCGCGCAAAACGTCTTCCGGTGCGAATCCGACGATCCGGTCGATCTCCTCGCCGCCACTGAACACCAGCAGCGTCGGGATGCCGCGGATTCCGTACTGTCCGGCCGACTTCTGATTCGAGTCCACATCCACCTTCGCGAACGTCAATTTGCCCTCATATTCGTCGGCCAGCTTCTCGAACACCGGCGCCATCATCTTGCAGGGCCCGCACCATTCCGCCCAGAAGTCCACCACCACCGGCACGTCCGATCCCAGCACCTTGCTCTCGAACTCCGAATCCTCCACCGCTATTGGTATAGCCATCGCCTCATTCCTTTCAATTTCGTTTCTTTATACCCCCTATTGTACATACCCCCCCGGGGTATGCTGCTAGATTGCTTACAGAGTCCCCAACCCCATCAGAAGACCTATTCAAACCTGCGGATATAATCCCTCACACACATTCCACCCCCGGATCGCCGCTATGACCACCGACACAAAAACCGACAAAGATCAGAGTTCCTCCGCTTCCGCCGGTCCCATCCGCATCACCATCGAGGTCGAGCGTCCCTCCGCCATCATCGCCGAGCTCGGCCCCCACGCCCGAGGCGCCGCCCGCGAGGCGCTCCTTACCCTCCGCGGCGCTCTCGACCTCGCCCTGCGCTTCGTCGACGACGATGATGGCGCCGGCCCCCCTCCCACCGGCCCCGCCCGCATCAAGATCGAGTAGTCCGCCCCGCTGCTTGTAGATCCCGGTTAGGTCCTCGACAAGGCGAAAGTCGCTTCCTTCGTCCGCGCTTTGATGTGCATAGCTGCAACCGGCGGTACGGCCTTCATGGCCCGTCGCGGTGCCAGACTGACGTTGTCGAGCCGGTTGTTGTCGATCGAGCGGCTGGCGTTGAACGGCCGGATTGTGGCGCCGACAATCGGTTATCCCGCCCGGTCCTGAACCTACCTCGGCAACGCCCACTCTTCCGTGGGATCGCCTGTTCGGCCATAGCCATTCCAGATGCGGAATCCCAGCAACTCGCGCATGTCATTATCCAACCCGCCCAGTACCTCGCCGTCGGTACCCACCACATAGTTCTCCTGCGGTCGGAATTGCGGCCCGCAAAACGTCGTGAGCACCGCCAGGCGCTCGCCGCCGCCCGTATTCGCCGCCGTTCCGTGCCAGATTCGCCCGTCGATCATCAGCGCCGTCCCGGCAGGCGCCGTGGCCTGAATCACCCGGTCCCCTTCGAGCGTACCTTCCGACGGATAGCTCCCCCGCAGGTGGCTGCCCAGCACCACCCGCGTCGCTCCGTTCGCTTCCGTGAAATCAACCAGCATCCAGATCATGTTTATGCAGCCCGCCGGCGCGATCGTCTGCGGCGACGTCGGTGGCGCGACCGGGACGCGGTCCCGCCTGATGTCGCCCACCACGATTTCCGGCCCGCCCGGCAGCACCGGCTGTGGCATCCAGAACTGATCTGTATGCAGCGGCATTTCCAATCCGCCCGCCCGCGTGATGTTGGCCGTGTGGCTTGAAAGCAGAATCGACTCGCCCAGCACTGCTCGCGCCCGTTTGAGGACCGTCTCTTGCCTAAGAATCTGGCGAAATCCTTCGCCCTTGTTGCCCAGCATCCAGACTCGCTGGTTCACCCCACCCATCTCTGTAGTGAACAAGTCGCCGCGCGACTGCCCCCCGCGCTGCTGGAAGTCGCCCCATTGCTGTTCCGCGCCGCCGTCACGAAAGTCCTTACCCTGGTTAATTTCGCGACTGGCAACCGCCCGCAGGTCGGCGGCGATAGTCGCGACCGACTCGCTGTCCAGCACGTCTTGCAGCAGGCAATAACCATGCTCGCGCAGGTTTCCCCGGGGCCGTTTCGACGTCCGCCGTCAGTACCGGCAACTCAGTCAGTTGATCTGTCGCCATCGTGCCCCTCCACATCCCCGGTCACCGGCTGGCCGGATCGAGTACCGCATCTTAGACCTCCCTGGCTCGATCCCTAGCCCACCACCAGGTTCAGCAGCCGTCCCGGCACGAATATCACCCGCCGGATCGTTTTCCCGCCCACATGCGTCTGCACGTTGGGACTTGCCAGCGCCAGCGCCTTCGCCTCCTCCTCCTCAATGCCCGCGTCCACCACCAGCCGGTCCCGCACCTTCCCGTTCACCTGCACCACCAGCGTCACCGTCTCGTCCACCGTCAGCGCCTCGTCATAGCCCGGCCACTCGGCCAGCACGACGCTCCCCTTGTGCCCCGTCCGCTCCCACAATTCCTCCGCCAGGTGCGGGGCCGTCGGCGCCACCAGCCGGATCAACTTCTCCAGCACCTCCCGTCCCTCCTGGGTCTCCGCCAGCTCCGGCGACCAGATATCCAACAGCGCGTTCACCGGCTCCATCAGCCCGTTCGCGATCATCGTGTTAAAGCGGAGCTCCTCCAGGTCCCTCGTACATTTCTTCACCGCCTTGTGGATGATCTTCCGCGCCAGCGCCCGCGCCTCCTCCAGCGGCGGCCGTTTTCGTTCTTCTTCCACAACCCGTCCCACCACCACCAGGTCCCATACCCGGTTGTAAAAGCGCGATATCCCGTTCAGGCCGTTTTCATTCCACGGCAGCGTCCCGTCCATCGGCGCCATGAATAGCTCATATCCGCGCAGGCAATCCGCTCCGTAGCTTTCCACTATTTCATCCGGCGTCACCACGTTGCCCAGCGACTTCGACATCTTCCCGCTGCGCACCCCCACCCATTCCTTCCCATCCCCCTGCATCCTCTCCGGTCTCGTCTCGAACTCCGCCTTCGATGACGCGTGGAACAACAATCTCGCATCCGCCCTCGGCTCGGCATAGACATCCATGCCTTCCGCCCCCAGCGACGATGCCCGCTCCTGCATCACCCTCACCCTCGCCGCCTCCACCCATCCGTCCTGCGCCAGCAGCATCCCCTGGTGCCGCAGCTTCCCGTACGGCTCCTTTCCACTCACCATCCCCTCGTCGTACATCACCTTGTACCAGAACCGCGAGTACAGCAGATGCATCACCGTGTGCTCCGCCCCGCCTACATACAGATCGACCGGCATCCAGCTCTCCGCCGCCTCCCGCTCAAACGGTCCCTCGTCAAAATTCGGCGTGATGAATCGCAGGAAATACCACGACGAACAGGCGAACCCGCCCAGCGTGTCCGTCTCCCGTTTCGCCGGCTTGCCGCAGTCGGGGCAGGTCGTGTTCACCCATTCCTCCGCCGCCTCCAGCGGCGAACCCCGCTCCGGCGACGGTCTAAAATCCGTGACTTCCGGCAGCACCACCGGCAGGTCCTTCTCCGGCACCGCCACCTCCCCGCAATCCGCGCAGTGCACTATCGGGATCGGGCAACCCCAGTACCGCTGCCTCGAGATCAGCCAGTCCCGCAGCCGGTAATTGACCGCCAGCTTGCCCAGTCCGCGCACCTCCAGATCGGCCACCATTCGCTTAAAGCCCTCCTCCCACTCCAGCCCATCGTATTCGCCCGAATTCACCAGCTTCCCGGACTCCAGGTACGCCTCTTCCAGCTCTTCTCCGTCCCAGTCCGGCGGCGCGACCACCACCGGAATCGGCAGCTCATATTTCTTCGCGAACTCAAAGTCACGCCCGTCATGGCCCGGCACCGCCATGATCGCTCCCGACCCATACGACAGCAGCACATAGTCCGCGATCCAGATCGGGATGCGCTCCGCATTCACCGGATTCAGCGCGTACGCGCCGGTGAAAACCCCCGTCTTCTCCCGTTCCGTCGAAGTGCGGTCGATCTCCGATACCAGCGCCGCCTCCCGCACATACCTCTCAACCTCCGCCCGCTGATCCGGAGCCGTCAGTCCTTCAACCAGCGGGTGCTCCGGAGCCAGCACCATGAACGTCGCCCCGAACAACGTATCCGGCCTCGTCGTGAACACCGAGAGCTCGTCGCCGCGCTCCGTCTTGAACACCACATCCGCCCCCTCGCTTCGCCCCACCCAGTTGATCTGCGCCCGGCGCGTTTGCTCCGGGTAATCAACCAGTTCCAGATCCTCAATCAACCGGTCCGCGTAATCCGTGATCTTGAAAAACCACTGCTTCAGCGGCTTCTTGTGGATTCCCGAGTGCCCCCGCCAGTCCGTCCCATCCGCTAGCACCTCCTCATCCGCCAGCGCCCCACACACATCACACCACCACTGCCGCTTCTGCGCCCGGTACGCCAGCCCCCGCCGATGCAGCAACAGGAAGAACCATTGCGTCCAGCGGTAATACTCGGGCATCGACGAATCGATCTCCCTCTCCCAGTCGTACCCGCATCCCACCAGAGTCAACTGCCGCCGATAGTTCGACGCGTACTCCCGCGTCGTCTCCGCCGGGTGCCGCCCCTTGTCGATAGCGTCCTGTTCCGCCGGCAGTCCGAAGGCGTCCCATCCCATCGGGTGCAGCACCTTATGACCCTGCATCCGCTTGAACCGCGCCATCACGTCCACCGGGATGTAATTGCGCAGATGCCCTACACTCAGCCCGCTCCCCGATGGGTACGGAAACATCACCAGGCAGTAGTACTTCGGCTTCTCCGAGAAAGTGTCCGTCCGGTGGATGTCCGCCGCCTCCCAGCGTTCCTTCCACTTCCCCTCCACCGCCTGCACGTCATACCGGCTCTTCGCCGCCCGCCGCTCCGCCGATGCCTGCGTCGCCATGGATCCTCTAACCTGCTGGATTTCTACCGCGCGCTCGCCGTGCCGCACGGGCGCCTGCGGATTCTACGGCTAGATACGGATTCTCGGGAAGATATCCCTCTCCATCACTCCACCACCAGTCCTCCACCCACCACAGCATTAAGCCCCTTCTGGTGGAGCGAAAGGGACTCGAACCCTCGGCCTCTACAATGCGAATGTAGCGCTCTTCCAGCTGAGCTATCGCCCCGTCGGCGGTCGCTACCCGGCGTCCTCGCGGATACTCACGTAACGTTTCTTCCCGCGTTTCAACTCGAATTTCACCTTCCCTGGCTTCAGCGCGAACAGGGTGAAGTCCCGTCCCATTCCCACGTTCTCGCCGGCGAAAACCTTCGTCCCACGCTGTCTCACCAGGATATTTCCGGCCAGCACTTCCTGACCGTCAAATCTCTTCACGCCCAGCATCTTCGGATTGCTGTCGCGCCCGTTCCTCGACGCTCCCGTGTTCTTCTTCTTAGCCATCCAGACCCTCTCTTACTTTCCCGCCGACTTGGATTTCGCCTTGGCGCTGGCCTTCGACTTTGATTTTGCCTTGCTCTTCGCCTTCGGCTTGGCCGCCGCCTTGCTCTTCGCCTTCGCCTTGGCCGCCGCCTTGCTCTTCGCCTTCGCCTTTGGCTTCGCCGCCGCCTTGCTCTTGGCCTTCGCTTTGGGCTTCGCCGCTGCCTTGCTCGTGGCCTTCGCCTTCGTCTTTGCGACCGCCTTGCTCTTCGCCCTTGCTTTTGGTTTCGCCGCCGCCTTGGTCGGAGCCACCACTTCCGCCATCGTCATCCGCTTGCCGTCCGGCGACACTCCGTCCACCCTCAGCACCGTTATTTCGCGCCGCTGACCGCTCCGCTTCCGATATCCCTTCTTCGCCTTGAATCGAAACACCCGCACCTTCGGCCCGCGCTCGTGCCGCACCACCGTGCAGGCCACATTCGCCCCTTCGATCAGCGGCGTTCCCACCGTCACCTCATCCCCCTCGCTCACCAGCAGCACTTCATCCAGCACCACCGACGACGACGGCTCCACCGCCAACCTATCTACCTTGAAGACCTCGCCCGGCGATATCTTGTATTGTCGGCCGCCGGTCCGAATCAGAGCGAACATTCGGGGGGTTTCTCCGCTTAAAACAGGGACGCGAACCCCGTCTCACCGCTTGGTTCGGGGCCGCTTACACAAATAAGCTCGGGCCAGGGACGCCCAAGCAAGCGAATTTATCAGCTACCCGCCCAGCGGTCAACAATCCCGTCTCCCTTTATCCCGAGACCCACCGCACCCCACCGCCAGACCCCCACCTCACCCTCTGATCCCACCCACCGGCACGATATCTCCCGTGAACCCCCGCGCCCGCAGCGCCTCATTCTGTTCAGTCTCGATCTCCATCAGCACCTCCTCTATGTTCAAGCGTCCCACCAGCAGCAGCGCCAACCGCTTCTCGATAGCCGCCCGAAACTCCGCCAGACCCGGAAACTTCGGCGCCCCCACCCCCCACCGCTCCACCCCCGCCACCAGTTCCGCCTGGCCGTTCTCCAGCGTATAGCCCCGCCCCGTCGCCGACCGTCGCGGCGGCGTCACAAACAGAGTCTCCGCATACATCGCCAGTACCTCCGGCGACGCCAGTTGGCGAATTGCTTCCCAGGCCATATCCGGCGCCCGCGTCGCCGCCGTCATCGCGATACTGTCCGTGTAAGTCAGCGCCACCGGCGCGCTCAGCCCCGGCGCATTCGGTTTGTAGTCCGTCCCTCCCGGAACCGGCGGCGTACCTACCTCCACCAACGACATCAGCTCCGGGGCCGTCGTCACGAAGTGGCGCAGCGTCCCGGCCGCGTTTCCGTACTGTCCCACCCGCGCCCCCGCCAGCAGCGGCGGCCCCGCCGTATCCGCCAGGCTCAACCTCATCGTCTCATCCTGCGACGCCTGCCAGCGATCGATTACGTACCGCAGCACCATCCGTCCGTCCGCCGAGTTCAGCTGCGACCTTCCCCCCACCACCACCGGTCGACCCGACACGCTCATGAACAGACTCAGCACCTCGTCGGCCGTCGGCGGATTCATCCCCTCCCGGCGCAGCACACCGTTTTCAATCATCTTCGCCTGCCGCGCCACTTCCAGCGTCTCCTCCCACGTCGTCGGCGTATCCTGCACGCCGATCTCCTCCAGCAGGTCCCGCCGCCAGAACACCGTCCACGGCGCGCATCCCGTCGGCACTCCTACCATCGCCCCTTGCCACCACACCGCCGCCCTACACGCCGCGACGAAGTCCCCCCCCGCCCCCCACCCCGCCCATCGACTCGTCAGGTCCGTCACTCCTCCTCCCGCCGCCAGCCCCACCGCATCCGCGTAGCCAAACTGAAACACATCCGGCGACCCCTCCCCGCCCCCCACCGCCGCGTCCAGCACCCTGCCATCCCAGGATTTCCATTCGATTCGCAGCCGTAGCCCCGGCGCCAGCCTTTCGATAGAGGGCACGATCCGATCCGCGAAAACCCGCCGGGCGTCATCGTTCTGGTCTCGCAGCCACACCACGATCTCTTGCGTCACCGGGCGTGCCGGTCCTTCTCCACCCAGCGGCGAGCAACCTCCCACGGCCAGACCTCCACCCACCACCACCCCGGCCAGCAGACGTCGCCGCGAGAACCTTCCCATGCTCTCCCGTGCGCGTCCTTTCCTGCGGTACCGCAGCGCTAAATACATCCGGCCACCTGGCCCGGTGGTTGACGCCCATGCGGCCCGGCGCGACCATGCAACATAACGCAGACACCTATCCCGCCGAAGATGATGCCAGAACCAAAACCCGCACAAATTCCCCCACCGGCCCTGGCCACCCCCCGCAGCGTTGCCCGGCCCCGGGTCGGCACCAGCGTCGTCGTCTTCACCCTGCGCCCCATCGAAGGCTCCCATCCCCAGCTCGCCCTTCTATTGGTCCTTCGCGATCGCGCCGCCTACCGCGGCCGCTGGGCCCTTCCCGGCGGCTGGGTCCACGAAGGCTCCTCCCTCACCGAGTCCGCCCGCTGGCAGCTTCTCGACAAGACCGGCCTCGAGCCCGACTATCTCGAGCAGCTCTACACCTTCGGCCGTCCCGACCGCGATCCCCGCGAGCACCGCATCGCCGTCACCTATTTCGCCCTCGTTCGCTGGGGCGAGCATCAGCTCCGCGCCGGACCCGGCACCAGCCGCGTCGACTGGTTCGACGTCGACAAAATCCCTGTTCCCCTCGCCTTCGACAACGAAGAAATCATCGCCTACGGCCTCCGCCGGCTGCGCAGCAAAGTCGACTACGCCCACCTCGCCTTCCGCTTCCTGCAACCCGAATTCACCATGGCCGAACTCCGCACCGTCTACGAAGCCGTCCTCGGTCAGAAGGTCGATCCCCCCAACTTCCGCCGCAAAGTCGCCGCCTCCGGCACCGTCGTCCCCACTGGCGCCCGCCAGCGCGGCGTCCCCCACCGCCCCGCCCTCCTCTATCGCTGTTCCATTGCCATCGACGAACTCCTCGACGCCCCACCCGCCTGACCCCCGCGTTCCCGCTGTCCTCGCCCGCCCCCCCCGGGCCACCCCGCTCAAGCCAATTCTTTTCTCCCTTACCCACCCGCAAATGTGCTAGCCTTGATCGTGGAACGTTAAGGTTCCAGTGACTCTAAGTGGCTCACCACCACTGCGGTCACGCCGAGCAACCCGACGAGCCCCAATCTCACCCAGCGGACAGGTAACCAACTTGGCCATCGAGACCGCCTCCGTCGAAGCCACCCTCGCCGCCCTACGCGAGCGCCTCAGCGGCGTCGTGCCCGACTTCGAATTAGAGATAAAAGCCGAGCTCGCCTTTCAGATCAACCAACTGAAGCGCGCCCGCGGCGCGGTCATCCTCGGCCACAACTACATGGAGCCCGCCCTCTACCACTCCGTCTGTGACCACCAGGGCGATTCCCTCGAACTAAGCCGCGTCGCCGCCGCCGCCGAATCCGACATCATCGTCTTCTGCGGCGTCCGCTTCATGGCCGAGACCGCCAAGATCCTCAATCCCTCCCGCACCGTTCTCATTCCCTCGCCCGTCGCCGGCTGCTCCCTCGCCGCCTCCATCACCGCCGCCGACGTCCGCGATCTCAAAAAGCGCTACCCCGGCGTTCCCGTCGTCGCCTACATCAACACCTACGCCGACGTGAAGGCCGAGGTCGACGTCTGCTGCACCTCCGGCAACGCCCGCCAGGTCGTCGAGTCCTTCGGTACCGATGCCGTCATCTTCCTGCCCGACGAATACCTGGCCGCCAATGTCGCCCGCGAGACCGGCAAGCAGATCATCTTCCCCACCATTGGCCCGGTCTCCGGCGAGCGCCAGGACCGCGCCGCCGATAACGGCATCCAGTACGACATGATCGGCTGGCACGGCCGCTGTGAAGTACACGAGCAATTCACCGTCCAGGATGTCAAAGACGTCCGCCGCCAGTTCCCCGACGTCGCCGTCCTGGCCCACCCCGAGTGCAGCCCCGCGGTCGTCGACGTCTCCGACTTCTCCGGCTCCACCGCCGCCATGATCCGTTACGTCCGCGACGTCGACGCTCCCCGCTACCTGCTTCTCACCGAATGCAGCATGGGAGACAACATCGCCGCCGAAAATCCCGACCGCAAAATGCTCGGCCTCTGCTCCGTCCGCTGCCCCCACATGAACGAGATCACCCTCGAACTCGTGCTCGCCTCCTTGCAGGAGACCCGTTACGAAGTCGACGTGCCCGAGGACATCCGCAAACGCGCCCGCCACTCCATTGACCGGATGCTCGAAATCCGCTAAGACCCTTGGGGCCTTTCTTCTGTCGTCGGCGGTCTGGCTTTCTAACTCGCGGCACTAACCGAAGACGGTAGCGGCCCCGATTCCGGCGGCGAACCGGCAACTTGTCCTGGGAACCTTCAGCTGAAAATCATCTGGATCACGCCGACTAACCGGCAACTCACTCTAACGACTCAGAACAAAGCCACGGAGTGGCTCTACGCCACCAAGTACTCCCGCAGCGGTTCCGCCTTCGTCGAAATTCTCAGCTTGCGCAGCGCTTCCACCTGAATCTGGCGGATTCTCTCCCGCGTCAGGCCGAAGTGCTCGCCAATCTCATCCAGCGTCAGCGGCTGGCGTTGATTCAGCCCAAACCGCATCTCCAGGATTTCGCGTTCGCGGTCCATCAGCACGTCCAGGGCCTTCGCCACGTCTTCCCGCAGCACCGAACTCATCGCCCCTTCTTCCGGCGCCGGCGCCTCCCCATCCTCCACGTAGTGCAGCAACGAGTCGTCCCCGTCTTTGCCCGTCGGCATTTCCAGCGAAATCGGCGAACGCCCCGCCCGCACGATCTCCGTCACCCGCGCCGGCGACAGATCCACAACCTCTCCAATTTCTTCCGGCGTCGGATCGCGCCCCAGCGCGTTCGCCATCTCCGGCACCATATTCCGTATCTTCCGCAGCGCCTCCACCACATGCACCGGCAGCCGTATCGTCCGCGAGTCGTTCGACAGCGACCGCGTTATCGCCTGTCTGATCCACCACGTCGAGTAGGTGCTGAATTTGAATCCCCGCCGGTAATCAAACCGCTTCACCGCCTGTATCAGCCCGATGTTGCCTTCCTGCAGCAGATCGGTCAGCGGTAGGCCGCCGCCCGAATAGCGCTTCGCGATGTTCACCACCAACCTCAGGTTCGCATTCACCAGCTTTCGCCAAGACGCATAATCCCCCGCCTCCACCCCTTTGGCCAGCTTCACTTCTTCCGCCGAATTCAACAGCGGCACCTGGTTTATCGCGTTCAGGTAGAGCCGCAGCGAATCAGCCGCCGCCGCATCCGCGTTCGACTCCCGATCCGCCACCGCCGACTGGGACGGCCAGGTGTCTGTCTCCAGACTCCGCCCCCTGTTCACGGTTCCATCGGACTCAATGCCTGGTATCACCTGGCGCAGCCTCCGGTGTTTGGCTAAATAGGATCTGGTGTCTCTCTCCATCGTGACTTTGCACAATACCATGGCCAAAGATATTTAATACAGTCAGATGTGTGTTAATTACCAACCACTCCTTCACCAGCCCCCGCAGCCTCCGCCACAACCCCCGGGTGGGCCCGATATTTCCTTGGTAGAATCATCCTCAAATTGTTAGGTTCCTGTACCAGAGCTACATTATGGAAACTCACACCACCCCTAAAGACGAAATCCTCCGGCTTCTTCGCGGCAAGGGTCCTCTGACCGCCGCCGAAGTCGCCCGCGAGACTGGTACTGTCGTCTCCGCCGCCCGCCAGCATCTGGGCAATCTGCGCAGCAACGGGCTGGTCGACAGCGAAGTCGTCCGCCAGGGCGTAGGCCGCCCCAGCCATCGCTTTCGCCTCACCGCCGACGCCGACGACGAATTCCCCAAGGACTACCGCGCTCTCGCCACCGCTCTCATATCCGAGCTCGCCGAGCGCGGTGACGAAGACATCATGCTCAGCATCTTTGGCGATCGCGAAGCCGAGCTGATCGAATTCATCCGCCCGCAGGTCGAGGGCCTTCCTTTCGACGAGAAACTCGTTCGCATCGCCGAGCTCATGTCCGAGCGCGGCTACATGACCGACGTCCGGGCCGTCGACGGCGGCTACGAGCTAGCCGCCCACAATTGCCCCATTTCCGCCGTCACCCAGCATACCAACGCCCCCTGCCGGCTCGAGGCCCAGCTAATCGAAGACCTGCTCGGAGTCTCCGTCACCCGCACCACCTCAATGACCCAGGGCCAGTCCGCCTGCGTCTACCGCATCCCTCACCGCCAGGTCGGCTAACCCCCGTTCCCACCCCGCCCCCATCCCTGTCCGCTTTGCGCCATAATCAGCTGGCTCTCTCGCTCCACCCCTGAGGCTCGCGCCCCTTGGCCAGTCACCGCATCTATCTCGACCACGCCGCCACCACCCCTGTGTCCGAGCCTGTCCTCGCCGCCATGCTCCCGTACTTCACTCAGCACGGGTACAACCCCTCCGGCCTCCATTCCGAATCTCGCATCGCCCGCGACGCCGTCGAAGACGCCCGCTCCCGCATCGCCGCCATCCTCGGTTGTGAAACCGGTGAAATCGTCTTCACCGGCAGCGGCAGCGAAGGCGCCAATCTCGCCATCAAAGGCGCCGCCGTTGCCCGCGAGCAGGCCGGTCGCAACCGCATCGTCGTCGCCAGCGTCGAGCATCAGGCCGTCCTGCGCTCCGCCGAATATCTCCGCCGCCACCGCGGCTCCCGCGTCGATTACCTCCGCGTCGACCGACACGGCGTTGTCGACCTCGGCCACCTGCAACGACTGCTCGGCGACGACCTCGCCCTGGTCAGCGTGCAGTACGCCAACAACGAAGTCGGCACCATCCAGCCCCTCGCCGAAATCGCCGCCCTCCTCAAAGGCGCCGGCGTCACTTTCCACACCGACGCCGTCCAGGCCCCCGGCGCGCTACCCCTCGAGGTCGACGCTCTCGGCGTCGATCTCCTCTCCCTCGCCGCCCACAAATTCCACGGGCCCAAGGGCGTCGGCGTTCTCTACATCCGCCGTGGAACCCGCGTCGTACCCCAGATCCAGGGCGGTTCTCAGGAGCGCGGCCGTCGCGCCGGCACCGAAAACGTCCCCCTCATCGTCGGCATGGCCACCGCCCTCGAAATCGCCGTCCGCGATCGAGAAGCCAACAATCGCCACAACGCCCGCCTCTCCGAGCTCCTGCACGACGGCCTGCAGCGCATCCCCGACCTCCACTTCAACGGCCACCCCACCCACCACCTCCCCAACAACACCAACGTCTGCCTCACCGGCGTCAAGGCCGAAGGTCTGCTCCTGCAGCTCGACCGCGCCGGCATCGCCGCCTCCAGCGGCTCCGCCTGCACCTCCGCCTCTCTCGAACCCTCTCTCGTCCTCCTCGCCATGGGCATACCGCCCGAACTAGCCGCCGGCAGCCTCCGCCTCACCACCGGACCCGACATCACCGAGGCCGACATCCGGCGCTTCCTCGAAGTCATCACTGCCGCCGTCCCCGACCTGCGGGCGCAATCCTGAAAGTTCCACGTTCGCCCACTATCTTTTCTCCCTCTCCCATCCCACGATATAGACTTATTCCCCGTGGCCCGACGGCTCGCGCCGGCCCGGCCAGTTAAATCCATAACAGGAGCGTCCGCGTGGTAACCGTTTCCGATCTCGCCGAACACGAGATAATGCAGGTACTCGGCAAGTCCGATAACCGGGACAAGGTCATTCGCATTCAGGTCACCAGCGGCGGTTGCGCCGGCTACAACTACGACGTCCTCCTCGACAACAAGACCTCTCCCGACGACGAAACCATCTCCGGCGACGGCTACCGGATCGTCTACGACAACTACACCAGCATCCTCATCGACGGCTCCGAGCTTGGCTTCAACGACGGTCTCATCGGCCGCGGCTTCACCCTCGAAAATCCCAACGCCGTCGTCACCTGCGGCTGCGGCACCTCCTTCAACATCAAGCCCCGGCGTTCTCCCATGAAGAACATGCGCACCAAGCCCGCGCCGTCCCGGGGCTGATTCCAGGCCTCTACCCGTGACCCAGTTCCACCTCGCGATCCTTCCTATCAACCCGGCCGCATGAACCAGCCCCTGACCGACACCCTCGGCCGCTCCCTGCGCGACCTCCGCATCTCCCTCATCGACCGCTGCAACTTCCGCTGTCCCTACTGCATGCCCGCCGAAATCTTCGGCGAACACTACGAATTCCTCCCCCGCGAGGACATCCTCTCCTTCGAGGAAATCGAGCGCGTCGCCCGTCTGCTCGTCGGGCTCGGCGTCAAGAAGATCCGCCTCACCGGCGGCGAGCCTCTCCTGCGCCGCGACATCACCAACGTCATCCGCCAACTGGTCCAAATCGAAGGTCTGGAAGACCTTGCCCTCACCACCAACGGCTACCTCCTCGCCCGCCACGCCCGCGATGTCCACGACGCCGGCCTTGACCGCCTCACCATCAGCCTCGACAGTCTCGACGACGAGGTCTTTCGGGAGATGAACGGCCGCGACTACAGCCCTGATACCGTCCTCGAGGGCATAGCCGCCGCCACCGCCGCCGGCTTTGAGTCCCTCAAGATCAACTGCGTCGTCCAGCGCGGCGTCAACGACCACACCTTCGTCGACCTCGCCCGCCATTTCAAAGGCACCCCCCACATCGTCCGCTTCATCGAATTCATGGACGTCGGCAACCGCAACGACTGGAACCTCTCCCGCGTCGTCGGTGCCCGCGAGATCATCGACCGCATCGACTCCGAAATGCCCCTTGAGCCGGTCTCCCCCAACTATCGCGGCGAAGTCGCCAACCGCTACGCCTACCGCGACGGTTCCGGCGAAATCGGCGTCATCGCTTCCGTTACCGAGCCCTTCTGCGGCGACTGCGGCCGTCTGCGCCTCTCCACCGACGGCCGCCTCATCACCTGTCTTTTCGCCGCCGACGGACCCTCCCTCCGCGACCCCATGCGCGCCGGCGCCACCGATCACGAACTCATCCAGATCATTGAGGGGAATTGGACCACCCGCACCGACCGCTATTCCGAAGAGCGCTCCGATCACACCGATCGCGACGGCGAAGTCCATTCCAGCCCCAAGATCGAGATGTACCAGATTGGCGGCTAGACCCGCCCGCCCTCCCTCTTACCCCTGACCTTTTCCGTGCAAGTCCACTCCTTCACCGTCGGCCCCATCGACACCAACGCCTACCTGATCGTCGTTAACGGCCTCGCCCTCGCCATCGATCCCGGCCAGGGCGCCGCTTCCGTCCTCATCGCCGCCGCCGCCGATCTCGACGCCACCATCGACACCGTCCTCAACACCCACGGCCACTGGGACCACGTCGCCGACAACGCCGCGCTGGTTCGCCAAACCGGCGCGCCCCTCCTCATCCACACCACCGACGCACCCATGATCGAGACCTCCCAGCCCCAGACCTTCGGCTTCGATCTTCCCTGGGAGCCCTCGCAGCCCACCGCCCTTCTCGAAGAAGGTTCCGCAGTCACCCTCGGCGACCTCACCTTCACCGTCCTTCACACTCCCGGCCACACCCCCGGCGGCATCTGCCTGCTAGCCGACGAACACGATGTATTGATCTCCGGCGACACCCTCTTCGCCGGAACCTACGGCCGCGTCGATCTTCCCGGCGCCGAACCTGACCTCATGATCGAATCTCTCCACCGCCTCGCCACCCTCTCCCCCACCCTCACCGTCCATCCCGGCCACGGCCGTTCCACCACCATCGCCGCCGAGCGCGACTGGATCGCCAACCTCTAGTCCTCCGGCTCGTCAGGCCACATCACCTCCGGATTCAATACCCCCGCCGGGTCTATTTCTCGCTTCAGCGCTCGCATCCGCCCGATCGTTTCCCAGTCATACATCAGCGGCACGAACTCCTTTTTAACCAGCCCCAGGCCGTGCTCCCCCGAAAGCACCCCACCCGCCTCGATCCCGATCCGCGCAATCCCCGCCAGCGCCACCTTCACCACCGCCACTTCCTCTTCATCCCCCGGGTCAAACACGATGTTCGGGTGCAACGTCCCGTCTCCCGCGTGCCCGAACATCGCGATCTCCAATCCCGTCTCGCGCGCCAATTCCGTGATCGCCTCCACCACCCCCGGCAGTTCCGTCCTCGGCACGCAGATATCCTCCCCGATCTTTCCCGGTTTCAGCCGGGCCAGCGACGACGTGATCGCCCCCCGCGGTTCCCACATCGCCGCCTCCTCCGCCGCCGTCTCCGCCACCTTCACCATCCGCGCTCCCATCTTTTCCATCACCTCCCGCCCGGCCTCCACATCCCCCCGCACTACCTGTTCCTCTCCATCGAATTCCACCAACAACACCGCCCCCACCCCCTCCAATCCTCGATCCCGCGCCGCCTGCACCGCCCTTATCGCCACCTCGTCCATGAACTCAATCCTTGCCGGCAGCAGGCCTTCCCCCAGCAGCGCCACTGTCGCCTCCGTCGCCGCCTTCGACCCGTCGAAATGCGCCGCCACCGTCTTCGCCGTCGCCGGCGCCGGCAGCAGCCGCAACTTCAGCTTCGTCACGATCCCCAGCGTGCCCTCCGAGCCGATGAACAAGTCCAGCAGAGGCTCCGACCCCGTTCCCCGCTCCACCCGCACCAATTCTCCCGAAGCCAGCGCCACCTCCAGTTCCACCACATAATCCCGCGTCACCCCGTACTTCAGCGCGTGCGCCCCGCCCGCGTTCGTCGCCGCGTTCCCGCCCAGCATCGTCACCGCCTGCGAAGACGGGTCCGGCGGATAAAAAAGGCCCTCCAGCGACGCACGCGTTTGCAGTTCTCCCGTCGTCACCCCCGCCCCACACACCGCCTCCAGGTCCAGAACCGCGATCTCCGGCCCTTGCTTCAGCCGCTCCGTACTCAGCACGATCGCCGCCTCCGGCGGCACCGCTCCCGCCGCCAGGCTCGTCCCCCCGCCCCGCCCCACTACCGTCCAGCCCTCGACGCTCGACATACCCAGCACCCGCGCTACCTCCAGGGCCGTTCCCGGGAACACGATCGCCGCCGGCGATCCTCGATATCCCACCGTCCCGTCCACCGCATACGTCACCCTCGCCGCCGGCGACCCATCCACGTTCGCCGTGCCCACGATCCCGGCCAGCGCCTCGATCATCTCGTCCTCAAGCCGGCCCTCGCCGCAGCGTCCGCGCCCCCGCCACTAGGAACAGCAGCGCAAATCCCAGCAGCACCAGCATTCCCCGCCACACCACCGTCTCGTCGATCCCGCTCCCTCCCACCATCACCGCTCTCACCACCTCCACCGCGTAGGTCATCGGCATGATCTTCGACAGCCAGACAATCCAGTCCGGCATCCCGGCCAGCGGAAAAAACGTCCCGCTCAGCAGCGCCTGCGGCGTTATTAGCAGCGGTATGAACTGCACCACCTGAAACTCGTTTCGCGCGAACGTCGACGACAGAATTCCCAGATTCACCGCTCCCAGCGTCAGCAGCGCCACCGTCAGGAATACCCACACCAGATTGCCGAACATGTGAATATGCAGCGCCACCACCGTCACCGTCACGATCACGAATGCCTGCAAAAGGGCGAAGAACCCCAACCCCAGCATGTAGCCGGACAGGATTTCCAGCCGCCGAATCGGCGTGATCATCAGCCGTTCCAGCGTCCCCTGCTGCCGTTCGCGCAGAAACGCCACCGACGTCAGCAGAAATACGAAAAAATACCCAAAGAACGAGATAAACGCCGGCGCCAGTCCGTCCACGATGTCCAGCTCCGGACCCGCTCGCACGAACTCACGCTCCAGCTCCGGCGCCGGCCCGTCCGCCGGCAACTCCCCCTGCCGCGCCGACTGCACCATCAGCGCCGCCTGCTGCGCGAATCTCGTTAGCGCGTCCGTCACCGGCGGTCGCGTGCCCTCCAGCACCAGCCGCGGATCTCCCTCCGCCGGCAGCACCAGCATCCCCTCCGCCCCGCCCGCCCGCAGCCGCTCGTAGCCTTCACTCAGCTCCACCGCCGCAATCGTCATATCCGCCGGACCCATCCCCCGCAGCGCCTCCGCCGCCGTCGTCGCCGCCGCTTCCATCCGCGCATCCTCCGCCGCCACCAGCAGCGTCAGCTTCCCCTCCCCCGCTCGCAGCACCAGACCCAGCAGCAGCACCATCATCGTCGGCACCACGAAAATCAGCGCCAGCGTCCGGCGATCCCGCCGCATTTGCCGCACCACCCGCTTCGCGACCAGCATCACATTACGCGGCTTCATTTTCGCTCCCTGCCAGCGTCAGAAACGCCCCTTCTAGGTCGTCCGTCCCGGCCCGCTCCCGGATTTCACCCGCCGATCCCTCCGCCAGCAACCGTCCTCTCAGAATCAGCCCCAGCGTGTCGCAGCGCTCCGCCTCATCCATGATGTGACTCGACACTAGGATCATCGTCCCCCCCGCCGCCATCTTGCGGAAGCGTTCCCACAGCTGCGCTCGCAGCGCCGGATCGACCCCTACCGTCGGCTCATCCAGCAGCAGGATTTTCGGCTCGTGCGCGATCGCGCACGCCAGCGACACCCGTTGCTTCATCCCTCCGCTCAGCGTGCGCACCTGGCTGCCGGCCCGCTCCTGCAAGCCAACGAATTCCACCGCCGCGTCCGCCATGCTCGCCTCATTGCGTCCGTAGCAGGCCGCGAAAAACGCCACGTTCTCCCGCACCGTCAATTCGTCGTACAGCGCCGCCGCCTGCGGCATATAGCCCATGTTCGCCAGCGCCTCCGCCGATCCCGGCGCCCGTTCCAGCAGCCGCACCTCTCCCCCGTCCACTTCCAGCAAGCCCGCGATCAGCCGAATCGCCGTCGTCTTCCCTGCCCCGTTCGGTCCCAGAATTCCATAGATCGTGCCCTGCGGGATCGCCAGCGACAGCCCGTCCAGCGCCCGCACCGCGCCGAAATTCTTGACCACTTCTCGCAGGCTCACCGCATCCAACTGATCCACCTCTCAAAGTAGCGCCGGTCTCCATCATCATCGCATCCGCCCCCACCAGGCGCCGAGTATATTGCCCGGTGCCTCTGACGCTTCAATCACCCTCGCCGCTCCCGGCGCTCGATTCAATTCCCGCTTTTGTGACACACTCTCCCGATGTCCGATCAAAATCCTATCGACACCGACACCGCCTCCACCCCACCTCCCCCCGCCTTAGTCCAGCTTCACTCCGGCCTTCGCCAGCTGTTCCGCGATGCGCTCGTTATTTCTCTCCATCAGTCGCGATATCACCACCGCGAAATAAATGGACACATCCCGCGGCTTCACCAGGTACCATCCGGTCTCTTCGCTCCCGATCACGATGCCCCGGTCCTCAAGCGGAATCGCCGTCGGCACCTCCGCAAAGCGCGGCGAATTAAACAACTCCACCACCACCTCCGTCATCACCGCCTGAATCTCCTGACCACTCAGCCCGGCTATCTGTCCATCGGCCATTAAGACCTCCTCAGCCTCCTACCGGCCTTCTCCATCGCAACGATAGCAGTTGTCATGGGGATTCCATCGGGTCCCCACAAGCCGTTTCCTGCCTCCCCAAATTCCGTCCAACCCACCGCCCGCCGCTCCCGGTTCAACGCCGTTCTTTTCCGTCCGCCAACCTGTTTCGCGGCCCGGCATTCGCCGGCTCCAGAATCCAGAGTCCGATGCCTAGACCCGATCGGTACACGCCGTTCCGACCGCGATCGGGCGTCCCTCGCACGTCGATCCCACGTTCCGGCCGCTTGGTCGGATACAAAGTACGGGCACCGAAGTTTCATCCGTTACGCACCACACCATGATCTGCGTGTTCGCAAGTATCTATGCGGTCGGGCGCACGGCCACGCCAAGCGCACGACGGCATGAGGCACCAGAAGTCTGGAATCCGCACCTTCGGTAGATCACGGCCATTTTGACCTGGCACCGGCCGGACCGATCAGCCACGGCCCCCGTGCTAGTGATTGCATACGCCGTGCGATCCGCCATCGAGTTCTGGTGCCACTAGGCTAGTGCCCATGAATCCGTCCTGGAACAGCCACTACGTCAGCGAGCATCGCAGGCTTCAGGCTGAGTGGAAACAAAACTCGCCAGAACTCCCCGCGGCGGCTCGACATCCGGGCAGATGGAAGCAGGCGGCGAAGGACTTCATCCTGCCGATTGATTTCGCCGCACATAACATTTGGGAGCCCATCAGAGATGAGGTAATTGCGTACTTCGAGGCCAAGCGGATCGCCTAGCATAATGGTGACACGAAGCATTACGGTTCGCGTGATCGACCGGGACCATCACCGCATCTCCTTGATTCTCAGATTTGCGCGATCAATTTCTGGTGGGGGCTCAGCCGGGCTCCGGCCGGGCTCACCACGGCGCTGAAGCGTGTGCTCCACAACGTTGGTGAGGCGGTTTCGCTCGAGCGGACTGGCCCGTTGGTCGAACCCGAATGGATTGGCAAGCGGAACTACATGGGCGAACGTGGCATTCGCCGGCGCGGGCAGTACACAACGAGCGCCGACGTCCTGATCGCGTACGACGATTCCGACGGGCATCGGCACGGTCTGTTGGTCGAATCGAAATACACAGAAACCTACCCCCGGGCAAGAGTCTCCGATGGAGTAAGAGAGGCACCGATCGAGCTGAGATTTATCGGCCGGAGTTCGAGCGGCTGGACGGGCCTATTAGCACCGGTGAATGTGTTGAGATTGAGGATCTGATGTTCGATCCGTTCGATCAGCACCCGCGCCAGCAGCTGTTGGCTACCGCGATGGAGCGCGAGCGGGAATTAGGGTTTGAAACCGTGACCTGCCTGCACGTATCCCCGATAGGGAACCTCGACTTCCACCAGGGAGTGACAGCTCCGAAACTGAAGGAGCGCGGGGAGACTGTTGGTACGGCGTGGCGTGCGATTCTCCGCAGGCCCGAGCGTGACATTTCCGTCGCTTATGAGGATCTTTTCAGGGCGATCAGGAACGCCGGGAGCCCGGAGCTGGCCAACTGGGTCAATTACCAGGAAACTCGGTACGCTTAGAATCCAGGATAGAGATTGAGTTGACACCCTTCCGGCGATGGCTATCTGACGATTTCATGACCTGGCTGAGTGGAGCCGCGGGTCGCCGCCTACTTGCCCTCCTGGGTAAGTATCAGACGGATGTGCGGTTGCGGGACGACTCTTTCAACGCATACAGGGCGCAGTCGTCGGTGGCCAGGGTTGAGTGGTGGGGCCGCCAGCAGGTACCTCTCATCAAGATCGACCCCGCCTATCTGGTGGGCACCAGCCTCCTTTCGGATGACACTGCGCGTCGGGGGTTTGACGTATCGGATGAGTTCCTCGATTTGTACGAGCGTCACCTGAGGCAGATCACGAACACCATCGACTCAGAGCACGCCAGCCCAGGAGGCCTGTGGGAAGCCAAATGCGTTCAGGCCAACTCCGGTGCAACTCCTTTCCATATCGTTGACAGGCAAGTGGTCAACTCTCAGCCGCCCCTTCGTTTGGACCTGTTGGCTTTCTCAGTCGACCCCCAACAACCGGCGGCGATTGCGATCGAGCTCAAGAGAGATTCGGATAATCGCATTCAGGATGTGCCAGATCAGCTGGCGGCCTACCTCGACGTGCTCGACCCCGGGGGCGAGGGATTGCGAGCGGATATGGCCGACTCGTATCGACGAGCGTGCGAGCAGTTGCAGACTCTCGGACTGGGGGCACCCGATCCAAGCCTGATCCATGCGGGAATGGACGTCGTTGGGATCGTTGCCCTTGCCAACTACAACACCAGGTCGGAATTGCTCGGACGGGCGTTGGAGGGCGCAGGAAGGCTGCCCAGGCGGATCAATTTCTGTTTCCTGCCTGCTAACGGTGCCATACCGGCCGCAAGTCAGTGGTTTGTCGCAGCGGGTTCCTAGCCGGCGGCTTGGACGGTCAGGGCAAAGAGGGCCGAATGCAGCGGCTTCCTGCATTTTCTTGCGCAGAGAACAGTTCAGCCCTGGCGGCGCGAATCTCCCTCAATATATCGGATGCGGGACCCGGCCCCCGTTCTTGATCAGGACGCGGTAGGGCAAGTTCAGACTCCTCAACCGGGAAAGATCAATCGTTCGGATGTTCTCCAAATCGAACGCTTCTCCTTCGCCCGCACCGCCCGCCGTGGCCGCCCTGCCCTCTGGTCCTTACCAGTCCGCCTGCCGTTCCGGCAGCGGATCCACCGTCCACGCCATCCGGTCCACCAGCCGCTCATACATCTCCAGCTTCACCCCTCGATATTCCGGATCATCCCAGAGATTCTTCGTCTCCTTCGGGTCAGCCTCCAGGTCGTAAAGCTCCCCCTCCCCCCGCCCGTGCGCCGCCACCAGCTTGTGCCGCCGCGTCCGCACGCAGGTTAGTTGCGCCGTCGGCTCCTTGTGCCACGGCTTCGCGTTGTAGTACTCGCAATAGATGTCCTCCCGGTGTGGCGTCTCCGTTCCCGTCAGCACCGGCCACAGCGACTTCGCCTGCATCCCCGCCGGCCGTTCCACCCCCGCCGCCTCCAGGATCGTCGGCGCGATATCGCTCAACTCCACCAGTTCCTCGCTCCGCGCTCCCTCCGGAATCCGACCCGGCCACGACATCACCAGCGGCACTCGGATCGCCGGATCGTAAAAATACGGCCCCTTTAGATAAATCCCGTGATCCCCCAGCATCTCGCCGTGATCCGACATAAAGATCACCAGCGTGTTCTCCGCCTGTCCGGTCTCCTCCAGCACCTCTAAGAGTTCTCCCACCCGCTCGTCGATCAGATCGCACATCGCCCAGTACGACGCCCTTATCAACCGGTGCTCCTCGTCGCCCAGCCGGTCGTAATCGATCGCATACGGCTTCGTCGTCGCCGCCTCATGATCCATCCGCTGAAACTCCGGCTTGTCCTCCAGCTCGCCATCCACATAATTCGGCAGCGGGATTTCATCCAACCCCTCCAGGTACCTTTCCAGATACTCCGCCGGTGGATCAAACGCGTTGTGCGGATCGAAAATATTTAGCGAAAACAGCCACGGCGCCCCCGTCTCCGCCTGCCCGATCACAAACTCCTTCGCCATCTCCACGCACCACGTCGTGTGATGCAGCGGGGCCGGCATCCCCGCCAGCACATACTTCGAGCCCGGAAACAGCTTGGTCTCGTACTTTTCTCCCCGCTGCCGCAGCCACAGCGAATACTCATTCGCATGAAAGTCCGGCGGCATGTGCGGCGGATGATGCGACCAGTGGAAAACGTGATACCCGTCATCGATCCGCCGCTCGCTCACCGGCGTCACATCCGGGTGACTCGCCGACAGATGCAGCTTCCCGGCCAGCCCGCACACATACCCCGCGTCCGCCAGCACCCGCGTTATCAGCTTCTCCTCCGCCGGCATCGACTGCCCGTTCTGCCGCGTCCGCGTCGTCCGCGGATAGCGCCCGGTCAGAAAGCTCGCCCGGCTCGGCGTACACACCGGGCTCTGGCTATAGCAGTGTTCAAACAGCGTCCCCCGCCCCGCCAGCCCATCCACGTTCGGCGTCCTTACGAAGTCGTTGCCGTAGCACCCCAGCGAGTCATACCGCTGCTGATCCGTGCATATCCACAGGATGTTCGGTCGATCCGCCATGCCGCTCCGTCCCTTTTGGCGACCCCAGCGATCATACCCGCCCTCTCCTCCGCTACTCCGACCCGCTTTCCTCCCTGTGCAGCAGCGCCAGCGTCATCAAATCCAAATACGCCACCGGCCACGCCTCCCCGTCCACCACCGGCAATCCCGCTGCGTGCATCGCATGAATTCGCACAAACGCATCGTGCAGGCTGTCGTCCAGCTTCACCACCACCGGCTCTCCCATCATCTCTCCCGCCGTATTCAACCTCTGTCCCACCCGCACCGCGTCCAGCGACGACCGCAGGCTTGCCACCTCTCCAAAGGTCACCGCCGGAAACTCCTCCACGAAAAAGTGTTCCGCCAGCACATCGCCAAACGCCGACGCCCCCGCCGAACCGGGCTCAATCACGTATGCCGTCCAGGCGTGGTTGTCCTCGTTCTCCGCCTGGCAGGGAAACACAATTCCCTCCTCACGTACCGTCCCGTCCGGCTCCACCGCCACCGCCTCCCGCCCCTCGTTGTCCACCACCAGCACGTACTCCCCATCCGGCGACCAGAATGCTCGACCCAGCCCGCCCTCATAAATCACCACCGCTTGTGGACCCCTACTCTGTGAGCCGTCAAATCAGCCGCCAAATCGACCGTCTACTGGACGCCCACAGCACAATAACCACCCTCTCGAGAACGCTCTTGCAGCGAAGGACCACTCGACCCATTCCCAACATAGACGGACTGTCTCCGACCCTGTGAAAACCAGCCTGTGACCACCTTCAACCGCACTTCGCCGACCCGATTCAGGCACTCAAATCCGACTTCCAGAAAAACCGTTCTTGTAGCCTGTAGATAACGCCGACGTTACAACGGTTACTAAGTCCCGACTACTAACTACCCGGCCATCCCCCAACCCGCGTCCGCTGCTAGAGAAGACTGCCAATGGCTGCTTCGATCACCGCGTCTTGCTCCGCCTCCGTGATCCGCGGATGCAGCGGCAGCGAGATCGTCGAAGCCCCGATCTCTTCGGCAACCGGAAACGAGCCCTCCTTGAAGCCGAACGCCCTCCGGTAGTACTCCATCAGATGAATCGGCCGGAAGTTCACCGCCACCCCGATCTCCCGCTCCTGCAACCCGTGCAGAAAGGCATCACGAATCTCGGGATCAACCCGAATCGTGAACAGATGGCAGGAGTGGCGGCTGTCTTCGCGCCGTTCCATCAGCTCGATCCCGCGCATGCCCCCAAGTGCAACTTCGTAGCGATCGTAGGCCGCCGTGCGCTTTTCCAAAAGACGGTCGATTCGCAGCAACTGACCGAGCGCGAGGGCGGCCTGGGCATCGCTGAGATTGCACTTCCAACCCGCTTCCGTCACATCGTAGTGCCGGTACAACCCTGTGTATCTGTCGGCCGCGTCGGCGCTCATACCGTGCAGCCGCAGTTGCTTCAGCTCCGCCGCCAGTTCCTCGTCGTTCGTCAATATGGCTCCACCCTCTCCCGCCGTGATGTTCTTCGTGGCGTAGAAGCTCACGCACGCCGCCGCCGAATGCGCCCCTATCCCCTTCCTGTCGCGCTGCCCCTCAATCGCATGCGCCGCGTCTTCGACGATCTGCAGCCCGTGCCGGGCCGCGATCTCCGCGATCGCTTTCATGTCGCAAAGTTGGCCGTACAGATGCACCGGCATGATCGCTCTGGTCGCCGGCGTGATCGCCGCCTCGATCTTGCTGGCGTCCAGGTTGCCCGTCCCCGGCTCCACATCGACAAATACCGGTCGCGCCCCGACGTGGCTGATCACGTTCGCTGTCGCCACAAAGCTCATGGGCGTCGTGATCACTTCGTCGCCCTGCCCGATCCCCAGCGCGGTCAGGCACAGGTGCATAGCCGACGTGCAACTCATCACCCCCACCCCCGCCGCCGTCCCGCAATACTTCGCCAGCTCGGCTTCCAATTCGGCCGTCACCGGACCCGTAGTCAGGAAGTTGGTCCGCAGAACTTCCGACACCCGGTCGATGTCGGACTCATCGATGCTCGATTTGAAAAACGGAACTTTCACGGAAGCTGTCGCCTTCGTTTCGCCGGCGCTCCGGGATATCACCCGGTCAAAGTACCGGCCTGGCCCGCCGGTACGCAAGGCGCCCTCTCAGGCCGGTCCGATCTGCCGCAGAAGATCGGGCAGCAAGAACCCTCCCCAGAACGCCAGATGCACAACCAGCATCACGCTGATCAGCAATGGCGCCGCCAGCCGGCCGATTCGATCCGCTCTCCGCGAAACGATCGCGGTCGTGACCGCCAAAAACAAAACAAGCGCAGGAAGGGCGAATCTCCCCACTACGAATATCCCGTCGTTATAGCTGTTCATCGCCGCGAATCCGCCCGCTATCACGAATGCCGTCAGCAACAACACTGGAGTCGTTCTCACTTCAACCGACAGTCCGCCGCTCGCCTCTCCCCGCCCCCCGCCCGCGATCGCCGCCGCGGCCAGGACCGCTATCAGCAGCACTATCGCCAGCAACAGACCCAACCCGCTCCCATCGTCATAGCGCTCCGAAAGCCAAACCCGGGTGTTGAACCGGAGCAGCCAATCCGACCCGAACAGCATTTCGTGAATCCCGCTGAACCCGGTCTCCGTAGCTTTGAACAGGTTGACCTCATTCGTGCCATACGGCAGCCCCCGCAGGTCCAAGTAGTCAAGGTGGGTGGCCGCACCGAGCAGATCGCCCCCCATATTTTTCCCGTTTCGAATCAGCCACCATGCGTTCGGCAGCACCGCCGCCGCCAGCAACAACGAGCCTCTTTTCAGCCAGGGGGTTACGCCTCTTCTAAAACTCACCAGAAACATGAATCCCGGGAACAGCAGAATCGGCAGCGCGCTCGGCCGGCTCATGATTACAAGCGCCGCCGCCGCGCCCACAATCGCCGTCGCGCCCCAACTCCATTCCCGGCGGACCGCTCGCAATGTCGCCCAGATCACAAAGACGCTGCCCGCCAGAGCGAAGCTGTCGGCGGTAAACGATCCGCCCAACGAGGCCATCTTGGGAACCAGCCCGCAGGCGATGGCGATAAGGGCCGCCGCCGAACTTCTGCCGCCACTCAGATCACGCGCCAGTCCGTAAATGAGGATAACCGCTGCGGTGTACAGAATTCCCGACAGCAGGCGTCCGGCAAGCAGGCCCGGGGTGTAGTCGCCGATGCGGGACGGATTGACGTTGAACAACAGCGCCGTCGCCGCGTAGTAGGTGGGCGGCAGGGCATGATAACGATAGAGGCCCGCCTCTTCGAACGGAGGCCCCGGCAGGATAATTTCAGGGAAGGCATCCGGCCCCGGCAGCTCGCCCGCTTCATAGACGTCACGGGCAGTCCAGTAGTGAGCGGCCTCGTCGTTGTCCCAACCGAACGGCGTGGCGGTGAGCCAGACAACCACTATCATCGCTGCGAATACAAGGACGGTCAGCGAATGTCGGCGCCCGCGAATCGCCTGTCTCAACTCAACGAAACCGGAATCGTGATTGTGGAAGGATCGAGCCACCAGTCGGGAAACACCAATATCGCCAACAGAACAACGAACCCGATCAGCACCGCCGTCAACAGCGGACCGCGATCGCGTCTAAATTGACTAACAAGCAGCCCCCCCAACCCCGCCGCCCCGATCAACGCGGCTATGGCGGCGACAACAAATCGGCCGGGCGAATTGGCAGTCATATTGAAAATTCTGCCAGCGACATCTCTCACCGGAACCTGCCGGTAGGTGCGGATCGCCAGATCCCAGCCCGCTCCCGCCGGCTCATCCCGCTCGAGCATGAACCCGGATCGCACCCCATCGCGGCGATCGTAAAAAACGACCACACCATCCCCGTCAAACACCGGCTGCTCGGGGTCGGCACGCACGCGAAAGTACAGGCGCTGCTCCGACCCCGACTGCCGGATAACCGGAAATTGAAACGAGTACCAGTACCGCCCCGACTTGAGTTCCGCCCGGCCCGATCGCAACGATTCGCCGCTGTCATAGTCGATGATTTCGACAAGAATTCGCGCTTCATCAGACCCGCTCCGGGCAATCGACAAATCAAATCGCGACATGGATTCAGAAGGGGGGAGCATCGTCTGACCAACGGAAAAGAAATCGCTGATCGGTCCCGCACCGAAGCTGCCCGTGGAAGGAACGTTTGTCGGCAGGTGCCAGGTGGTGCGGAGCAGGTTCAGCCCCGCGAGGCCAAGAAGGACGATCCCCAGGATCGTCGCAAGCAGCAGCCGACGCGGCCGTAGCGAGGTGAGGCCATCGAAGCTCGGTTCGTCCGCGGCGATCTCGGGAGTGAGGTCGTTTTGCAATTACTTCTTCTCAAAGGCGGTGATGATCCGAAATCCGGCAAATCCGGAAAGAAAATCGGTCCAACGCTCAATCGCCCGCAGGCCCGGCAGGGACCATCTGGGAACAAGGGAAGGGAAGTTGAATCCCCCGCACAACGGGTAGACGAGATGATCGCTTACCTCCCGGCCTACCAGGCGCAACTCCGGAACAGGCTCCAGGAGCTGATCCGTTTCGGTCATAAGCGCCCTGTGGGAAAGCGCCATGTTGCCTTCGAACGGGTCGGTCTTGCCGGACAATGGCGGCGGCCCGGGGCCGCCCAACTCTTGCGTGAAATCCACACGCTCAAAGTGGAATTTGAAGAGGAGCCGGGCCGCCGGGGACAGGTACGGCTCGGCTACGACCAGGCGACCCCCGGGCTTCAAGCAGCGGGCGAATTCAGCGAACGCCCGGACCGGGCGCTCAATGTGGTGAAGAACATCGAGCATCGCGAAATTCCCGACGGCGCCGGTCTCGAACGGAAGGTACATGGCATCGCAGGCCAAATCCGTATATGCCGACGGAAACACGTCCGAGGCGATGAGACCGGGAGCTACCTCGGCCATCAGCCCATGCCCGGTGCCGATCTCTACCGTCGGACCCGAATCCGCAAACAGGACCGTCATCCGCCGGTACCACTCGAGGTAGATCTCCGTCAGCACTGGCTTTTCGGCAAGCACGCGCCGATAGCGAATCACGGTCTCCTGAGGGGTTTCCATTCGCAGCAATCCAGTATTGGCACGGTCGCTTGAGTATGACTCATAGCTCTGGTGCGGCGCCCGACCGCCGGCGCACCCCGTCGAACTACGAAGCCGGCGAATCAAATCTGCGAATGGCGACCGCCAATCCTGATCCCACTTCGCGTGGATAGAATGCCGCGATGCAATTTCTGACCAGATACAAGCCGCCCTCCTTCGCGCGTAGCTCCGTAGTTGCCCTGGCCCTGGCGCTTGGCGCGGTCCTTGCATCTTTGATATTGCTCTGGTCCGTCTCGTGGAACGCGCCTATGTACGCGGCTCCGCCGGAACCCATATTTGGTATCGGACCGCTGGTGTCTGGTGGATCGGTGGAGCAGGAATTCGAAGTCGCCGGATCTTATTTGACAGGGGTGGAGTTCTTCGCCCGCACTGAGGCCGAGCAGAGCCTCCCCGCCAACTTTATCGCCCGCCTGTACGAAGGCGAGGTGATCGTTCGGCAAGACGAGCTCGAAACCCGGATAGGACCGGACGTGGAGTCCGTTCGCTGGAATTTCGACGCAGTAGCCGATCCCGTCGGGCGGCGTTTCCGGCTGCAGGTGGTCGTCAGTGAAGGAATGACGCAGCCGGTGTTCTTGATGGCGTCGCTGACCGACATGCTGCCCGGATCGGCGGTGACTAACGGCATCCCGACCGGCGCCCACATCGATCTGGCCGGCCTACCATGGCGAGAAATCCGGCGGCTCGACCCACTCCTGGCAACGGCCGCCAGCCTGCCCGGCGGCATAGCGGGACTGGCCGTATTGATGCTGGCTGTCGGCGGGGGACTCGGCTATGTGATGTCGGCGGTGGCCCGGTCGCCGGGGAGTCGGGAGACCGCCGCCTGGATGGTACTCGGCCTGTCAGTCGCCGGGCTGGTGCTGATCGTAGAGTTGCACCGGTCGGGAGAGCTATCGTTGCCCGAACGTCATTTCCGGTTATGGCCGGGGTTCTTCCGGACGATGGGGCTACTGGCGGGCACGGCGTTGGCTGCCGTGATTGCCCGACCGGTCGGTCGATTAATCGACAACATCTCGAACTCGCCCGGGGGCCGCACGAAGGACTGGCGGGAGAGATCGCTATCCAGCCTGGTAATTGTCGCCGTCCTAGTGACTCTCTTCGCAGGGGTCGCCTACACCCTGGACGGACCGGAGCTTGTTTTCGTTAAAGTCCCCATTTTTGAATCGGAACACGTATCGCAGGGCGATGTCGGCCTTTTGGAACACGGACCGGCCCGCGCTGCGGCGAAGGCGGCGACCGTTGTCTGGCTTGTTGTAGGGTCTGGAGCTCTCCTTTATCAAATTTCGACCCGCCGGCGCAGGATGACGTGAGCATGCTGAAAGCCATCACCGTCTGGGGCCGACAGAACCCCATCGCGCCGGTGCTGATCGGCCTCTATATGGCGGCCGCTCTTGCCCGCGCCGCGCCGGTGATCCAGCTGGATTACGCCCCATGGTGGGACGGGGTCGGGTACGGGTATGCCGACCTCTGGACGGGCGAGGCGTTAAGGCTGGCAGGGGGCGATTTCGCGGCGCTGAGTTTTTATTCCGAAGGGCTCTTGTTCGTGCCGGCGCAGGCGATGCTTTTCAGACTCCTGGGGGTTGCGAGCGGGATGCACGCTTGGGCCGTATTTTTGGTATTGGTAAGTGCCGCGATAGTGCCAATCGCCGCCCACACCGTATATCTGATAACTCGTCAGCCGATCGGAGCACTGGCCGCTGGTGTGCTCACGATTTTCGACCCGGTCTCAGCCTGGTTCGGAAGCAATGGTTGGTCGGACGCCCAGACATTTCTCTCGGTGGCCGGGACATGCTGGGTATTCGTGCTTTGCGCCCGCAAGCCGACGATTCCGCGGCTCTTGCTGCTGGGCGCCGTACTGGCGATATTGGCGCTCGGACATACAACGTGGCTTTATCCGGCCACGATCTGGGCCCTGATAACGCCGGTCCTGCTAGCGAGTCGAAAGAAGTGGTTTCCCGGGGCGCAGGACTTTCCTGATTCGGGGATCCGACGCGGCTGGCTGAGACGGGCAGCCGCGCCACTGGGATTTTTTGCCGTTGGCGCGTTAATAACGATCTCCCTGATAAGCGTCGGAGGCGCCATCGGAGACGGCGCTGAGAGCGCTGGACCGTTCAACGTGGACCGGAACAACCAGCGGGTGCTGGTGGTCACGTACGATCAATCGATCGAGTGGGACGAGTGGACGCCGTCTGACACAGTCCGCGTCATCCTCACGATATTTCCTTCGAGGATCCCGGACCTGGTCCCGAGTTTTATCCATGGCCATATCGCTAACGCGGTTCACTTTTACCGGTGGGTCTTGCTGGCAACTCTGCTGGCGACGTTCGTGGTAATCGCGGGACGCCGCCAGAACCCCTGGCCTTCGCGATGGGGATTGCTGGGGCTGCTGATACCAGGTTACTTCCTACTATTAGAGCCTAGGATCGAGGTTCCGACGGTCGCGCTCACCTATCTGACCATCGGGGTGGTATGGATGTACATACCGGTCGCGCGCGTGCTGATGGTGCTCTTCGGACCCATCTTCGGAATTCTCATCCTATATCTTCCGCTTACGACTCAGCCTAGGCATAGCAATGCGATCGTGTTCCTTCTGATTCTCCTTGCCAGTATCGCCATCGGGATGGCGGTCGGCCAGGTGAAGCGCTGGTACCAGGATGTTGACAGTCGGCGGTTCATGGCTGGTCAGCGGATGCTCATATCGGCGGGTTTGATTGTCCTGGTCGGTATCGGCTCGGTCAGTACCGCAAATGCGATTGGCGAGCGTCTCGCCGAGGGCCGTTACCTTGAGTGGCTGGGTGAACAGATGGGGGAGGACGCCCTGCTAATCACGGTCGCCGATGTCGATCCCTGGCAGGTCCTGGCAGTAACGGGCCGGCCCGTCATCTACGACGTGGAAAACGGGGCAAGACTGGCGATCAAGCCCGACGGGCCGAAATGGGGCAACGAATTCCTCTCCGAGTTCCGCAGTTATGACGACGAAGAGGATGTGTTCCGGACTCTCGAGCAACGGGGTTACAGCCTTTGGTTTTACGCGCCGTGGGGGGGGGCGGAGCGCCAATGGTTCGATCCGACTCTCGTTGGTTCGAGTCCGCGACCGCGCATCCAACTGGTCAGAGTGGCCGAGTATCCGGGACAGATAGGTCGGGCGGCGATGATGGTGGAAAGCCAGATTGGGACCGGGCGCGATTGATCTCTACAGGGTTGGATTTGGCAAAAGGTGGACTGGGCCAGCGAAGTGGGGAATTTCGAACTCTGGATCGAGGACCGTCTCATTTCGAGCGGCGGACGACCCGGCGACCGAGTTCGCTGAGGCGAGACATGCGGGCGGCTAGAACTGAAAGTAGATGAATGGCTGTCGAGTCTCGGGAGCGAAGCTGAAGAGAACAATACCGGCGGCAACGGCAAGGACCCAACGAGCAGGCCGCGGCAGGCGGCAACCAGCGTGAAGGGGTCGCCAAACCGGTTGGCGAGGACGCTTCCGACGGCGCCGGCGAATAAGAGAAAGACCGGAATGTGCAAGCTCGCATTGCCGGACAGATGAGTTAGGGCTGAAGGAGGGCCGGATAGGAGTTGCTTGAAGATCTCACCGGCGTATCCGAGTGAGTCGGCTCGAAAGAATATCCAGCCGGCGCAAATGAGATGAAAGTTAAGAAATATCGCGAGCGGACGCATCGCAAAGGAGCCGGGACCGATCGGAAGGTGGTCAAAGTGACTGGCTCGGACCGCGCCTTTTCAGGCGTAGGACTAGGGTCCCGATCGCGACGAAGAGCCATGCGATTCCAGCCAGTTTCGGGGGCAAAATTGTGTAGATGCGGTTGACTAAGTCGAGATCGCCCTCCACCGGGTTGCCCGATTTCAGCACCTGTATCTGCACTGCCTTCGAATCGGGTCCCTCAAGGATGTGGGCGACGAGCGCGGTCAATGTTAAAGCCATCGCGGCAAACACAGCGATAGCCAGCAGCAGCTCCGGCCCACCACCGAATGTCCGCGAAGCTTGCGGAGTACTCTGCGGAACCTGGTCCGGGACGGTGCTTCTCCATCGTATCTCCTAATTTACTAAGCTGTGGCCGACTTCAAGCGAATAAAGGAGAGAGTCTTGTCGAGTGGTGGACCGGGCGAATCACGGGGTGGTGGCGCCGACCCGATCTCGGCCCGGACGGCCCGGGTTGCAGCGTTTTTCGATGAGGCGCTGCCGTCCCTTGACGATTGGTGGCGACGAAATGGCGGCTACCACGACGCGGTTGCCGAACTGCACAGGAGACTGATTCCGCCGGGGAAGCGGATCCTAGAACTCGGTTGTTCCCTCGGGAATCTGCTGGGCGCGGTGCGGCCTAGCGAGGGGATCGGGTTGGACTTGAGCCAACGAACAGTGCAGGAAGCAAGGCGGCGGCACCCGGAACTTCATTTTGTCGTTGGAGATGCGCACACGCTCCCGGTCAACTGCGAGTTTGATTATGTAATCCTGCAGGATTTGGTAGGTCACCTGGAGGACATTCTGGCGGCCCTAAGATCTCTGAGGGCGTCTGTTGGTGAGGACACCCGAATCGTGTTGAGCTACTACAACTTTGTCTGGTCGCCGATATTGTCCCTGGCCGAACGACTTGGTCAGAAGATGGAATTGCCGCGGCAAAATTGGTTGAGCATGAAGGATTTGGCCGGACTGTTATCCCTGGCAGGGTTCGAGATCGAGGACCAGGGAACCGAGCTGCTGCTCCCGCGATCCGTGCCCGGAGTCACCAGGTTCGCAAATGGGATATTGGCTCCTTTACCGGTGTTTAGAGATTTGTGCCTGCTTGAGTATTTCGTCGCCCGCCCGAAGGCGATTTCGGTGGGTGAGGAGCAGACGGTATCCGTGATCGTTGCCTGCCGGAACGAGGTGGACAATATCGCCGAGTGCGTGCGACGCACGCCGGAAATCGGGTCCGGCACGGAACTTATTTTCGTGGACGGGGCGTCGACGGATGGGACCCGGGATCTGATTCTGGAGATCATCGAGGCCGAGCGCGGACGGCGTGACATCAAATTGATTAAGCAAGTGCCGGGATTCGACTATGAAGCCCATGGGCGTGACGAATCAGGCCAACCGGTGGGGATGCTGTCGCTCGGGAAGGGCGACGCGGTACGCAAAGGATTTGCCGCGGCTACTGGGGACATTCTGATGATTCTCGACGCCGACATGACGGTGGCGCCCGAGGATTTGCCAAAGTTTTATTACCCGCTACGAGACGATCAGGCAGATTTCATAAACGGAGTGCGTCTGGTGTATCCGATCGAGCGGGAGGCGTTTCGCATGGCCAATTTCCTCGGCAACAAATTCTTCAGCGTGCTTTTTTCATGGCTACTCGGCCAGCCAGTAAAGGACACGCTTTGCGGAACGAAGGCGCTACGTCGCAGCGACTACGAGCGACTCGTGGCGGGTCGGGCGCACTTCGGAGAATTCGACCCTTTTGGGGATTTTGACTTGCTATTCGGAGCGGCGCGGCTGGGGTTGCGTATCGTGGATATGCCGGTTCGGTACTACCGCCGGGTAGCCGGGCATACGAAGGTATCGGTGCGGAGGCACGGGCCACTGCTGGGGGCGATGACAATCGTGGGATTTCGCAAATTGAAGTGGCCGCGTTGGCGGGCACGACTGGGGAGCATGTTCGGTCGCCGCAAGTAAGGTCTCTTCTGAACCAGACGTGGATCAGGTGCAGTAATCTGGCAGGCGTCAAACTAGGCGCGCCGTGCGATAGGTTGAAGTCGCGCTGCGACCTGGCAGTGTCCCTTGTTCGAGTCAAATCGCGGCGCAGGGTCGGAAGGCTCAGCTAGAGCCTCGCTAGAGGCCGGAGGGCTGAAATAGCGGTAAACGATAAGTTCTGGCGAGGAAAAAAAGTCCTGGTGACAGGCGGGGCCGGCTTTCTGGGTTCGCGGCTCGTGCGGATGCTGGAAGGGCTTGGCCCAGAGGAAATCCTGATTCCGCGCTCGCGCGACCACGACCTGCGCCGACGGGACGAATGCCGGGCGGTGGTGAAGGGCGTGGATGTTGTGATTCATCTGGCGGCCCAGGTGGGCGGGATTGGATTCAACCGTGACGCACCCGGGGACCTCTTCTTCTCAAACTTGATGATGGGGACGCAGTTGATGGAGGAGGCTCGACTGGCCGGTGTGGACAAGTTCGTAGGGGTGGGAACAATTTGTAGCTATCCCAAGCACACGCCGACACCGTTCAATGAAGTCGATCTGTGGAAGGGATATCCGGAAGAGACGAACGCACCGTACGGCCTGTCGAA